>JGI12210J13797_10000723_pt1 | contig 20826 bp, 14 predicted proteins | sample ElkSlonscriptome_3_FD_13797 | JGI IMG/M metagenome (IMG submission 13797)
GCCGGTGACTTGCGGCTGCACGACGCTCGGCGCTCGGCGCGCCCCGCTGACCGGTGGGTCCATTAGCACGGTGTACTCCTTGACCAGTCGGCCCTTGGGCCACAGCACCTCCACCAGGAAATCGAGGTAGGGCTCACGGATCGGTTCACGGCTGGTGATCTGCACGATGGCCTGACCATTTGGCCCAACCATGGGCGTAAAATTGAGCCGCGTCAGGAAGTGCGGGCGCTCGACGCCGGCCTGCTCGAAATCGTCGCGACTCGCCAAGCGGGCCTTCACCGCATCGAGTTCATCGGTCTTGACGTCGAACAGATCAATTTCGGCATAGAAAGGCTGATTCAGCGCGGACTGCGTGCGCATCCCGCCAAGGCCTAAGGCGGCGGCCCCTTCGGGCGCCAGTGCGAGGCTCAAGGCGATAAGACAAACCAGGGTCGGGTTGCGCAACATCCTCCATCCTCGTCCGGGCGACAACACGAAGCCGAAGACGGAGCGCATCAGATCGCGCCCCGAGACACTGTGACCAACGAACGCAGGTCGCAGACGCAATGTATGGCCAACTGTACGAGCGGCCGAGACACGGGCACCCCGTTCGGACAAGACTGGCGTATCAGGTCCAACACCGAGCCCAGGCCTCACCATGAGTCCGTTGCGTGAGAAGCGACAGATGACCCGCAGCGTCGATCCCGCGATCTGTTGCAACCCGACTATAGCGGAAAGCCACACCCCACACCAAGGTGTTGGCCCCGGAGACCAGACCGGTTCACCGCGCAAGCAGTAACCGGAGCATCCGCCGCAGGGGCTCCGCGGCACCCCATAGCAACTGATCGCCGACCGTAAACGCGGACAGGAAGGTCGGCCCCATGTTCATCTTGCGCAAGCGCCCGACCGGGATGCCGAGCGTGCCGCTGACTCCGGCCGGCGAGAGCTCTGCGATGGTCTGCTCGCGTTGATTGGGAACGACGCGGACCCAGTCGTTGGCGCTGGAGATCATGTCCGCGATTTCGTCGACCGGGACGTCTCGGCGCAATTTGATGGTCAGGCCCTGGCTGTGGCAGCGCATGGAACCGATGCGCACGCAGGTACCGTCGATAGGGACGGGGTCTTCGCCACGGCCGAGGATCTTGTTGGTCTCAGCATGGCCTTTCCATTCCTCGCGGGACTGGCCGTTGTCGAGCTGCTTGTCGATCCAAGGGATCAGACTGCCGGCCAGCGGCACCGTGAACAGGTCCCGCGGGAATGACGCAGAGCGCATGGTCGCCGTGACGCCGCGATCGATGTCGAGGATGGAGCTCTGCGGATCGGCCAACAGATCGGCGACACCGTCGCGCAACACCCCCATCTGCGTGAGCAACTCACGCATGTTGCGGGCACCGGCCCCTGAGGCAGCCTGATAGGTCATTGCGCTGACCCATTCCACCAGATCCCGCCGCAATAGCTCGCCAACAGCCATGAGCATTAGGCTCACGGTGCAGTTGCCGCCGACGAAGTCGCGCTTACCAGCACTCAGCGCCCGCTCGATCACGTCTAGGTTGACCGGATCGAGGCTGATGGTGCTATCGGCAGCCATGCGCAGCGTCGAGGCGGCGTCGATCCAATAGCCCTGCCAACCCCGCGCCCGCAAGGGCTCAAACACCGCCGAGGTGTAATCGCCGCCCTGGCACGTCACGATGGCGTCCATGGCCGCCAGGGCGTCTAGATCGTGGGCGTCGCGCAGCGCCTGCCCACCCCGCCCGACATCCGGCCCCGGCTCACCCTGTTGCGATGTCGAAAAAAACACCGGCTCCGAGATTTCGGCGAAGTCATTTTCATCGCGCATACGGTCCATCAGGACCGAACCGACCATACCGCGCCATCCGACGAAACCGATCCGATTCATGCTGCTGCTCCGATTCAAACTTCAACCTTCACACTTCAAACTGCGCGCAGTGCCGAGACCACCGCGTCGCCCATCTGCCTGGTACCGGCCCGTTCTGCCCCCTCCGAGAAGATATCCGGCGTACGCAGCCCGGTGTCGAGCACCGCGGACACCGCCGCTTCGATGCGTTCCGCGTGCGCTGGGGCATCGAGCGAGTAGCGCAGCATCATGGCCACCGACAGAATCGTCGCAAGCGGGTTGGCAACGCCCTTACCAGCGATATCGGGGGCCGAGCCATGGATGGGTTCGTACATGCCCTTGCCGTTGGCGTCCAACGATGCCGACGGCAGCATGCCGATGGAGCCAGTGAGCATGGCGGCGCAGTCGGACAGGATGTCGCCGAACATATTTGTGGTGACCATAACGTCGAACTGCTTAGGCGCACGCACCAGTTGCATGGCGGCATTGTCGACGTACATGTGACTCAGCTCGATCTCCGGATAATCGGCGGCCGCCTTGATCGCGACCTCGCGCCACAGCTCGGTGCATTCGAGCACGTTCGCCTTGTCCACGGAGCAGACGCGCTTATCACGTTTCATCGCGATGTCGAACGCGACGCGGCAGATACGATCGATCTCGGACTCGGTGTAGACCAATGTGTTGACGCCGCGACGCTCGCCGGACGGCAGGGTCTCGACGCCCCGCGGCTTGCCGAAGTAAATGCCGCCGGTCAGCTCGCGGACGATGAGGATGTCCAGACCGGAGACGACATCGGCACGCAACGTTGACGCCGCCGCGAGCTGCGGATACAGGATGGCCGGGCGGAGGTTAGCGAACAGCCCAAGCTCAGCGCGCAAACCGAGCAGGCCCTTCTCCGGGCGCACCGAGATATCCAACGATTCCCACTTGGGGCCGCCAACGGCGCCGAGCAGCACCGCGTCCGCGTCATGCGCGAGGTCGAGGGTGGCTTCCGGCAGCGGATGGCCGGCGGCATCGTAGGCGGCGCCTCCAACCAGCCCCTCCGTCATCTCGATATCTAGCCCGAAATCGTCCTGCAGACAGGTCAGCACCTTCACCGCCTCACCGACGATCTCCGGCCCGATGCCGTCTCCTGGCAGGCTCAGGATCTTTTTGCTCAAGTCTTGCTCCGCAAATCATTGTTGCTTGGCACACGCATCGCGGCACCTAAGTTCGATAAAGCCCTGGGCGTTTACCGCCTTCAGGCAAAAAAAGGCGCAGCAGGTCCAGCGGCCTGCTGGCTGGGGGAATCAGGCAAACAGCCAGGGTGCCTCACCCTGCCTACGTTGCTCGTAGGCGCCGATTTCGTCCACGTGCGACAAGGTCAGACCGATGTCGTCCAGGCCATGGATGAGGCAATGGTGATGGAACGGATCAATAATGATCTCGATCGGCGCTTGTACCTCGGCGCCTGGATGCAGCCGCAGGTTGTGCAGATCGACCTCGATCTCCAGCGGCTGATCCCCGCCGGCGAGCTCGAACAGCTCGTCGATCAGCGCCTCGTCCAGCACCACCGGCAGAAGCCCGTTCTTGATCGCATTCTGGTGGAAAATGTCTGCAAAGCTCGGCGCCAGCAGTACCCGGAAACCGTGATCCGCCAGGGCCCAGGGGGCGTGCTCACGGGACGAGCCACAGCCGAAGTTGTGCCGCGCTAGCAAAATGCTGGCGCCGGCATACCTTGGGTCGTTCAGCACGAATTCGGGATTCAACGGGCGCTCGGAGCAATCCTGCCCCGGCTCGCCCTGGTCCAGATACCGCCACTCGTCGAACAGGTTCGGGCCGAAGCCCGTGCGCTTGATCGACTTCAGAAATTGCTTGGGAATGATCGCATCGGTATCGACGTTGGCGCGGTCCAGCGGCAACACGATACCGCGAAAGTTCTCAAACGGCTTCATGTTAGATCTCCCGAACGTCGATAAATCGCCCATGCACGGCCGCCGCTGCGGCCATGGCCGGACTCACCAAATGCGTGCGCCCACCCTGCCCCTGGCGGCCCTCGAAATTGCGGTTACTGGTGGAGGCGCATCGCTCGCCGGGCGCGAGCCGATCGGCGTTCATCGCCAGACACATAGAGCAACCCGGGTCGCGCCACTCGAAGCCGGCCTCGGTGAAGACCTTGTCGAGCCCCTCCGCCTCGGCCTGCTCCTTGACCAGACCGGACCCCGGCACCACCAGCGCCAGCTTGATGGTGTCCGCCACCTTGCGCCCCTTGGCCACGGCGGCCGCGGCGCGTAGGTCCTCAATGCGGCCGTTGGTGCAAGAGCCGATGAAGACCTTGTCGACGGCGATTTCCGTCAGCGGCGTGCCTGGGGCCAGCCCCATGTAGGCCAGCGCATGCCGGATGCCGCCGGCCTTGACCGGGTCGGCGATCTCGTCAGGGTTCGGCACCTCACTGTCGACGGGCAGCACCATTTCCGGCGAAGTGCCCCAGGTGACCTGCGGGCGGATATTCGCGGCATCAATGCGCACCACGCGGTCGTAGTTGGCGCCGGGGTCGGTGTTCAGGCCGCGCCAATATGCCGCCGCCTGCTCAAACTGCTCAGCCGTCGGCGCAAACGGCCGGCCGCGGACATAGTCGATGGTCTTGTCGTCGATGCCGATCACCCCGGCGCGGGCGCCGGCCTCAATGGCCATGTTGCAGACCGTCATGCGCCCTTCCATGCTCAGCTCGCGGATCGCATCGCCGGCGAACTCGATCACGTGCCCAGTGCCGCCCGCGGTGCCGATCTCGCCGATCACGGCCAACACGACGTCCTTGGCGGTCACGCCGAGGCCCAACTCGCCGTCGACGCTGACCAGCATTGCCTTGGACTTCTTCTGGAGCAGGCACTGCGTGGCCAGCACATGCTCCACCTCGGAGGTGCCAATGCCAAAGGCCAAGGCACCGAAGGCGCCGTGGGTCGCGGTATGGCTGTCGCCGCAGACGATGGTCATGCCCGGCTGCGTGAAGCCCGCCTCCGGCCCCACCACGTGCACGATGCCCTGGCGCTTGTCGCCCATCTCGAAGAGCGTAATGCCGAACTCCCGGCAATTGCCCTCAAGGGTCTCAACCTGCACGCGCGAGACAGGATCGACGATACCCAGATGGCGATCAGTGGTGGGCACGTTGTGGTCCGGCACCGCCAGGTTGGCCTCGGGCCGGCGCGGCGTGCGGCCGGCCAGGCGCAGACCCTCGAAGGCCTGCGCCGAGGTGACCTCGTGCACCAGCTGCCGATCGATGTACAACAGCGTCGTGTCATGCTCGTCAACGCGCACCACGTGCGCGTCCCAGATCTTGTCGTAGAGGGTTTTCGGGTTGGGCATTCCAGATCTCGGCCTCGGCAGCAAATGCGAAGCCGAACAGCATAAACCGGTGTCGTAACGAACTCAATCAGCCGCGGCGAGTGAATATGATCGAAACGGATGCCTTCGAGCTAGGCGCGAATGTGGTCGTAGATATCCAGGTAGTGCTGGCCGGGTCGACTCCACGAGTCTCACGCCCTTCTGTCGGTGCAGTAGTCGGCTGACCCCCGCGACGAGCGGCTTGTCGACCTCGCTCAGTCCGACACGCTGACGTCGCGCGGCCTTATTGTGTGCCTTTTGTTGTAGACTGCCGCGGCCGTCGTGCTGCGGAATCAGCGGGTCGATCTCGGGATCCCAGGTGCTGTAGTCGTTACCGTTGGCCACGCCACCAAATTTGTGATCTTGGGTCTGCAGCACCCCCTGCAGGCCCACGCCCTGCTCAGTGTGCTGGATTTCCTAGGCGTAACGGGGCGAGACCGTCGTGACGAAGTTCGAGTGATGGAGCGGCACCACCGCGGCCGATGCACTGCCTGTTGGACGGCAACCGCAAGCAAGGAGCGGAGGCGTCATTCGTCGTTGGCCAAGCGAAACCTCAGACTGACGAACATAACTCCGCCTTGCCCTCCAGTACCAACAGGCTGCGGGCCGCGACTCGCCAGCGGCGCGCGCCAATGCGCCGTTGCAGCGCGGGTGCGATCAAATCAGCCGGACTCTGGGCATGCGTGTCAACGGCAATGCCCCAAGCCCAACCCGTTAGCACTGGGATGACGAAGGTGCGTGCCTTGGGGCTGGCATTCAGCATCACATGCAGCGGCGGCTCATCCGGTTCGCGGCCATACAGCGTAAAGGCCAGCTCTTGGGCTTGCACGTCGCCCCAGGCCGGCGGCTCGCCAAGGGTGCCGTACCAGTCAATGTCGTCGGGGCCCAAGAAATTGCGTCGACGCAGACTGCGGTGACGCCGGCGCAACGCGATCAACCCGGCAACGAAGCGCAACATATCCGCGTTCTGCTCGGCCAGCGACCAGTCGATCCAACCCAGGGCATTATCTTGACACCAGGTATTGTTGTTGCCGCCGGTGGAACGCAACATCTCGTCGCCGGCGTTGATCATCGGGATGCCCTGGCTCAGCAGCAGGATGGCCATGAAGTTCTTCGCCTGTCGGCGGCGCAAGGCCAGAATGTCGGCATCGTCGGTCTCGCCCTCCACACCGCAGTTCCAACTCAGGTTGTGGTTGCAGCCATCGTTGTTGCCCTCGTGATTGGCCGCGTTGTGCTTCTGGTCGTAGCCGACCAGGTCGGCCAGCGTAAAGCCATCGTGGCAGGTGACGAAGTTGATACTGTTGATGGGATGGCGCAGGTTGGCCTGGTACAGATCGCTGCTGCCGGCGATGCGCGTGGCGATGTCGTCGATCAGACCCGGATCACCACGGACGAACGCGCGCAGATCATCGCGGTAGCGGCCGTTCCACTCCATCCAGCGATAGCCGGGAAAGGAACCGACGTGATACAGCCCGGCGGCGTCCCAGGCCTCGGCGATGATCTTGCTGCCAGCGAGCACGTCCGACAGCTCGATGCCCCACAGCACGGGCGGATGATGCATCGGCGCGCCGGTATCGTCGCGGGCGAGCGCGCTGGCCAGGTCGAAGCGGAACCCGTCGACGTGCATGTCGCGCACCCAGTATTCGAGACAATCGATGATGTAGCGCGCGACGAATGGATGGTTGGCATTGACGGTGTTGCCACAGCCGGTGAAGTCCAGATACCTGGCGCGGTCTTCGGCATCCAGGATGTAGAAGGTCTCGTTGCCAATGCCTTTGAAGTTGATCACGGGGCCGCCCTGCCCGCCCTCGGCCGTGTGATTGAACACCACGTCCAAAAGCACGCCGATGCCGGCCCGATGCAGGGCCTTGACCATATCGCGGAACTCTCGCCGCTGCTGTTCCAGATCCACGCAAAAGCCTGGATGCGGCGCAAAAAAGCTGTGGGTACTGTAGCCCCAGAAATTGCGCAAACCCGCTCGGCTGACCCGATCTGGCACGTCCTGCTCGTCGAAGGCCATCACCGGCATCAGCTCCACATGCGTGATGCCGAGTTCCGCCAGGTATGGGATTTTTTCGATCAGCCCGAGAAAACTGCCCGGATGCCGCACACCGGCCGACGGATGTTGGGTAAATCCCCCAACATGAAGCTCATAAATGACCGTGTCCTCCGATGGCATCCGCAGCGGCTCATCACCCTGCCAGTCGTAGTCCTCGGCCAGCACGATGCCGCGAATCGAGTCGTGTGCGCGTGCGCCGTTGCGACAGCACGCCGCGCGATCCCAACGCGTGGCATCGACCGAACGCGCCCAGGGGTCCACCAACTCGACGCCTTCATCGAACATCCAGCCGTGGCCGCTCGGGTCCCAGGGGCCCTGCATGCGCCAGGTGTAACGGGTGCCAGGCGGCAGGTCCACCACCAGCACATGCCAACTGAAAAAGGTGTGATTGAGCTCTGGGTCGAGTTCGATCACCTGGAACGGCCGACCGCTGGCCCCGTCGGCGTACAGCAACAGTGTCGCACCGGTGGCGTGCCGGCTGAAGATGGAGAAGTTGATGCCCTCGTCGACGACGCTGGCGCCTGGCGGATAACGCCGGCCAGGCCGGACGGGATAAGACATAGTGGTTGCGAGTTGCGAGTTGCGAGTTGCTAGGGGCTAGTAGCTAGGGATCGACGCGGCCTATTGACTCGAAGCTAGGCCCTAGGGACTTTGTTCGGACCAGCTCCGCCAGAAACGGCGTCAGCGCCTTCTCGACGCAGCATGTTAACACGCGCCCCACGCCCCATCCGCGTCGCCCAAGCGACGGATCATTGTCGGGCAGGCACCGCGAGCGCACCGACCGCGGGAAAGACTGACCTGTTCAATATCGACGCGCTCTGTCGACATAGCCATAGGCGACAACCCATCCCAGTGCGGCCATCAAAGACGCCGCAGCGAAGGTCATCGTCGGCCCAAAGGATGACCAGAGCAGGCCGCTCGTCAGACTGCCCACGGCACCGCCAACGCCGAAGCTGACGCTATTGTAGAGCGCCTGTCCGCGCCCCTGAGTCGAACCCGGAAAGTAATGATGGGCCAGATGGATGGCAGACGCGTGGAAGGCGCCGAAGCTGAACGCATGTAGGGATTGCGCAAGGATCTGCACCGCGACGCGATCGACGAACAGACCGATCAGCTGCCAACGCAAGACCGCTAGGGCCAGGCTCAGTAGCAGCATACGCCTGGCCCCGAAGCGTTCCAGCAGCCGGTGCATGCGCAGAAACACGATGACCTCGATCGCAACGCCGAGCGCCCACAGCGCGCCGATGGCGCTGCTGCTGTAGCCGTGCGCCTCTAGGTAAATGGAGTAGAAGGCGTAGTAGGCACCGTGGCTCGCCTGCATCAACAGACATGCCCCGAGAAAGAACAGGATCTCCGGGCGCCGGATCAAACGGTGCAAGGACAGGCGCACGTCCTGCCCGGCGGCATGACCACGGTCCGGAATGACGAGGCAACTCAGCCAGACGCCGACGAACAGCACCAGCACCGTGACCGGGATGATGGCGCTGCCGGCGCGCTCTTGCCACCAGCCGATCAGCCCGACACTGAGGATGAAGCCGACGCTACCCCAGACCCGAACGCTGGCATAACGATTGACCCGCGCCCCCAAGTGATTGAAGGTGACCGACTCCATCAGGGGCAGCGGCGCGTTCCAGAAAAAACTGAACACCATCATCACCAGCGCCATGGGCCAGAAACCATCGGCCCAGAACACCCCGACGAAGCACAGTACCGCCAACGCCGCCCCCAGGCGCACGATCGGCATCCGCTGCCCGGAGCGATCGGCGAGCAGACCCCAGACGTTCGGGGCGATGATCTTGGTGCCCATCAGAATCGCCATCAGCACACCGATGGCGGCTGGCTGGAACCCGCGCTCCAACAGATACGGTCCCCAGAACGGCACCAGGGCACCGAGGGCGGCGAAATGGAAGAAGTAGTAGCTGGAGAGCCGGGCATAGGGCATGGGTTGCTCAGGAACTGCCGCCATAAATCACCCGATAAGCCTAGCGAGGTTTCGTCTCAGACCGACGAGTCATGCTCCGCGCTGATTTGGGCAGCACGCTAAATCCTTGTCGTTGTCGTGCTTCGAGTGGCAATGCAATGTGCGCATGAGAACGTTGAGGTGAAACCACGAAGCGCCCTGAAGTCCAAGAAGACCTCGATTTCCGGATCGCCTGCCACCGACACTCGCAGGGACAGGTTACAAGCAACACGAACATCATCGCGGCCAGGAAAAACTACGAAACACGCGAAATACGCGAAAGTAAGCGGGATCTCGACTGCATATCGGGAATTTTCGCGCTTTTCGCGTGTTTCGTGGTTCAAAGAAGATTTACCACTTGCTGTTGAATCGTTACTGAGAGTAACCCCCTCAACATGAAGGCAATTCAGAGAAAGAGGCAAGCGCAGCCCAACGCCAAAACAGCCGACGCCAAGACAGTCGACGCCAGCTCAGCTGACGCCGGGCGGAATCGGCGTCAACGGCGGCTGCACACCGGCATTTTGGCCGCGGTGGCGGAGCAGGTGGTCGGTCAGCACCATCGCGAGCATGGCCTCGGCAATGGGGGTTGCGCGGATGCCGACGCAGGGATCGTGCCGCCCCTGGGTAACGACCTCGGCCGCGTTGCCATTCAGGTCTACCGTTTGTCCGGGCAAACGGATGCTGGAGGTCGGCTTCAACGCCAGGCGGGCGACGATGTTCTGACCGGTGGAAATACCGCCGAGCACGCCGCCGGCGTTGTTGCCGAGAAACCCGTCTGGCCTGATCTCGTCGCGGTGCTCGGTGCCCTTCTGCTCAACGCAGCCGAAGCCGGCGCCGATCTCGACGCCCTTGACCGCGTTGATGCTCATCAGGGCATGCGCGATGTCGGCGTCCAGGCGGTCGAAGATCGGCTCGCCGAGCCCCGGTGGCAGACCCTCGGCGATGACGGTGACCTCCGCACCGATGGAATCGCCTTCCTTTCGCAAGGCGTCCATGTACGCCTCAAGCTCCGGCACACGAGCCGGGTCCGGACAGAAAAATGGATTCTGCTCGACCTGGGCCCAATCGAAGCCCGTCATGCCCGGATCACAGGTACGTATCGGCCCAAGCCGTGACAGATAGCCCCCGATACGCACGCCGGCCTGGGCGCTCAGCACGATCTTCGCAACCCCTCCTGCGGCGACTCGAATCGCCGTCTCCCGCGCCGATGAACGCCCGCCGCCGCGGTAGTCGCGCAGCCCGTATTTCATGCTATAGGTGTAATCGGCGTGACCAGGGCGGAACTTGGCTGCGATCTCCGAATAATCCTTCGAGCGCTGGTCCTGATTGTGAATGATGAGCCCGATCGGCACACCGGTGGTCAGCCCCTCGAACACCCCGGACAGGATCTGAACCTGATCGGGCTCGCGACGCTGCGTGGTGTGGCGTGACTTGCCCGGCGCACGCCGGTCGAGGTCGTGCTGCAGGTCGGTCTCGGTCAATGGCAAGCCCGGTGGACAACCGTCGACGATGCCGCCGATGGCCGGCCCATGGCTCTCACCAAAGGTGGTGACGACGAAGGATTTGCCGAAGCTATTTCCTGACATGAGTTGCGAGTTACGAGTGTCGAGTAACGAGGGAGGGCCGAGATTGGGGCGCATCCCAGCACGAGCGGGACACTGGCGCCAATCCTCCGAGCTCCCCAACGGAGAGTCTCTCCAGACAGTCTCTAAACTCGCCCTGCCCCAGGCAATGTCGGCCCAATAAGGCCAACCCAAGCCTAATACGCCGGCGGCGGTACGGTATCCGACGCGGTAAGCCAGGCATTGCCCTTGGCCAGCACGTCGCGACTCAGGGTGCTGGTGGCCTGATGCAGCAGCACGCCATTGATGATGTAGTTGTAACGCGAGGAGAGATAGTCGAACTCGGCCTGGAACAACTGACGCTGGGCGTTCAGCACATCCACCTGGGTCCGGGTACCGACCTCGAGACCGGCCTGGGTTGATTCCAGCGAGCTCCGGGCCGAAACGATCGCGGCTTGTCGCGCCTTGACGTCGCTGATGCTGGAGATGATGCCGCGGAAGGCATCCTTGACCTGATTGATCACGGCACGGCGCTGCTGGTCGAGCCGGTCCTGTGCAGCCCGAAAACTATGTCCGGCCTGACGCGTGCGCGACGCCACGGCGCCGCCCTGATACAACGGGATCGTCACATTGAGCCCGACGAAGGCCGAGTCGGAATCGGTGTTGAATTCGGCGCCGGACCGATTGACGTCGTAACCGGCCTGCATATCCAGCGACGGGTAGTAACCCGATCGCTGGATCTCAATGTCCTTACGCGCGGCCTCGGCCGCCTGCTTGGCGGCGACAATACCGTAATTGTTCGCCAAAGCCGTCTCGGCCCAGACGTTGATATCGTTGGGTTCCGGCGGCGCCAGTGGCAACCGGTCGCCAAGGCGCGCAAGCGGCACCGAGACCGGACCAACGATACGGCGCAGCGCCTCCCAGGCGTTGTTGAGATCGTTCTCCGCCGTGATCAGATTGGCCCGTGAGCGGTCGTAGGCAGCAAGGCTATCGTTGACATCGGTGATCGCAACCAGGCCGACTTCGAAGCGCTGCCTGGACTGTTCAAGCTGACGCTCATCGGCAGCCACCAAGGCTTCTTGGACACGCACAGCATCCGAAGACCGCAGTACCTCAAAGTAGGCCTCGGTCGTGCGCACCATCAGTTGGATTTCGGAATCGCGGTATTGCGCCTCGGCCTGGGCGATGGTGTTGTCGGCCTGGCTCAATTGCACCCAATCGGCCCGATTGTAGATGGACTGGGACAGCACCGCGGCAGCCCCGTAAGTCTGATACGAGTCGCTGCGATCGAAGCTACCAAATGAACTGGTGCCGCTGGACTCCACATTCTGATAATCGACATTGCCGGTGACCGCGAAATTCGGCAACAGCAGGGCGCGCGCCTGCGGCTTGACCTCACGGGTCGCGTAAAGGTTCTGCTCGGCTTCGCGCAGCGTCGGGTCGCTCTTCACGGCGAGGTCATAGATGCCGAGCAGATCATCCGCCTGCGCTGAGACCGGAATGGCGAGACAGATCGAAATCAAAAGTGCCGGCAGCGGCTTGGTCATGTTCTTGGACATCCTGCGGGACAACGGCGACACCGTAACGATCAGTGCCCGAAAACCCCGGAGTATAGGCGATGATGTAGGATCGCCACAATCGCACGAGGCACCGAACCAGACTTGGTACAGAGGATATGCCCACCCCAGTCGCACCGCCAAATTGCGAATCCGGCTATCGCTGGTCCGACCTGCTAGCGATGATCCAAGATCACCGCCGCGAACTCATCCTGGCCAATGTCATCGCCGTATTCGGCACCCTGGCCGCGGTTCCGATCCCGCTGCTCATGCCAGTGTTGGTCGATGAGGTGCTGCTGCACAAGCCCGGTCAAGCGGTGGCCATCATGAACGGGCTATTCCCGCAGAGCTGGCACGGCCCCGTGCTGTACATCGTTGCGACGCTGATGTTGACGCTGATGCTGCGCATCACATCCGTCGTGCTGTCGGTGTGGCAGACACGCGAGTTCACCATCATCTCGAAAGACGTGATCTATCGTATGCGCCGCGACCTGCTGCTGCGCCTGCAGCGGGTCTCGATGGCCGAATACGAAACCCTCGGCAGCGGCACCGTCGCCTCGCACCTGGTCACCGACCTCGACGCCATCGACGACTTTGTCGGCGGCGCGGTGTCCAAGTTCATCGTCGCCGTGCTCAGCATCATAGGCACCGCGGTGGTGTTGCTGTGGATGCACTGGCAGCTCGGTTTGTTTATCCTGCTGCTGAACCCCGTGGTCATCTACCTCACAACCGTGTTCGGGCGACGTGTCAAGGAGATGAAGCGGCGCGAAAACAGTGCTTATGAGGCCTTCCAAGAGAGTCTGTCGGAGACGCTAGACGCAATCCAGCAGATACGCGCCAGCAACCGTGAGCGCTTCTACATCGGCCGCGGCATCGCCAGCGCCGACGCGATCCGCCGCTTTTCCTGCGCCTTCACCTGGAAGAGCGACGCCGCCAACCGGCTGTCCTTCGTCGTCTTTCTGTTCGGCTTTGATCTGTTCCGCGCCGTCAGCATGCTGCTGGTGCTGTTCTCGGATCTCAGCATCGGCGAAATGCTGGCGGTGTTTGCCTATCTCTGGTTCATGATGGGGCCGGTACAAGAGGTGCTGAACGTGCAGTATGCCTTCCACGGCGCCCAGGCGGCTTTGAAGCGCCTGAATACGCTGACCGATATACACCTGGAGCCGCGCTTCCCGCATCGGCGCGATCCGTTCGCCCGCAAACGCACCGTCGGTGTCGAACTGCAGCACATCAGCTTCGCCTACGGCGACGGCCCCACCGTCCTCGACGACATCTCGCTGCGTATCGCGCCGGGCGAGAAGCTGGCCGTGGTCGGCGCTAGCGGCGGCGGCAAAACGACGCTGGTGCAGGTGCTGCTGGGGCTGTATTCGCCGCGCGGCGGTCGCATCCTGTTCGACGGCGTACCGCTGGAACAAATCGGCATGGACGTGGTTCGCGACCACGTCGCCACCGTGCTGCAACATCCGGCCCTGTTCAACGACAGCTTGCGCATGAACCTGACCCTCGGCCGGGAAATACCGGATGCGGCCCTGGGCGAGGCCCTCCGGGTCGCCCAACTCGACGACGTGGTCGCCGGGCTGGACGATGGTCTCGACACCCTGGTCGGCCGCGGCGGTATACGCCTGTCCGGCGGTCAGCGGCAACGCCTAGCCGTGGCGCGCATGGTCCTCGCCGATCCGAAGGTGGTGATCCTCGACGAGGCCACCTCCGCCCTGGACAGCGCTACCGAGGCACGGCTGCACACGGCATTGGAACAATTTCTTGTGGGTCGCACAACGCTGATCATCGCCCACCGGCTCAGCGCCGTGCGCCGCGCAGACCGCGTGTTGGTTCTCGAGCACGGACGGGTCGTCGAGCAGGGCCGGCACGAGGATCTGATCGACGGCGACGGGCTATATGCGGCCCTGTATGCGCGGCAGGCGTAGAATGCCAAGGGCCACATCGCTTGACGGCGCCAAGTGTCTGCAGATGCGCCTTAAGGCGACACCCGCCGTGCCTGCCGAAGGGCCAGGCGCCAAGTGCCTGGGGCCGACATGACGGGATGGTGCCGTGCCGCGGCCCTTGGCCCTCTCATTGCACCGCACGGCGTTCGCAACGGAGCGCCGTCAGCTCGTCAAACTGAGGCGTCGCCTCGCTGGCTAACACCTCAGACGTAGAGAACTATGGGTAAGATGAGCGAGAGCGCATTCCGCCCAGCCTGGTGGCTGCGGAGCCCGCATCTGCAGACCATGTGGCCGAGCTTGGCGCGCCGACGCCCCCGCCCGGCGCTGACATCCCGACGCATCGAACTGTCAGATGGTGACTTCATCGATCTCGCCATCGGCGACGGCGACGGGCCACGTGTCTTGATCGTGCACGGGCTCGAAGGCGACATGGAGTCGCATTACGCGGGCTCGCTGGTCGCACGCCTGGCCCGTGAGGGCTTCGTGCCCGCGTTTATGCACCTGCGCGGGTGCAGCGGCGAGCCCAACCGGCTCGACCGCTCCTACCATTCAGGCGCCACCGAGGATCTCGCCGCGGTGCTGGCGGCACTGGCTACAGACGCCCAAGGACCGCCGGCAGCGGCCGTCGGCTTCTCGCTGGGTGCGAATCTGCTGCTGAAGTATGTCGGCGAGTGCAACCAGCCACTCGTCAGTCATGCCGTGGCCGTCTCGGTGCCGTTCGTGCTGCGCGACGCGATGCTGCGGCTCAACCTCGGCCGCTCGCGCATCTACCGCCGGTATCTGATCACGCGGCTCAAGCAGGGCTATCGGCGCAAATTCAGCCGCCGACCTTCACCGCTCGATGTGGACCTGGATGCGATCGACGACTTCAACACCTTCGACGACCGCATCACCGCGCCGCTATCGGGCTTCGCCGGCGTGTTCGACTATTACAACCGTGCCAGTTGCCGGCAGTTCTTGGCGCACATCCACACGCCGACGCTGATCATCCACGCCGCGGATGACCCGTTCATGTTCCCGAGCACCGTGCCCTTCGAGCACGAACTCGGCCCCGGCGTCACGCTGGAACTGGCCCGCCACGGCGGTCATGTCGGCTTCATCGCCGGCGCCCTGCCCTGGCGCCCGGTGTACTGGCTGGAGGAACGCATCATCGGCCATCTGCGCCAGCGGCTCCTTGCCTGAGCGGACATGCTGTCACGAAACGCCGAGGGCATTGGGACTATGCGGCATCACCTGCGCAAACGCCCAGGTGTGACTTCCTCACCGTTGATCGGCATAAGCGGAGGTGACGACAAGGTTCGCCCGGCGGGAGAACAGGCCGTACATGGCCGGCACGAAGAACAGCGTCAGCAACGTCGACGACGCGAGTCCGCCGACGACCACGGTCGCCAACGGACGCTGCACCCCGGAGCCTACACCAGCGGCGGAAAGCAGGGGGTTAACGCCAAGCACCGTCGTCAAGGCCGTCATGAGCACTGGACGCAGACGGGACAGAGCCCCTTCGAGCACAGCCTCGCGCACGGCCATGCCAGTCTGGATGCTCTAGTTGATGGCGTCCACCATGACCACGCCATTGAGTACCGGGATGCCGAACCTTGCAATGAAGCCAACGAAGCCCGGCACAGAGAGTTACCGGACCGTATCACTTGTGACCTGTGACCACAGTCACTTCGATCTGGTCCTAAGGCACGGGATGAGACAGACAGCCTCGTCTTCCCGCGGATACAGCCGTCGCACCGCCGGCGACGACTCGGAACTCATAACACCGAGCGGAGCTCGGCCCATAGAGCCAGGTAGGCGCGCGCGGCGACATCGGACGGCGCGTAGGCAGGCAACGGCATGCGGTGCACACCCATGCGCTCGACTTCCGGCGCCTGCGGAATCGATGCGGCGAGCAACTCCTTGTGCTGCTCCGCGAGCCGCGCCATGGTATCGACGTGCAGTGGGCGGCTCGCGTCGACCATCGAGAAGAACGGCAGCACCCTGAGCTTGCCGTGGGAGCGGTCCTGATCAAGGAAGTCGTCGAGTTGTGTCAGTGTGCGCGCCGACAAGGTGCTCGGAATCAGCGGCACCAGCAGCGCATCGGCGGCGCGGAAGATGTTCTCGGACATCAGCGAGATGCTCGGCGGACAATCCAGAAACACGAGGTCATACTCGCGGCGGATCGGTCGCATTAGGTGGCCGAGCTGGCGCGTGGGCCGTTTCGCACCCTCCAGCAAGATGTCCATGTTGCGATAGGAGAAATCCGCGGGCAGCAGGTCGAGCCGATCGAAATCCGTACCCTTGATGACATCGTCGAGTTCACGCTTACCGCTCAACAGTGCCTTGCCACCCCCTTTCACCTTCGGTTTGACGCGAAAGTAGTAGGTGGCGGCCCCCTGCGGATCGAGATCCCAGATCAACGTGCGGTTGCCTTCGGCGGCGGCGAGATAGGCCATGTTGACGGCGGTTGAGGTCTTGCCGACGCCGCCCTTGATGCTGTATACGCCGATGATCTTCATACCGAATCTCCATTGCCCCGGTTCGCGGAATCGGAGCCCGCGGAATTGGTGCCTGGTCGCGCACCAGAATCCGCATCGGGGCCCGCACCGGAGTAGGCGGCCACGACAGCGTGTTTGCGAGCACTGAACAGGGCATCGAACGCGGCTCGGTTGGCGTCGGTGTCAAAGCCCGCGAAGGTCTGCGCGAACTCGGCGCGAGCCCGCTGCTGGCCTTCGAACAGCGTGTTGACCAGCGCCCCCATGGACAGCATCGTCGCGGCCCCGGCACCGCCCTCCGCGTACATGCGCTTGGCGATGTCCGCAAGATACAGGGCCTGGACCTCCAGATCTTGGAATTCACCGAGATTGTCGAGCAACACCTTGGATTGCTTGATCAACCGGCGAAGCTCCCCTTTGGGATAAAGACTTTGAAAGAACTCCATTAGATAACGTAATTTCTTGCAAGTCTTTCGCAGCTCATGTAGCTCCGCCGCGGGGGAGGCATCGGTGATTGCTCTGCCCTCGCGCAGCAGGCGCTTAAACATGCTCCGGATGCGGCGATCGGCAACCGTTTTGATCGAGCGTCCGGCATTCTCGGGATCAGTCGGGGTCGACGTCGCCGGCACCGCCCCTTGCAGAAACGCGCGCCAGTCGCGCCTCAGACTCAGGAACTGCGGTGAGCCCAACGCCTCGACCAGCTTTGACTGCTCCTCGGCGTAGTGACTGCCGAGCCAGTCGCGCAGCGGCTCCAAGTCGTCACGCATGGCACGCGGCAGGCTGTCACGCAGGCCGGGGTAATCCAGCAGGTAGACATCCAGGTCACGCATCGGCCCGGTGACTTGCTGCAGCCAAGCGAATCTGGCCTTGAAGTCATCGACGATCGGCGCGGGAAACACGCCCTTGATCTGCGACAGCGCCGAGCGCGTGCGGCGCGTCGCGACCCGCAGGTCGTGCAGGAACTCCGAATCGAGGTTGCGCCGGGTGCCGTCGACATTTGCCTCCAGTGTATCGAACAGGCCCAGCAGGATCTGCTTGGCCGCGGCATCGGCCCGCTGGCCGGGATCAAGCTGGTAATCGAGGCTCGTCGAATAGGCACCCGGCATCAGCCCTGCCGCCGCCATAGCGGCGTGGAACAAGGGTTCGTCAGCCGGCGTCAGGTTCAGGGCTTGGCCAAGGCGTCGCGCGGCGTGTTCCAGTTCCCGCGCGTAGCCGCGCACCGGTATCATCCGCAATCGCGCCGGCAACTCGCGGCGCGGGCGCGTGGCGTCGGCGACCAGGCTATTTTCTTCGAGCAGGATACGCACGACCGTCTTATCGTCATCGTTCAAGACACGCAAGGTCCGCGCGCGAACACCGACACTGGCCATCGGCAGCAGACGGCGGATGCCGAGCAGCGGCTCAAGCAAGGTGCGCACGGGCCCCGGCGGCAGGGCATCGATAAAGCCTGGGGCATTCTCGAGCGGCTGTCGCGCAACAATCACGCCGCCATTGCGAAGGTCGAGCCAAGCCAGCTCGCGATGCTGGCCCGTGGTCTGCTCGAGCAGCGCCGCCCCTGCCCTGTACAAGGCCCAGTCGAAGCTATCCAGATAACGAGAGCGCGTCTCGGTTTCGGCTTCCTCGACACAATGCAGTGCCGAGCGAATACTGTCTGAAATCGCTGCCTGCTCCGCTGCCTCCGGCAGCCAGAAATCCCTCGTTGCGGGGTTCATTAGATTGTTTTGGCCTCATGCTGAGCGCAGTCGCGTCGTGCCGAAGTTGATGCGGATGCATCGCGCGGATTGCTATTGTATCGCCGTATACGCTGGGCACAACCAATGTCGCATCTAGGGGAAACCCCCGCTTTGATTACAACCAAACGGTCACGACAATCCGTAACGGTGTTGACGTGATCGATCTCCCAGCCGGAAAACTCACCCAACATCAGTCGATTGGTGCCGGCGAAATCCAGACAGCAGGTGACAGCATGAACAAGCTCGACCAACTCAAGACCATGACCACGGTGGTCGCCGACACCGGCGACTTCGAGGCCATCGCAGAGTATAAGCCGCAGGACGCGACCACCAACCCGTCGTTGCTCTACAAGGCCGCGCAGATGCCGCCATATCGCCACCTGGTCGAGGACGCGGTCGCGTTCGGCAAGGACGAGGGAGCCAATGCCGACGAGCACGCGCGCTGGACCATGGACAAACTGGCGGTCAACTTCGGCGCGGAAATACTCAAGATCGTGCCGGGGCGCGTCTCCACCGAGATCGACGCACGGCTGTCCTTTGACACCGAGGGCACCATTGCCCGCGCCGAGGGGCTGATCGGGCTCTACGAAGAGATCGGCGTCGACCCGCGCGAACGCGTGCTGTTCAAGATCGCATCCACCTGGGAGGGCATCCGTGCGGCGGAGCAACTGGAGCGGCGCGGCGTACACTGCAACCTGACGCTGCTATTCTCGTTTGCTCAGGCAGTAGCGGCAGCACAGGCCGGCGCAACACTGATCTCACCGTTCGTCGGTCGCATCCTGGACTGGCACAAGAATGCCGAGAATGTGCCCGGCTACCCTGCCGACGAGGACCCGGGCGTCACCTCAGTGACCCGTATCTTCAACTACTTCAAGCGCCACGGGCACCAGACCATCGTCATGGGAGCAAGCTTCCGCAACGTCGATGAGCTCCTGGAACTTGCGGGCTGCGACTATCTGACCATCGCGCCCAAGTTACTGGCCGAGTTGGCGGAGTCGGACGGCGATCTTCCGCGCAAGCTCGACGCACAAGCCGCGCGCGAAATGGACATCCCGAGGCAGGAATTCGACGAGACAAGCTTCCGCTGGCACCTGAACGAGGACGCCATGGCCACGGAAAAGCTCGCCGAAGGTATCCGCTTGTTCGCTGCCGACACGCAGAAGCTTGAACAATTTACGCGCGAGATCTGCCAGAGCTGTTGAGGCGATCTTCGATTGCTTGGGGGCAGCAACGGGTTGCCGATGAGTCACGTCTTATGGCGACAAAGCGGTTGCCGGCCGAAGGGCCGAGCGCCAAGGGCCTGGGGCCGAACTTGCGGGATGGTGCTGTGCGGCGGCCCTTGCCCCTCGGCGCTTGGCGCTTGCCCAAGGCGTTTGGCCCAGTCCGAGCAGCGGACTGGCTTTACAACAGACGATAGCGGACAGGAGCGATCATAGGGAGGTTTGTCCGGTCGCGGCGGTTATGCATTATCATTGTTCGTTGAAATACTGACGGAGCATGCCGTCGAGCGGGGCGACTTGGTGCGCGCACCGACCCCGTTCTCGACCAGCCCCGCGTCTGACCTGCATGCACCCCAGCCCTGAAACAGACCCGAAATCAGACCTGAGACCGAGCCGACCAGACCAATCCCCGCGTAACCGGACAGAGGGGCTCTGCAAATCAACCAGCTGGGCACTCCACCCGGAGACCTGCCGACACTGGCATCCTCGCCCGCTCACCGCCCGTTGTTGATACCGCGCCTCGCTCATGCCGCACCGACCATCCCTGCCCCCACCGAGTGCCTCGCAAGAAGGCCGTCATTGGGCCGTTGCCGCGATGGTGCTGCTGGCGATCATCGCCGCGAGCTCCGCGACCAAACTGATCGGCCTCAACAATCTGCCCATTTGGCATGACGAGGTCTTCACGCTGGTGCGGGTGTTCGGTTATCCCAATGAAGCCTGGAACACGATATTCAGCGGCCAACTGCTGACCCCGCAACAGGTATTGCGGTTTCAGCAAGCAGACCCCGCCTTCGGCTGGGCCGACACGCTGAGCGCACTTGCGGAACACCCGGAACACGCACCGCTCTACTACCTGCTCGGTCGCTTGGCGACCGTGCTGCCGCTGGAGCCGGTCACCGCCTTGCGTGGCACCTCGGCGGCGTTCGGTCTGCTGCTACCGCTCGGGGCCTTTTGGTTGATGCGCGGGCTGTTCGGCCGTGGACCGAGCGCCTGGGTGGCGGCAGCACTCATCGCGGTTTCGCCGTTGCATCTGCTGTATGCGCAGGAGGCGCGCCAATACGCGCTTTGGACCCTGCTCGTGCTGACGGCAAGCGCGGCGCTGCTGCGGGCGTTGCGTACAAG
>JGI12210J13797_11018763_pt1 | contig 20820 bp, 14 predicted proteins | sample ElkSlonscriptome_3_FD_13797 | JGI IMG/M metagenome (IMG submission 13797)
GTATGAAATCTCAATAATTTTTCGTATTTATAGTGTAAAATTAACGTAATAGTAACATATAAAAAGCCGTAAAAATATTGAAACTTTGTACTTTTAGGTGCATATACTAACTATTAAAGACCCTCAATAATGGGTGCTAACAACCTACAACCGGACAATTATTACTGGCAACAGTTACGGAAAGGGTCTGCCCCAGCCTTAGAAGTGCTCTACGATAAGTATTTTCCTCAGTTGTTTCGCTACGGGCTTCACATCATTCCCCACCGCTCATTGGTGCAAGATACTTTACAAGACTTTTTCGTTGACCTCTACACCAATCACTCATCACTCTCACAGGTACAACAGGTACAGTCGTATTTATTCGTATGCTTCCGCCGCAAACTAACCTCCCACAAAAAGTCTTTTTCTCCTCAAATCAATCATCGCGGTAATTCTTACTCTCCTTCCTTCGAAGAACAACTTATTGCTGAGGAATTAGAAAAAAAGCAACTAAACGTATTAAAGGAAACTCTACTTAAACTCAGTGATCGCCAAAGAGAAGCTATTTACCTTCGCTTTCACCAAGAAATGAGTTACGAAGAAATTGCAGAGGTGCTAGAGCTAAAAGAAGTGAAGTACGCCCGCACATTAATTTACCGAGCCCTTGCCGAACTCCGGCAGCATATGAGTAAGCAGTCTTCTTCTTTAACTCTTTACTCAACTTTGCCGCTGCTGAATCGATATATGCGTAATCGTAAGTGACTGATTACCAAATCATATAAATATTTCTTAAGAAAAATCCTCTTTTCTGTGAGGGTATTTAGCTAAGTAATCTCTCCTACTAGTGAATCCGTCATTAATGGACTATCACAACTATACGGTAGATGAATTAGCCACCGACCCTAGCTTTATCCGCTGGGTGAAAGGGGATGATACCGATGCAAAGCAGTTCTGGGAGAATTGGCAACAGCAACATCCTCAAAAATCAGCGGAAGTACAGCAAGCCCGCCAATTGGTATTGCTCTTCTTATCAAATAGCACGTCTACTCAGTACGAAGCCAGTTCTGAGGAGATTGCTAACGCAAAAATCTATATCAGACAAAAAATTCAAACCCAACCTGTAGTTGATCCCCCTCGCCCTTCCCCACGAATTACTCCTCACTTTTACCGATGGGCGGCAATCATTACTTTGCTTGTTACTAGTAGTTTAACCTTCTGGTGGTTGAATACTCCAGTTGAGCTAACTACATATCAAACCGAGTTCGGCAAAACCAGAACCATTGTACTTTCGGATCAATCGGTGGTTACTCTAAACGCTAACTCTATTCTTAAAGCACCCGAAGTATGGCAAAATGGTCAACCTCGAAACGTCTGGCTGTCCGGTGAAGCTTTTTTTGAGATTACTACCCAGCCAGATGCTTCTGATCAGCGATTTATTGTGCATACGGATGTAGTGGATGTGCAGGTGCTCGGTACCAAGTTTAATCTACGGCAACGAAGGCAGCAAGCAGAAGTGGTGCTGACCGAGGGAAAAGTTACTGTTAACAGTTCCACTGATTCTCGTAACGAAGCTACTTACACCATGCTACCTGGAGATCGGCTCCAAACTCAAGGGCAAAACTTTATCAAAAGTCAGGTAGATGTTGAAAAATACATAAGCTGGCGGCATAATCGCCTTTTCTTTGAAGAACAAACGCTGCGAGAAATTGCAAAACGCTTAGAAGACGATTACGGTCTGCAAACCAAATTTGATAATTATGAGATAGCAACTATGGTATTCACCGGCTCCTGTCCGACTGATAACCTTTCTGTTCTATACGAAGCCCTATCAGTGGCATTAGACCTCAAAATACACCAAGAGAATCAACTACTAATAATTAACAATAATCATAATCAGTAAACCTATGGTCTCATCTTTAACTACTTGCTCATGAAACCTTTGTATTTGCCCCCTAAATGTTATTCTAGAATCTTGCTGACCAGTTGGCTCAGCCTACTAATCGTTTTGATTTACGGTTCAGCATCAGCTAATAATTTGAACGGCACTGTAATCAGTGATGATGAGAACATCTCGCTAAAAGTAGCCCTCTCTGAAATTTCGGAGCGTCATCAAATTAGTGTTAGCTACAGTGTTAAGCAGATTGATGATTTATCCGTTAACTCGGCTATTGCCCGGAAGAAGTATCAAAACCCCGAGGAAGCATTACAGGCCGTTCTAAGCACGGCTGGATTAGAGTTTAAGAAAATAGCTGATGCTGATTATGTAATTCAGGCGAAAAAGCAATCGCTAACTAAAGTGCCTTATTCTCAGATGCTAGCCTACGAGGGTAGCGGTACAGCTCGGATTCAAATCACAGTTAGCGGAACGGTGTTAGACGAAAATAATGGCGAGTTGCCTGGAGTTAATGTGCTGGAGAAAGGCACTAACAATGGAACGATAACCGATGTAGATGGTAAGTTCAGCCTTTCTGTAGAAGGAGAATCGTCTACGCTGGTATTCAGCTCGATTGGCTACATTACCCAGGAAATGCCGGTAGGTAATCAACAAAATTTCAGTATCTCGATGGAATCTGATACCCGCCAACTTTCAGAAGTGGTAGTAACCGCATTGGGTATAACCAGAGAACAGAAATCACTTGGCTACTCTATTGGAGAAATCAGTGGCGAAGAAATGAGCCGGGTACCTCAAGAAAATATTTTGAATAGCATGGCCGGTAAAGTGTCGGGGGTGCAAATTCAGTCAGTATCCGGTGATCCTGGTTCCTCTGTAAGTATGATTATTCGGGGTGCAACCTCATTAAACGGAGACAATCAACCACTATTTGTCATCGATGGGGTGCCGGTAAATAACAGTCTCAACAATGTTACTGAGTTCGGTAGTCGCAACGAAGTGGACTGGGGTAACGCTATTTCTGATTTAAACCCGGACGATATTGCCGATATTTCGGTGCTGAAAGGCCCCAGTGCGGCGGCTCTATATGGCTCCCGAGCCGGTAATGGGGTAGTGCTAATCACGACCAAATCGGGTAAGAACAGCCAAGGCTTTGGCGTATCAATTAACTCCAATACGGTGATGGATATTCCGTTTCGCTACTTACCTTTTCATTCCGATTTTGCGGCGGGACAGCGAGAGGGAATTATAGATGAAGGTAGTGCCTATTGGGCGGGTCCTGAGCTAGACGTGGGTAATACCGCTCCCATCTGGAATAGCAACGGCGAAGCCGTCCCCTTAGAATCGCACCCTGATAATGCTAAGAATTTTTTGGAGAATGGTTTAACCACCACTAATAACATTGGTATTAACAACGCATACGACCGGGGTAGCTTCCGCTTGTCGTATACAAATATGCACAATGATGGAGTTATTCCGGGTACCAATCTCAAGCGAAACTCGGTTAACTTATCCAGTTCTTACAGCATAGCCCCTACCCTTACGGTAAGCACCAATATCAATGTTGGAGAAACTTCTTCCGATAATCGTCCAGCCAATGACCGAGGGGCGAACCCGCTGAATGCATTATATTCTGTACCATCCCATATTGACATTCGAGATTTGGAAAACTTCTGGGTTCCCGGTCAAGAAGGTATTCAGCAGTTGTCATACGCCGACGGAGCAAACAATCCTTACTTTTTAGCCCATGCGCTTAAAAACAGTTTCATGCGAAATCGAGCATTCGGTAACATCATTCTGGAATGGCAGATCACGCCTAGCTTCCGGCTGATGGGACGAACAGCGCTAGATCGCTTTAGTGAGGAGCGAGAAACTCGCATTCCCTACAGCTACAATAGAAACCGACGGGGTGCCTTTGGTTTACAAACCCTGTACCGTCAGGAAACGAATACTGATTTCTTAGCTACTTATGAAAAAGATTTAGGACAATTTAGTTTAACCGTTTCGGGCGGAGCCAATATTATGCGGCAAGAGCGTAGTACCCTAACCAACGAAACCCGCGAGCTAGCGATCCCGGGTCTATTCACCATCGGAAACGCTGCACCGGGCTCCATTCAGGCCACTAGCAACCGTTTTGACAAAGCCATTTATAGTGTTTACGGACTAGCTAACTTTGGCTTCCGCGAAATGATCTTCCTGGATTTAACCGCTCGTAATGACTGGTCAAGCACACTGCCGGTAGAAAATCGCTCATATTTTTACCCTTCAGCATCATTAAGCGTGCTACTGGACAATATGCTCCAATTACCCGATTTTGTAACGATGGCCAAGCTACGAGCCGGTTGGGCTCAAGTGGGTAACGATACCGATCCTTATCGTCTGGAGCCGGTACTAAGCGTACTACCCGATTGGGGCGACGTAAAACGCTTGGGCGTTCCTAGTACTTTGCTCAATGCTGAACTCAAACCAGAAATTGCTACTTCCTTTGAGATTGGCACCGACTTGATGCTCTTCGAAGATCGCTTACGCTTTGATGTTACCTACTATGAGTTAGATAATGAAAACCAAATTCTCGGAATTCGTCTGCCCAACTCATCCGGTTATAGTGCCAAGCAGATTAACGCCGGGTTGGTTTCAAGCCGAGGTTGGGACGTAAGTGTAGGGGTGACACCGCTTAATGGCCCACTTCGTTGGGATTTGAATTTTAACTTTACCCGGAATCGCACGACCATTAAAGAACTATCCGACGGAATTGAGTACTTCCAGTTGTGGAGCGAAGGAAAAGCGAAGGCACTCACGTTTGTCGGTCAGCAAATCGGAGATATTTGGGACCGGGACTACGTGCGAGTAGAGGATGAGGGCTCGCCTTACCTCGGCTGGCCGCTACTTTCTAACGATGGTTACTTGCAAGATAAAAGTGGGATTGACGATCTAGTGAAGATTGGTAATTTCAATAACGATTTTACACTGGGTATTCAAAACTCACTATCTTACGGCCGATTCACGTTGAACGCTACTATTGACTGGCGTCAGGGTGGTGAGTTCTATTCTCGAACCTATACCTACGGCGAGTCTGACTATAAATCGCAACGCTACTTAGACAACTTTATTCAGTACGGAGATGCGGCTAACCTTCCCGAATTACTCAAATCGAATCCTGGGGAATACATCATTGGAGTTGATAACCGAGTAGGCGGTAGCACTCCTGATAGGGGTGGCTTCGAGTTTCCCGCGGATAATGAGTTCTACCCTGGCACCGACGGTGCGTTCATTCCGGGTGTGTATCAGGATGAAGAAGGAAACTACGTAGAAAACCTAGGTGATCCGTCAACGACTCGCTTAATTCCCGCTTCCTTTATCTACCCCTGGGATTTTGCTCGAGCCAGCACATTTGATGCATCATTTGTAAAGCTTCGGGACATTTCATTAGGCTATTCGCTACCTAAAGTCATTACCGATAAGTTAGCTATGCAAAATGCTACAGTAGCTATCTATTCACGAAATATTATTCTTTGGACCAAAGCGAAAAATGGTATTGACCCCGAAAATGCTTTTCAACCCGGGAGCTCAGCTAACGGGCAGTTCCGACAAGGGGTAGAACGCTGGAACGCCATGCCTTGGGTAATTCCGGTAGGCATCAAATTATCGGCTAACTTTTAATCATTACGATCATGAAAAATACTTTAAAATATACCTTGTTCACTATCGCTTTGTTCTCGGCTCTGATGGTGCATACCGGTTGCGAAGATTTAACCGAACTGAATGAGAACCCCAACGGCGTTACGCTGGAAAACGCAAATGCTAATTTGTTGCTAGCAACAGTACTTACCGAATCGGCCAAGACTTATGCTAACTTGGGTTTTTCGGTATCGGGAGTGATGCAGTACACCCAAAAGGACGCTTGGCTTACCGGACACAACCAGTACGTTTGGAGCAACCAAGGCTGGAATTCGTACTACAGTATCTTACGAACCAACGACAAAATGTTGGAACGAGCCGAAGAAGCCGATCTAATATTTCACCAAGGAGTGGGGCTGATTATGAAATCATTTCTTTTTGCTACCATTACTGATTTGTGGGGAGATGCTCCCTACTCAAATGCTTTGCAAGGTGACGAAGGTGGCAATGCCAACTTGCTTCCAGCCTACGATCGACAGGAGGATATTTACCAAGGAATTATTGCTGATCTGGAACGTGCTGATGGACTGTTAGGAAACGACCCAAGCAGCTACATTGGCATTGATGAAAACTCCGATGTAATCTACGGTGGAGATGCAGCGCAGTGGCAGAAGTTTGCTAACTCTTTACTGCTACGCTACTACATGCGCCTTTCGGAAAAAGATCCAGGGTTTGCCAAAAGTGGTTTTGAGGCTGCCGCATCCCGACCTATTCTCAGCAGCAACGACGATATCGCTGCTATGGATTATCTAGGCATCACCAACAATGACTCTTGGCAACTCAATACTGACTTTAACATCGGAAGAAACTACCGTAACCACAAAATGGCTAAAACCATTGTGGATACACTTAAATCGATGGAAGATCCACGCTTGGCCGTTTGGGCTAGTCCGGTGGAAATCCCGCTTGCTTTCACCGACGACCCGAGCCAGCACGATCAGATTATTGACGGAGTTCGCTATCTTGATCCGAGTCAAGTTGAAGTAGATGTAGATACTAGTTCACTCTACGTGGGTCTTCCGGAAGCAATTGGCGCACCCGATCAGTACAACCTAAATCCCACTCCTGGTCAAGAATCATTCAACCCTCACGTATCCTACTTAAGCGAATTATACCAAAAGTCAGCTGATGATTTGCTCCAAGCTGAAATGATTACTTTTAGTGAGGTTTCGTTTCTAATGAGCGAAGCCGCTTTAAAGGGCTGGGCAGTTCCTGGGGACGCTCCTACTCACTACCAAAACGGTATCCAGGCTTCACTGGAGCGATGGGATATTGACGCATCAGAAATTGAAGAGTATATGATGTCCCAGGAAGTTGCTTTTGATGGAACATTGAAGCGATTGATGGAGCAAAAGTGGATTGCCCAGTGGCTACAAGTAGAACCCTGGTTTGACTACCGCCGCACTGGTCTTCCCGAATTGCAATCCGGTCCATCGGCTCGACAGCCAGTTGTGCCAGTGCGCTACGTTTATTCGGAAGACGAAGTGAATTTCAATCGCGACAATGCTGAGGTAGCTATTAACCGACTGCAGGAAACGAATTTTTCGGTAGTAGGAAAGAATAGCCCCTGGGCCAAAATGTGGCTCATTGAAGGTTTAGACGTTCCTTGGTAAAAAGAATTGCGTCAAGAATCTTTCTTTATTCTTGGCGTAGTACCGCTCATTTTGTACTTTCAAAAGAAGACTCGGCTACTCGTTAGTTGAGTCTTTTTATACAACCCACAACAACCTGATGCTACCAAATCTACTACTTACCCGTACTTCCTATTTTTCATTAGCAATAGCCATACTATGCACTCTTACACTGTTTGCCTGTTCTAGCTCCTCTCAACCTAAAGAGGGAGAAAAACAAATTTCCAAAGAGCCAACTTTACCGGTAAAGGATTTTATATTTGGGGATGAACAACCTTTTCCGCAGTGCCATGCTTCTACGGTGCTCCGTCGGCCCGACGGAAAATTCCTAGTATCTTGGTTCGGAGGAACCGAAGAGAAAGATGATGACGTGGGAGTTTGGCTATCAATAGGACGACCCAATGAGTGGAGCAAACCCCAGGAAATTGCAAAGATCCGAGAAGATCCGCACTGGAACCCAGTACTATTTCAAGCTCCCGATGAAACGATCTACCTCTATTTCAAAGTCGGTAAAGAAATTGACCATTGGGAAACCTGGGTAATTACCTCAACCGATGGTGGTAATAGCTGGAGTGAAGCTACCGAACTGGTAGCAGACGATAAAGGCGGTCGTGGTCCGGTGCGCAACAAACCTATCCTCCTTTCTGATGGAACCTGGTTAGCTGGAGCCTCTCACGAAGATAACCGGGTATGGAATGCCTTTACCGACCGCAGCACCGACGGTGGAAAAACCTGGCAGATGTCAGAATACTTGGAAATTAATCGAGATTCTCTGGACGGTGAAGGCATTATACAGCCTACTCTCTGGGAATCTGAACCCGGGAAAGTACATATGCTGCTGCGCAGTTCAGCGGGCTACGTCTACCGCAGCGATTCGGAAGACTACGGAAAAACTTGGTCGCCGGTGTACCGCACCGAGCTGCCTAACCCCAACAGTGGCATTGATTTGACTCAACTGCCTGATGAAACGTTGGCCCTAGCTTACAATCGGGACAATGAAAATTGGGGTGCCCGAGCTCCACTTACGATTGGGCTGTCTACCGACAATGGACAAACCTGGCCGCGAGTACTAGATATTGAATCGGGTGATCCCGACGATGAGTTCTCTTACCCCGCTATCATCTCCTTCGACGACACTATCGCAGTTACTTACACCTGGCAGCGGGAGAAAATTGCGTTCTGGATGGGTCTGAAGAGTAACATCCCCCCGAGCGACTTAGCGTTTCAAATTCGCTAAATAATGAGTGTAATTCGTTCAACCTGGATAAGGGTACTACTGGTCGCTATGACTTTAGGTACGGCCTGGGCGGTGCGCGGTCAATTCGGTCACGAGCACGGAGCTGCCTGGGCGGGTGCCATCGGCGTACTGTCGGTGCTGGTGCTGGCTAATCGCCTGGATTGGCGGCGACGTCTGCCCACTATTGCTGCTCTGGGAGCTATTGGCTGGGGCGTAGGTGGTATGATAAGCTACGGAATGGTAGTGGGCTACGGTCGCGGCGAGGATTGGTTCAACGTGAGCTACGGACTCTGCATGCTTTTTCTGATTGGTGGTTTGTACGGCTACCTGGGCGGCGGACTAACCGGCTTATCTCTGGAGTCTACTGAAAAGCAAAAAGCAAATTGGGCCGCTTTAATTACCCAAATGGTAGCCGGAGGCTATCTAATCTGGGGAATACTAATCTACCAGTTAGAATGGCTAATGACCCCACCCCGCTCCGAACTCTGGGCAGCTTGTTTAGGAGCGGCTTTAGCCTTGGGTTGGTACCTTTATCGTAATGATTTTAAACAAAGCAGAACTGTCGCTCTTTGTTCTTCCTTGGGAGCGGGATTTGGCTTTGCCTTCGGCAATTTTTTGCAAGTACTGGGTTCGTCTTCCGGCATTGAGTTCAACTGGTGGAATGTAATGGAGTATTCGCTGGGCTTTTTCGGTGGGTTAGGAATGGCTTACGCTATCTTTTCTCAGAATTGGTCAGAAAGTCGGCTGCCTAATAAAGCGGCTAACCGATTGGGTTGGGTTTTCCTTATTGTTCTACTTCCTCTAACCAATCTCATTCAGCAATTTAATACTGAGAAGTTTGTTGGTCTAGCCGAAAGACTAAATATCATAAGTGAAGCAAGTTTGACCCAACTGACGCTGGGTTTAGCCTGGGGAGGCAGCTTGCTTATTTGTATACTACCAACATTATTCTTTCGGAAAAAAGTTAGCGGCGTAGCTGAGTGGACGCTAAATAATACCTGGTGGTTGCTGATGATCTACTTAGGCTGGTTTATTTTTCTAAGCGGATTTCTCACGGGAGCGCACTGGGGTTACGGTTCTCTGCGCGATATTCTCTACTGGATAAATACTCTAATTATTTTACTGTTAGGCCGAACATTACTATCTACCTCATCTAATTTTAATCTACCCACCTTACGATTTACCAGAACCATTCAACTGGGCATTGCTTCGGTGTTATTTTTACTGGTTCTTAGCTGGGTACTAGTCCAAACCCACGGGGAATTACCGGGAACACGAATCCGATTTAGTCTATGGAAGTAGCTCTCTCTACTGTTGATATTATCACGCTTTCGCTCTACTTGTTAGGGATGGTCGCTTTGGGATTCTATTTCGCTAGAAAAAACAATAGCACTGAAGAATACTTCGTAGGAAATCGATCTTTTAAGGGTTGGGTGATTGGCTTATCCATGCTGTCTACTTCCATCAGCTCCATCACCTTTCTAGCGTTTCCGGCAGCGGCTTTTACCCTAGATTGGCGTCAGTTCATTTCCAATTTGATGCTACCACTGGCCGCCGTGCTGGCTATTCTGTTTTTTATTCCATTCTTCCGGCGGGGGCAACTTACATCAGCTTTTGAGTACCTAGGAGAGCGATTCGGCCCAGTAGCCCGTCTGTACGGAACGTTGAGCTTTCTGATGCTACAAATTCTGCGGATCGGGCAGATTTTGTTTTTAGTAGCCATTCCAGTAAACTTGTTCACCGGAATTCCCATTGTCACCGTAATCGGTTTCTTAGGTTTGTTTATCGGTTTTTATACCGTTATCGGCGGCATCGAGGCGGTTATTTGGACTGATGTAATTCAAGCGATTGTTCTTTGGCTCGGCGGTATTCTTTGCTTAGTCTTAATGATTAACCAGTTACCTGGCGGGTTTTCTCAAGTACTGAGTGTGGCCGAAGAATACCAAAAATTCGGGGTAGGTAGCACTGACTGGAATTTGAATGAACGAACGTTCTGGACGGTAGCCCTTCTCGGTATCTTTCACTTTTTAGCCATGTATTCCAGCGATCAGAACATTATTCAGCGGTATGTTGCCTCCCGTAGCACTCACGAAGCGAAAAAAGCCACCATCATCTATTCAGTAGTTGCGCTACCAACTTGGGGATTGTTTTTCTTTATTGGAACGACCCTATTCGTCTTTTATACCGTCTTCCCCGATATTACTATCGCCCGACTAGAAGCCGATCAGGTTTTTCCATACTTTATCTTGACTAATCTTCCCACCGGAGTAGCTGGATTAATCTTAGCCGCAGTACTGGCGGCGGGCATGTCTACCTTAGATTCCAGCATCAACGCCATCGCTACCGTATCGGTAGTCGATATTCTAAAGCCCTACTGGATGAAAAACCGATCCGATCAACGGTACCTACAGGTTGCCCGACTGATTGCCATTGGCGTATCGTTACTGATGATTGGTGGTGCCGTATTTTTCTCCGCTATTGAAAAAGAAAGCATCAACGACTTAAGCTGGATTGTTGCCTCGGTCTTCGGGGGTTGTTTAGTAGGCTTATTTTTACTTGGCTTTTTTACCACCCGGGTAGGCTACCGTGCCGCCTTGGTAGCTTTAATTATTTCGGTGGTAGTCAATGTGTATCTTGGCTTAAGTTTAGCCGGATGGCTACCCGAAAACTGGGCAGTAAACGTACAATCGTACTGGGTGGGAGTAATTGTAAACTTATTGTTCATCACTTTGGCCTATTTACTTAGCTTTGTCTTTATCAACCGAGAGTCTCTTACCGGACTGACGGTCTGGACCCAAAATAATAACTCTTCTGAAAAGCATGTCCAATAACAATATATCCCAACTACACGGTATTATTCCTCCTTTAGTGACTCCGCTCACAGAGAGAATGGAGTTAGACTCACCAGCAACCACCAAACTTATTAGGCATTTGAGAAATGGAGATGTCCACGGACTATTTATCCTCGGCACCACCGGTGAAGCTCCTAGCTTAAGCAATCGGGTAAAATTAGATTTAATTCAGCAAGTGGGCGATGAAGTAGGGAGCGAACTTCCTTGGCTGGTTGGCATTACCGATACTTGTCTGGCTAATGCAGTGGATTGGGCTCAGCGAGCGAAGGAGCACGGAGCTACGGCAGTGGTAGCAGCTCCCCCGTTCTATTTCACCGCTAGTCAATCGGCACTTTATAAATTCTTTGCCCAGTTAGCCGCTCTTAGTCCTCTACCGCTTTTCCTGTACGATATTCCCAGCCATACTACCAATCGACTGGAACGGGAAACGATCCTTTTGCTGCTAAAACAACCCAATATTGTTGGCTATAAAGACAGCACCTGCGACTTAATGCATTTTCACCGCCTAAACAACTTGCGCTCGGACGACCGCCCGTTTCCTTATTTCCTGGGACCAGAAGAATTTCTATTAGAAACCGCCCTGCTGGGTGCCAGCGGTGGAGTGAACGGCGGGGCTAATGTTTTTCCTACGCTGTACGTAAAACTCTACGAAGCGGTAAAGCAACATGACTTAGAAACTGCCCAGCAATTACACCAGCTAGTGATGCAGGTCAGCCAACATCTCTACCAAAATGGCCGCACCGTGACTGCCGGACTAAAGTTCGCGCTGGCTGAGATGGGAATTGGTACTGGATTGATGGCTCCACCGCAATTGGATTTGAAAAGAGAAGAAAAGGAGCGAATGCAGAGTTTTTTAGAGGAGTTCAACGAAAACTTTCCGCTTTAAAATATTATAACCATGGATAAGTCTGAAACAAATGATCTTCATGATTTACTTTCCAAGCTAGATCAGCATCGAGCTAAAGATGAAACTATCGTTTTCACCAATGGCTGCTTCGATATTCTGCACCGGGGCCATGTCACCTACCTACAAGCCGCCCGCGACTTGGGAGATTTACTGGTAATTGGAGTCAATACCGATGCTTCAGTAAAGCGATTGAAAGGAGATAATCGACCAGTTAATAATGAAGATGATCGCGCTTTCATCCTTCAGAGTTTGGCTTGTGTAGATTACGTAATCAAATTTGGTGAAGACACACCCCGTGAATTACTTTCCCAGATTAAACCATCTGTTTTAGTAAAGGGAGGCGATTATAAACTAGAAGAAGTAGTAGGGCGAGAATTTGCCCAGCAGGTAGTACTAATTGATTTTGTAGATGGCTACTCTACTACCAAGACTATTCAGAAAATGAAAGAAACCGAAAGCTAATTACTATGTCGGCACCGCTAACTGAACTGTTTAATCAAATTTCTACCCTACGCATAGGCGTACTGGGCGACTTCGCGGTGGATGTATACTATCCATTGGAAGCCGAAACTGGTGAACTTTCATTAGAAACCCGTAAGGCGGTTCATCGGGGCGGAAAAATCCGCACTACTTTGGGTGCTGCGGGAAACGTAGTAAATAATTTCTGTACTCTCGGAGTTTCAGAAATTAAGGTGTTTGGGTTAAGAGCCGATGACCTTTGGGGACGAGAACTCATACACCTACTTCACGAAAAAAACGTCAATACGTCGGGACTAATTCTTCAAGATCAGCAGTGGGAAAGCTGTGCCTATGTAAAGCCGATGCTAGGTAAAGAAGAGGACAACCGTTTAGATTTTGGCTCTTACAATCAAGCTGATCCTAAATTGCTAGTTCGGATACTGAATAAGGTGGAAAATGCACTTCCGAACTTAGATATTCTTCTCCTAAATCAGCAGTTCGTAAAGCCTTTGCTTAATGGTAACACTATTGAGAAGTTAAATAAACTGACTCGTCAGTATTCTGATTGCCAGTTCGTGGCCGATCTCCGCGATCTCGGTCAGCACGTTCGCAATATGGTTCTTAAAGCGAATACAGTAGAAACTGTCCGAATGCTAGGATTACCTCATTTAGACGAGCGAAATACTGAGCAGTACCTAAAACATTGTAAAGCACTGAGTCAGCAGCAGAAATGCTCAGTACTAATTACTCGCGGGCCTTACGGTATGATTTATTCGGACGGAACCCAAACTGAGGCAGTTTCCGGAATTTGGCACGATGATGAAGTTGACCCAGTTGGCGCCGGTGATACCGCGATTAGCACTTTTGCCGCCTGTCGGGCAGTAAATTCTGATATTGCCCAGTGTCTGGAAGTTGCCAATGCTGCTTCGGCGGTCACGGTTCGCAAGCTACACCAAACCGGAACTGCTTCGCCCGACGAGTTACAGAAGCTATTAACGGATTGTACTTACGTCCATCACCCCTACCGCGCTGACCATCCTGACACCGCTAATTATCACGAAGGTAGCCTTATCGAGGTGGTAGAAGAATATCCGCTCGAGCGACCTATCAAATATGCTATGTTTGATCACGACGGGACTATTTCGGTACTGCGGCAGGGCTGGGAAGCGATAATGCAGCCCCTGATGCTACGAAGCATTGCCGGAGGTGAGTTTACTAAACTTTCCTCATCTCAGAAAGACACAATAGCTGATAAAATTACGCAGTTGATTGGGCAAACTACTGGGGCACCTACTATCGTCCAAATGGAAGGATTAGTGGAGCTTATCCAACGAGAAGGCTATGTATCAGCTTCTAGCATTCAATCGCCCGAGTATTATAAGCAAGAATTCTTGCAGCTACTGAATAATCTAGTTGATAACCGCACCGACCGTTTCCAACAAGGAGAACTAGGAATTGAAGACTTCACTATGAAAGGCGTAATTCCTTTCCTTCAGAAACTTCAAGACACTTCAGTAGAACTGTATTTAGCCAGTGGAACTGACGAAGATAATGTCATCCATGAAGCTAATACCCTGGGCTACGGTTCGTGGTTTACCGGTGGTATTTACGGAGCTCGTCCCGATGGCATTAGCGCAAAACGTAAAGTGCTTCAGCAACTTTTGCAGGAAAAGCAGACCAAGCCATCGGAAATTCTAGTTATCGGAGACGGCCCATCTGAGATACGGGAAGGCCGAAAGGTAGGTGCAGTCTGCGTAGGCATTGCCTCCGACGAAGTACGCCGTTTCGGAATAAACTACGACAAACGCCAAAGGCTAATTAGAGCTGGGGCTCACTACATTATCCACGATTTTTCTCAGCAAGAAGCTCTGTATAATCTATTTTTCTCTCGAGAAAACTAGCACTATAAAACTAACCATTGTATGAAACTACTCGCCTTACTCCTACTATCTTTACCCGTCTTAGGTCAATCCCTCGCACCGGATACCAGTTTTCTTCAGCCGGTCTCGGTAAAGTACCCGCTGCCCGATAATGTGGAAGATACGCAATTAAAAAAAGTTGTCGTCAACTACGATGATATTGTCTACGTGCTGAGCGATAAAGGTTTATACCGAGTGTTGGATGGTCAACTAGTACGAGACAATGGGTACCGCCCCTTGGCGGATAAAATTCCAGTTGATATTTGTACGCAGGAGGAAAGTAATTATCTGTATTATCTGTACGAAGATCAATTTCTGACCAATGCCCACGCGGGAGAACCCTACGCCCATCTGCCCGAAGGCCAATATCATCAATTAGCAGTAAACCGAGTTGGCAATGTACTGGTAGCTGGAAACCAGCAATCTGCTCTTTACCATAACGATGACTGGGAGATGATTGCTGACTTAGACGCCGAGATACAATCTATTCAGTGCCACGACGGTCAATTCTACGCCCTCGCTAGTTCGGGTATTTATCAACTAAGCGGTACGCAGTGGAAGCTTTTTCATTCTATTGGAGAAGCAAATTGCCTAACCTTCCGAGATGATGAAATACTAATTGGAACTGACGATGGCTACTACAGTATTTCCTTGACCAATGCTACTGAAACCACTTCGCTGGTCAGTCGGGTTCCGGTACCGAAAATTAGCACTTTACTATCTAGCTCTAACGGATTATGGGCGGCCACCTCGCAAGGTGCTTGGCAACAAACGGATACTTCATTTCGCTATTTTGCCTCTCAGCGCTGGCTAGATCAGAATAAAGTAATTGATATTGCGATTCATAGTGAAGGAGACGTTTACTTGCTCACTTCTACTGGACTAAATAAAGTAGATTTTCAGCCGACCACCTTAGCTGAGAAAGCTCAGTACTTTGAGAAGAAGGTTCGTCAGCGTCACATTCGTTACGGATTGATCGCTGAGATGCGATTAGCCGAACCCGGCGACATTACTACTGCTGAAATGATTGATACTGACAACGATGGTCTTTGGTCAGCCTTCTACTTAGGCAGTCAGGCCTATCGCTACTCAGTAACCCAGGAACCCAAAGCCCGGCGTAATGCGTGGGAAGCCTTTGAGGCTTACGAACGACTGCTCTCCATCAACCCCCTAAAAGGCTTTCCTTCCCGTACCTTTGAGCGAAAAGATTATAAAGTATCAGATTTAGTTCGTTGGCGGCCTTCGCCGGATTCAGCTTGGGAATGGAAAGGACACACCAGCAGCGATGAGTTTGTGGCCTACATCTATATTGCTTCACTGATGGATGAATTTCTCACCGAAAGTGCGGAAGATGAACAACGGGTAGCTGATTTCATTGACGCCATTGTCACCCACCTTATTGATAATGATTACTACTTTGTAGATGTAGACGGTGAGCCTACCCTGTGGGGTCGCTGGAATCCCGAGTACATTAACTGGTACCCGCCCACCATTCGCGATCGCCGTCTGGGAAGTTTAACCCTAATTGCCGGATTACAATTAGCTTACGACCTCACCGGCAAAGAGCGATTTAAAGAAGAAGCGTACCGAATGATGGAAGAACACGGCTACCTAAATAATATCATGATCGACATGAACACCATCGCTCCTACTCCGGGCTACGTGCACGAAGGTCACGACATGGGCGGAGGTGGCTGGAACCACTCCGATGATGAAATGGCGTTTCTTACCTACTGGGTAATTCATCGCCATGCGTTTAATGATGAACTAAAACAGAAGTACGAACAAGCAATCCGTAACCATTGGAAGATTGAACAGCCCGAAAAAAATCCAGTTTGGAATCTAATCACTTACGCCACCGAAGGTTCGTTTGATCAAGCAGCCACCCTCTGGTTCCTGCGAGATTATCCACTGGATCTCATTCGCTATAATACTAAAAACTCCCACCGTCAGGATTTAACAATGTTAGAGCCTAACTTCCGTAAGCAAGAAACTGCTGAGCTTTTACCCGCTGCCGAACGGCAAATTATTCGCTACAACGCTAATCCTTTTCAGCTTGACGGAGGGCAAGGTGGATTAAAGGAACTCACTGGAGCCGAGTACCTCCTTCCCTACTGGATGGCCCGGTACCTTAATGTAATTGATAGCTAACAATATGGATATAATTAAATACAAGAAACCTAATTTAACCACCTTAATTCTATCACATAATTGCCACTCTCTTAAGAGAAAGTTAGCATTTCCCCCTTTTTTTTTAAAGGGGGCTAGGGAGATTTACTCTTCATTATCACAAATACTCAGAGCCAGTCGTTGTTCTAAACTACTCATAATAACCCTCCTGCTGTTTCTACTCTCACCCTACTTAATAGCTCAGTCCCCAATAATGCCCTCAGGCTTAGAAGAAACCCTAATTTTTCCTTACCAAACCAAGCACGTGCATAGTCCTACCATGGTAGAATTACCTAATGGCGATCTGCTAACTGCTTGGTTTCAGGGTTCAGGTGAACGCTGGGCTGATGATGTACAGATTATGGGCAGCCGACTCACCTCGGGAGACACAGCTTGGTCTGCCCCTTTTCTGATGGCCGATAAACCTGGGTTTCCCGATGTAAACCCAGTATTGTTCCTAGACCCACAGCAGCGCCTCTGGCTACTATGGTACACCGTACTAGCCAATCAATGGGAAACTTCGTTGCTAACGTACCGTATTAGCGAAGACTACTCGAGCTCATATGCCCCAAAATGGAACTGGCAAAATAACTTACTGGTAAAACCCGGGAATAAAACCGAAAGGGGCATTCAACCCGGTGATAGTTTTGTAGCCAGCGTACAGCAGCAAATGAATGAATACGAAAGCTATTGGCAGAATGAATTATTACCCCAACTCCCCGAAGATGAAGCGGCTCAACAACAAAAATTATGGCTACCCTTCCGTCGCTACGTAGATAGCTTGGCCCAAGGAGAAAATATGCTACGTCGAGGCCGACTACTGAGCGATGATCCACCGACTGATACTACTTTGGGCTACCCAATCTCCCGACGAATAGGCTGGCAGACTAAGAATAAGCCCTTTATGCTAGATAGCCGAATCATTATACCATTGTACTCCGATGGGTTGGAGTCTTCACTATTTGCTTATACTGACGATGGTGGCGATCACTGGCAGTTTAGTAATCCTGTGGTTGGTGGCATTGGCATTCAGCCAACGATTGCTCAACAACAGGATGGTACACTGGTAGCGTACTTACGAGATAACGGCCCGCCACCTCAACGAATGCAACGAACGACCTCCACTGATCGGGGCGAGACCTGGACAATAGCCAAGGATAGTAATTTACCCAACCCCGGTGCGGGCTTTGATATGGTAACATTAGCTTCCGGCGAATGGCTAATCGTGTATAATGATACTGAAGACGGTCGCCATAGTTTAGCGGTATCGCTCAGCGATGATGAAGGTAAAAGCTGGCAGTGGACGAAGCACTTGGAGCTGGATCAGAGAGGGGAACAAGCAACCCAAAGTCACTATCCTTCTGTGATTCAGGGAGAAGGTGGCCGGGTACACATAGTCTATAGCTACCATCGTCGCGACCAAGAACAAACCGCTAAAACGATTAAATACGTGTCATTTTCACCGGATTGGATAAAACAGGTTAGCCCTTAATGACTATAATACTGCTTTAAACTCGAGTAAAATTGTATAGAGACCATTATATTGTGGTCCAAATGAGGCTTTGAACTCAGCAACAGGAAAGGATAATCTGGGATACTTATAGCCACTTGCCTAGTGGGTACGATGGTAATGTTACTTATTACATTATCAAGTCCTAATTCAGCATTTTTCGTAACTTTCCTGAGAAACAACCCTAAATATGCCCCGTTCACTTACTAAAGTAGGTCTGGTGCTTCTAATCGTTTTTTTGCTTCCGGCCATCTTTTACTCGGTGCGGGAACTACAGGCGGTTCGAGAGAATGAATTGCTTGTTGAGGAGATTTATAACAATCAGCTGGAAGCTATTTTGTTTTCGGTGAACCAGTATTCGGAAGATATTGCTCGGTCGTGGACTCAAGACTGGAGCAAGTTACAGCAAGACAGTCTATGGCAAAGTGGGGAAGCTAACAATCAGTTCTTCAGTGAGAACTACGCTATTAAGGAAGCTTTTATCATGGATTCTTTAGCATCAGCCGATATCAAGCTGTATTCCAACGAGGGTGAAGTCTTTTTCTCAGCAAATCAAGAAATCATTCCCAAACTCATTTCAAGCCAGCAGCAAGTAGTTAAACGTTTGTTTAGTTACCGAGAAAATGGGTATCTCAAAATTCAGCCTTTCTTTTCAGATACCTCTTCGCTTGAGCTTTTAGTTTTTCTTCCTGCTACTACGGATCACACTACTACGCTCTACGGTTTTATTTTAGATCCTACCGTATTTGTCAACGATTTTCTGGGACCTCGCATTCACGCTATAGCTCAGGAAGAATTTGTCATCTCGGTGCATCAGAAACTAGCCGAGATACCTTTGTACACAACGGCAAACCACGTAAAGCACGGTATCAGTCAGGCACCCCGCAAACCGCTGTGGCTATTTCCTGATTATTATTTAACCATCCGACTAGAAGATCGGGAAAAACCTACTTTGGCCGAACAACGTTTTCGCACTAACCTGTTTTTGATTATTGGTCTAAATGCCGTGCTACTACTTGGAGCGTGGTTCGTATTCCGCACTATCAAAAAGGAAATTGAGTTAGCCCGAATCAAATCCGACTTTGTCTCCAATGTCTCCCACGAGATTCGCACTCCGCTGGCATTGATTAGTATGTTTTCGGAAACACTAATGATGAATCGGGTAAAAAGTGAAGAAAAAAAGCAAGAATACTACCGGATCGTAAACCAGGAATCGCAACGTCTCACTAGTATGGTGAACAAAATACTCAACTTCTCTAAAATGGAAGCGGGGAAACATCGATTTACTTTTGAGCCTATCAACCTCAATGAAATAGTGGCCAGCGTGCTGGAATCCTACAACTTTCATCTGAAAAATGAAGGGTTTTATTATCACTTTCATCCTTCGGAAACAGAATTAACGATTAATGGGGATCAAGAAAGCATTACTGAGGCAATTATTAATTTATTGGACAATGCTATCAAATACAGTAATGAACACAAAGAGATTTCGGTGTTGACTGGTATTAATGAGGGTTACTATTTCGTTGAAATTCAGGACAAAGGTATGGGTATTTCGGAGGCGAACCAGGAAGTCATTTTTGAGAAATTCTTTCGCGTTTCATCTTCTATTCCCACCAAACAGGTAGAATCATCGGCTAATGGCTCGCCCCGTTCGGGAACGGGCTTAGGCCTTAGCCTAGTCAAGTATATTATGGATGCTCACAAAGGTACAATCACATTAACCAGTCGCCCGAAAGAGGGAAGTAATTTTCGTCTTAACTTTCCTATCTGCTACCGGGTAGGAAAACTAATTGCCAACGAATGAAGAAAATATTAATCGTAGAAGATGAACCCAGCATGCGAATGGGTTTAAGCGATAACCTGGAATTTGAAGGTTACGAAGTATCAGTCTCCAGCGATGGTCAGGCAGGACTACAGTTGATTTTAAATAATTCTTTTGACTTAGTGGTACTTGATGTAATGCTACCTTCTATGACGGGCTTTGAGATTTGCAAAACCGTTCGCAAAAAAGGCAATAGTACCCCCATTATTCTACTTACCGCCAAAGGTGAAGAGATTGATAAAGTGCGAGGGCTAGAACTAGGGGCGGATGATTATATTACCAAACCATTTAGCTTACGCGAACTGCTGGCCCGGATTAAAGCAGTGCTTCGCCGACAATCGGTGACTACCGATAACCAAACCTCTGCCCCTAGCAGTAACGCCATTGAACTTGGACGGCTCAGAGTTTTGCCTGACGCTTACGAAGCGTTTAGCGATGAAGAACCCATTAAGATGTCCCATAAAGAGTTTGAAATTATCCGCTATCTATGGGAACACGCCCGACAACCAGTTAGTCGCTATGACCTGTTGGAAAATATTTGGGGATACGAAGATGATCAACCCACTACACGTACGGTAGATAACTTTATTGTGAAACTTCGTCAAAAGATTGAAACTAACCCCAATGATCCTCGCCATATTCTTACCGTCCACGGAGTAGGTTATAAATTAATCCCGTAATTTTAATGAGTGATGACTAATGATGAATGAATGTTGAATGCTGAGTAGTGAATAATTAAATTTCATAAATCATTACTCATGAT
>JGI12210J13797_11260130_pt1 | contig 20818 bp, 21 predicted proteins | sample ElkSlonscriptome_3_FD_13797 | JGI IMG/M metagenome (IMG submission 13797)
TTAACCCACTCGAGATGCTCATCCACGGTGTCGGTAGACAGGCCGAGAGGACGCGTATTGCGCTTGTCAAACTCCGTCGCCAGCTTGGCCGTCATACCCATTTCTGTCGTGCAAACAGGTGTGAAATCGGCGGGATGACTGAAGAAGAAGACCCAATTGTCACCTGCCCATTCGTGCATATCGATGGGGCCGGTCGTTGTGTCGACCTGAAAATTCGGGGCGGTATCGCCGATATGAAGAGACATGACAGCCTCCTTTGTTTAGTTGTTAATCGGGAATTTATTGACGTCCACGGCCCTGACCACGACCGCGCCCGCGGCCCCGCTTTCCGCCCCGTGCAACGCACCGTTCGAAGGCGGGAAGGTGGCGCTCGCGAGAAGCCCACTGCAGATCGGTAAGGGTTGCGAGGACACTCTGATCTTCAACCATCGGCAATATCCGGTCGTAGAGCGCGATGTTTTCAATCTCGGCGGCAACTCCCTGCTTGCAAGCAGCGAGGACAGATTGCGGCGCGGTTAGTTTGTCCAGGTAGGGATTCGCTGCATCGTAGCTGATGGCCAAGCGATCCATTTCCGCTTTCGCACGCTGCGCATGGCGCCGCTCCGCTTCGATAATATTCGTGAATGGGTGGATTTCACCGAACTTGTCGATCACTGCAGCGTAAGTTGCTTCCGCTTTGTACTCATCATCTAGCGCCATCAGAAGCGCATCTGCATCGCCCGTGCGCCCGGACGCGACTGACGCTCCGGCACAGCCTGTGAGCAACGCTAGCGCAACCGCGCCGCCGGGAAGGTGCCTGGTCAACCGAACCATCTTGATCTCCTGTGCTGAAAGAGACTTAGGCGGAAGCGCGGTGATATGCAATTACATTTATTCGTTTATTGCAATCGAGTAATTGGATGTCCGATATTTCTGTCCGATCAGTGTCGCAAATGCTCGGAAACTGCGGGATCAGTGAGCATACTTATCTTTTATATGTAATTGAAATACCGGCGGGACGCTTGCTTCAGCAGATTTGCGCTCCGCCTCGCCTGACCGGGCACATGAGGCGCGATGCCCTAGATCTCGCCGAGGGTGAACGTTTCGCCATCGCTGAAAATATGATCGGCGCGGGCACGAGTCTCGATCAGTCGCTTCGTTTCAAGATTATTTATATGTATGTACTCGATGGTTCGGCAGAGCCGCAGGATGTGATACCCGACGGCGCCGCATAGTCGGGTACCGAATCGATAATCACTGCTTCTGAGGTAACCAGCTTGTGAATCAGGAATTTGGCCGCAAAATCCGCCCCGTCGAAGAACCCGGCGGTCGAGAAGCGCAGCGCTTTATCGCCGTGCGCGCGCTCGATTTGAGCCGCAGCAACAGCGAGCATTTATCAGCAATGGACACCTGAATTTCCATTAGATTACATAAAACATGTATATTAATTGTATTCTCGGGTTCAAAAGCTATGGATGACGAATGACAAGCGAAATCGAACAGTCGCCGATGCCTGCTGGCCTTCGCATCGGCGACATGGCGCCAGACTTCGAAGCCAGAAGCACTATCGGCTCGATCCGGCTTTCGGATTATCGCGAGCGGTGGCTAATCCTGTTCTCGCATCCTGCCGATTTCACACCAGTCTGCACGACCGAGTTTGTTGAACTTGCTCGCCGTGCTGAGGAGTTCGAGGCGCGCGAATGCTCGCTCATGGCGCTCTCGGTGGACAGCCTGTTCTCCCATTTTGCGTGGCTTCGGTTGATCCGCGACCGCTTCGACGTCGAAGTGCGTTTTCCCATAGTCGAGGATCCCACGCTCGTCATCGGACGTGCGTTCGGAATGGTTGCGCCCAAGGACAATGACAGCGCGACTGTTCGGACGACATTTTTCATCGACCCTGCAGGTGTGATCCGTGCAATGACTTGTTATCCCGCGAATATGGGCCGTTCGATCCCCGAGATGCTGCGTATGCTTGATGCCCTGCAAGCGATCGATGCGCTGGATGCACTGGCACCGGCGAATTGGCGCCCGGGGGAGCCGCTTCTCAAATCCCCCACGCAAGATCTGGACGAGGTTTTTGCCGCCAGGGACAGTACTGATTGGTTCTTGCGGGAAACCAAAAAAGGCAAACGCACATGAGTGATAATCCGCCAATTGACGAGCTGAAGGCCATTGCGCATCCTTTGCGCTTCCAGATTATCCAGATCCTTAAAGCTGGAGAACTCAATGTCGGCGAGATCGAGCAAGCCTCGGGGATCGGGCAGCCTGCCTTGTCTCAGCAGCTGGGCATATTGCGCAAAGCCGATCTCGTGGAGACGAGAAAATCGGCAAAGCTGGTATTTTATAGCCTGAATACAGATCGGCTTAGGGCTATTGGCACACTTGTCGGTGGGCAGGACGTGTCCGGCATCAAAAAGCCAATCACAAGACCCACCTCCTCCTCAGTCGTGGCCAATTTTGCAAGGCTGTCCTAGTCGAAAGCGCGCTGACGCAAGACCGCCGATAGCCTTTGCATTACGATCTGGAGTGGCGGATCGGCGCAACAGCTTGAATGGGTTGTAACGATTTTCAAATGACCAGCCTGAGATCTTCTAGCCGAGCAAAAGGGCGTCTTCTCCTGGCGCTGGTTTGTGCGGCGCTGGCGATGAAAGCTCTCATCCCGGCAGGCTATATGATCGCCCCTTCGGCGAACCACGTCTTTGCAATCACGCCCTGCCCAAGCACGAATCCCCTCGCGCGCGTCGCCAGCGGGGCAGCGGATCAACATGCCGCGATGGGGCATGCAGCGATCGGGCAGGGGTCATCGGCCCCGCAGGATCAGCTTCCCGTCTCTGCGCAATCGAATGTCGATTGCGCGTTTTCGGCTTTGGCGTTCGCTGGGACTTTTCCCGAAAAGCCGCATTCTTTCGAAATCGTACTGGATCGTAGCGGCGGTGGCGACACAGCCTTACCTGCGTCCATTATCGTCCGGAACCGTTATTTACGCCCTCCTTTGCGCGGCCCTCCGTCAGCGGCCTGACTTCGTAAAAATTCGAATGCCCTGCCCGGTCCTGAACCGGCGCATGCGCAAAGCTCAGACCAAGCAGACGGGAACATCATGTATTCCAAAGCTCTTCGCAGGGCAGCCTTGCTGGCGTCCTGCCCGATTTTCGCTATCCAGCCTGCATCCGCGCAAAATACGGTTGATCCCAACGAAACAGACGCCGTGCTGACCGACACCATCGTCGTCACCGCAGCCAGCAACCGACCCATCACTCAGGACGGTCTCACCCCGCCCGAACAGATCGCGCTTCCTGCCGATGCCGTGGCAATTGCCGCCCGTACACCCGGAGGCGCGCTGGTTGGCAATGGCGCATTGTCGGGCCAGTTGTCCTACCGCGGCCTGGCTGGCGAGCGGGTTCTCGGGCGCGTCAACGGACAGAGGTTTGCCACCGGTGGTCCCAATGCGATGGACCCGCCTTTGCACTACGCACCGTCGATTCTGGTTGATCGCATCGAAATCGCGCGCGGCGTTTCACCCGTTTCACAAGGGCCGGCACTCGCCGGAGCTGTTAATGCTCAATTGGCCGAGGTAGGGTTCACCGACGATGCGGCGCAGAGCCCGCAGGCCCGCTTCACCAGCCAGTATCGCAGCGTCGATAACAGCTATGCCGTCGGCGGGATTGCAGGTGTCGCAAATGAACGCTGGCGCTTTGGCGTTATCGCCAGCCGGGAGGAAGGCGATGACTATGAATTTCCCAGCGGTACGGCCATAGGCACATCGTTCGAGCGCAACCTCTACGGCGCACATGCGGGGTTCCGCGCCGAGCCGGGCGAGTTGTTCGTGGAATACCGGCGGAGTGAGACCGGCCCGACCGGCAATCCGCCTTTCGCGCTCGACATCGTCTATTTCGATACCGACTTCGTTCAGGGCGGTTTTCGCGGGGAAATCGCAGACGATCTCCATCTCGACCTCCGGCTCGGCCATGTTGCGGTCCGGCACCTGATGGACAATCAGACGACGAGGCAGCCGCCTGCCCCAGCGCCTCGGGCGCGCGCGACATTCGCCGATGCAGACACCAGCACCGCAGAAGCATCTTTGCGATGGGGCACTGCGCGATCATATGTGCAATTCGGGGCGGATGCGGAACTGGCCGACAAGTTCGTGACGATTACCAATCCATCCAATGCAGCTTTCTTCATCGATTCTCAGCCCAATGTTCAGTCCGAGCGACTGGGTGCCTTTGCCCAATGGCGCGATGCCGTGGGTGGCCTCGAATTCGAACTGGGCGCACGGGTCGATCGCACCGACCAGTCGGCAGGCACGCCGCAATTGGGCGCAGCTGTACCTATGGGTCCAAGAGGACTTGCGGGAGCATTCAGCGCGGCCGACCGAGATCGCTCGGCGACGACTGTGGATGGTGTCCTCAAGGCATGGATACCGCTCGAAAATATCACCCCGCGCATGACTTTTGCACGCAAGGAGCGCGTACCCAGTCTGCTGGAGCGGTTCGGTTGGCTGCCAACCGAGGCAAGCTTCGGTCTCGCCGACGGCAATATCTATGTCGGCAATCTCGAACTTGATCCGGAAACCGCATGGATCGCCGAACTCGGCTTCGATTATGAAACGGATGTTTTCTCGCTGCGGCCCACACTGTTCTATCGCAGGGTCGACAATTTCATCCAGGGCGTACCGGTGGATGCTACAGTCGGCGTGGTCGATAGTCCGGTCGAAATGATTGCGGCAATGAACGGCGATACGACCCCGCTGCGCTTCGATAACGTCGATGCCGAGCTCTACGGTGCCGATCTCGATTTCAGCATTCGGCCGATCGAGAGGATCGAGGTTTCGGGGACCGCAAGTTACGTCCGCGGCAAGCGCGGGGACATCGATGACGACCTTTATCGGATTGCTCCCGCTAACCTGAGGCTATCGGCAGTCTGGCAGGGTGATCGCCTTTCATTCGGTGCAGAACTGTTCGCAGCGGCCGCCCAAAACCGGGTATCCCTGTCTAACGATGAGGAACCCAGCGATGCGTATGCAGTCGTTGGACTGTTCGGCCGGTATCGGGTCACCGAAGCGTTTGTCATCGAGGCCGGGGTCGAAAACCTGTTCGACGAAGAATACCAGCCGCATCTTTCCGGACGCAGCCGTGTCGGATCCTCCGATGTGCCGCTTGGCGAGCGCCTTCCCGGTGCAGGCCAGGGCGGTTGGGTGCGCATAGTGACCCGTTTCTGACAAACCCCAACGACCGGGGCGCACTTCTTGCGCCCCGGTCGTTCACGCTATCGCAGTTTCGCCCTCACCGCGAAAAATGATGGTAGCGATCAAGCCCGTTTTCCCATTGAGGATCTCAAGTTCGGCTCCCATCGCGTCAGCAATTTCGCGAGCAATGGCCAACCCTAATCCTGCGCCTGGCTTGGTCGTATCAAATCGCGAACCAAGCAGAAAAGCATCCCCGAGCTGCTCTTTCGTCATACCCGGACCGTCATCGCTGATCCTGGCAATCACGGCGCCGCCACTGTCGCGAACAAAGGCGAGTTCGACCTCGTTGCGCGCCCATTTGCCCGCATTATCGAGCAAAATGGACAGAAGCTCGGAATAGTCCACGGCATCGATCGGCAAGGTGACTTGGTCACAATTGTCCAAAACCAACGAGAAATTTTTCTCGGGATGCAGCCTTTCCATCGCTCTTACTATCGGCACCGCAACGTCAGGCAATCGAACCGTGCGCGCCGCGTAAGGTTTGCCAGATGATGATCGCGCCCGTGCAAGCTGGTAGCTGATCTGCTGTTCCATTGCCTTGCCTTGCTCCAGTAGTACCGCAGCGGCTGGCGAACAATTCGGTTCTTGTGCCAAGCGTTCAGCTTCATCGGTGATTATCGCCAAGGGCGTTCGCAGGGAATGTGCGAGGTTTCCAGCCTGCACGCGCGCCCGGGCAATCATCTCCGCGTTCTGGTGAACGTAGGCATTGAGATCGCTGACAAGCGGCCCAATCTCCGCCGGGTACTGGCCCTCCAGCTCAGCAGCCTCACCTCTTCTCAAACGCGCAGTTGCTTTCGCAAGGCGGTCAAGGGGATGCAGCCCGAACCCGATAATGGCGAGGCCAGTTGCAAGCAGAAGGCTGCCCAGCCCCGCAAGCCAGACCGTCAGGTCCCGGGTGAAACCACCTATCAGCCGGTCCAGTTCGCTTTGATCGGTGGCGATCACGAAATGGACCTCCTCACCATCTGGTGCCGCTTGGGTGAAGCCATATGTAATGGCAGGTCCTGTCGGCCCACCATCGCGTGTATGAAGGATTTCCGGCGAGTGGGCGACCCGCTCGTCAAGGCTACCTCTGGTCATCGAACGGGATCGCAGCGGGTCGCGATCATCAGCCGAAATCTGCCAATAAAATCCGGACAGCGGCACCTCGTAACGCGGATCGGAAAGCGGACGGGTCAACGCGATCCTTCCGTCTTCATCGAACTCAGCAAGACGCGCCAATTCCCGCACATGCACCTCGAGCTCTTCATGATACGACTGCTCGACATGGGCGCTGAATATGCCCACCGCCGAAAACCAGATCGCACTCACGCCCAGGACGACCCAAATACAAATCGCGAGGAGAAAGCGCAGTCGCAAACTGCCGGGGACAGGAAGCCTGGTCATGTCTCGAAACGGTATCCCATGCCGCGCAAGGTCACGATCCGCTCGCGCCCGATCTTTCGGCGCAAACGGCCGACCAGCACTTCGACAGTGTTGGGTTCGCGCTCGCTATCAAGTTCATAAAGATCGTCGAGAATATCGGTTTGTGACATCACTTGTCCTGCGCGGCGCAGGAAAAGATGGAGCAGCCGAAACTCCTGGCGGCTGAGCGAAAGCGGTTTGTCTGCAAGCTCAGCTGTCCTTGCCAAAGTATCAAGCCGCAAGTTCCCCTTTTCGATCACGCTGCTCCGCGAGCCCTGCTGACGTCGAAACAATGCGTTGAGGCGGGCCAGGAGTTCTTCGAAGCGGACAGGTTTGACCACGAAATCATCGGCTCCGGCGTTAAGTCCTTCAACCTTGTCCTGCCAGCTGCCCCGCGCGGTAAGGATCAGAATCGGCGTCTCGACGCGCGCATCGCGCCAGTGCTTCAGCAAATCGAGACCATCGCCGTCGGGCAGACCGAGATCGAGAATGATCGCAGTCATGCGATCAACATCCGGCCAGTCCTCCGCCGCGCTGCGGTTCACCGCCAGTTCGACCGCAAAATCGGCCCTCCGCAGACGTTCGCTCAGCCGTCGGCCGAGTTCGACATCGTCTTCCACGAGGAGCAGTCGCATACGCAGATTCTCTTATTGTTCGCGAATGTATCGATAGCCGATCCTTGCCTTTGAAACTGACAACAAGCTGCCAATTTGACAAGTTGTTGTCAGGTTGATGCTGCAATGGGAGGACATGATGTCTCGCATTCTCGGCTCATTTATTCTGATAGCTGCATTGTCAGTGCTTTCAGCCTGTTCCGATTTCGCTGATCAGGAAACCGTTAATGATGGGGATTTCGATCCATTAACCGGTCTCGAAATCGAAGCGGTACCAGCGACCAGAGTTGCAAACGTCCCCATCGGAAACGTGCCCGGCACGATTATCCTTCCTCCAGAAGCGCGCGTCGCGGTGACCGCGCCATTTCCCGGTGCGGCAATGCGCGTCTACGTAATCGAAGGACAGGTGGTGCGCCGTGGTCAACGACTTGCGTTGGTGCGTGCAGCGGAGCCGGTACAGATACGCGGCGCGCTGGCGCGGGCGCAGTCCGAGGTCGGGCTTGCCGGAGCACGCGCCGGGCGGCTCAATCAATTGGCCGAAGAAGGCGTTATTGCAGCAGCCCGAGCGGATGAGGCCAATGCAGCGCTGGCACAGGCGCGGGCCAGCCTGGCCGAACAGCGCAGGCTTGTATCGCTAGGCGGTGTGGGGGCTGATGGAACCATGACCCTTAGCACCCCCATCTCGGGCCGGGTGTCCCACGTCGGGGTTGTGACCGGCGGCCCGGTCGACGGGATGGAAGCCCCGTTCGTGATCGAGTCCGAAGGAGCCTACCAGGTCGAGATGCAATTGCCCGAGCGACTCGCCAGAGAGGTTCGCCCAGGCATGCCGGTAGAGGTCTCGCTGCCAACCGAGGGCGGTGATGCAATGCTTGTGGGCGGACAAATCCTTGCCGTCTCCCCCTCCATTGATCCTGCTACAAGGTCTGTCCCTGCCAGAGCCAGTATCAGCGGCGCCCCGGGTATCGTAGCCGGACGCAATGTCAGCGTCACCATCACTGACACTGACACTGGCACAGGCGGCGCGGGCGGAGTCTCCGTCCCCGCTAATGCCGTCACCAAGATTGGCGGTACCGATTACGTCTTCGTGCGAAGCGGCCAGACTTATGAGCCACGCCAGGTCACGGTGATTTTCATTAGCCGCGAAAAGGCAGTGATTTCCGACGGGCTTCAGCATGGCGAGATTGTTGCCTCTTCAAGCATCGCCGAGCTCAAGGCCATGAGCGTGGAGTAATCCGGGATGCTGAGCAATCTTGTAGAAAAAGCGCTGTCGCTGCGTCTCGCGGTTATCGGGATGGCGCTGCTGCTGGCTGGAATAGGAGCCTGGTCCTTCTCCAAGCTGCCGATTGACGCGTTTCCCGATATCAGCACCACGCAGGTCAAAATCGTCCTGAAGGCGCCGGGCATGACCCCGGAAGAAGTCGAAAGCCGGGTGGTGACGCCGATCGAGATGGAGATGCTTGGCATTCCCGAACAGACGGTTCTTCGGTCCGTTGCCAAATACGCGATTGCCGATATCACCATCGATTTCGAAGACAGCACCGATATTTACTGGGCGCGCCAGCAAGTCACCGAACGGCTCAATGCCGTCATGGGCGACTTGCCTATGACGGTTGAAGGCGGGCTTGCGCCGATCTCCACGCCGCTATCCGAAATGTTCATGTTCACGCTCGAAGGCCCGCAATCACTGGCGGAGAAACGCCGTGTTTTGGATTGGACGATCCGCCCGATGCTGCGGACCGTACCCGGCGTTGCGGACATGAATGCGCTGGGCGGCTTCGTCGAAACCTTTGAAGTTGCACCCAACAGCGCCGCCCTCGCCTCTGCCGGCCTATCTACGGGCGAGCTCGCCAATGCGATCGAAATGAGCAATCGCAACGATGGAGCCGGTCGCCTCACCAATGGCGAGGAATCGCTTATCGTGAGGTCAACCGGAGCAATCCGGACGCTGGAGGATCTGGCGGCCGTGGTCGTGAGGTCGGAAAACGGCGCGATAGTGCGTGTTGGCGATGTTGCAGAAGTTCGTGCAGGCAGCCTCACCCGCTATGGCGCAGTCAGCAAGAACGGCACCGGTGAAGCTGTGCAAGGACTGGTGATCGGCTTGCGCGGCGCGGATGCGAGCGAGATCGTCGAAGGTGTCAAACAGCGGCTCGAAGAAATCCAGCCGAGCCTACCCGAAGGCATGAGCGTGGACGTGTTCTACGACCGTTCGGACCTGATCGAGCGAGCCGTCGGCACCGTCGAAACCGCGCTGTTGGAAGCCACGGTGTTGGTCGTCATCCTGCTGCTCCTGTTCTTAGGCGATCTGCGGGCCTCGGTCATCGTGGCCCTCGCTCTGCCGATGGCGATGCTTCTGACCTTCATCTTCATGCAGGCTATCGGCCTGAGCGCCAATCTGATGAGCCTTGGCGGTCTGGCCATCGCCGTTGGTATTCTGGTGGACGGTGCCGTGGTCGTCGTCGAAAACGTCGTCGAGCGATTGTCGGACCCCGAGCATGCCGGCAGCAGCAAGCTGCACAACATCTTCATTGCCGCCGCCGAAGTGGCCAAGCCGGTGGCCGCAGGCCTCGCTATTATTGCGCTGGTGTTCCTGCCGCTGCTGACTCTGGAGGGGCTGGAGGGCAAACTGTTCAGCCCGGTTGCGCTCACCATCGTTCTCGCGCTTGGCTCGGCTCTCGTTCTGTCCCTGACGCTGATCCCGGTGCTGGCCTTCTATATACTCAAGGTGAAGCCCCAGGATGATGGGGGCCATCATGAGCCATGGCTTATGCGCAAGATTTCACCGCGCTATTCCTCCGTGCTTGCCTGGTCATTTGCTCACAAAAAGCATGTGTTCGCAGTCACCGGTGTTGGCCTTGCGCTCGCCGCCGGGGCCTACACGATCACGGGCAAAACCTTCCTGCCGGTGATGGATGAAGGGTCCATTATCGTACAGTTGAGCAAGCTTCCTTCGATCTCGCTCGATCATAGTGTCGAAGGCGACATGCGGGTGCAGCGCGCCATCCTTGAGCAGGTGCCCGAAGTCGAGGCGGTGATCGCCCGCGTCGGCTCTGATGAACTTGGTCTCGACCCGATGAGCCCTAATGAAACCGACAGCTTCCTGCAATTGCGACCGCGCGAGGAATGGCGCGTGCAGGAAAAGGATTGGTTGCTCGATGAACTGCGAGCAGTGATGGAGCAGTTCCCCGGCATCGAGCCGACCTTCACCCAGCCGATCGATATGCGCACATCCGAAATGCTCACCGGCGCGCGCGGTGATCTGGCGATTAAGCTGTTCGGACCGGATCTCGATGAACTGGCGCGACTCGCCGGAGAGATACAGGCGAGGCTGGAGACCATCGACGGTACGAGCGAGGCCATGACCGTGGCCAACGACCAGGTCGATTATCTTCTCATCGATATCGATCGCGTTGCGGCCGGGCGCGTGGGCATGCCGGTGTCTGCTCTGCAGGACATGATGCGCGCGCAGGTCGAAGGTGTGCGCACGGGCGTGGTTGCCGATGGCATACGCCGCGTGCCTATCGTGCTGCGCGGTGAAGGATCGACGCAAATGACAGCGCAGAGCTTTGCCGATCTGGTCTATCGCGCCCCTTCAGGCCAGTTGGCCCGGGCCAGCGATGTCGCACAGATCAGCCAGATCGAGGGGCCCGTGAAGCTGGAACATGAGGATGGCTCGCGCTATGCGATGGTGCAGGCCTTCGTTTCCGGGCGCGATCTTGTCGGCTATGTCGAAGATGCCAGAGCCGATATCGCTGCCAATGTCGTTCTGCCGCAAGGCTACCGGCTGGAATGGGGCGGCCAGTTCGAGAACCAGCAGCGCGCCTCGGCCCGCCTGATGGTGGTGCTGCCGATTTCGATCCTGCTGATTTTCGCGATTTTGTATTTTACCCTTGGCTCGATGCGGGCGTCTCTGCTGATCCTGACAAACATTCCGTTTGCGGTGGTCGGAGGAATGATCGCGCTGGCGGTCTCCGGCGAATATCTCTCCGTTCCCGCTTCTGTCGGCTTCATTGCCTTGCTTGGTATCGCGGTCCTCAATGGCCTCGTCATGGTAACCTATTTTCAGCAATTACGAGAGGAGGGGATGCCGCTTGGGCAAGCCGTTCGGCGCGGAGCCGAGCGCCGTTTGAGGCCGGTTCTGATGACCGCCAGCATTGCCGCTTTCGGACTTGTCCCCTTGCTGTTTGCGACAGGGCCGGGGTCAGAAATCCAGAAACCGCTCGCGATTGTCGTCATCGGTGGACTCGTATCTGCCACCCTCCTGACATTGATACTGCTGCCGATCCTCTACGAACGATTCGGCGAGAATGCCGCAGAACGTGCAGCCGGCGACGCCTTGCATCCGGTGGAGGATTGAGATGCGTCTGATCGGTTCATTCTTATTGCTTTTCGCGTTCACGGCACCATTGGCGGCTCAACCTGCTCTGCCAGACGAGCATGCCGTCGCTGCCGCTCTGGACGCTCATCCGACAGTCGTCGCCGCCCGCGCCCGGCTCGAAGCGGCCCGCGCCCGCGCAGAGGGTTTGCGAAGGGGGCCTCATGAATTCACCGTCTCCGGCAGCTATAATCGTCGCAGCGTCGATATTGGTGGCGAGTTCGACGAGTACGATGCTCAACTTACCCGCCCGATCCGCTTGCCTGGCAAGCCCAGCCTTGACCGAGAGATCGGTCAATTCGGGATCGAGGCAGCCTCCAATCTGGCAGAAGATGCGCGCCATCAAGTGGCACTCCTGCTTGCCAATTACTGGTTCGATTGGTTGTCTGCATCCGCCCAGGCGAGAGTCGATCGCATAGCTGTGAGCAATTACGAGGCCTCGTTGGCTGCCGTCACGAGGCGAATGGAACTGCGGGATGCGGCGCAGCTCGATGTCGATCGGGCACGCGCAGCCCTCGCCGGAGCCCGGCTCACAGCGGAACGCTCGCGAGGCATGGCCGCTCTGGCGCGGACCAGACTCGAAGCACATTTTCCAAATCTGCCCCTCCCAACCGAGGCGCCGGAGATACCGCTGCCCGATATGCCAGTGGCACGACTTTCACAGCTTCGCGATCTTGTCGTTTTCAACAGTCACGAGATTGCGGCGGCTGAAGCCGAGGCACGGCGCATGGCTGCTGTCGCAGACCGCATGGACAGGGATCGTATAGCCGATCCATCAATCGGCATTCGCGTATTCTCCGAATTCGGCGGAGCTGAGCAGGGCGCGGGGCTGACGTTCTCGGTTCCACTGGGTGGCGGACATCGCCGTGCGCTGGCGAGTGAAGCCGAGGCGGGGGCATCGGCTGCCAGAGCCGAGGAAAGTCTCGCCCGCTACAATGTAGAAGAAACTGCCAACGCCGACCTTGTCGAGGCCAGATATCGTATCGCTGCATGGCAGCGCTCACGCGAGACCGTCGAAGCACAAACAGCAGCCTTGCAGAGATTGCAGCGCGGCTATGACTTGGGAGAAATTGATCTTGCCGACCTGCTGCTGAGTGAGCGCATGGTGCACGATGCTTTCCGGATTGAAGCCGAAGCCCGAGGCGAAGCGATACGCGCAGCGACCAAGCTGCGCATCGACGCTCACGAGCTGTGGCTCGCAGACTAGAGTAAATTTCGCAGCGACATGGTGCAGGCGCGGCGGAAATTGGAAGACGAATACTTCAGGTAGACCGTTCGGTAATCTGGAGCAGTCGCAGGGATCTGTGCGCGAACGTGTCACGCTCGCTTCGGGCCGCTTCGCGATGATCGATAACGGCATGCGAATCCAGCTCGTGCCTTTGGCGGCAAGATTTGGAAGGCCATCCGGGGTGTTCCCAGCGCGTGGCTGCGCGAAACGGTCATGGCACCGCTCGCCGATGAGGGCGACGATATGACGCGGCTCGCCGAAATTGAAGGGGCCATTAGCGGGCGGCTGGTTGCCGAGGAGCGCGGGCTTGGCGGGCTAACCGCCGATGAGCTCGTTCACGGCGTGCCGCATGCGAAGTTCATCAATGCCAGTTTCGCCTATGCCAAGCCGCGCGAGCCCAACCGCTTTAATCCCGCCAATCGCGGCGCGCGGTATGCAGCGCTCGATGTCGAAACCTGTATTGCTGAGGTTGGGCATCATTTCACAAGAACATTGGCCGATGCGGGCGATTTCAACGCTTTTGTCGAATATTGTGAAACGATCGCCAGCATGTCGGGCATAGTCATCGATCTGCCCGATCATCCCAGCGCCGATCCGGATGCTGCCAAAGGCTACCCGGCAGGTAATGCGTTGGCAGCCCAGGCACGTGGCCAAGGGCGTAACGGGATCATCTATCCCTCGGTTCGTCGTGAGCGCGGAACCTGCATCGCGGCGCTCTGGCCCAACGCTAAGCAGTCGGTTGTGCAAGGGGCCACGCACTGGCTGACTTGTGGCGGCGAGCCCAAATTCGCTTGGGGAGCGCTCTAGCCGCGCCTGCTACCGTCGAAATGACGCCTCGTGTAGATCGCTCAAATAGAGTGATGTCAAGACGATGTTCGAGCGTCGGGGCTTTCGTGTTAAAGGTGGATTGCTGCATCGCCGCGGGCAGGAAGCTGGCCGTATCTGCTGCGGTAACAGCGAAACGAAGCTGGGGCGGTTCGATGGTCAAGGGGTCCGCCCCACCTTGCCTTTGGTCAATATTGCAGCCTCATAAATTGAACCTGTGCCCCGTCTTGGGTGCCTTATATGTCATGCCAAGAACCACGGCTGGCCAATTCTTCGCATACGAAGGATTGGCTGTCGCGCTTAAATTTTGTTTACACGAACGAGCACAGCGAGCCGTGTAAACGCCCCTAATCGGCGCATATCACTATACACACTTGAATATACGGAGAAAACTGGAGCGGGCGAGGCGATTCGAACGCCCGACCCCAACCTTGGCAAGGTTGTGCTCTACCCCTGAGCTACGCCCGCTCACTGACGTTTTGGCAAAGTACGCGCCGGGGCGCCGATACTTTGTCGGGGAGGCGGCGCGATTAGCAGCGCCCACCCCCACCTGCAAGCGCAAATTTTCCTATTAACGCCGATCCATCGAAGGGCCCGATGCGATCTCCGCTGGCCAGCGCGCTCCACCATCTTCACAAGGCCGCAACACGCACCACATTGTGTGTCACGAACTATCAATTCGCATATCGCGATCATCTCTGCCACGCGCCCCGATAAACGGCGCGACACAGACAAATACAGGAGCAAGCCTTGGCCAGCACGGGTCTCAATATCGAAGAGCAGAAAGCCGTCGAACGTTTCCGCAAGGATGTCGTCGATCCATCGCAGACAAAGCTGGTTATCCTGGATTTCTGGGCGGAATGGTGCGGGCCGTGCAAGGCGCTGACGCCGATGCTGGAAAAGGTCGCGGCGGAATATGCCGACAAGGGCGTCATTCTGGCCAAGCTCAACGTCGATGAAGAACAATTCATCGCCGGCCAGTTCCAGGTCCGCTCGATCCCGACCGTCTATGCCATGTTTCAGGGACAGCCGGTCGCCGACCTGACCAGCGCGCGCACCGAATCCCAGTTGAAGCAGGCTCTCGATCAATTGCTTGAACAGCTGCCGGTGCAGGGTGGCGATACAGCGCAGAACGGCGCGGAAGGCGGACCGCAAGCGCCCAAGCCCGAGGAAATCGCGCAATTCGTCACCATGGGCGAAACCGCCCTTGCCGAAGGCGATCCGCAGCGCGCCGCCGGGATCTTCGCGCAGGTTACCGAATTCGCGCCAGATAATGCGCCCGCGCATGCCGGTCTGATCCGGGCGCTGGTCGCACTCGACCAGGTCGATGAGGCCAAACAGGTCATGCAGTTGGTCGAATCCGATCCGCGCCTTGCCAACGATCCGTCGATCGGCGCGGCGAAAAGCGCGATCGAATTGGCCGGGACGCAGGTCGACGATGGCGAGCTTGAAAAACTGCAAGCCGCCGCCAACGCCAATCCGGACGACATGGACGCGCAAATCGCCTTTGCCGAGGCGGCGTTTGCCGCAGGGAAGCGCGACGAGGCCGCCGACACCCTGTTGACGATGGTGGAGAAGGACCGTGAATGGAACGATGGCGCCCCGCGGGCCAAGCTGTTGCAGATATTCGAGGCGGTCGGACTCGAAGACGAATGGGTCGTCGCAACGCGGCGCCGCCTCTCGAAAATCCTGTTCGGATAGGCGGCACACGCGCATGGCCGAACGCTTTTCGATATTCCCGCTTCCCGGTGCGATCCTGTTTCCCGGATTGCAATTGCCGCTGCACATCTTCGAACCGCGCTATCGCGCGTTGATCGGCGACACACTGGTCCGCAAACGGCAGATCGCGATGATCCAGCCACAGCGCAACGTCGAAGGATCGCCGCTATACGGCGTCGGCTGCGTCGGCCGGATCGGAGAGATCGAGGCGATGGACGATGGGCGTTACAACCTCATCCTCGAAGGGGTGTCGCGGTTCAACCTGCTGCGCGAACTGGACGTGACGACGGCATTCCGACAGGTCGAAGGTGAATTGATAAAGGACGACGAGGAGGAAACCCTCAGCCACGCGCAGCGCGGCGGGTTCGAGCGTGAGGCGCGCGAATTCGCGGATGCGCAAGGGTACAGCGTCGACTGGAATTCGGTCGAACGGCTCGACGATCAATCGCTGATCAATGGGGTGGCGCAGATCGCGCCGTTCGACCCTGCTTCGAAACAGGCGCTGCTGGAGGCCCCGGACCTGTCCACGCGGTGCGAATTACTGATCCAGTTGATGCAGTTTTTCGGTCGCCGGGATGGCGGCGAGGAAATTACAACGCTGCAATAGTGCCCGCAGCCGAAACGCCCACGCCAAAGGCCGACCGCAGGCCGTCGATCACATATTGCGCCGCCAGCGCCGCCAGCAATACGCCAAGCAGGCGCGTGATAACCGCCTCGACCTTGTCGCCCAGCAGCCGGATCAACGGCCCGGCCGACATCAGCGCGGCCGCTGTAATCAACAGCACTGCGGCCAGAGCGGCGAACACCTCTATCGTTTCCGACGGGGTCTCGGCCTCGTTCATCAACAGCATGATCGCCGCGATCGCCCCCGGCCCCGCCAGCATCGGCATCGCCATCGGAAAAACCGAGACGTCCTCGATCTCCGGATCGGCGCTGATCTTGTCGGCGCGTTCGGTGCGGCGCTGCGTGCGCTTTTCGAACACCATTTCGAATGCGATCCAGAACAGCATCAGACCGCCAGCGATCCGGAAACTGTCGAGTTCGATATGCAGCGCGCCGAGCAGCGCCTCGCCAAAGAACGCGAACAGCAAAAGGATCGCCGCCGCAATCGCCGTTGCGCGCAATGCCATGCTGCGCGCCTGCTGCGGGCTCGCCTGTTTGGTCAGGCCGGCATAGATCGGCGCGCATCCGGGCGGATCGATCACGACGAACAGCGTGATGAAAGCGGAGATGAAAAGTTCAGGCAGCATTGCTGTCTATCGGGTCCAGAAAATTCGAATGGCGGTGGAGGCCGCGCCCCTCAACATCATTCGGTCGGCGATGCAAGGTTTTCCTCTATCACGCGCTGCCATTCGCCTTCGAAATAGTAATCGGCGACGATCCGCTTGATCCCGCCGGACCGGTGGCTCCATGCCCAGCGCAGGCTGCCATCGGGCGAGAGCGTTACCGCTCCCCTTGCTTCCTCGTCGCTCATCATCGTCGGTGGCCCCGAAGCAATATCGGGCGGGATGCAATCGGCCACCAGCCCCTGTACCGCGTCCATCGCGGTCACCACGATATCGCCCTCCTGCGCGGGCGGACGCGGCGCGGGCTGCGGATCGTCCAGCCCGGCGACGTCGTAGGACCATCGAAACGACCCGTCGCCCTGACGTTCCCACACGGTCACGTAATTGCCGACCGCCCCGGACGCATCGCGAAACCGCCCCTGGCTGAGCGCAAGAGCACCATCACAGCTTTGCACCACGAGCCGCGGGCTCCATTCGAGCGAATTATTCGGATCGTCTGGAACGGAGTTCAGCGCCGCAAACGGGACCGGCCCGTTGCGACCGTGCAGCAGCGCGTCTTCGGTCGCGTAATCGCGGCTTGCCTTGAGATAGCCGTCCTCGCTCGCCTTGCGGGCATAGGCCAGTTCGGTGGCGACGATCGTACTGGGCTGCGCTTCGCCCGGCGCTCCTTTCAACGCGCGTGCGATGACTTCATCGCTCGGCCCGCGCGGCCCGCTCGCACATGCGGTCAGGGCGAGGGTCGAAAGCGCAAAAATCAACGCGCGGCGTGTTTGGGCGGTGGTCACAGGCCTTCGGGCGCGTCGAGCCCGGCATTGCGATGCGCCGCGATAACCGTATTCCTGAGCAGGACCGCGATAGTCATCGGCCCGACACCGCCGGGCACCGGGGTGATCGCGCCCGCAACCGCGCTCGCTTCGTCATAGGCGACATCGCCGACGAGGCGGCCTTTCTCCCGTCCCGGTTCGGGGGGGAGACGATTGATCCCCACATCGATGATCGTCGCCCCGTCCTTCACCCAGTCGCGGCGGATCATTTCGGGCCGCCCGGCCGCCGCCACCACGATATCGGCGCGTTTGACGACCGACTGCAGGTCTTTCGTTCGGCTATGCGCGATAGTCACCGTCGCATTCGCATCCAGCAGCAATTGCGCCATCGGTTTGCCGACGATGTTGGATCGACCGACAACCACCGCCTCCAGCCCCGACAAATCGCCGAGCCGGTCGGTCAGCAGCATCATGCAGCCCATCGGCGTGCATGGGACAAACCCCGCCTGACCCACGCTGAGCCGCCCGGCATTGATGACGTGAAATCCGTCGACGTCCTTGTCCGGATCAATCGCCGCGATCACCGCCTGTTCGTTCAACCCGTGTGGCAGCGGCAATTGCACCAATATGCCATCGACCGCATCGTCGCCATTCAACCGTTCGACGAGCGCCAATAGCTCTGCCTGGGACGTTTCGGCAGGCAGGCGATGTTCGAAACTTTCCATTTCCGCTGCGATGCACGCTTTCGCCTTGGCGCCGACATAGACCTGGCTGGCCGGGTCGTCCCCGACCAGCACCACTGCAAGGCCGGGTTTACGGCCGGCGGCCTCTGCGAACGCACGCGAATGTTCGCCTACGCGTTCGCGCAGACGCGCGGCAAACGCCTTCCCATCGATCCGCGTCGCGCTCATGCAATTGCGGCAATGATGTTGCGCAACACGATCAGCACTACCTGCAAGCCGACGATCAACACCAATGGCGACAGATCGAGCGCGCCAGTCTGAGGCAGCACATTGCGAATCGGGCGCAATACCGGATCGAGCAGCCTATTGATCGATTCGTACACCTGCCGCAGGAAATCGTTGGACGGATTGACCACGTTGAAGGCGAACAACAGGCCGATCACGAACTGAATGATGATCAGCATGACGAACACCTGCACGAGGAGCTCGACAATTTCGTATAATGCGTAAAGGCCTTGCATGATGAGTGCGCTTTTCCCTTGTCGGATATCTGGATCGAGTGTGCGTGTTAGACGTATAACACGCCTATTGCCAATCGTGGATTGAAAGATAGGTATCGCATCAGGCGCTCACCAGCGTACCGGCACCGCGTGCCGTGAAAAATTCCAGCAGCATTGCGTGCGGCACACGCCCGTCGAGAACGACCGCCGCTTCGCACCCCGCCTCCACCGCTGCGACGCAGGTTTCCAGCTTCGGAACCATTCCGCCCTTGATCACGCCCTGATCACGCAGGGTCGCAATGTCGCCGGGGGTCAACTGGCTCAACAGACTGCCATCGGCGTCCAGCACCCCGGCGACATCGGTCAACAGGAACAGCCGCGCCGCGCCCAGCGCCGCGGCGATTGCACCCGCCATGGTGTCGGCGTTGATGTTGTAGGTTGCCCCGTCCTCGCCGCCCGCAATCGGTGCGATCACGGGGATCATGCCTGCCGCGACCGCCGTGTCGATGACTTTCGTATCGACGCTTGCCGGTTCTCCCACGAAGCCGAGGTCGACGACGCGTTCCAGCAGGCTTTCCGGATCGCGCTGCGTCCGGGTCAACTTTCGCGCGGTGACGAGGTTGCCGTCCTTGCCCGACAGGCCCAGCGCCTTGCCCCCCGCCCCGGCGAGCCAGCCGACCAGTTCTTTATTGATGCCTCCGGACAGGACCATTTCGGCGATCCGGGCGGTCGCTTCGTCGGTGACGCGCAATCCGTCGACGAACGTGCTTTCCACGCCCAGCCGGGTCAGCATGTCGCCGATCTGCGGCCCCCCGCCATGCACCACGACGGGATTGATGCCGACCGCTTTCAACAGGACGATATCCTCTGCAAAATCGCGTGCCGCGCGGGCATTGCCCATGGCGTGACCGCCATATTTCACGACGAAGGTACGCCCGGCATACCGCTGGAAATAAGGCAGCGCCTCGATCAGCGTTTCGGCTTTTGAAAGGTCGGGCGGGGTGCCGCCGGATTGGGACGGATCGGTCATGACGGTCACGGCCTTTCACGTGGTGCTTGTCCGGCGATGCGCCCGGTTCGACTGTGTCCCTAGCCGCTCCGCGCTTTCAGGGAAAGCCGCCAGGGTGACGGTTTGCCCTGTCTCATTATCCTTGCGTCAGGTGTCGATCTGAATATCATCGACGGCGTGTCTTACGGCAGAGGGGGATCCGCCATGACCGAACAAACCAGCAATACAGGCTTTGAATTCAATCAGCCGACGATCATCTCGCTGCTCTATCTCGGCAGCTTCGTCACGGGGATTTCCGGCCTCGTTGGCGTCGTACTCGCCCATGTGTGGCAGGGTGAGAACAAGGCGAATTGGGCCGCGTCGCATTTTGCCTACCTGATCCGCACGTTCTGGATCGGGTTCGCGGCCAGCATCGTGGCGATGCTGCTGTCCTTCGTCCTGATCGGGTTCCTGCTGTTTCCGATCATCATGCTGTGGGTGGGCGTGCGCAGCGTCATGAGCCTGGTGAAGGCTCAGCGGGAGGAACCGCTTCCCGATCCGCAGACGCTGCTGTTCTAGACTGTTTCGGGCGAGAAGGCGGCGGCGGGCGTAGAGAGCCCGCCCCGCCTTGTACGCCTACTCGTTCGCAGCACCCTGATTGCCGCGCACGGTTTCGCTGCCTTCGATGTCCATTCCCGGCTCCGCGACAGGCGATCCCAGGTCGCCCGATACCGAATCCGCGCCCAGCGTCGGCTGATCCGTACCCGCGCTTTTGGGTCCGTTATCGCCAGGTACGGTTTGCAGACCCGGCGCCTCGATCCCGACCGTATCGGTTTCTTCAGGCGCGATTTCGGTATCGGCCTCGGTTTCGCTGGTACACGCGCCCAGCGCGAGGGCGGCGGTCGCGATCACCGCGAAGGGGGCCGTTTTCAGTGCATTTCGCATGGGATTGTTCCTGTTAATCGTGTCTGTCGATGGTTACGCTGGCATGGTATCCGCCGGCCGTTCAGGTCATTGATATACCGCGTCGTCGTCCGTTTCCGCGTCGGTACCGACGCCATCGACGGTTGTGGGCGTGACGCCCTCTCGATCGCCGGGCGGCAGGTCGGTTGCGGCCTCCATCCCATCGGGCGCCGGGACGGCTTCATCGCCGGATTGCGTCATCTCGGCGGTTTCGCTGTTCCCTTCGTTGTAGGGCGTTTCTTCGTCGG
>JGI12210J13797_11445549_pt1 | contig 20813 bp, 16 predicted proteins | sample ElkSlonscriptome_3_FD_13797 | JGI IMG/M metagenome (IMG submission 13797)
ATTGGCAGCCGCCGCCTTCAGCATCGCGTATTCGCCGGAGACCTGATAGGCCAGGGTAGGAACGCCAAAGCGATCCTTGACCCGGCGGATGATGTCCAGGTAGGGCATGGCGGGTTTAATCATCACCAGATCCGCGCCCTCGTCGAGGTCCATGCCGACTTCCAGCAGGGCTTCGTCGCTGTTGGCCGGATCCATCTGGAAAGTCTCCTTGCCGGATTGGCCCAGCGCCTTGGCCGATCCGACGGCATCCCGAAAGGGGCCGTAGAAGGCCGAGGCGTATTTGGCGGCGTAGCTGAGGATCTGCGTGTTGACGTAGCACTCCTCCTCCAGGGCGCGCCGAATGGCCCGCACCCGTCCGTCCATCATGTCCGAGGGTGCGACGATATCGGCACCGGCCCTGGCGTGGCTGAGGGCCTGGCGGACCAGGGCATCCACGGTCTCGTCGTTGAGCACGTATCCGTTGTCGTCGACCAACCCGTCCAGACCGTGGCTGGTGAAGGGGTCCAGGGCGACGTCGGTGATGATTCCGAGCTCCGGGACGCGTTCCTTCAGTTCGCGCACCCGGGTCTGGACCAGGGCATCGTGGTGCCAGGCCTCACTGGCGTCCTCATTCTTGCGTTCGTCCGGCACGACCGGAAACAGCGCCAGTGCGGGGATGCCCAGCTCGAGACAGGTCTCGGCGGTGCGGAACAGCTCGCTCTGACCCAGGCGGTCGATGCCGGGCATGGAGGGGATCGCCTCGCGGCCTGTCTCCTGATCGATGATGAAGACGGGGTAGATCAGATCGTCGGCATGCAGGCGATGTTCTCGCACCAGCCGGCGGGAAAAATCATGGGCTCGGCGTCGGCGCGGGCGCTGGAGGGGAAAGGTCACGGCATCGAATCCGGTTCAGTGAGCCTGGATTATATCGTGCCAACCATGGCCCGAAATTCGGCGGGTTTTCAATCCGAGGCGGACGCGGGCGCCCAATTCGGGTCCTTTCTGCGAGCGCGGAGGATGAAGCGCTCCGGCGCCAGTGCCGCGACCAGCTCGGGTTCGACGCTCGGGCTGATCCCGCTGATCAGGTCGGCCAGCAGGTCGGCGGTCAGCGGGGTATGGGTCAGGCCGCGCGAGCCGTGGGCAATGTTCAGCCAGACCCCATCGATCGATTGATGGGAGCGCTGCCGTGGGTCGGGCAGCGGCCCGGCCTGGGGCAGAAAGTCCGGGCTCTGACAGCGCACGCCGACGCGGTGCCCGAGAATCCGGGTCTGATCACCGCCGAGCTCGGCCCAGCGTTCGGGCAGAAAGGCCCGCAGCTGTTCGAGATTGGTCTGGTCATCGGCCGGATCGAGTCCGTGGTCGGGGCGTTTCAGATCGTAGGTGGCGCCCACGCAGTGTCTCTCCCCCAGGGCCGGGGTCAGATAGCCGCCGTGGCAGATCGCCTGCTGCCAGGCGCGAGTTGCCTCGGTCGCCGCACACTCGCTGACCTGGCCGCGAATACGCTTGATGAACAGCCAGTCGAGGGGAGAGACCCCGGCCGTCTGATGGGCCAGGCAGAGCACCACGGCATCCCTGTCCAGCACCCGCCCGCCCTCAAGCTTGACGCGCCCGTCGTTCAGCACGGCCCGAAGCGTACCGGGCTCCATATCGATGGCGGGGTGGTCGAGCAGGTGGTCGATCCAGACGGCCGGATGCAGATAGCCCCCGCCGTGCAGGACGAATGCGTTCTTATCCTGCCTGCTCAATAGCTCACTCGGCCAGGCACCGCGGCTGAGTGCCTGCTCGAGCTTGTGCCGATGTTTGTCCGAGGTCGGGACCTGGATCACATCGTTCAATCGGCCCTGCTCGGGTGAGGCAGGAAAGTTGTGGCGCTGCAGCCAGCTGCGGGCGCGGACGAACGCGCTCTGATAGAAGCGATTCTGCGGCGTCAGATGGGCGCTGGGCGTGGTGTAGAGCACGCCGCCGGCATTGCCCGAAGCGCCGCTGGCCGGGCCGTGACGGTCGATGACCTGGACCTGCCAGCCGCGCTCGGCCAGGGCGCGTGCCGTCGTCGCCCCGGCCAGCCCGGCACCGGCCACCAGGGCCTGTCCGCGCTGCAGTCCGGCGGCCTCCCAGTCGCCGGGCCACTGGCCCGACAGGCGGTCCCGCTTGGCGGCAAATCCGGCAACCTTGCTGACCTCGAACCCCGCCGCCTGAAGTCCGCGCCGCACCTGACCGGCTGCGGTGAAAGTGCTCAGGGTCGCTCCCGGACGTGAGCAGGCTGCCATGGCTCGGAACAGCGACCGGGTCCACATGCCGGGATTGCAGGCAGGCGCAAACCCGTCGAGGAACCAGGCATCGATCCCGCCTGCCATCTGCGGCCAGATCGATTCGGCATCGCCGAGCATCAGCACCAGATCGATCCGGTCACTCAGGACCAGGCGATGATAGCCGGGCACAGGCGGTGGGTATTGGTCGATCAGGGCCCGTCGCCAGCGCGCCAGACCCGGAAAGCCCGCCAGCACACGCTTCAGGTCCCGTTCCGCGAGCGGATGCTTCTCGCAGGAGAAGATCCGCAGCCGAGCGCGCGGCCCGGCGTGTCGATCGAAGCAGTCAGCAGCCAGCAGCGCGTTCAGACCGGAGCCGAAGCCATTTTCACCGATCACGAAAAGCTGATCGTTGCCAAGGGTCTCGAAGCGCGCCGGCAGGTCATTGCCGAGGACAAAAAGGGACCTGCTCTCATTCAGACCCTGGCCCGGCATGAAATAGTGATCGCCGAAAGCCCGCGACCGCAGGCCGCCGTCCTGGAAATCCACCCAGGCCTGCTCGATGGGCTCAGCGCTCGATTTCATGAGGCGGCACGTGGGCCCGGGCATGTCCGGGTCTGGCAGCGGGTGAGTGAAGGCCGGTCCTGCAAGCCGTCATGTCGGATGGCCATTTCAATCACAATGTCGGCGGTGGGGGGGGCTTTGGATTCTGCCATGGCAGCGTTCAGGGTCGGCCGACCTTGTGCATGCGGCGGCGCGTGTCATCACGGATGTCACGACAAGCTAAATGTTATATCATAGCTATTCGTTTCAAAAGAGTTCGCTATGGCTGCCGTCATCAAACCCGCAACGCCCGAGGCCACAACCGTTTCCATGCTGGACCGTCTGGGCATTGCTGTGTCGGCCTTCTGCCTCGTGCAATGTCTACTGCTGCCGGTGCTGGTGCTGATCTCCCCGCTGACTTCGCTGGGTCTTCTCGGGCACGAAGCCTTCCACCTGCTTCTGCTGTTCGTGATCGTACCGGTTAGCGCGGCGGCCTTCGCTCTGGGCTACCGCGTGCATCGCAATCGCGCGATGCTGATCCCGGCCCTGAGCGGCCTGCTGATCGTCGCTTTCGCTGCGGTTTTCGGTCACGACCTGATGGGCGACCTCGGCAGTGCCCTGTTGACCTCCCTCGGTGGGCTCCTGCTGATTACCGGGCACTGGCTGAACCTTCGCCGGCGCCGCCAGTTCGTGTTCGCACAACGCCTCTAGAAGGCCACGCGGCCCACCAGGGCGGATACTCGCAGGCCCCTTAGCGTTTCGATCGGTCCGTGTGTACCATTTGGGATCCCGTGCCATAACGAGATTGGTCATGCGCGAATCCTTCTCCAACTTCAGCGATTTCTATCCCTTCTATCTGAGCGAGCACAGCGACCTGCGCTGCCGGCGACTGCATTTTGTCGGCTCCCTGCTGGTTCTGCTGGCGCTGGGGCTCGGGATCTTTCTGTCTCCCTGGTGGCTGTTGGCCATGCCCCTGTTCGGCTACGGCTTTGCCTGGGTCGGCCATTTCGTCTTCGAAAAGAATCGGCCCGCGACCTTCAAGCATCCGCTCTACAGCCTGATCGGCGACTGGGTCATGTTTGCCGATATCCTGCGCGGCCGCGTCAGGATCTGATGGCCGGCTCGAGTTGCCGATTGTTGATCCCCGAGCTCTTTGGATTGTTGCTAGAATCGCTATCGACTGCGGTCAGCACCGCCCCGGTCCATCGAACTTGAACAGGGAACAAGCATGAGCGAAATACCGTCTGAACTGCGCTACAGCGAAAGCCACGAATGGGTCGGCGAAGAGGACGAAGGGCTGGTCCGGGTCGGAATCACCGATCATGCCCAGGCCCAGCTCGGTGATCTGGTCTTCGTCGAACTGCCCGAGGTCGGCGGCACGGTCGGCCAGGGCGATGCCTGCGCCGTTGTCGAATCGGTCAAGGCGGCATCGGATATCTATTCCCCGGTGTCCGGCGAGGTGGTCGAAGTCAATGAAGTGCTGATCGACTCCCCCGAAACGGTCAACACCGACCCCTACAGTGACGGCTGGCTGTTCACCGTGCGGCTGGAAGACCCTGACGAGCTCGAGGGCTTGATGGATCACCAGTCCTATGAGGAGCACATCGAGGACTGATGTCAGCGCCCAGCGCCGGCCAGTCGATCGGCAGCGCGAATGGGTTCCGGGAGGCGAAATCGCGGTGCACAGGCCAGCGTGATTTCGACGGCCCGCTCGAGACTCAGTCCATGTCCGACTGAAACAAACACCGGTTTCACGCGAGCGCGCGTTCGCAGAACGGTTCCGACACGTTCCTCTCGATGGATCAGTGCGGACTGCTGGCCGCGCTGATCACCCGGCATCGCGTGGTCCCCACACAGGCGCGATTTGCCGATTCCAAGCGTTCGAAGGCCGGTGTTGACGCCGAGATGACAGGCGATGCCGAAGCGCCTGGGATGAGCCAGGCCCTGACCGTCGCACAGCACGACGTCTGGTTCTCGGGACAGGGTCTTAAGCGCGGCCTGGATTGCCGGAAGTTCTCTGAACGACAGCAAGCCGGGAATGTAGGGCAGTTCGGTGGGCAGTTCGACCACGGCTTGGTCGACTGGCTCCAGGTCCGGCAGGCGCATCAGAATTGCCGCGGCGCGAGTGATGGTTCCTCGATCAGGAAACGCCGCGTCAACGCCCGCCACCCATTCAATCGGCCGCGGATCGATGTCTTCGGTGATGACTCTCCCGGCCAGACGGTCTTGCTCGGCGATCAGTTGAGCCGTCATGCCTCTTGCGTTGCCCATCGTGCCGATCCAGCCTGAAGCCGTCAGTAGCTCAGACCAAAACGCCGATAAACGAACGCCATCAGCCAGGCCGGGCCGATCAGTAGGAACACCAGATCCTTGAAAAAGGAGGGCTTCTTGCCCTCGATCTGGTGACCGATGAACTGGCCGATCCAGGCGACGACAAACACTGTCAGCGCGACCAGCCACAGGGGCCAGTTCAACCGTTGCTCGACCAGCAAGCACAGGCCCAAGCAGGCCAGCAGAAAGAGCCCGATGCCGACCGAGAGCTTCGGTGAGAGTTTGATGTAGTAGAGCTGAGCGACGGCTGCGATCAGGACGGCCCAGTTCAGCCAGTCTGCCGGCGAGGGAATTGACCAGATCAGCGCGACGACACTCCAGACGATCGCCGGGACGCAGACCCAATGAATCAGCTTGTTCGTCGCATTCGTGTGGCTCTCCCCGTATTCACTCAACCAGGTGTCGACCGCTCTCATGGACATGCTCCTGCGCAGGACGAGATCAGGCGTTGATCATAGCGGATCAATCACGGCGATCAAAGACTTGCGACCAGGCATCGCGAATTCTGTCGCTCAATGCCGCCGGGCTGGCCGCTGGTTCTGAGCGACTGAGCCACTCCATGTGCCGAGCCGACAGGAGTTTCTCCCAGGTCTCGCCCAGGGAACGGGCGAGTGACTGATCAAGCCAGCCCCTCTCTGCCAGCTTGGGTAGCAAAGCGCCGGGGCGTCGAATCTCGAGCAACTCCGGATGCTCGCGGGACAGGCAGAGCACGCCGCATTCGGCGATGAACTGCAGATCGGTCAGCAGTGATTTGACCTCGGATTCCCTGCGATCCTGTTTCTGACGATGCCGCATGCGCGATAGGCTGTCGCGGACCTGGTCCGGTGCCTTGCGCATCTGCAGAACTTCGGCACGAATCTCATCGAAAACCGATTGCAGTTGTGAACTGCCGGCAATCCAGCGAGCGCGAATCAGGGCCTGGTGCTCCCAGGTGTCGGCCTGCGATCGCTGGTAGGTATTGAAGTGATCGCTGCTGGAGACCAATGTTCCAGCACTGCCGTTGGGCCGCAGACGCGTGTCGATTTCAAACAGTCGGCCGCCGGGCAACGGCAGTTGCATGTAGCTGATGAACCGTTGCGCGATCCGCAGGGGGGCTTTGTCCGATTTGTGCAGGAAGACCAGATCAAGATCGGAGTCGAAGTGGAGCAGGCCCGCTCCGAGATTGCCATAGGCAATAACGGCCAGTGGCGGATGATCGGGGTCGATCAGTCCGAGGATCCGCTCAACGCAGGTCGCAGCGATATGGGAAAGCTGATCGGCCGCCTCGACGGCGTTCATCACACCGTCGATTTCAGATAGCGCGGTGCGCAGAAATCCAGCCTGGCGCCAGCGGCCAAGGGCGAACAGGCTGGCTTCCGGGTCGTCCGGGTCGATCTCCGGTGAATCCGGCAATTCCAGGCCATGGACCGGATCAAGCAGGTCATCAAGCAGCTGCGGCGAGGCAACGATCCACTCCGCCAATCGGCCGCTGAAACGAAAGGTTTGCACCAGCCGTTTCAGCGTGGCCGGGCGTTCATAGAGGAGCGCCAGATAGGCCGAGCGCTGGCTGATCTGTTCGATGAGATGAAGCAGATCGGCCAATCCCGTTTCCGGCCGATCGTGCCGTTTCACTTCGGACAGAAGGCTGGGCATCAGTCGCCCCAGACGTGCCCGACCCTCGCCGCTGATGGCCCGTTGGCCGACCCGGTGGGCCAGGCCTCTCAGCTGTTCGGCGCTTTCTTCCGCATTCTGGAACCCGGCGTCCTGAAGGTGGCCTTCGACATGGTCTCCAGGCGGCCAGAGCGAGCTTGCTTGCGAGTCGACCACGCAGTGATCGCCGAAGCGAGCACTGAACTGCTCGCGGACCCTGGCTCGATGCGAGTCGAGTTCCTCGGTCAGTGATGGCCAGTCCGATGCACCCATGATTCGCACCAGTTTTTCCTGCTCCCCGTCCCGGTCAGGCAGGAGATGGGCGGCCCGGCCATCGATGGCCTGGAGTCGATTTTCCAGGATTCGCAGAAATTCATACGCGCCTTGAAGTTTGGCCTGGCTGTCCTGATCGAACACCTGGGCGGCCGTCAGCGCACGCAGGGCGGGGAGAAAGCCCGGCAGCTGGAGCTCCTCATCGCGGCCGCCCCGCAGAATCTGCTGGCTCTGGACCAGAAACTCCAGCTCGCGAATGCCACCTGGGCCGCGCTTGATATCGTCGCGCCGGGAATCCTGCCGGCTCTTGATTTCGATTTGATCATGAAGCTCGCGCAGGCTCTGGAATATTCCGTAGTCCAGGTAGCGGCGGAAGATGAACGGGCGGATGGTCTGGAGCAGCGCGCGCGCGGTGTCGATGTCACCGGCCGCCGGCGTCGCTTTCATCCAGGCGTAGCGCTCCCAGGCGCGGCCCTCGTTGAGGAAATATTGATCGATCGCACCCAGCGACCAAACGAGTGCACCGGCGGATCCAAACGGGCGAAGGCGCGCGTCCACGACCCAGGCCCGGCCATCGGCGGTCACCGCGTCGAGCAGGCGGATCAATTCCAGGGCAAGTCGTTTGAGATAGTTCGATGCATCCAGGGCCCGTCGACCATCGCTTTTTCCGCCGCCCCGGTGGATGAAAACCAGATCGATATCGGAATTGAAATTGAGTTCGTTGCCGCCCAGCTTGCCCAGCCCAATGATTGCCAGCTCGACCCGCTTCCCGTCCGGATCGCGCAGGGTGCCAAAGTCAGCTTCCAGGCGCTGCGTGGCCACCTGCAGCGCCAGTTCGATGCATTCACGGGCTAGAGCGGACAGGGCCAGGCCGGTTTCTTCAACGCTGTCCTGACCGCTCAAGTCCCTCCACAGGATATGGATCGAGGCCAGCTGCCGATACCGGCGGATGGCCGATTCAGGCTCGGCTTCGAGCGTTTCCGGGTCCGGTGGGTCGACTTCGTGCTCGGGCGACGGTGCCTCCGGCCAGCGTCGCCAGGCCTCGTCAACGAAGCGACAGGCCTGCCCGAGAGCGGACGGTTCGATCGTGATCGGACGTTTCATGCCCCAAGCTTATCTGAGCCGACCTTGCGAGTTGGTCCGAGTCGACAGATCCTTTTGCACGAAATCACTCTGCGCTTCCTCGGAATGGCTGCGCACCTTGGAACAAGTTCAGCCGTGAATAAAAAAACCCCGACCAGTGGACGGGGTTTTTCTGTACTGCAGATGGCTTGGAAAAGCCGGATGTCAGGCTGCTTACATCATGCCGCCCATGCCACCCATGCCACCCATACCGCCCATGCCGCCCATGTCAGGGGCGCCACCCTCATCCTTCTGAGGAATCTCGGCGATGGCTGCTTCGGTGGTGATCATCAGCCCAGCCACGGAAGACGCGTTCTGCAGGGCAGAGCGGGTCACCTTGGTCGGGTCCAGGATGCCGGCTTCGATCATGTCGACATACTCGCCGGTGGCCGCGTTGTAGCCGTAGTTGCCCGTGCCCTCGGCCACCTTGGCCAGGACCACGGAGGGCTCGCCGCCAGCGTTGGATACGATCTTGCGCAGCGGTTCTTCCATGGCGCGCAGAGCAATCTTGATGCCGACGTTCTGCTCTTCGTTGTCGCCCTTGAGATCGCGGATGGCGTTGAGGGCACGGACCAGGGCAGTGCCACCGCCGGGGACCACGCCTTCTTCAACGGCCGCGCGTGTGGCATGCAGGGCGTCTTCAACGCGGGCTTTCTTCTCTTTCATCTCCACTTCGGTGGCTGCACCGACCTTGATCACTGCCACACCGCCGGCCAATTTGGCGACGCGTTCCTGCAGTTTCTCGCGATCGTAGTCAGAGCTGGCATCGTCGATCTGGGCGCGGATCTGTCCGACCCGGCTTTCGATGGCTGACGCTTCACCGGCACCATCAATGATGGTGGTGTTCTCTTTCGAGATCTGGATCTTCTTGGCCGAGCCGAGTGACTCGATGTCGGCCTTTTCCAGGCTCAGACCGATGTCTTCGCTGATGACCTGACCACCGGTCAGGATGGCCATATCTTCCAGCATGGCTTTGCGACGATCACCAAAGCCCGGCGCCTTGACTGCAGCGACCTTAACGATGCCGCGCAGGTTGTTGACCACTAGGGTGGCCAGCGCCTCGCCTTCGATGTCCTCGGAGACGATCAGCAGGCTGCGGCCCGCCTTGGCAACGCCTTCCAGAATCGGCAGCAGATCGCGAACGTTGGAGATCTTCTTGTCGTGGAGAAGAATGTAGGGATTTTCCAGCTCGACCTGCATGGTCTGCTGGTCGGTCACAAAGTACGGAGACAGGTAGCCGCGATCGAACTGCATGCCTTCCACGACGTCCAGTTCGTTTTCCAGCGACTGACCTTCTTCAACCGTGATCACGCCTTCCTTGCCGACTTTGTCCATCGCATCGGCGATGATTTTGCCGACCTCATCATCGGAATTGGCCGAGATCGTGCCGACCTGCGCGATGGCCTTGTCGTCGGTGCACGGTGTGGAAATCTTCTGCAGTTCGGCGACGGCGGCCTTGGTGGCCTTGTCCATGCCGCGCTTAAGATCCATCGGGTTCATGCCAGCGGCAACCGACTTCAGGCCTTCCCGCAGCATGGCGGCGGCCAGAACGGTCGCGGTGGTGGTGCCGTCGCCGGCAGCGTCCGAGGTCTGGGAAGCGACTTCCTTGACCATCTGTGCACCCATGTTTTCGAACTTGTCTTCCAGTTCGATTTCCTTGGCGACAGAAACGCCGTCTTTGGTGACGGTGGGGGAGCCGAAGCTCTTTTCGAGCACGACATTACGGCCTTTCGGACCGAGGGTGACGCTGACCGCGCGGGCCAGGGTATTGACGCCTTTCAAGATCTTGTTGCGGGCGTCTTCAGAAAAACGGACTTCTTTGGCACTCATTACTAATTTCCTCGTGATTCAATGCGTCGAATGATGGTGCGAAGGGTGGATCAGGACTCGATAACAGCCATGATGTCGTCTTCGCGCATCACCAGGAGCTCTTCTCCGCCCACTTTGACTTCGGTGCCGGAGTACTTGCCGAACAGCACGGTATCGCCGACCTTAACGTCCAGCGCACGCTGCTCGCCGTTGTCGAGAATCTTGCCGTTACCGACGGCGGTCACTTGGCCGCGAATGGGTTTTTCCGTGGCAGAATCAGGAATAACGATTCCGCCCGGCGAGGTGCGTTCTTCTTCAACGCGCTTGACGATCACGCGATCATGCAAGGGACGCAGGTTCATGGGTAATTCTCCCTTCTCAATCCAGTTAAAAAAAATTGATGGCAAACCCGGCACGAGCTGACGATTAATCCACCAGCCGACCGGAAGTTCTGCTCGGGCGGCCGAAACGAACACGATTGATTGCGTACGTTCGCGCCGACTGCCGATACGCAAGCCGTAATGGAGCCCAGCTTCCGGCATTTCAAGGGCAGGTGATAAAATTCCTGTGGGCTCCATCGCCAATCAGCCTCACTTCCGATCGGGTGGGCTCAGGCGGAATTAGCGAGGGCACTGTCTGTAGAGTGTTTACGGTCAGGTGCCACAATGATGATGCAAGAATTTATAAGGAGGCGCTAACCATGCCGGACAAGCTGGTCGTGGCGGTGACGACCTGTGCCAACACCGATGAGGCGGAACGACTCGCCCGGCTGCTGGTCGAACGACGGCTAGCAGCATGCGTTGCGATCGGCCAGGCCATTCGAAGTATCTACCCCTGGGACGGTCGGATCAATACGGATGAGGAAGTGCCCTTGACGATCAAGACGGCTGTCGAAAGAATTGCTGATTTGAAGCGGGCCATCGTCGAGCACCATCCATACGACGTCCCGGAGTTTCTTGTGATGGGCGTTGATGAGGGCCTGGAAAGCTACATGGACTGGGTCCGTGATTGGGTTCAGGTTCGGCCCCGTAATGACATGGAGTGACGCTTGAACGGTCGAATCCTGAACAGTCGAATCCTGTACAGCTGGGTCGCGCTCGCGCTGCTTGTGGCGGCACCCCTGTCGGCGCAAATCGCCCCGGATGATCTGCTCCCCGTCGAGGAGGCCTTTGCCCTGTCGGCGAGCGGCGGAACAGGGCGGGCCGAGCTGCGCTTTGATATTGCCGATGGTTATTATCTGTACCGACACGCTTTTCGATTCGAGTCGCAAAGCGACCGGGTGGTCATCGGCGAGCCGGTCCTCCCGGCAGGCGACAAAGGCGTTGATGATTTCTTCGGTGAGATCGAGTCTTATCGCGATGAATTGAGGATCACGCTCCCTGTCGATGCGGGTCAGGGTGCGATCGGTATCGCGGTCCGTTTCCAGGGTTGCGCGGATCTGGGGGTGTGCTATCCGCCGCATCGGCAGGTCGTCACGGTGCCGGTCACCGCTGCAGCGCCATCGCCGCTTTCTTTGCCGCCGGCAACCACCGGACTTGAGGCGCTGCTTGGCCTGCCGCCGGCCTCGGGCCTGTCCAATTCTGCCGGTGCGCTGCCCCAGACCGAGGCCTTTCAATATGAGGCCATTGCCGTTGATCCTGTCACCGTGTTGGTCCGTTTTACCTCCGCACCGCAGTATTACCTCTATCGCCAGACCATTGATTTTTCCATAGGGGGCAGCGAGTTTCGCGTTACTGGATTTGATCTGCCCGACGCCACGGCCATTCACGACGAGTATTTCGGTGACACTCAGGTCTACTACGATCAGATCGAGATCCCCGTGCGGCTGGAACGAGCCGCGGGCCCTGCGCGGACCGTTGAGTTGCTGGCCGAATTCCAGGGGTGTCTGACCGACGGTATCTGCTACCCACCGATGAGTCGATCGATCGCTGTGGACCTGCCTGCCGCCACCCCGGAGGATGTGGCCATCGCAGCTGCCCTCCCGATGGCGACCGATTCGGGCGCTCTAGCGCCGCCCGGTAATGTCAGTGAACAGGATCAGCTGGCGGGGCTGCTGACCGGTTCTCCGATGGTCGCGCTGCCGCTGTTTTTCGTCGCCGGCATCCTGCTCGCTTTCACCCCTTGCGTGTTTCCGATGGTGCCGATCCTTTCCGGGCTGATCGCTGGCGCCGGCGAGGACATGACGACGGCCAGAGCTTTCCGCTTGTCGCTTGTCTATGTGCTGGCGATGGCGCTGGTCTACACCCTTTTTGGTGTCATCGCGGGCCTGTTTGGGCAGAATTTGCAGGCGATATTCCAGCATCCCTGGGTGCTGTCGAGCTTTGCCGTGCTGTTTGTCCTGCTTTCCCTGTCCATGTTCGGCTTTTACGAACTTCAGATTCCCGCCGGCCTGCAGACCCGCCTGAATGCGATCTCCAACCGCGCCGAGGGAGGCACGCTGCTCGGCGCGGCCATCATGGGGGCTCTTTCTGCGCTGGTCGTCGGTCCCTGCGTTGCGGCTCCCTTGATGGGCGCGTTGATCTATATTGGACAGACCGGTGACGCATTACTGGGCGGCGCGGCCCTGTTTTCGATGGCGATTGGCATGGGCGCGCCATTGATGATTTGGGGAACGTCGGCGGGTGGAATACTGCCGCGCGCTGGCGGCTGGATGGTGGCGATCAAGGCGGTTTTCGGGGTCGGGTTGCTGGCCCTGGCGATCTGGATGCTGGAGCGGGTGGTGCCCGGCGCGGTCATCATGCTGTTGTGGGGCGCATTGGCCATCGCCTGTGCCTCCTACCTGATCAGTTCGGGGCGATCCGATCAGCCCGTGAGCGGTTGGCAGAAACTCTGGCGCAGCGTCGGTGTGATGCTGCTGATTCTCGGGTCGATTCAATTCGTTGGCGCGCTCTCCGGTGGCCAGGATTGGTTGCGGCCCTTGCATCATTTGCAGCCGGCCGCCGGCGGCTCTGCTGGGACGATCGACGCGCCGCCCTTCGAGACGGTGGAAACCCTGGATCAACTGCAAGCGCGTATCGCCGACAGCCCGCGACCGGTGTTCGTTGATTTCTATGCAGACTGGTGTGTCGACTGCGTGCGGATGGAGCGCCGCACCTTTCCCGATCCCGGGGTCGCACAGCGCATGAGTGAGCTGACCCTGCTCAAGATCGATGTCACCGACTACAGCGAGGATCACCGGACGATCCTGGGCCATTTCGGCTTGATTGGCCCGCCGGCGTACCTGTTCTTCGATGGAGGCGATGAGTTGAATCAGCTTCGAACATTCGGATTCATGCCGCCGTCGGAGTTCAGGGCACTGCTTGATCGGGTCCTGCATTGAGTCGCTGGCTTCTGTACGGGTTGGTCGCGGCTGGCGGCTTGGCGCTTGGGGTCTCAGTGGCGTGGTTCACCCATCGCGATTCTCCTTTGCCGGGCACTGCTGGGGCGCAGGTCGGGGATCTCCGTCCTTCTTTTGAACATGCCGCCGTTGACGGTCGATTTGTTTCGGTCGAGGATTTCGACGGCCAGGCTCTGCTGGTCAATTTCTGGGCCACCTGGTGCGCGCCATGTCGGCGCGAAATGCCGCTACTCAACGAGATGGCCCGAGCCCATGCCGGTCGGCTGAACGTGGTCGGCATCGCCATCGACGAGCCCGGCCCGGTGGTGGAGTTCGTCGACTCGCTTGGCATCGACTACCCGATCCTGATCGGCTCGACGGATGTCATCGCAACGCAGCGCGCCTGGGGCAACTCCGCCGGTGCGCTGCCTTATACCGTACTGGTCGATGCCTCGGGCATCATTCGCTGGCGTCATCTGGGTGAAGTCACCGCCGATCACCTCGAGCCGGTGCTGGCGGAATGGCTGGCAGAATAAGTCTGATTTGCCGTGATTGTCCGTTAATTTACCGGTAACTTCGCCTAACATGTAGACTTATGCCCTCAAATCATGCACACTCGACGGTCGTTGAACGCGGTGGAGCCGCATGACCACAATCCTTGCGCTGCATGGGCCGAATCTGAACACTCTGGGGCGCCGTGAACCGTCGGTGTACGGCAGCACCACGCTTGAGGAGATCAACGCCCGCATGGCTCGTTTCGCAGCCACGGCGGGGATGGACTTTAGTGCATTTCAGTCCAACGCTGAGCACTCGTTAATCGAGCGCGTTCAGGAGGCTGCCGACGATGGAACGGATTGGATTCTGATCAATCCAGCGGCCCTCACCCACACCTCCGTGGCGCTCCGCGATGCCTTGGCGGCCGTCGATATCCCGTTCATCGAAATTCATTTGAGCAATCCGGCGCAGCGCGAACCGTTCCGCCACACCTCCTATTTTTCCGACCTGGCCGTGGGCACGATTTGCGGCTTTGGTGCGGATTCCTATTTGCTGGCGCTACAGGCGGTTGCGCAGCGTACCAGCACCTGAACGTCAAAACGCCTGTTGGGGTAGACAGACCATGGATTTGAGAAAAATAAAGAAATTGATTGAGCTGCTGGAAGAGTCGGAGCTGGCGGAGATCGAGATTCACGAAGGCGAGGAGTCGGTGCGCCTGATCCGCTCGCACCCTCAGCCGATGCCCAGCCAGCTACTGCAGCTTCCGGCGGCCAGTCCGCCAGCAGCAAGCCCCGAGGCTCCGACCTCAGGCCCGAGCGGACAGAGCTCTGGATCAACGCCTGAACAAACGCCTGATCTGCCGGAGGGTGACATCGTCCGATCACCGATGGTGGGGACCTACTATTCGTCGCCAAATCCCGACTCGCCTCCTTTCGTCAAGGAAGGCAGCTCCGTATCGGCAGGGGACACCCTGTGTCTGATCGAGGCGATGAAGATGTTCAACCAGATCGAGTCCGAACTGGCCGGAAAGGTCGTTCGGGTTCTGGTCGAAGATGGCCAGCCGGTGGAGTTCGATGAACCCCTTTTCGTGATCCAGCGGGGTTGATATGTCTGCATTCAAGAAAATTCTGATCGCCAACCGCGGCGAGATTGCCCTGCGTGTCCTGCGTGCCTGTCAGGCCATGAACATTCGTACGGTCGCGGTACATTCGACGGTCGACCGAAATCTCAAACACGTGGGCATGGCCGATGAATCGGTCTGCATCGGACCGGCTCCGGCGGGCCAGAGTTATCTCAACGTCCCGGCCATCATCGCGGCCATGGAGGTCACCGACGCCGAAGCGGTGCATCCCGGATACGGGTTTCTCGCGGAGAATGCAGATTTTGCCGAACGGGTCGAGGAGTCCGGGTTCACCTTTATCGGCCCGAGGGCCGAGACCATCCGGTTGATGGGCGACAAGGTTTCGGCAATCAATGCCATGCGCAAGGCCGGTGTTCCCTGTGTCCCAGGCTCCAACGGCCCGCTCGACGCCGACGCCGCGCGGTCAGAGCGCCTGGCGGCAGAAATCGGATTTCCCGTGTTGATTAAAGCGGCAGCTGGTGGCGGAGGGCGTGGGATGCGCGTGGTCGAGGATCCTGATGATCTGATCAAATCGATTGCCCTGACCCGGCAGGAGGCGGCGTCCGGCTTTGGGGACGATACGGTTTATATGGAAAAGTATCTGACCAATCCGCGACATATCGAAATTCAGGTCCTGGCGGATGCTCACGGCAATGCGGTGCATCTGGCCGAGAGGGACTGCTCGATGCAACGCCGACATCAAAAAGTTATTGAGGAAGCCCCGGCACCGGGAATTACAGTGGAGCAGCGCGATCAGATCGGCAAGATCTGCACAGACGCTTGCCAGCGTATCAATTATCGGGGGGCTGGAACCTTCGAGTTCCTGTTTGAGAACGGTGAGTTCTATTTCATCGAAATGAATACCCGGATCCAGGTGGAGCATCCGGTCACCGAATGCATTACCGGGCTTGACCTGATTCGCGCCCAGATTCTGGCTGCCGCCGGTCAGCGGCTTCCGTTCGAGCAGTCGGACGTAATGCTCATGGGCCATGCGATCGAGTGCCGAATCAATGCCGAGGACCCGGAGAAATTCATTCCGCAGCCGGGCCAGGTGGACTCATTCCATGCACCTGGCGGACCAGGAATTCGAGTCGACTCACACATCTACGACGGGTATCGAATTCCACCAAACTACGACTCCATGATTGGAAAATTGATCGCCCACGGCGAAACCCGCGAAGCGGCCATTGCCCGAATGCGCGTTGCGCTCGATGAAATGGTGTTGGGCGGTGTGGTCAACAATATTCCCCTGCATCAGCGACTGCTCCGGGATTCCGGTTTCGTCGAAGGCGGGACCAACATTCATTACCTGGAGCAACTGCTGCGCAGCTGAGCCGCCGCACTAGCTGGTCAGCGGCAGGGCACCGAATGTGGCGTGAGCGACCAGATGGCCGAGTCGATCCAGGTCGGGAACGAAGGCTTCCGTGTTCTCGACAATCACTTTGCCCGCAACAGCAATGGGCTTGGTCTGCATCGGCACTTCAGTCACGTTATCCGTCGTAATGGTCGTCAAACGAGGGAAGCCCTGAGCGAGAATCGCGATGTAAGGCATCCGCTCGTTATCAATCAGAGTTTTGGTGATGCAAAGACGCGCATTGCCGACCGGCTCCGCCTGGTTGCTTTCGGTCAGAGACGCAAAGCTGATCAATGGAACCTGCCATCCGCGCCAGAGGAAGGTGCCCAGCAACCAGTCGGGCGCATCCTGAGTCGGCTCGGGTGAGGAATAAGCGACGACCTCTGCCACTGTCGCGTTCGGAATCAGAAGGTGAGCGCCGGCCAAGGGCACCATCACGCTTCGAATTTCGCTCTCAGCCATCGCTTCCTTATCCTTCTGTCGGGTTCATCTTGAGCAGATCGAAAACGTGCTGGACCAGATCGGCTTCCTGATAGGGTTTCGCCAAATAGTCGTCAACGCCGATCTCTTTAGCGCGCTGGCGATGCTTTTCGCCGCTTCGAGAAGTGATCATCATCATCGGGACTTCTTTGAGCTTCGGATCATTCCTGACGTGGGTAGCGAGCTCATACCCGTCCATTCGAGGCATCTCGATGTCCAGCAGGATCAGATCGGGCACGCGATCGAACAGCGCCTCAACCGCATCCAGACCGTCTCGCGCGGTCAGCACTTCGAAACCACGGTGCTCGAGCACGCGCGAGGTCACGCGGCGCATTGTGATCGAGTCGTCGACCACCATGATCAACGGCGTGCGCTTGACTTCTTCCGTATCCGTGGACTCGAGAATGTCGCCCCGCCCCGGAACGAGGTCTTGAGTAAACGCGCGCCGAATCAGGGGGCCGATGTCGAGGATCGAAACGACCTGACCATCCCCGGTAATCGTGCCGCCAAGAATGCCCGTGATGGAGCTTATCTGTGGTCCGACGGGCTTGATCACGATTTCACGATGCCCGAGCAGATCGCTGACGCGCAGGGCCGCCCGCTCGTTTCCGGCCTCCACCATCAGCAGCGACAGGGTGCCGGTCGTCTTTTCTTCCGATTGGAAATCGAGTTGCGGCTCCAGCTCCAGAAGCGGATAGGAATCACCTGCGTATTCCTGCACCGGCTCCGGATCTTCGACGGCCCGCGACCATTCTTCGGCCAGGATCCGGGTGACACCTCGGACCGACTGAAGGGGAATGGCGAACTGGCGATCGCCAGCGCGAACCATGATTGCCTGCATGACGGTCAACGACAGGGGAATGCGGATGGTGAACAACGCGCCTTCGCCCTGGGTCGATTGCGCCGCGACGCTGCCGCCGATCTGGCGAACCTCATTGGCAACCACGTCCATGCCGATGCCGCGTCCGGACAATTCGCTGACCTGCTCGGCGGTGGAAAAGCCGGACTGGAAAATCATCTGTGTCAGTCTTTCCTCGTCGGCCTCGTTTTCATCGATCAGATTCCGCTCGATGGCTCGTTGACGAATGGCTTCGAGATCAAGGCCGCGACCATCGTCGCTGATTCGCATGACCAGCTCGGTGGCCTCGCGTGAAACGGCGATCTTGATCGTCCCGGTCTCCGACTTACCTGCACTCTGTCGGTCCTTGGGTGCTTCAATGCCGTGACTGATGGCATTTCGCAGCAAGTGCTCGATCGGAGCCGTGATGCGTTCGAGGACGTTCCTGTCGAGCTCCCCTTCACCGGCCAAATCGATCTGAAGCTGGGCCTTTTTGCCGACCTCCCGGCCTGCGTTTCGGATAACGCGGCGGAATCGAGGCAGCAGGGTGTTGAATGACACCATTCGGGCCTGCATCAACCCTTCCTGCAGCTCCGTATTAACTCGCGACTGCTGCAGCAGCAGGGTTTCAGACTGCCGCGTCGCGTCATCGAGGATGCCGGTCAGAGAGGTCAGGTCATTGACCGACTCGGCCAGGCCGCGAGAAAGCTGCTGAATGGTTGAGTAACGATCAAGCTCGAGTGGATCGAAGTCCCCATCCGCCGGCCCATGCTCGCGTTCGTAACGGGCCAGAATCTGCGCTTCGGTTTCGATCTCGAGCTTGCGCAGCTGGTCGCGCAGACGAATGACCGTTTCGTCGACCTCGCCGACGTTGTTGCGGAACACGTTGATCTGCTGTTCGAGTCGTGACCGGAAGATCGAAATCTCGCCCGCGTAGTTGACCAGCTCGTCGACCAGATGGGAGGGAACTCGCAGGTTCTCGCCGCGCGCAACAGGTTCTTCGCGGTCGGCGCCAGTGGTGGTCGGTGTTTCGGCTGTAAACTCTGGCAGCTCGACGGCTTCCTCGAAATCCTCGGTCTGATCGGCAAACAGGTCCTCGACCTGGCGCAGAGGCATTGGTTGCCGCTTGGTGACTGCCTCGATCATCAGGTTCAGATGATCACAACCGGTCTCCAGGGCATCGATTCGATCCCGAGTGGCGTCCTTTAGCCCCGCCGCGATGCCCTCGAGCAGTTCTTCCATCACGTGCGCGACCTGACCGATCGGATTGAGTCCGACCATGCGCGATGACCCTTTGATCGTATGGAGGTCGCGCTGAAGCGCCGTGACAAGACTCTTGTCGTCCGGAGTTTCGCGCCATTGCTGGAGAACGCCATCGGAGTGTTCGAGCAGCTCCTGACCCTCTTCAAGAAAGGCTTCAAGAAGATCGTCATTGAGCTCTGAGTAGTCGATCCGGATCAGATTGGGGTCTTCATCCTTGCTCCCTTCAGTCTCGTCCGATTGCTGATCCTCGTCGGCAGATTCGGATACGGATTCGGTGGATTCAGTGCTCGGTTCAGTACGGTCTTCTTCGCCTTCGAGAGCACTTTCAGAGGCTTCCTGAGCAGCCAGAGCCTCGCGTTCCCAATCGGTCAGCTGTTCTTCATCGAGCTGCGAGGTCTCGGTCTGATCGTCCTCGAGGTCAGTTGCTGGCTCAACCGCGGTGTCGTCGGAAGCCGTTTCCTCCCCGCCATCTGCGTCGGCCTCGACAGGATCCTCGTCGATCGCAGCCTCATCGCTGATCCTTGCCTCATCTTCTTCGGAGACCTCGGACGAATCGAGGGCCGTCTCTCGCGCATCCTCGGCGGTGGTCTCAAAGCTCTGATCGTCGCCTTCCGTTTCGGAATCCGTGGCGACTGCTGGCTCATCGCCGGATGCGTCGATCTCGTCGTGCTCGTCCTCAGCCTCGCTCGCCGCTTCATCATCGCTTGCCCGATCAGCGACTTGCTCGTCGTCAATATCCGATTCATCCGAGTCATCCGAGTCTGTGGAATCAAGGACTTCGATCTCGTCAGAATCGATATCCGAGTCAGCGTCGGCCTGGCCCGCGTCTCGCTGATCGCCCGGCTGGTCGGAATCGACCAGTTCATCGCCTTCCGCATGTTCGACCGAAGCAGCTTCGTCGACGGTCAGTTCTTCATCATCAATCTCGAAGAAATCGATTTCGCCGCTGGTATCGGAAGGATCGGCATCGGATGTCAATGCGGGCTCTTCGTCCTCAGTGCTTTCCCAAGACATCAGATGATCGATGTAACCGTGTTCTCCGGTTCGATCGCGATGCGCCTTGCTGTGCAGATCGCGCAACTCCCCGGCCAGGGCTGAGGTGTTGAAAATCTCCGGGTCGACCAGCTCGCCACGCAAACGCTCGAGCCGATGTTGGAACAGCTCCGCGCAGTGTGTCATTGCCTCCATGCCGGCCGAAGATGGCGCCGAATGGGTCAGTGAGAGTTCCTCAAGGTAGGCCTCAAGGATCTGCGCAGTTTCCGTTTCATCGCCGATCGGAGCCAGTCGCATCGTGCCTTTCATCGTATGCACGATACGCACCATGCCTTCTTCGATCTCCGGCGTGTGGCCCGACTCCTGACTGTCGTGCAGCCAGCGCTTCATTGCCTCGAGGTTTTCCGACAACTCCTTGACCATCAGCTCAATGAGCGTCGAGTCAAGATCCTCAAGTTCAGGTGGCCTCTCGTTGCCTTGTTGCGCATCGTCGTCTGCGGATGCGGCCTGATCGTCGAGCGTGTCCAATCGACCTTCAGCGGCGGCTTCGGCTCTCTCGGCAAGCTCCCTGCAGGTTGCTTCATCAAAATCCGCTTCACCCTGACCGGTCAATCGGGCGCGCAGGCTCGGAAGGGCAGCAACGGCATCGGCCACAATCGATGTCACGCGCGGTTCTGGGGTCAACTGACCATCGAGCACGCGATTGAGCATGCTTTCGATGTGCCAGGCAAATTCACCGATTTCCGTGGCGCCGGCCATTCGTCCTGAGCCTTTCAGGGAATGAAATGCGCGACGAATCGTCAACGTATGCTCTTCCTCGGTGGGCAGATCTTGCCATTTGGGCACGATCTCTTCGAGAGACGCCAGTTCCTGATCGAATTCTTCCAGAAAGATCTCGACGATGTCGAAATCATCAAAGGCGGACTCTGCGGACTCTGCGGACTCTGCGGACTCTGCGGACTCTGCGGACTCTGCGGACTCTGCGGACTCTGCGGACTCTGCGGACTCTGCGGACTCGGCGG
>JGI12210J13797_10042561_pt1 | contig 20800 bp, 18 predicted proteins | sample ElkSlonscriptome_3_FD_13797 | JGI IMG/M metagenome (IMG submission 13797)
GCGCGGACCCTCGGCCTCGACGCAGGCCCGGTAGGTTCCTGGCCCGTCGTCGGCGAGAGAAGTCACCGCGATGATCCGGCCGCCCGTCCCTCCGCGGCTGCTCGCCCCGAAGCCGACCGCCTCCGGAAAGGCGACGGCGTCGACCGGCTGGATATCGAAGTCGTCGGCGGGCTCATGGGGCGAGGCGTTGGAGCATGAAAGGCCCAGCATGGCGGCCGAGAGCGCGGCAACCTTCATACCGTGGAAACGGTTCGCAAAACCCGCATGGCGGATCGCTTCGCCGGCATCCGTCAAATGAATGGTCCTTTCCCCGTCCTCTAGCGATGGTCTTTCCTCGAAAAATAGGTCAGATGTCGCCATCGGCGCAATTATCATTAGGGGCGCAGGGTCGTCGGCATTTTCCCAAACGTCTTACCGCCAATGCGCAGGCGATCCACCGGACGTCCGTTTGCCTTGAGCGGCGAGTGGGTGCAGCGTTCTTTCATGGCTTCGCGAGGCGCCCCGAACACGAACGACGCCGGTCTGGACGGCCCGCATTTCGCCGACCCCTTCGGTCGCCTCGACCTGCCGCGGACCGTCAGCCTTTCGATGCTCGGTACTTTCGTCGTGCTCGGCTGCTTCTTCCTGTCGTGGCAGCTCTTCCGTGTCCCGGAGCAGAACTTCACCGTTTCCGACGGCGCCTTTCTCGCGGCACTGGCGATCATGCTGTTTACAGGGCGGGCCACCACCGCCCTGTTCGGCCGCTTCACCGCATTCTGGCTGCTCGGAATAATCCTGCTGCTCGCCGGGCTACTGCTCGGATCGATCGTCAGCGACCAGGCGATGCGCTGGGGGCTAGTCGCAAGCCAGTACCTGATCGCCCTCATGATCCTTCCCATGCTCTTCTTCAGTCTTCGGCGTGAAGACCTAGACCGGGCCGCGATGGCTTTCGTTTACGGTGTCGCGGTTTCGCAGGTCATCGGAATCCTCGCCCTAAAGTTCGTCGGCTATCACGCGCTCACGCCCTATGTCGGCCGTACCATCGTGCTTGGAAACGACCGCGTCGGAGCGATGACGGCGGAGCCCAATTCGAACGGGGCGGTGTGCGTATTCGCCCTCATCATCCTGGCACACGCCCTAATGGAACGTCGAGCCAACCCGCTCAGAGTCGCCATCGCGGGGGGCATCATCATCGCGGGCATGGTCTTCAGCGCGAGTGCCACGTCCTTCCTCGCCCTCGCAGTCGCCGCGCTCGTGCTGATCCTCGTGAGCTGGCAGGTGAAACTGATGTTTGCCGGGATGGTCGTCGTCCTCGGCGCCATATTCTACATTGGCGCGGGGGGCGCGCTGCCGGAAGTCTTCGTCCAGCGCGTCGCGGAAGCGATGGTCAATCTCGATTTGACCCAGGCCGGCACCTTCGAGGGTCGGCTGACCCTCATCGGGGAAGCCTGGCGCAATGCCGATGCCAATCTTTTCGTCGGACTCGGCGTGGACCGATATCGCGAGATCAGCTTGCACGGCGCGCCTGTTCACAACCTCTGGCTGCTCGCCCTCAATGAAGGCGGAATCCTCGCCTTTGCGGGGATTTTTTTGCTCGTGGTGTGCCTGTTCGCTTCTGCGGCATCGATCGGCCTGCGCGACCGGGTCGGCGCCGCCGTCTGCTTTGCGACGCTGGCGGTCCTGCTCATCTACACGATGTCTCTGCCTCACATGTACGGGCGCAATTGGTTCGGCCCGCCGCTGCTTATCTTCGCGATGGCGATGGTTCCGAGACTGCTAGCGTCGCCAGGCCTCCACATCCATCTTCCTGGCGGCCCCCAACGAGCCATCGCTCCCATTGCCGGACATGCGCCGTGACCATCGCCTCGCCGGATGTCGGAGCCAACGAGCGGAGCGATGAGCCGACGCTGAAGGCCCTGCTGGCATCGCGCGTCCGGTGGATCCTGCATCTGCTAGGCGGGAATGTAGGGGTCGCGATCATCATGTTCGGGAGCATCAGTCTCGCGGCCCGTTCGCTCGGTCCGCAGGACTTCGGTGCCTTCGTTCTCGTTCTCGCCGTTGGCCGTGTCAGCGAGCGCCTGCTGCGTTTCGAATCCTGGCAGCCACTGGTCAGGTTCGTCGCGGCCGAAGAGGCCTCCGGTACCAAGGAGGACATGGCGCGCCTCTACGCCTACGGCCTCCTCCTCGACATTGCGGCCGCCCTCGCCGCGACGCTGGTCGCAACGGCGAGCGGCTTGCTGATCGGCGAATGGTTCGGCCTCACATCAAACCAGACGTGGCTCGTCGCGGTCTATGCCATCGCCATCGCGTGCAACATCCGGGGCATGCCGAGCGCGGCCCTGAGGATGGGCAGCCGGTTTCTCGTTCTGGCCTATATCCAGTCGATTTCGGCCCTGCTGCGCCTCGTGGGCGCTTTTATTCTTCTTTGGCAGGGAGGCGACCTGTTCGAATTCGTACTGCTTTGGACGGTCATCCAGATGCTCGATGCGCTGGTCTTCAACATCGCGGGTTTCCTGAGTCTGCGCGAACAAGGCGTGCCGAGCCCGTTCTCGGTCAGCTGGCGGGGCCTGCCACAGCGTTTTTCCGGTTTTCTGCAGTTCGCGTTCTCGACCAACCTATCGTCCACGTTGCGCAGCCTGACCCACGAGGCGGACACGCTGCTCGTCGGCCTGTTTGTTGGCCCCGGTCCGGCCGGCCTCTATTTTCTCGCTCGCCGGATCGCGAAGGTCGCCCAGCAGGTCGGGGATCTCGTGCAGATGGTGGCCTACCCCGATCTCGCCCGGATCTGGTCCGATCCGGAGAGACGCAACTTCGGCTGGATCGTGACATGGATACAGCTGCTGTTCGCAGGTTTCGGGATCGCCGCCTTCGTCGGGACCTGGGCGATCGGCAAGCCTCTCCTAGTGCTGGCGTTCGGCGATGAATTCGCAGGAGCGCACGTGCTGTTGCTGGCACAACTCGTTGCAGTGGCGCTCATCCTCCATGCCGCCCCTTCGCGTTCGGCCCTGCTGGCGATGAACCGTCCCCGCTTCGTTCTCGGCGTGGCCGTCCTCTCTACCGTGTTCTTCTTCGCCACCGCATTATTCGCGCTTCCCCGGTTCGGCGCAATCGGTGCCAATTTCGCTCACATCGTTTTCGGGTTGTGCACCGCGATCATTCTCGACGCGGCCGTCTGGAAAAACGTCGCCTCTCGCAAGGGGCGCGACAGACCATGAATTCGATCAGCTCCGCTCTCGAAGAGAAACGTCCCACTCTCGTCGGAGAGGGACAAATCGCGGACCGGTCGGTGCCGCAGGCTTGGTCTGTCATCACGAGCCTCACCTCGGGCGGCGCCGAAAGCCTCGTGGTCGGGCTCAATTCGGCATTTGCCGCCCGGGGCGTCGATCATACCGTCATCGCGCTGTGCGATGCCGCCACTCTCGGCAATTCGCCGGAGACCGAGGAAAGGCTGGCGAACAGGATCTCAAACGAGGGGGGGCGCTTCGTCTCGCTTGGCCTGGGTCGTTGGCGCGATCCCTTCAGCGGTGCGAGAGCCCTGAATGTCCTGCTGACGTCTGGCGCGCCCGACATCATTCACGCCCATACGGCCCGCGCTGTTCCCAGCATCAAGTTCTCCCGCTTTGCGGGCCCGGTCGTACTGACCCACCACAACAGTGAACTGTCGTTTCCCGCGCCGTTCTTCCGGTTCCTCGATCGGAGCGTCGATCGGTACGTCGCCATCAGTCGCGAGACCGAGGAGATCTATAACCGCATGGCGCATCGCCCGATCACGCGAATTTCCAACGGCGTATCCGATCGGTTCATGGCGCTGCGGGCGAGAGAGCGGGTGAGCGATTTCCCTAGGATCATCGCCGTGGGAGCGACCTCGAGCCAGAAGAACTACGATCTCCTGATCGAAACGGCGGCCGACCTTTCGCGCCGGATACCCCAGGTCATGTTCGAGGTGGCAGGAGGAGGCGATGGGCTGCCCGATTTCCGCGCGAGGGTGGAAGCCGAAGGCCTATCGCAGATCGTACGCTTCCTCGGCGAGAGGTCCGACGTCCGCGAGCTTCTTTCGGAAGCGGACATCTTCCTCAATACCTCCCTCTACGAGGGTCAGTCGGTCGCGATTCTCGAAGCCATGGCGATGGCCCTTCCGGTGGTCGCGACCGACGTTCCGGGCAATCGGGACCTCGTCGTCGACGGGGAAAACGGACTGCGCGCCCCGCTTGGCGATCCGCGAGCGCTTTCACAGGCCTTGCAACGTCTCATCGAGGAGCCGGCCTTCTACGCCGAACTGTCGGCAAATGCGCGGAAGACCGGGCTCGGGTTCTCGACCACCAGATCATCCGATGCGCATCTCGACCTCTACCGCCAGTTCTGCGCGAAAGGGTGAGCACATTACCCGAAAGGGTTGCCGATCGCTCAAGAGTCGGCCCGCCCCATGCTCGCTTTGAATGCGCCGGAGCCGAATCCATACTGAGATAGGTCGCTAGCCCGATCCGGCTCGGGCCATGTGCAACGATGACCGGAGCAGAAAGGTTTAGGTGTAACCATGGGGGCTTCGATCGCGCCTGCCGAGGCGAGCGGCCAAACGCTGGCACCTAGCTATCAGCCTGCAATGAGCAAGGCGGCAACCTATGAGGGCATGCCGGCTTCGCTGCGCGACTTCCTGAGGATCATCAATCGCTCCCGGACAATGGTGCTCACGATCGTCGGCATCATGACCCTCGGCGTCCTCGCACAACAGCTGCTTTCGCCGAACATGTATTCGTCGACCGCGCATGTGCAGGTCCAGCTGATCGACGAAGTCGGCCTGAACCAGGCGGACGTCGAATCCCGAAACAACCAGCGCGTCTTCAACGCGGTGCGCCTCCATCGCTCGCGCTCTGCAGCGGAGCACCTGATCCGCGAGATCGGCCTGCTCAAGGACGAGGAGTTCGCCCTCGAAATCGGCAATGGCGAAGGCACCCCGCAAAAACGGCTCCAGGCGGCCACGAACGCATTGCTGGCGATGGTGGACGTGATGACGGAACCGAATTCCGATCTCCTGCAGGTAACGGTCACCTCGCATTCCCCGACATTGTCCGCCGAAATCGCGAACCAGCTGCCCAAATCGGTGCGGGCAGTGCGCAATTCCATCGCGAACTCGCGCAAGGAAGCGCTCGTCGCGGAACTTGAGGAGGAACTAAGGACGCGCGGAGAAACCGCTCGCGCCGCGTCACAACGGGTTGCCGATTTCAGAAGGGACAACAACCTTCTCGTCGGAGCGGGCGGGATGGAAGATTTCGCCCAGCTGAACCGCATTGCCGCGGCGGCTGCCCAGGCAAGCTCGGCCCGCGCCGGATCGGCCGCCCGGGCCAACGAAGTTAGCAACGCCGCTTCCATCACCAGCACGGCGCAGGCGACCTCGCCGGCGCTCGACCAGCTCGAGCGCCAGAAGGCCGAACTTCTCGCCGAACGCTCCAGCCTTGCACCCAATCTCGGGCCGAACCATCCCGACATGATCCGCGTGACGTCGGCTCTCGAGGCGGTGCAGGCGAACATCGTCACCGAACGCCAGATCGCCCGCTCCAACGCGGCGATGGTCAACCAGGCCGACGCGGCGAGAATGTCCGGTCTTGCGCGAAGCGAGGCTTCCCGCGAAGCCGCGACCGCCGCGCGCCTCGAGGCGGTTTCCAGCATGCTTGAACAGCAGGCCTACAAGAACGTCGCCGCATCGGTGAGGCTCGACGAACTCGTCCGGGCCTCCCAGTTGGCCGACCAGGCCTATCAATCGATCGCGGACCGCCTCGAGCAGGTGCGCTCTCAGATGCAGCTCGAAGGGGTTTCGACCCTGATCGTATCGCCTGCCGTCCCGAGCTACGATCCTGTCTCGCCCTCGCCGCTGAAAACGACACTCCTCGCCTTTCTCGGCTCGCTCACCTTTGCCTCCATGGCTGCCTTTACGATGGAATTTCTCGACGACAAGCTGAGGACAGGCAAGCAGGTGATGTGGCAATTCAACCTGCCGACCTTCGGAATGTTGCCGCTGATGCCAAGGGAAGGCCTCGACAGCGACCCGAACGACAACCCGGTGATCGAGGATCCACGCTCGCTGTTCGCGGAAGTCGCTCGTTCGGCCTACACCGACGTACGCGCCCTGCGCGAAACGCCGGGCAGCCAGGTCTTGCTCATCACTTCCCCCCTCCCGGGCGATGGCAAGTCGACGGTCTCGCTAACGCTTGCCGCTGCCGGAGCAGCGGCGGGCGACCGCACGATCGTGCTTGATCTCGATCTTCGCAAAAAGGGGATAGTTCAGCGCCTGCAGGAACCGATCGAGGCCCCGGACCTGATCGATCTCATCGCGGGCAAGATCGACCTCGATGCGGTCCTCCCGGCCCTCCCGGACGAGACCGCAGAGAAAGAACGATTCGGCGATCAAGACGAGCCGAGCCAGGTCTACGTCCTGAGCGCCAACAAGCCGATCGACAGCCCGGGATCGATCATTTCCTCGCGGAAGTTGCTTTCCCTGATTGCCGCCCTGCGCGAGCGCTTCGACCTTGTCGTCATCAATGCGCCCGCCGCCTTGGCGGTTCGCGATGCCCGCACCATGTGCGACTACGCCGACCAGACCTTGATGGTGGCCCGCTGGGGAAGGACCACGAGCGAGCAGATTCGGGCGGCCCTGGAGCTCCTCCAGTATCGCGCATCGGGCGTCATCTTCGACCATGTCGATTACGCCGAGCATGCGCGCCGCCGATACGGCGACTCGGTTCAGTTCTACGTCGATGCGTCCGATTACTATTCAGACTATTTTGCCCCGCCGACCGACCTGTCGACCATGAAAGACAGGATCCTGAACCGCTTCCGCAGACCGAGGAATCCCGGGCTAAATCAGGGCGCATGGCAAGCCGAAAATGCGTAGCGCGCTCGCGCGGGTCGTCGCGGCGCTATCGCTCCTTGCGCTCGGGCCGGTCCTGCTGCTCATCGCGTTGAGCGTCTTCCTGGCGATGGGCTCGCCCGTGCTCTTCAGGCAGGAGCGCAGCGGTCTTGCGGGCTCTCGCTTCACTCTCCTCAAGTTCCGCTCGATGCGCGAGGAGACGGGGCGGGACGGCAGGCCGTTGCCGGATGAGGAGCGGGTGACCCGCATCGGCCGGTTCCTGCGCCGTTCGCGGCTGGACGAACTGCCCGGCCTGTTCAACATCGTGAAAGGCGACCTTGCGGTCGTGGGGCCGCGTCCGCTCCTTCCGGAAACCATCGCGGAACTGGGCGAACGGGGCCGGAGGCGCGGCTGCGTTCGTCCGGGGCTGACGGGCTGGTCGCAGGTCAACGGCAACACGCGACTCTCGCTCGAGCGCAAGATCGATCTCGATCTGTGGTATATCGCCAACCGATCCTGGGGCCTCGATCTTCAGATCATTCTGAAGACCCTTGCGGTCATGGTTTTCGGCGAGCGGAAAACGCACCATGCGCGCAAGGCGGACGGGACCGGCGAAGTCCCCGATCAGTCCTGATCGACGGAGGTAGCAATACCGATCTCATCGAACGAGCCAACGACGCTGTCCGCCTCGTGATCGCGGGAGGGCGGCACGCCGTCATGGATCCGGTCGGTTCTCAACAGCTGGACGGTCTGCCAACCGAGCCGTCTGGGCGCGAGGAAATCCTTCGCCCCGTTGTCGGCGATGTAGACGAGCTCGCTGCGCGATCGGCCGGTGAGGCTCTCGACGAGTTCGAAGGCGCGCGGATGGGGTTTCGAATATTTCGCAGACCATTCGCCCGTGATGATCACATGGTCCAGGCAGCTGTCGAGCTCGAGCGCCCAAGCTTTCGCTGCCTGCGCCTGCCTTGGTCCATCGGTAATCAAGGCGGTCGCGACCTTTCCGAGGCGGTCAAGAAAGCGTGAGGCATCGGGACAGAAGCGGATCTCGGGGCGATGCGAGCGGTAATGCTCGACGAGTTCAGCGATCAGTTCGGGGCTGGTCTCGATGCCGCACCGGGACAAGGCGAGATCAAAGATGTTGCCTCTTGCGCCCTTCTCGAGAAGCGCCCGGCATTCGCGCGCGAAGAGCGGCCCGCCGATCCGCTCGCCGAATTGTGCGGCGAGGGCCTCGTACCCGCTCCTCGCGAAATCCCGTTCGAGATACAGCGTGTCGTCGAGGTCCAGGACGACGACCGCGGCCCTAATCTTAATCAAGATAGACCGCCGCATCATATCGTAGCATCGTGACCCCTTCCCGCCATTCGCTGTCCTTCCAGCCGCTTCGACCGCTGACGTCGAACAGCAACCGTTCGGCGAAGCGCGCCCTTGCGCGGTCCGCCAGCGGATAGCCACCCCCGAACCGGGCGTTGATCTCGAACACACGCGGCCCGGAATGCCGGTCGTCGATAAGCTGGAAACACATCGCCCCCTGCGGATCGGGGAGCGCCTCGACAAGCCTTTCGGCGATTTCTTCAATGTCGATCCGGCGCACCGTCACGCCTTTCTCAACCTCGCCCGCGCGGACCGAGAGGCGACGGTGGGGGATGACCGTTGTGAGCGTGCCGTCCTTGTCGACGAAGATGTTGACCGTGAATTCATCGCCCTCGAGCAATTGCTGGACCATCATGGTCTCTTCGTAGATGGGCGCGATTTCATCTGGCCCGGATACGAGACTGATGCCGCGACTCGCGCTTCCCGCGGAAGGCTTCATGAAAAGCGGCCATTCCCATTGATCCGGGTTCGCGCGGGCGTCTTCGGCGACCCCCGAACGGGGAACTGGCACCCCGTTCGCACCGAGTACCTCAACGGTTCGCACCTTGTCGCGAACGATCGCGATGGTCGCCTCCCCCCCAACGTGGACCTTGGTGCCGATCGCCTCGAAGCGTTCCCTGGCGCCGGCCAGGGGTTCGAGTTCCGGATCGATCGTCGGCACGAGCAATCCGATCGAATGGCGCTCGCAGTGATCGAGGAGCACGTCGACATAGTCGGTTGCATCGCATCGCGGCACTTCGAAGCAGCCGTCGGCGACCTGGCAGGCCGCACTGAGTTCGGGCCTCAGGTCGCATGCGTAGACGGGTGCCTCGATTCCGAGTTCGCGCGCTGCGGTGCGAAAGCAGTTCACCAGCTCGACCCTGCGACCGGCGGACGTGAAAAGGATCGGGACATTGCCCTTCATCGAACCGGGTCCCTTCCAGCAAGAGCAGGCGGTGAAGGCTGCCCCCCTTGCCCACGATCTGCGACTGCCTCGATCAGGCGGTCCCATCGGGCCATGACCCCAGGCGGCGCGAAGCGTTCAGCCGCGGCCCCAGCACGGCTCGCAAGACCGGATCGAAGCGTCGCATCGCCCAGGACCCTGTTCAGGGCGGAAACGAGGGCCGCCGGTTGCTCCGGCGGGACGAGCCATCCGTCGATCCCATGCGATAGCATTTCCGACGGTCCGAAATCGCAATCCGTCGCGATGACCGGCAAACCCGCTGACAGCGCTTCGCCCAGAACGTTGGGGAAACCCTCGTAGCGGGATGACAGGACGAACACGTCGGCTTCCTCGATCCATCCCCGCGGTCGAGCACTGACTCCGCGAAGAATGATCCGGTCAGTCAACAAATGGTCGGCGATCCGCCTCTCCAGGTCCGCCTGCTCCGGCCCCTCGCCCCAGATGTGAAGTTGCCATTGCGGATGATCGGAAGCGACGCGGGCGAACGCATCGATGAGAATATCAAATCCCTTCTGCCGGTCGAGACGGCCGACCGCCACGAGCCGCGATCCTGAATCGATCGGCTTGAGGTCGCTCGGCGCGATCGGATTGGGAATCACGCACAGACGCGATCTTACCGCAGGAGGAAAGCAGCGCCGGACGGCCGAGGTCTGGCAAACGATGGCATCCGCGCCTCGATAGGCGAGCTTGAGCAAGGCATTCCACAGTGGGTTCGCTCCCTGCCTCTCGGGATTGTTCCGCTCGCATGCGATCCAGCGGATCGGCAGACCGGCAGTCGCGATCGAGGCCAGCAGGTTGTTCTTGGTCAGGAAGGACAAAAGCAGTTCGGGCCGCCCCGCACGGAGCACTTCGCGCAGGCGAGACACTTTCCGCAGATTGCCGGATATGCCCGCGCTTGCGCACCCTAGCCGCACGAGGTTCAGCCGTTCGTCGAAAACGTGGTAGACCGGGTCGCCCGGTGCATCGAAAGAGATCAGGGTCACGCGCCGATCGCCCTCGGCGAAATGCCGGCCAAGCTGCGCGATGACGTGTTCCGCGCCTCCCGCGCCGAGCGCTGTGACCAGTATCGCTACATGCATGAAGTTAGCCTCGGCGGATAAAACCTGTCGACGCACGCTAGCACGATGAACTGGCGGGGTGATCCGGGCAAAGGTCCTAGTCCATTCGCGCCGAACCCGGCGGCGCATCGCGGCGGCGCTGCTACCCAGAATGATTAGACCTTTTTCTTCCTCGTAAAACAGGGCCTCTCGGGTCATCCCTTGACGACCTTCGCTCAGCTGGGAGCGCTGGTCAGATCGAAGGCGCTGAACGATGGTGGCAGAGCTTCCCGCGAAGCTGCATTCCGGCACGACCGCCCGGCTGGTGGCCGCCGGTGCGCTCGCGCTGGCCGTATTCGGGCTCATCGGACGACTGCTTTCCTACCCGCTCAACCGGGACGAGAACCTTTTCATATCGGTCGCGAGCGAGCTCGGCAGCGGAGACCTCTATCGCGACCTCGGCTACAATCACCTGCCGAACCTCGCCTATCTCCTCGGTGGCATCTTCGCGCTGACCGGAGACGGTCATTTCCTGCTGGTCGGAAGGCTGGTCATCCTTGCCGGCTGGCTGTTCGCGCTGCTTGGCTTGTGGCTCGTATCGCGCAGGCTGGAGTTGGATGGGCTTGCCTACTGCGCAGGGGCATTCCTCCTCGTCGGAAACTTTCTCCTGCTGGGCGAGCCGGGCATGCTGGTAAGCAACAATTTCCTGCCCATTCCCTGCGTCTTCCTTGCCTTCTGCTGTCTGCTTGGCGCGCTCGCGAACGGGCGGCGTGCGCCGTTAGAGGCGTTTCTTGCAGGCCTGCTCGCGTCCGTGACTATCGGGCTCAAGGCGAATTTCATCATCCTCGCACCGGCATTCTTTCTCGCGACCCTGCTCGCGCCAGCCGCAATCCCGCTGGCCGAGCGCGTGAGGATGGCGGCCGTTCCCCTCGCTTTCGGCGGGTTCGTCGGCGGCTTGCCGGCACTGGCGCATTTCGCCTACGATCCGGACGGTTTCCTGGCCCATACTCTGCGCTACTTCACGGAGCTGCAGGCCGCATACTGGCAGGGTGTCGACGAACCGAAGAATGTCGCCCTTTCCAAGAAGGTCCTGCTAGCCGAACGGGTATCGTTCGCCGGGACCAACATCCTGGCGATCTCCGCAATCTGCCTGCTCGGCGCCCTAGGCATTTCCCGCGAGGGAACCGGTTTCCTGAAGGACTGGCGGATTGTCCTGCTCACCGCGCTCTCGGCCGGCGGCTTCGTCATCGCCTTCCTGCCCACGCCGTCCTTCGCCCAGTATTTCGTACCGCTGGTGCCCTTCCTGATCCTCCTCTTCATGGTTCTGGCCGCAAGGCTCGAGCGATCGGGACCGAGCTTCGTCCAAGCGCTTTGTGTGTCGCTGTGCGCGCTCGGACTGCTGGTCGCGCTTCCCCGGCTTGGTTCCGGCGCGATCCAGTTGGCCAGCGCCGACGATTGGGAAACGCTCGAAATCGGCCCGAACATTGCCCGACTGGGCGATCGCGCGGGTCTCGAACAGGGCGCGCTGGTCGCGACGCTTACCCCCGTCATGGCGCTCGAGGCGGGCTATTCGATCTATCCCGAATTCACCGCCGGTCAGTTCGTCTACCGCGTGGCGCCCTTCATCAAGGAGGAGGACCGCCAGTATTACCGCACCACCTCTCCCGAACAGCTCCGCGCCTTCCTGGACAACAACCCGCCCGACGCGATCCTGGTCAACCGCGAGGAACCGATCGAGTCGCAGCTTGCCGCCTACGCTATCGCGCGCGGTTTCGAGGCCTACGGCAGCTCTAGGATTGCCGATGGGGTGGACCTGTACGTAGCGCCCGAGTGAGCGGCTTGCCGCGGCACGCCCATCCAACCGATTGGCTAAAGCTGCGTACCCCTGATGCTCACTTCGTCGTTCGCCGAGCCTCGCCTAGACTTGCCACTCATCGAACGAACGTCCCGCGATGAACTCAAATCGATGCGAAGGGGTTGCGACATGAAGACAGTCTTGCTCGCCGGTGGACTCGGTTCGCGACTGGCCGAGGAAACCGTCCGTATCCCGAAGCCCATGGTCGAAGTGGCAGGCCGTCCGATCATGCTTCACGTGATGGATATCTACGATGCCTTCGGCTTCAGCGACTTCATCGTCGCGTGCGGTTACAAGGCACTGTCGATCAAAAGCTTTTTCCAGGACCTGCACCTGATGACGAACGACTTCACGGTCGGGATCGGGAACGGGGAGATGGACCTACGTCCGACCAGACAGGTCGACTGGCGGGTCTCGGTTGTCGACACCGGTCTTTCGACGATGACGGGAGGGCGCATCCGCCGCCTGCGCGACTGGCTCGGCGACGAACCCTTCATGGTCACCTATTCGGACGGCGTCGGAAACGTCGACATCAACGCCCTGGTCGATTTCCACAAGTCGCACGGCAAGCTCGCTACTGTCACGGCGGTCCAGCCGCCGGCGCGCTTCGGCAACCTTGAGCTCGACGGTTCTCAAGTCACCGAATTCACTGAAAAGGTGCAGACGCACGAAACCTGGATCAATGGCGGCTTCTTCGTCTTCGATCCCGGCATCTTCGACTACCTGACGAGCGACGATGAACCGCTCGAGAAGGAGCCTCTCACCAAGATCGCGCGTGACGGCCAACTGATGGCCTACAAGCATTATGGTTTTTGGCACCCGATGGACACGGTCCGGGACCGCGACACTCTGAACAGGCTGGGGGCCCAGAGCCCCCCGCCCTGGATGGATTTCGAGAACGGGCAGGCAATGACCAGCACCGATCTGCCGCAAGAGCTGGCCAATGTCTGAGTCCGCCTCCATCGCAGGTGCCGCGTTCGCCGACGCATTCAGGGAGAAGCGCGTCCTGTTGACCGGTCACACCGGTTTCAAAGGGAGCTGGCTGTCGCTCTGGCTGACCGAGATGGGGGCCGATGTCGTCGGCGTGGCGCTGCCGCCCACCGGGGACAGGTCGATCTTCGAGGACACACGCATAGCGGAGGTGATCGATCACCGCACCGCCGACATCCGATCCCGCGAACAATTCGAAAAGGCGACCGAAGGGGTCGAGGCGGACCTCCTGATCCACATGGCCGCGCAATCGCTCGTCTTGCCGTCCTATGACGATCCGGTCGGCACGATGGCGACGAACGTCACGGGAACCGCCGTCGTACTGGATCGCGCCCGCAGGATCGAAGGGCTTAAGGGCATCGTCGTCGTGACGAGTGACAAATGCTACGAGAACCACGAATGGCCCTGGCCCTATCGCGAAAACGACCAGCTTGGAGGCGCCGATCCGTATAGCGCGTCCAAGGGCTGCGCCGAGATCGTCGCGAGTTCCTTCGCCCGCTCCTTCTTCCACGAACCGCAGCACTCGAAGATCGCGACTGTTCGCGCCGGCAATGTCTTCGGCGGCGGTGATTGGGCGGCTGACAGGCTGGTTCCCGATATCATCCGGGCGACGCTCGCAGGGCGCAAGGTCACGATCCGCAACCCGGCCAGCGTGCGCCCCTGGCAGCACGTCCTCGAGCCGCTGGCAGGATATCTCACCGTGGGCGCCAAGCTCCTTTGCGATGAGGCGGAAAGATTCGCCGGGGCGTGGAATTTCGGACCGCCGGCCGATGCCTTCATCGAGGTGGAATCCTTCGCCCGCCGTCTTCAGGCGCATTGGGGCGAAGGCGCCGCCGAGATCGAGTTCGGAGTGCGTGCCAGTGCCCCGCACGAGGCCGGAATGTTGACACTCGACAGCAGCAAGGCGCGTCAGCGGCTTGGCTGGGGACCGCAGCTCTCGATCGAGCAGGCCGTCGCCATGACCGCCGAATGGTATCGTGCCTGCGCGGCCGGAGAGGCCGACATGCGAGAATTCACCCTTCGGCAGATCCGCGAATATGCCGATTTCGACAACGTCATCAACGACAACAAAGAAAGCATCCGAATATGCGCGTGAATTACGGACAAACCGTCCATGGCGAAGAGGAAATCGCTGCGGTCGTGGAAGTGCTCCAGAAATCGACCCAAATGGGGCCAAAGGTTCGCGCGATGCAGGAACGCGTGGCGCGACTGTTCGCCAAGAAGCACGGCATCATGGTCAATTCGGGTTCATCCGCGAACTACCTCGCGGTCGAGCTTCTCGGCCTTCCCGAAGGCAGCGAGATCATCACGCCCGCGCTGACCTTTGCCACGACGGTCGCACCGATCGTGAGGGGGCGCCTCGTTCCAGCTTTCGTCGATGCTGCGATCGGGACCTACAACATCGATGTCGACCAGATCGAGGAGATGATCGGCCCGAAGACGAAGGCCATGATGATCCCGTCGCTGATCGGCAACCTTCCCGACTGGGACAGGATCCGCGAACTCGCCGATCACCATGGTCTGGTCGTGATCGAGGACAGCGCCGATACTCTCGGAGCGACGTTGCGTGGTTCGAGCACCGGCGCCCGTTCGGAAATCAGCACGACCAGTTTCTACGGCAGCCACGTGATCAATGCCGCGGGCAATGGTGGCATGCTCTGCGTGAATGACCGCGCGCTGGCGGAAAAGGCGCTGCTGCTGCGCTCGTGGGGCCGTTCCTCGTCCTTGTTCGTCGAAGCAGCGGTTTCGGAAAGCATAGAGAACCGCTTTAACATCGAACTCGACGGTATCGAATACGACGCGAAGTTCGTGTTTTCCGACCTCGGTTACAATGTCGAACCTTCGGAAATGGGCGCGGCCTTCGGACTGGTCCAACTGGACAAGCTCGAACGCAATATCGCCGCGCGTGAGCATAATTTCGCGCGCCAGCTCGAGTTCTTCCGCAAGTACGAGGAATGGTTCGTCCTGCCCGAACAGATGCCGCATTCGCGGACGGGCTGGCTCTCGTTCCCGCTCACCATGAGCGAAGACGCACCGTTTACCCGCCGGGAATTGCAGATCTTCTTGGAGAAGCGCGACATCCAGACCCGGGTTGTTTTCACCGGCAACATCCTTCGCCAGCCGGCCATGAAGGGGGTGGAGGCCCGTACGCGCGACGGAGGCTACCCGGTTTCAGACGCGGTCATGAGAGGCGGGATACTCCTCGCCTGCCACCATGGCCTGACCGAAGAACAGATCGACTATCTGCACCAGGCCTTCGAGGAATTCGTTCGCTTCAAAGTCGAGGGCACAAACCAAAGGACTGTCCATGCTTGATCCGGAACAAACCCTCAAGGTCCTCAACTCGACGATGGACCGCTGCCGAACCTGCGGTGCGCAAGACCCGTTCCTGTTTCTCGAATATGGCGAACATTCCCCGGCGCAGATGCTGATCTGTCCCGATGATCTCAAGAGCGAGCAGCCGACCTTTCCGCTCAATGCGCATGCATGCCTCGAATGCGGCCTCATCGCCGTTCCAGATCAGATTCCCGAAAACTTCTTCCGGCACTACCTTTACGTTCCCTCGGGAGCGTCACGGATGCACGCGCATTTCAGTGAGTTCGCGGACGTGATCGCGGAGCGCGCCGGGCCTTCCGAACTGATCGTCGACATCGGCAGCAATGATGGCCTGCTTCTCGCCGCCTGCAATGCGCTCGGCCGCACCACCCTTGGCATTGATCCGGCCGAGAACATCGCCGAAATCGCCGCAGAGCGCGGCGTCGAAACCTGGGTCGACTATTTCATGCCGGAAACCGCGAAAGCGGTGCGTGAAAAGCAGGGGCCGGCGAAGGTCATAACTACGACGAACACCTTCAATCACATCGGCGACCTGCACCAGTTCATGAAGGGCATCGACATCCTGCTTGCCGATGATGGCAGCTTCACCATCGAGGTGCCGTGGGCGAAGGAAATGCTCGAGCGGTCCGAATTCGACAACATGTACCACGAGCACGTCTCGGAGTTCAGCCTGCTGTCGATCAGCAAGCTCGCCGAGAAGTTCGACATGGTCGTCAGCGACGTCACCTTCCTTGCGCCCCTGCATGGCGGCTCGATCCGGGTTTTCGTGACCCGCAAGGCGGCCGAATTCCCGATCGGCGAGAACGTCGCGAAGCTCTTCGAGGAAGAACTGGCGGCGGGGATGCTCTCGCGCGAGACCTACATCGCGCGCAAGTCCGAGTTCGACGAATGCGGCGAGGACGTGCTGGCTCTGCTCGCGAGCCTCAAGGATCAGGGCAAGAAGATTGCCGGATACGGCGCATCCGCGCGAGGCAACACGCTCATCACCTATTTCGGCATTGGCTCGCAATACCTCGATTTCCTTGTCGACAAGAACAGTCTCAAGCACGGCCTCTATTCGCCAAATACGCGGATTCCGATCAAGCCCGTCGAGGCCATCGAGGAAGAGAAGCCCGACGTGCTTTTCGTCCTAGCCTGGAATTTCTTCGATGAGATCTACGAGCAGCAGGAGGCGTTTCGTGCGCGCGGAGGCCAATTCGTGGTGCCGCTCCCCCGACCCCGTCTCATTTCATAGGATGAGCAAGGGGCGACTGGAAAGGCAACGCTGCCTCGTGGTGGGTGCAGCGGGATTCGTGGGGTCTTACCTCTCGCGCGCGCTCGTCGATGAGGGCGCCGAGGTGCATGCCCTGATCGGCCCCTCGACTTCGACTTTCAGGATCGCGGATCTGGGTGGGCGGATCAGCGTCGCCCGCGCCGACCTGAGCGATCCGGCAGCCACCCGGGCAGCGGTCACCGCCGCCCGCCCGGGCGTGGTCTTTCATCTCGCCACGCCAAGTAGAGGCGGAACGTCGCGCGAGCCCGCGATCTGCGGACCGATCATGCGCGGGGTCATCGACCCGTTGCTCGTGCTGATCGAAGCGCTTTGCGACCTCCAGACCCCACCGCGTGCATTCATTCGCGCGGGAACGATCGCCGAATACGGCCGCACCAAACGCCCCGCCCACGAGGACGACCGCGAAGCGCCGCAAAACGCCTATGGTGCCGCGATGCTGGCGGCCACGAACCTCCTGACGATGCTCAGGGAAGACCTGCCGTTCGAGGCCATCACCGCTCGGCTCGCACTCACCTACGGCCCCCTGCAATCGGACAGTTTCATGATCCCGTCGCTGATCCGCGCGTGTCTTGCGAAGAAGCCATTCACCATCAGGCGGCCGGCCGATCGGCGCGACCTCATACACGTGGATGACGTTGTCGAGGGTTTCATCAGGCTTGCGGAACGTCCCGGGATCGATTGCAACACGGTCAACATCGCCACCGGGACAGCGCCAAGGATCGACGACGTTGCTAAACAACTTGCCGCGCTTACCGGCTGTGATCCCTCGCTGCTCTCGTTCGGAACCCGTGACGACGATCCCGGAGAGACGCTATGCTCGGACCCGTCGCGCGCGCGCGAGCTTTACGGATGGGAACCGAAGATCCCCGTACTCGAAGGGCTGGCGATGCTCGTACGGGACAGCGAAGGCGAACCCCTCGGCAGAATTCGCGAAAAGGCTACATGACGATGACGGACAGAGTGGGTACCCTCGTTTCGGTGCTGATCCCGGCCTTCAATGAGGAGGAAAACGTCGAGCTTGCTTACACGGCGGTCACCAAGACCTTCGAGCGGTTGCCGGACTACACGTTCGAGATAATCTTCACGGACAACCATTCGACCGACAGGACGTTCGAAATCCTGACGCGCATCGCCAAGGAAGACGAGCGCGTGAAGGTCATCCGCTTCTCGCGCAACTTCGGCTATCAACGATCGCTTCTGTGCGCCTACAAGGCAGCAAGGGGCGCATGTTCGATCCAAATCGACTGCGACCTTCAGGATCCGCCCGAACTGATCCCGAAGATGCTCCAGTTGTGGCGCATGGATCATCAGGTGGTCTACGGAGTCCGGCGAACGCTGCAGGATGGTTTCGTCGTCGCATCGGTGCGGCGGGCGTTTTATCGTTTCATCGCAAGCATCAGCGAGGATGAGCTCCCAATCGATGCGGGCGAATACCGGTTGTGCGATCGCGCCATCCTCGACGAACTGGCCAAGGTCAATGACCGGTATCCCTATCTGCGAGGCCTCATCAGTTCGATGGGATTTTCCCAGATCGGTTTCAAATACGACCGCGCGGACCGGGTCGCCGGAAGCAGCAAGTTTCCTCTCAGGTCCATGATTTCCCTTGCGATGGACGGAATTCTCAATCACTCGCTCCTACCGCTCCGCCTCGCATCCTATGCCGGCTTGATCGTCGGATTGCTGAGCTTCCTACTTGTTGTCGGCTATATCGTCGGCCGTGTACTGTTCGGGCAGCAATGGCCCGCGGGCTTCGCGACCACGACCGTGCTCTTGTTGATGTCGATCTCGCTGAACGCGATTTTCCTCGGCATAATCGGCGAGTATCTCGGTCGCCTGTTCATGCAGACGCGCGCGAATGCCGATCCGATCGTGGAAGCGCGCCTCAATTTTCGCCAGCCGACCGTTCCGATGCGGCTTCGCGAAATACAAAAAAGCGATTGAGAACGTAGAACAGCGCCGCATAGACGCCGATCGCGAGAAGCTGAACGAACGGGTTCTCCCTGAAGCCGAGGTCCCTGCCAGCGGCGACGACAAGGACATTCACGGCATAGGCCATCAGGAAAGCGAGCGTATAGCGCATCGCCTCGCTCCTGTGCATGGGCTCGCTCGCACGGAAGGTGAAAGTGCGGTGAAGCAGATAGGCGACCGGAAGGCCGACGAGAAAGCCGAGCGCATTTGCGAGATAATCGCCCACCCCGGCAAACAAAGCGAGCAGGATGAAAGCGTAGCCGACCACTGTGTTGAACAGGCCGACCACGACGAAGCGGATGATCCTCCCGATCTCGGCCAAGGATGCTTGTGGTGGGTGCCGCATGTTCCTACAATTCCGGGTGCCGACCCCGTTGGAGAGTCCAACAGCTCGCCTCTCCCAGCACGAGAAAGCGCACAGCAGAGCAGCGGCACCCCCGGACGGCCTGCCGGAACCAGATCGCGAGAGCAGCGTCCGTCATCGCAATCCGTCGACCTTCTCAGCGAGCCACTCCGGCCGCGAATAGGGCCAACGGCAAGGAAGCCGCGGGCATGGCCCGACCAATCTCAATCTAGGCGGCGTCCTAAGCGCTCAGACCCTTCATCAGGAGCTTTTCCTCGTCTTCTACCGGCGCATTGGGCTGGAGCATCAAGGGCTTGGCGCTGGTCGCGCAAGGCACGCTCGCCCCGAGCCCGTTGTTGACGGCCCAGATGGCGGCCTGCGTGCGGTTCTGAACCTTCAGTTTCCGCAGGATCGCCTTGACGTGAACCTTCACCGTCGCATCGCTGATATCTAGGCGGTTGGCGATTACCTTGTTGGGATAGCCCATGATCAGGCAACGAAGGGTTTCGACTTCGCGTTCGGAAAGCAGATCGAGCAGTTCCGATTCCTCGTTCGCAGCCGAAAACGGAACCGAATCGCCGACAGTCCTCTCCGGGAGGTATTCCACCGCCTTGCTCGGGAGCAATTTCTCGCCGAGCGACACGAGTTTGAGCGAGCCGATCAGAGACCGGCAATCGATCTCGTTGGTGAGATACGCATCGGCGCCCGCCCGGAAGGCATCGACCATCGCATCGAAGTCGAAAATGCTGCTTAGCAGCACGACATGGCAATCGGTGAAAGCATGTGTGAGCTGGTCCACGAACGACTGGGCCTCGCTCTCGCGCGCAACGTCGACGAGAACGATCGCACCATCCATCGTCTCGGGTCTCGAAAGAAGCTCGCTGAGCAATTCGCGGCAGTTGTTGTAGGATACGTCCACCGCGAAACCGTCTTCCGAAAGAATGCGCTTAAGCCCTTCCTTGGTGAGCGAATTTTCGCTTACGACAAAAAGTCGCGTAATACCATCATCGCGCATTAGTATTCCCCCATTGAGAACGATAGCCGTGCGAGCCCGAGGGGTCTTTCCTGACAAGGCGGCTGCCGCATCTTTCCGTGCGTGTCGAGAAGCTCCGACCTGTCAAGAAGATTGTCTATCCCAAATAATAGATCGAGTCTAGCAATGCGCAGACCAATCGCGTCCATCCAGCGCGAATATTGCGCATCCGGTGGTGACGAGGCGCACAGACGCCAATAATTATCGGAAACTTCGAACAAAATCGTTTTGTCCCAGAATTGGCACCCATTTTTGAAGATTGAGTCCGAGGCAATTTTTAGCCGCGATTGCCCAATATTCGCTCTGCACCAGACTCATGCACAAGCCATGCCGGAAGACGAATCATGCGCCCGAGCACTGTCCCCCGTCAGCGCCTGTGGCACAGATTTGAGCTTGTGATTTAAGGAGGATTTGGGCTTCGTCGTAGTGACGAAGGAACGAAGATGAAGGCCAAATCCTCAAAGTCCAAAATGCCTGCCGAACAGGTCGTAAAGGACATCCGCCGCAAGACCCGCCGGCACTTCTCTGCCGAAGACAAGATCCGGATTGTGCTGGAAGGCCTGCGCGGTGATGACTCCATTGCCGAGCTGTGCCGCAGGGAAGGCATTGCACAGAGCCTGTATTACACCTGGTCGAAGGAGTTCATGGAAGCCGGCAAGCGCCGTCTGGCCGGCGACACCGCGCGTGCTGCGACCAATGACGAGGTGAAGGACTTGCGCCGGGAAGCCCGTGATCTGAAGGAATGCGTGGCCGATCTCACCCTCGAGAACCGCCTGCTCAAAAAAAGCATGATCGCGGATGGGGGAGACGACGAATGAGGTATCCTGCAT
>JGI12210J13797_10392118_pt1 | contig 20800 bp, 15 predicted proteins | sample ElkSlonscriptome_3_FD_13797 | JGI IMG/M metagenome (IMG submission 13797)
CGCGACCCGCGGGTGCCTCGAGCACGAGGTCGCCGGCCTCGACGCCGAGGACCACCGCGTCGTCCTCGCAGCGAACCCGAAGTCGTCCCGCTGCGTCACGGACCTCGAGCGCACCTGTGTCGCTGACCTGTGCCTCACCCCCGTCGGCCAGCGGTAGGGCCGACCGGTGGCCTTCGAGCACACCGACGACGGCGAGCTCACCGGTTCCGATCACGAGGACCCGATCGCCAAGGGTCGGTCGATACGGGGCGGGTACGGCCAGCACCGCATGCTGCCGCTCGCCTTCGAGCTCCACCCAGAGCCGTCGCTCCGTGGGTTTCGGCCCCACTTCGATGGGAGCGCCCAGGCCGACCACCACCGCTCGGAGAAAGCCGGGGGCTCCGCTGCTTCGTTCTGCCGTCTTCATGATCATCCCATGTCGATCTTCGGTGCGTCGCCGATGATGGCCTTGGCGGTCATCTCGATCTTGGCGCCCGATTCGATGTTGATGCGTCCGCCTGCATCGAGCGTGATCTGTTGCTTGGACGCATAGACCTTCGTGTTCTCGCCCTTGATGTGCCACTTCTCGCCCTCGAGGGTGCCGGTGTCGTCCTCGAGCTTGATGGACGTGCCCTTCTTCTTGAAGAGCGCCTGGTCGGCATCGAGCTTCATCTCGCCGCTGTCCTTCTTGCCGAGGTCGAGCCCCGTCTTTTTGGCCTGGAGCTTCCACTCGTGGGTCTCGAGCACCACCAAGCCCTCGCCCCCGCTATTGAGCGTGAACTTGGGGTCCGGTCCCTTCTCCCCCGCCATGAACTTGATCTTCCGGTCCGCGGTCCGGGTCGTCATCTGGATGTCTTCGAGCACCGCGATGGCCTCGATGTTCTTCTTGGCGTTCAGCTTGAGGTGACCGTCTTGCTCGTTGTGGGCGTCGATCGTCACCTTCTTCCCGTGGACGCGGGTGAGGTCCCACGAGGTCACGACGGTGCGCTCCTTCGACGATAGGCTCGCGCACTTGCTCGCCGTGACGGCGGCGTGACCCTGTCCACCGTCGGCGAAGATACCGACCGTCTTGCCCTCGATGGCGACGTCGGCTCCGTGGAGGGTGGCGCTGCCCGCAGCGCCCACCGAGTGCAATGGCGTGCTCGCGGTGACGGGCTTGATGGAGACCTGATTGCCGAAGCCGGAGCCGCTGATGTTGCTCATGATGTCCGTCCACCGGCTCTGAAGCTTGACCGAAGCCTCCTTCCGCTTGGCGAAGGTCGCGATCGACATGTAAGCGCTGGCGAGCATCTGGGCGGCACCGGTCACCACTTGGGCCCTACCGATGCTCTTTTCCGTGCTTGCGATCCACTTGTGTTCATCGGAGTTCTTGCTCCGCAGCTTGTGGTATTTCTCGAGCTCGGCGTCGGCTTTCTTCTGCGCCTCGTCGAGCCCCGCGCAGCTCGTGCCGCAGTCCCCGAGCGCGCTCTGGAATGCCGCCACGTCCTTCTTCTGATCCGCGGTCAGGTTGTCGTCGTTCGCCGCGGCGTCGAGCTTCGTGGAGGCCTTTTTTCCGGCCGTCTCGGCGGCGGCCATCTTCTCCTTCGCGTCCTTCTTGTCGTCGGCGTACTGCTGGTTGAGCTTCTTGTCGCGGCGGGTATGGGCGACCTCGTTCTGGTCCATCCAGTAGCCGACCGAGGCCTCGCGTGATTGGTCCCGCTTGCGTCGGGTGTCGAGACTGTCGGCGTGAGCGTCCGCGGCGTCTTGTCGCGCCTTGGCGGCCTTCTTGGCTTCCGCCTTGTAGGGGGAGGGGAGCTTGTCGGCCTTTTGGGCGAGGTCCTGGGCGCAGGCATCGCAGGCCTTGTACTTCTCACGCGCGGGCTTCTCGCTATCGACGGCGTGCTTGAGCGCCTTCTTCTCGCCGAGCTCGACGGCGCCCTTGTAGGCGGCAAGCGCCGAGGCCGCGACGGCGGCAAAGGTGTTGGCGAACGTCGCGGTACCGAGCACAAGCTTCTTGAGGTCGGCCTTGCTCGCCTCGCTCACGATGTTGCCCGAGCTCCACCACGCCGAGAGGGCGCTGATGCCCGCTTGGAAGCTGGTGATGGACGAAATTCCCGAGGTGGCCGTACTGGTCCAAGCGCCACTGGTCTGGAGCGCCACCCCCGACTCGGCGAGGTTGGGGGCGCCGAGCTGGAAGACGGTCCCGGCGTGGGGCACCGTGAACTTGATGCGCTCGCTCCCCTTGGTGTCGTCGATGTTCATCTCGTTGCCCGCGCCGGTGCGAATCACGTTGCGGCGGGCGTTGCCGGCGGCGACGGGGCTCGGCGTCTGCGGGTTGGGTACGGTTCCGGCGATGATCGGACGGTCCGGGTCGCCGTCCATGAAGGTGATCAGCACCTCGACGCCGCCGCGAAGCGGAAAGTGCATGCCGTAGCCACCGCCGGAGTGGGGTTGCATCATGCGCACCGGCCGCGAGGCCTTGCCCCCGTCGGGGCCGCTGGTGTCGAACATGAAGCGGACCTTGTAGCGACCCCAGTCGTCGACCTCGGCGTATTGTCCGGGGCCGGCGGCGTCGATGATGCCGGTGAGCACGCCCTTGATGTAAGGGCGTGGCGTTTTGCGGAGGGGGCGGAAGGTCAGGTTCGCGTCGGTGGCCTCGAAGCTCACCTCGTAGTTGGCCGCGGCATCGCCGCCGTCGAGGTCGGCGCTCTTGCACTTGATGTGGGTGCGGATCGGCAGGAGCTCGAGGTCGCCGTAGATGTGACCGCTCACGGTGAACCGTTGACCGGGGTTGATGCGCGAGTCGGCCGCTTTTCCCTGGTAGGTGAGCTGGCGGCACTCTCGCTCTTGTCGGCGTACGGCGGCCAGGGCTTGGCCTTCGCCGGGATCGCGGAAGTGCCCGCCGTACTCGATGATGCCGCCGCCGAAGCCTTCGAACTTGTCCTCGGCGAGCAGATCGGTGCTCGGGTTGCGGTAGTTGTAGTCGCGCTGCAGAAAGTTGCTGGGCACGATCTGCGCTTCTCGCTGCAGCTCGAAGACGCCTTTTTGGGAACCGCGCGCGTGGAACTCGATCGATGCGTCACCTTCGATGGGCTGAAAGCCCCACTGGCTGTCGGTGAAGACGGCCACGTCGATGCCGTCGCGGTGCTCGAAGAAGAAGCTGATCCCGATGTGCTCGCAGAGCCGGCTGATGAACGCGAGGTCGGTCTCCTTGTACTGGACCACGAATTCGCGCTTGGCGTAGCTCCCCTTGAGGCGGAACTCGAAGTCGGTGCCCGAGGTGAGGTTGATGGCCTCGAGCTTGGCCGTGATGATGTCGACGACGGACATCTCCTGGTAGATCTCCAGGGTCTCGATGAGCGTGCTGAGCCACATGCGCGGGACGACGCGGAGGCGGTAGGCGAGTGAGCTGCTGGGGCGGAGGAAGTCCTCGCATCTCGCCACGAGGCCGTGCAGGCGGCGGACCTCGGTGGGGCGAGCCTCGTCGGTCTCCATGACCACGGCGATCTGGCTGCCGATCACGGTGGTGGGGTCGAGGGTTTCGTTGCCCTTCAGTTCGACGAGGACACGGTATTCGAAGAGCTCATGGATGGCCTCGGTGCCCTCGAGGCCGATGATGTACGTCTCGTCGGGCAGCTCGGGGCATTCGACGCGCAGGCGGGGAGCGAAGATCGAGGCGTCCATGTCGCCGAATCTACCAGACCCCTCTGCTCGCAGCGCCCTCGACGAGGAGTTGGGACGACCGAGCACGTCCACGCCGGTCGACCGCGGGGACCCTTCATCCTCGCCGTACGAAGTTGGCCCGTCTCGGCGCCGCTTGGTACCGCCGAGAGCATGCGACAAGGCATAGCTCTCTTTGCCGCCGCGGCCGCGGTGGCCGCGACGATGCCCTTCCTTCGGGACCAGGACGCGTCGATCGCGAGCATGCTGAGCAAGGCGAAGATCGCCGTCACCGGGCCAGATGAGGCCGGGGAGACGAGCACGGTCGATCCGCCGGCGCTCACGGACGTCGAACTCGCTCACATCGACGACCGACGCGACGTGATCACGGCCCCTGCCCACGAGCGCCGCACCGCCGAGCTCACCCTCGATCCCATGTACCAGCGCGCCGCCACCAGCATCCTGCGCCGGGGTGAAGTCTACGAGGCGGCGATCGTGATGACCGACGTCAAGACGGGACGGGTCCTCGTGTGGGCCAGCTTCAACCACGGGCGCCCGCGCGACCTGGCGAGCGCGCCCATCGGGCCGTCGGCCTCGCTCTTCAAGATCGTCACCGGTGCGGCCCTGGTCGAGGCGGGGGTGCCCCTCAACCAGAAGCACTGCTACCGGGGCGGGCGCAGCGGCATTACCGCGCGGCTTCTCGAGCCCGACGAGCGGCGTGACAAGTACTGCGCGACCCTCGGTATGGCCATGGGGCGCAGCCTCAACGTGGTCTTCGGCCGCCTCGCCAAGCAGCACCTCGACCCGGACAAGCTCGAGGGAGTCGCGCGCCGGCTCGGCTACGGACTCGACATCCCGTTCGACGTGCCCATCGAGCCGAGCGAGGTCGAGATGCCCGAGGAACAGCTGGAGTTCGCCCGCACCGCGGCGGGCTTCTGGCACACCACCCTTTCTCCCTTCCAGGCGACCAACCTCGCCCTGACGGTGGCGAGCGGCGGCGAGATGGTCCGCCAGCGGATCGTCTCCCGGGTCCTGGAGGAGGATGGCACGGTCATCTACGAGGCGCCGACGGAGCGAGAGGTCTTCAAGCGGGTGCTCGACGAACGCACGGCATGGGCGGTGGCCCGGATGATGGAGCAGACGGTGGCCAACGGCACCAGCTTCAAGACCTTCCACGACCGCGCCGGGCGGCCCTTCATTCCCGACATCCGCGTCGCCGGCAAGACGGGCACGCTAGAGGTGAAGAAGAGCGGCACCCTGGTCACCTGGTGGACCGGTTTCGCCCCCGCCGACGAGCCGGAGGTGGCCATCAGCGCCGTGGTGCTCAACCGAGGCGCCTGGCACATCAAGGGCACCCACGTGGCGGCGGACATGCTGCGCATCTACTTCGCCGACCACGGGCGCAAGGGCGTGCGGTTCCCGCCGGGGCTGCGCGGGCTCAAGCGACGGAACACCGCAGCCGTTGATCAGGACGACGAGGGGTGACCGGCCCCTGACACACGAAGCACGGAGGGAGGCGACGATGAAGCGGGTCAAGCTCGGAATCAGCTGATGGATGGCGCTGGCGGCTCGTCCCCGGTGGGGTCGGCCGCATCGGCGGTGAAGCACGCGCGACAGCGTGGTTCGTACTTGTCGGCGCCACCCACCAGCACGGTGGTCGCGTCGAGGTCGGGCCTCAGCCGCTGCGAGCGCGACGCGTTTCCGCCGCACACGCTGCAGACGGCGCGTACCTTGGTGACCTCCTCCGCGATGGCCATGAGCTCGGGGATGGGGGGAAATGGCCGAGCGCGGTAGTCCTGGTCGAGCCCGGCCAGGATGACGCGGCGTCCTTGGTTGGCGAGTTCGTCGGCCACGTTCACGATACCGCGGTCGAAGAACTGCGCTTCGTCCACCGCCACCACGTGCGTCTTCGCTTCGACGCGCGAGAGGATGCTCTCGCTGTTGGCCACGGCGACCGCGTCGATGGCGATCGCGCCGTGGCTCACGATGCGGGTCGTGTCGTACCGGTCGTCGATGCGGGGCTTGAAGGCCTGGATGTGCTGCCGGGCGAAGACGGCGCGCTTCACCCGACGGATCAGCTCCTCGGTCTTCCCGCTGAACATCGAGCCACAGATCACTTCGATTCGGCCCTGACGCGCCCGCAGTCCCTCGTCGCGCATCCAGACTGCATACACCAAGCGAAGCCCGGTCTGAGCCCTCGCACGGATCACCGGTCCGGTCGTCCGCCGTATGCGCCGAAACCGGCCTTCCTCCCCCTGGCGATGAAGCGTGCTAAGGGAAGCGCTGGACGGGTGTTTACCCTCGCTCGCCCCAGCACGAGCTAGATCTCGGAAAACACACGGGCGCTGTCTCAATCTCGTCGACGTTTGAGTCCGGGCTGTGCCTGGCGAGGATCGCCGTGCTACTATTGCCTCGTGCAGGTCGTTCTCCGTAAGATCGGACGAGGTGGACGGACCATCACGGGGCGGCTCGTTCGGGCGCCCCGCAAGGGGTCAGTCATCGTCATCGAGTTCTCGGATGGCATGCACGAGTACGTCACCACGCCGGTGAAGCGCGTTCTCAAGCTCGCGGGCGGTGAAGTCTTTTACATCGAGACGATGAACTCGCGGTACCGACTCGAGGTCCGGACGCGCGAGTTGGCCCTCGATGACGTGATGAACGGCTCCTCGAGCTGAGGCGACGTGAGCCGCGGCGAGGCAAGATATCCTTGCCAGCCCACCGCTTGGTCGTGCATAACCCACCACCCCCGTCCTTCAGTGATGGGCGGCAGGAGTTATTGCAGTGGGTAAGAACGACAACCGACGGTCACTCAAGATGCGGCGCCGCAAGGCCCAGGTGCACAAGAAGGATCGCGACGTGCGACGCACGCGCGGCGAGTCCCAGCCGCATCCACATTCGGCGCACTTGGACGACGAAGACGATGACGACGTCGTCGAGGACGACGCCGGCGACGACAGCGAAGAGTGAGAGCCCGCGGCTCGGGCTACGTCTGTCGACCTCTCTCGCCCGAGCAGCTCAGAGCTGACCGAAGGTCCCGTTGCTCATCGACCCTGGGTCGAGGGGGGCCGGATCGGACGTCGAGAAGGGATCGTCCGTCGGAGCGAAGAGGCCCTTGGCCCCGCCGACGCGTAGCTCTTCCACCAGCGCCCAGTCGTTCTCCTTGCGGGTCCACTTCTGGGCCAGATAGCTCACCTGGATCGTCATGTGGCTGGTGTCGTGCCAGCTGATGGCCACCTGCACTTCGGCCGTTTCGGGGGTGATCATGCGCATCCCCCGCAGCTCGACGTCGAGGACTCGGATCTTGCGTCCCCAGGAGGCGTGTCGCTTCGCAAAGTCCTCGCGAGCATGCCCGGCCACGTGGTCCATGGCCACGTCGAGTCGCCCGAAGCGCGTGGCCGCGTTCATGTCGTGCGCGGCGTAGGTCAGCCGCTCGGCGGGGCCAGGCGGCATCATGCAGCCGCTCAGGCTGGCCATGATGGCCATGGGGGCGAGGATCTTACGCATGGCCGAGCGCTATCCGCTTCGGCCCCACCGGGCCAACAAAGGCTCAGTCTGAGGTCAGCTCGAGCGCCTTACGGAGCTGGCGCAGACCCGAGGTACCGTCCTTGGGTCGCACGTAGAAGGCCGGGACGCGCGGCGGCATGGCGCGCGGAGGAAAGTCCTCAGGGGCGGTGCCCTCGGCAAGCTCCGCGAACTGGCATACATCGCGACCGGCCTTCTGCACCACGAGGAAGAGGGCGTGAGGACCCTCGTCCCGTCCTCCCGCGCGTCGCCCGGCTTGGAGCACGAAGGGGCCCTTCTCGTGGATGCGTCCCACCCACAGCAGGGGCCGGCCATCCTTCACGCGCACGGTGAGACGGGTCCGGCTCGAGATGCGGAGCGTGACCCCGAGCACCAGCAAGACCGACGCGGCGATGGCCAGGTTCCGGACGAGACCCGTGTCGTCGAGGGCGAGCAGAGCCACGGTCGCCCCGAGGCCCGTCCCGAAGGCGATCGCGGTGGCGGCGATACCGCCGTCGCTCAGGCCGCGGCGCTGCACCTGCTGCTCGATCACCTCCATCGGCGACAGAGCCAAGCGGTCGGGCGGCGCGGGGTCAAGGCGTACCCTCAGAACGCGCTCGAGGCGATGAAGTAGCCGCGGCCGCCCGGGATGGCCTCGGGGCTGAAACCGTAGGCGTAGCCGAGGCGCATCTGGATGTTCACCGAGTGAGCGGCCGTGAGGCCGGCCCAGAGCTCGGCGCCGGCCGAGCTGTGGAGGGTGGGGGCGTCGATGATGGTCCCCCGGCGGAAGAAGCCGATCTCGTCGAACTGGATGTCGTCGAAGGCGCCGCCGTAGTCCATGAAGAGGTTGCCATCGATGCGGCGCAGGAACAGAGGCACGGTGAGTAGGCCGCGGTCAGGGAAGGCGATGGGGAAGCGGTACTCCAGGTTCTGGAGGATGAAGGTGTTGCCGCGATAGGTGCCGGGGTCGTAGCCGCGCAGCACGAAGGAGCCGTTGAAGGAGCCGTCGAGCAGCATGTCGAGGAAGCTCACGTTGTCGAGGTTGTAACCCCCAACGAAGAAGGTACCGCGCTGGGTGAAGGTGCCCTTGCTCATGCCGCCGGCGGTGCGCGTGGCGAGGGTGTGCCACTTGCCCCACGGCATCTCGATGTAGCCGGTGATGCTTCCATTGAGCGAGTAGATGCTGTCCTGGCTCCCGAGGGCCTCGTCGCCGAGCTCGGCCGAGAGACTGACCGCGATGCCACGCGGGGCGCCGGCAGTGTCGAAGCTACCCTCGACGTTGGAGAACGAGTAGCTCACGCGGGCCGAGGTCACGAGCCCCTCGAGCGGCGTGATGGTGAGGCTGGCGTAAGGGTCGAACGGGACGCTGTCGCGGACGGGGAGGTCTGCGTCGGTGATGTTGGCGCCGTAAGAAAAGCCGATGCTCTGCGAGTTGAACTCGCCGAGGTGGGTGTAGCTGATCCCGGTACGCACGCCGTAGCTGCGCTCGTCGTACTCGACCCGCTGATCGCTGAAGCGGAAGTCCTGGCGGGGAAGGACGCGGTTGCTGAGCCGCAACGACAGATCGAATGGGAGCCGCAGGTAGCGATAGTCGAACGTCAGCATCGGCAGCGGCGCCCCCGGGTCGGCGAGTAGCGACGCGGCGAAGGCGTGGTGGCCGGCAATGTCCGCGCCCTCCGCGGTGAGGGTGACCGTCTGGGCGCCGAAGTTCCCCTGGGCGGTGTCGAGGAAGTAGCTGTAGGGGCGCAGGGTGGGGAGCGGATTGTAGGGCCGTTTGTCCATCTTCACCGCCGGCGGCTCCGGTTGGGGATCGGGCCGATCGGTCGGAGGCGGCACGGCCTCGAGGTACCGCTTGGGGTCGAGCTTCATCGCCCACAGGTCGAAGCCGCGGGAGGTGTAGCCCACGTAGGCCAGGACCTTGCCGTCGCCGCTCACCGCCGGCTGGAAGGCTCCGAGCCGCGTGTTGGTCACCTGCGCGAGGGCGCGGTCCTTCAGTCGGTAGGCGTAGATGTTGGAGATCCCGGTCCGGTCGGACGCGAAGTACAGGATCTTGCCGCTGGGGGACCAGGTCGGGTTCTGGTCGAGGGCGCGGTCGAAGGTGACGTTGGTCATCTTGCCCGACGCGACGTCGAAGAGCCGGATGTCCCGGAAGCCGCCCGCGCTCCAAGTGCTCACGGCGATGGTGCGGCCATCGGGACTGAAGACCGGGGTGTAGACCTGGTCGTAGTCGCGCCCGCGAAACACCGTCTTGGGGGCGGTGAGCTTCCCATCGTCGGCGCGCTGCGCGATGACGAGGCTCGTCGTGCCGCGGAGGTTGCGGGTGAAGGCGACGAGCCGGCCATTGGGGCTCACGGCAGGCGCGGTCGCGCGCAGGCCTTCGGTACGGCGCTTGCGGTAGCTCTCCATGCCGCGGGGCGCCGTCTCGCCCCTGGGGATCTCGAAGAGGTCCTGGCGCCGGTAGATGCGGCGGTAGGGCACGGTGCTCGAGAAGAACATGTGTCCCTCGGGGGTGAACGAGACCGGCCCCTCGCCGTTGGCGCGGGCCCACAGCGTCTCGTCGGGGATAGAACCGGCCTCCTGGTCGGGGAGACGGGTCAGGTCGAGGTGGTAGACGCCCGGTCGCTCGTTCCGGTCGTCGCGGTAGTAGACCAGCTGGTAGCGGCCGCCATCCTCGCGGCGGGCGACCTCGGGTACGAAGCGGGGATAGTAGACCTCTCGACCGTGGAAGGTGACGCGCCGTCCTTCGCGCAGGCCGCGCTTCTTCACCTTGCGCATCTGGCGCTGGTAGCGCCGGCGGTGGTGATCGATGAAGCCGTCGTAGAGTTCGGCGTAGGTCTTCCCCGTCTGGCGCCGGATCGAGCGGTTGATACCGAAAGGAATGGGGTTGGCCGAGTAGTCGGCGATGACGGCACGCCAAATGTCGAGGCCGTAGACGTCGGTGATCCACTGCACGAAGCGGGAGCCGTACAGGTACCAGAGGTTCCCCATCGGCCAGCGCCGCGCGTTGGAGGAAATCTGGTCGAGGGTGGCGATGCGGTTCTCGACGAAGTCGGCCCGGATGTAGGTGTCGAAGAGGGTGGAGCGGATGCGACCGGAGCTCGTGTATTGGCTCTCTGCCACCACTGCGATGCCCTCGATGAGCCACCGGGGCTGTACCTGGTTGGGGACGAGGGTCTTGCCGAGCACCGCGTTCACGACCGACGGGATCCCCGACACGTTGTCGACGTGGAGGATGTGCGTGTACTCGTGGGTCATCAGCCCCAGGTACCAATCGTCGTAGTCCGAGAGGGTCGACAAGTCGCCGGGGGCGGTGATGAACAGCCGCACTGTGTTGAAGGGGACGGCGGTGGCAGAGCCGTTGGCCCGGTCGACGGTGTCGGTGATCGCGACCTCGGTCTTTTGTTCGGGGATGTAGCCGAAGGGACCGATGAGGCGCGTGTGAATGTCCTCGCTCAGCCGCGCGACGCGCTCGGCCGCCGGCTCGAGACCTTTTTCGTAGTGGATCCGGAAATGCGCGGTCTCGATGGTCCACCAGTCGAGATCGGGATCGTTGGCGGCGCGGGCGGGCGTAACCCCCGCGAGCCAGACCGCGAGGCCGACCAGGACCATCAGCCACGGGTGTCGCATGACGGACTCAGAGGTCGTCGTAGAACATGGGCTCGCGGTTGCGCACGTATCGGTAGATCAGCTGGCGACCGGCATCCGAGATCCGCGTGAACTTGGCGCCGAAGCCAGGGTCGGACTCACCGCTGCGCGTCTCACGCGTCCACTGGACCAGCGCGTCGGCGTCGAACTCCAGGTCGCCGGGCAGGAGCACGCGAAGCGCCACCGCCGTGCCCACGGCGGGGATTTGGTAGGTCTGCACGAAGATGCCTCCGTGCTCGACCACGTCGTTGCCGCTGAGGCCCTTGTAAAAGTTCGAGGAGGAGTGCGCGCCGAGCTCGACCTCCACGTGCTGGGCGCCCGTCGAGGGCACCGGGGCGTCCGTCATGCCGGGCACCCTCTGGGCCGAAGCGGCGGGGGCGCCGGCGGTGTGGGGCACCTGCGGGGCGAGGGGAACGGTGGGCTGGGCCGGAGCGGGAGCGTGGGCCGGAGCGGTGGCCTGAGCCGCGCGGGCTGCGGCCGGATCCGGCACGGTGGCGCCCATCGGGTCGGCCCGTGGCTGCGTCTGGGGCATGTCGATGCCGCCGGAGAGGGACTCGGTTTTGGCGACCTCGGAGCGCACTTGCGCCTGGATGGCGCTCGCGTCGTCCATCTTCACCGTGCCGCGGGGGGTGAATTGCGGCTGCGGCTCCGTGGGTGCGTTCGCCGGTACGGGAGCCGGTGCAGACAGGACGGGGGAGGCCGGCTGCGGAGCGGGGCGCGGAAGCGACGCAGAGCCCTCCTGTCGGGCCTCGGCGGGCTCGGGGTTGGTGGTCGGCTGTGGGACGACGGGCTCTGGTGCCTCGTAGGCGCTCGGAGCCTCGCCGGCGGAGCTGGCTTTGGCTGCCTTGGCTTGCTTGGACAGGGCGAAGAGCTTCGCGAGGGACCCGGCCACGTGCTCCATGGCGTCGTCCACGGCCTGGTGGTCCATGTCGAGCTGTTGCAGGCTGTCGAGCGCGCCGCGAACTTTGTCGAGGGCGGCCGGGACCTCGCTCAGGTCCTTCCCGTCGTGCTTCTCGATGCGGTGCAGCACGCCCATCGACTGGGCGATGGGGGCGGCGATCTCGAGCAGGTCCTCCGGCGCGTCCGGGTGGGACTGCAACGCGGACAAGGCGTTGGCCAGGGTGCTGCGCGCGGTCTTCGCGAGTTCGATCGGGTTGGCCATGGCGAGAAAAACCCTAGCAAAGAACGTTCGCGGTGTTTGCTCTGATACCGCGCACTTGTCGAAAAGTTTCCCGCCTCGCTGGCCCCTGTTACCGCAGAACGCAATGGCAAGTCGCGAGCGCACATTCCGGTCGATGCTGCGGCCGGGGCCGAAGTTCGACGCCTCGGCTGCGGACAAGCCCATCCTCGTCTTCGACGGGGTGTACAAGTCTTACCGCGCCGACCTGCCCGTTCTGCGGGCGCTCAACCTCACCATCGAGCGCGGCGAGTTCGTGTTCATCACGGGCCCGTCCGGGGCGGGCAAGAGCACGCTCTTGCGGATGGTCTACCGGGCCGAGCTGCCCGACGACGGACGCCTCCTGTTCATGGGGCGCGACGTGTCCCGACTGCGGCCCGAAGCGGTGCCTGCCTTGCGACGCAACATCGGCATCGTGTTCCAGGACTTCAAGCTGGTCCCCGGCTGGACCGCCTTCGAGAATGTGGCCATCGCCCTCGAGGTCATCGGGCTGCCCCAGCGGATCGTCCGTAGCCGGGTGGCTGAGGTGCTCGAGCGGGTGGGTCTGTCGGGGCGCGGCGGTGAGCGCGCCGATGTGCTCAGCGGCGGCGAGCAGCAGCGCGTGGCCGTGGCCCGCGCCATCGTCGGCGAGCCGGCCCTCATCCTCGCGGACGAGCCGACCGGCAACCTCGACCCTCAGCTCGCGATCGACATCCTCGGTCTCTTCGAGGACATCCACGACACCGGCACCACGGTGGTCTTCGCCACCCATGACCGGACGCTCCTCGATGTGCGCCCCCGGCGGGTGGTGGTGCTCGACGAGGGCAAAGCGACCGATGCGACCGACGGCCTCGACGCCTTCGACTGGGGCGAGGAAGAGTCGGACAGCGGCATCAGGGTGGCGTCGTGAAGGGATATCGCTTTCTCGGGACCTGGCGCGCAGGGCGCAGCAACTGGCGATTGCAAGCGCTCTCGATCTTCTCGCTGGCTGTGGCCTTCGTGTGTTTGGCTTCGGCCCTGCTGGTGGTGACCAATCTCAGCTCCATCCGGGACCGTTGGTCGCGCGCCGGGCGGGCCACCGTCTACCTGCGCGACGACGCCTCCGAGGCGGACATCCGCGCACTCGTCGCGGCCCTGGAGGAGACCGACGGCGTGGCCAACGCGCGCTACGTCTCGCGCGAGCTCGCCCGTGACGAGGTCCTCGCCGAGAGCCAGGCCAGCGAGCTGGCCGGCCTGCCTCCGGAGGCTTTCCCCGCCTCGGTGGAGCTACGGTTCGACGAGAGCGTCGACGACATCAAGCTCAACATGCTCGCCCTCAAGCTGCGCTCGCTCGGCTCGGTGGAGATGGTCGAGACGTACCAGAAGTGGACCGAGAAGCTGTCCGGTCTGCTCACCGGTGGCGTGACGGCGGCGCTCTTTCTGGCCCTCGTCGTCTTCGGTGCGGTGGTGAGCGTGGTCGGCTCGACCATGCGGCTGCTGCTCGAGAAGCGCCGGATCGAGGTCGAGGTGCTGCGCCTGGTAGGGGCGACGACCCGCTTCGTCTGCCGGCCCTTCGTGGTCGAGGGCGCGATGCAGGGCGCGAGCGGTGCCGCCGCGGCGACCGCACTCCTGGCCGTGCTCTACCTGCTGGTGCGAGGAAAGTTCGATGAGCAGCTCGGTGTGCTCTTGGGGGTCAAGCCGGCCTTTCTGCCCGTCCCCGTCATCGCCGGCATGGTGGCATTGGGCGCTGCGCTCGGAGCGTCCACGGCGTGGCTCAGCTTGCGAAAGGCCGTGAAGCAGTGAAGCGTGCCATCGCTGCCGCGTTGATGACCCTCTCGCTGGCGAGCTCGGCGTCCGGCCAGCTCTCACCGCGGGCGTCAGGCGCGGAGCGCGATTTCGAGTCGCTGCTGAAGAACCTCGACGCCCGTGAGAAGAAGCTGGCCGAGGAGGTCGAGGCGCTGGGACCGCGTCAGGATGTCGTCGACAAACGGATCCTGGCCCGCGGACGGGCCTACTACCGCATGGTTCGCGCGGGTCTGCTGCCGGTGGGCGGTGGTTTCGAGCAGCTGGTGGACCACGCCGCCAGCCTCGAGCGGCTGCGCGCCGCCCTCGCCCGCGACCTCGCCGAGAAGAAGCGGCTCGAGAAGCGCCGCGTGGCGGCCAGCGCCGAGCTGCGCAAGGTGCGCGCCGAGCGCGCTCCGCTGATGATTCAGCGCCAGGCGATGACCCGGGCACGCTCGGCCATGGCCCAGGCCGAGGAGCGCCAGCAGGCGTTCCTGCGGGCCTTCGGTGGCCAATCGCTCCCGCTTCCCCACACCGCGGTTTACGGGACGAGTGGTCCGTCGCCAGGCGGCGCCCCTGCGAGCTTCGTGCAGCTGCGCGGCCAGATGCCCTTCCCGGTCGGAGGACGCACCGAGGTCATCCACCCGCGTGGCGACGACCAGGGGATCTTCCTCGTGACGGCGCGCGACGCGGCCGTGCGGGCCGTCTACCCGGGGCGCGTGGTCTACGTGGGCCCCAGCAAGCACGGCACGACCGTGGTGCTCGACCACGGCGAGCGGTTCTTCACCGTCTACGGGAAGCTCTCCCACGTCGAGGTCCGCAAAGGCGAGCTGGTGACCGACCGTGGTCGAATGGGCTGGGTGCTGCGCTTCGGAGATAAGAGCCCCATGCTGTACTTCGAGGTCCGCAAGGGCGAGAAGCTCCAGGACGCCGCCCGCTGGCTCGGCCTGTAGGCGCCCGGCGGCGGTGTTGCGCCGTTCACCCAAGCGCGCGGGGACTGCTTCGGGGAACTCGTTCCCGCAGTGTCGCGAACGGCTGGGTCTTCGATGGAGGGTGTCGAGGCCAAGCCTAATCTGGTGTGTCGTCGCTCTCGAGCAGATGGCCCGCATGGGCCTTCACGCGGGTAGGGGTGAAGGCCACGTCGTAGACCGCCGCGTAGTAGATGCGGCCGCGAAACGAGCGACCGTCGCTCGCGTCGCTCCGCCGGTTGCCGATGGCGAAGTGGCAGTCGTCGAGATCGATCGGACCCTCGAAGCCCGTCTGCGTGAGGGAGACAGGTTCACCGTTCAAATAGAGCGCGGCGGGGGAGACCTGCATCCTCGCGTCGAGGACGCCGTGGATGACCACCCGTTGGCCCATCGGTACCTTGCCGGTCGCGATGGGAACGTCGTTGACGTAGTACCGGAGTTCGCCTGGCATTCCCATGCGAAGCGAGAGTCGGCCCGGCTCCGTGTTCGACCCGAAGTGCAAGAGTCGTGACCCCAGTTCGTTCACGCTTTGGAGGCGCACCACGATCTCCAGGGTCGCGAGCTCCGAGTCGTGGAGTCGTGCGTAGAGCTTGGTGCCGCCCACACTGGGTATCCACGGTCGACCCCAGCTGGTTTCGGTCGACCACTGGAGAGCGCGGCGGCCCTCCATTCCTACCAGCGCGGGCTCTTGCATGTCGTCGAGGACGATGGAGAGGTCCACTGGGGTAGGGGCTGCGTCGGCCACGCGGGGGGACGCGCGGTCGTCGTCGAGGAAATAGCGCGCGACCAGCCCTTCGTCTTCGAGCGCAGGCGCGACGTCGCCTCCGCCCCCGGTGCTGGTGCGGCTCGCGCCCCCCTGACCCCCCGCCCCCCCGCGACCGTTGGGCTCGACCGCGAAGTCGTCGAGCCCCGCGAGCACGTGGCACCCCCAAAGGAGCCCCGTCGCGGTGAAGAGGAGCGATCGGACCCGGCGTTGCACGGCCCAAGCGTAGCAAATCCCATCCGCCGGTGAAGCTCGTCGCTTGGCCTTGCTTGGACCCCGTGCTTCATTGCGTCGATGTCGTCTCCTTCGCTCTCGCGGGCGGCGCAGGGCATTCGCCAGAGCGTCTTCGCGCGCCTCGCCCCTCACATCGCGGCCCGCAGGGAAGCGGGCGAGATCCTCATCCCGCTCCAGATCGGCGATACGTGTCGTCTCCCGGTGCCTGAGGCCTTCGCGGCGGCGACGGCTACCGAGGACGAGATCTCGCTCTACGGAGCGATCGCCGGCATGCCCGCTCTCCTCGGAGCGCTGGCCGATCACCGCCGCGGCGCCGGCCTCGCGGCGGCACGCTCGGCCGACCACGTCCACGTGGGCTCCGGGTGCACGCACGCCCTGTTCTGCGCGGTGGGGGCCGTGATCGATCCCGGAGACGAGGTCCTCGTCGCCTCACCCTACTGGCCGCTCGTCCCCGGTCTGCTGCGCGCCGCTGGGGCCGCCCCGGTCGAGGTCCCCCTTTCCCAGGCCATGCTGCGCGGCGAGCTCGACCTCGCGGCTGCGCTCGAGGCTCACCGCACCGAGCGGACGCGCGCCGTCTACTTCATCTCGCCCAACAACCCCGACGGCGCGGTCTGGTCGGAAGCCTCACTCGAGGCCCTCGCCGACTACGCACGACGCCACGACCTCTGGGTCATCGCCGACGAGGTCTACGCCGACTACGTCTACGAAGGTGCCCACCGCCACGTGGCCGACCTTCCCGGCATGGAGGCGCGCACCATCAGCACCTTCTCGCTCTCCAAGAGTCACGGGATCGCCGGCGCGCGGGTGGGCTACGCGGTGGCCTCACCCGAGGTGATCGCGGCCTGTCGACGCATCTCGAACCACAACCTCTACAACGTGCCCGAGTCGATGCAGCGGGTCGCCCTCGCCGTCGTCCGCCACGGCGACGGCTGGATCGACGAGGCACGCATCGCATACCGGCGCGCCCGTGACGCCTGCCTCGACGCGCTCGACGAAGCGAAGATCCGGCACTCGGGAGCGCAAGGGGGGAGCTTCGTCTTCGCGGACCTCGCCCCTCAGCTCGCCAGCCGTCCGATGCAAGGGCTGCTCGAGGCCGCCATCGCCGAGGGCGTGCTCGTGGCGCCCGGCGCAGCCATGGGCGAGGGCTACGAGCGCCACGTGCGCATCTGCTTCACGGGCGTGCCCGAAGACGAGGTGGTCGACGGGGTGAAGCGGCTCGCCCGCGCGGTCGCTTCGTTCTAGGGACCATGTCATGGAGGCTTTGGCGCGCGCGCTCACTCGTAAGGTCACGGCTTGGGTGATCATCGCGATCACCCTGCTGTCCACGGCGGGGCTCGCCTTCAAGGGGCTCTCGGTGGGTCAGGACGACGACCTGCTCGCCTTCCTGCCCCGGGACAATCCCGACGTCGCGCTCTTCAACGACGTGAACCAGCGCTTCGGGGGCCTCGACGTCGCCATCGTGGGGATCCGGGTCGACGATCCCTTCGACCCGGCCTTTCTCGAAAAGCTGCTGACGCTGACCCGGCGACTGGACGAGGAGCCACGGATCGCCATGGCCCTGAGCCTCGCCAACGTCGAGGACTTCGAGCCGAACGAAGAGGGCGGCGTCACCACCAAGTTCCTCGCCCAGCCCATCCCCGAGACCGAAGCCGAAATCCAGACGCTGCGCGAGCGAACGATGAGCCTCGACCACATCGTCGGCAACCTCATCGGTCCCGACGGCAAGGCCGTCATCATCTACAGCTTCCTCGACCCCGAAGCCGATCCCCGTGCGACCGGCGCCGCCATCCGTGAGCGCGTCCACGAGCATCTCGGCGACGAGGTCGAGCTCTACTGGGGCGGCGGGCCGTACATCAGCAGCTACATCTACGACACCACCCAGGCCGACATGCGTCGCCTCCTACCGTGGGCCGTGGCGCTGGTCGTGCTGATCATCGTCCTGTCTTTTCGGGACTTGGTGGGGGCGCTTCTCGCGCTCATCTCCACCGGGATGGGGATCGCGGCTACTTACGGTGCGATGGGCATCGCCGGCGTCGACGCCAACATCGTCTTGTCCGCGATGCCCGTCATTCTCTTCGCCGTGGGCAGCGCCTACGCGATTCACGTGCTGGTTCGCTACTACGCGCTGCGCAAGGACCAGAGCTGCGAGGAGGCCCTGGTCGCGACCCTCGTTCAGATCGGGCCCACTGTGCTCGCGGCGGGGCTGACCACCGTGGCTGGCCTCCTGTCCTTCACCGCGATGGATATCGAGCCGATGCGCCAGTTCGGGATCTTCACCGGCCTCGGCATCGCGACGGCTCTGTTGCTCTCGCTCACGTTCGTCCCGGCCGTCATACGGGTCACCGAGCTGACGTCGCGCGACTTGTCCGAGGGGGCTCTCGGTCGCCTCCTCGCCCGCCTCGTGCGCGCGGCCCAGAAGCGTCGCCTCATCATCGCCGTAACCCTTGGCGTCGTGGTCGCCGGCGGGGCGGCGATGGCAGGCCGGGTGGAGGCGCGTATGGAGAGCGCGGCCTTCTTCGCGGCCGGGAGCCCACCGGCCCGCGCCAACGCCTTTCTCGCTGAACAGTTCGGCGGCTCGACCTTCATCCAGGTGATGATCGAGGGCGACATGAACGACCCCGGCGTCCTCCGTGAGGTGCAGCGCATCGGGGATCGCATCGCTCTCGAGCCCGCCGTCACGGGTGTCGATCACGTCGCCAAGATCCTCGGTCTCGTCTACGACGCGCTCGCGGGCGAGCGCCGCGTGCCGCCCACGACGGCGCGCGTCCGGGTGCTCTACCGGTTTCTTGCGGGGAGCGCGGCCCTCAAGCAGCTCCTCACCGAGGACCGGCATCACGCGCTCATCATCGCCAAGGTCGACACCGACGCCCACGATGTCGTGGCTCCGCTCCTCGAGCGGGTGGAGCAGATCGTCGCCGAGCGGACCCTCGACCGCTACCGCGTCGTGGGCCGCCTGCCGGCCGCGGAGCAAGGGGACGGAGCGAGCGACGAGGTCGTGCCGATCGCGGACGCCGACCGGCCGGCCCTCAGCGCGCGTCGCCTCGATCTCGTCGTGCCGCGGGTGCGCGTGATCCTGAAGCGCTACGGCGCCAACATCGAAGAAGACGCACTGCGCACCCTGCTCCGCCGGCCCGCCCCCACGTCCAAGGAGAAGGCCGTGGCCGGCCGTCTCGCCGCTTTCCTCCGCTCCGACGAGTCCATCCTCACCGAGGCGCAGCACACCTTTGCTCCCGCCATCGCCGATGCGGTGGCTGCGCTCGGTCCGGACGCCGACGTGGACAGCATCGCCGGGGCCATCGAGTCGGCCATGACGTTGCCGCCCGAGGAGCTCTCCGAAGGGGACGAGGACGACGCGACGACGGCTCCCCCGAGGGTTTCCCCGACCGCCGACGAAGAGCTCGTCGACGACATCACGCTGTCGCTCGAGGTGCCCCTCGAGGCGATCTGGCGAGGCCTTCGCGCAGAGGCGCGCGCCGACCGGATCCTCGCCGCCTCGAGGGCACCGCTCGAGGCAGAGGCGAACGGGCGACGCCCCCTCAGCCAAGCGGTGCTCGACCTCGAGCTCCCCTCGGCCCTGCTCCCCGCCGACGGAGCGGCCCAGACCATCGATGTCTCCGTCTCGGGTACGCCGGTTCTCTACCGCGGCATGAGCGAGAGCGTGACCCGCAACCAGTTCAAGAGCCTCGGCCTCGCCCTGGCGCTGGTCCTCCTCATCATGGTGGTGCTCTTCCGCTCGTTCACCGCCGGCTTGCTCGCCGCGAGTCCCACGGTGGTGACCCTCCTCGTCATCTACGGCGTGATGGGAGCGACCCACGTGTACCTCGACATCGGCACGTCGATGCTCGCCAGCATCATCATCGGGGCCGGGGTCGACTACGCGGTGCACCTCTTGGCGGCCTGGCGGGGCGACACCCTCGAGGAGGCCGGACGAACCGCGGCCATTCACACCGGCACCGCCATCTGGACCAACGCGCTCATGGTAGCGGCCGGCTTCTTCGTGCTCACCCTCGGCGAAGCCAAGCCCCTCGAGAACGTGGGGGGACTCACCGCTGCCGCCATGGTCGCGGCGGCTCTCGCCACCTTCGTCGCCATCCCCGCTCTCGCCCGGCGGACGCGCTACTCGAGGTCGTCGACGTGAGCCCGAGGCGCGTCGTGCTCGGCGTCGGGGGACTGCTCCTCGGTGCGGCGCTCGGCGGCCTCATCCTGTGGTTCGCCCAGCGCGAGCCCCAGGTTAGTGGGCTCCCCCTCGACTTCCGCTACCTCCCCCGCAAGACGACCGCGGTGGCCGTCCGCTCCCGGGCGTCGGCGGTTGCCGGGACCACGGGCATGCGGTTACAGGATGCCCCGCCCGAGGTCTTCTGGAGCAGCTACGCGGTGCTCTGCGGGGGCTGGGACGTGGTCCGGTCGGTCGGGCACAGCGATCTCAGCGCCCATGCCCTGCGTGAGCCGGGCTACGCCAGTGCGCTTCGCTGCGGTCGCGCGCTCTACGAACGCTACGGCGAGAAGCTCGACCGGCACTGGCTGAACTTCGAGGACGACGACCGCGTGCACAGCCTCCTCGTGGTCCGACTCGAGGGGCTCGAGCGGCTCCCAGAGGCCGAGCATCTCGAACCGGTCGACGACGAGCCGAAGCACCTCGACGAGGTCGGCTGCATGCTGAAGCGCGGCGAGGATCGCTGCGACGCGTCCGCGCCTACGGTGGCGAAGATCGACGGCATGCCCGTATGGCTCGTCGGCCGGTTCTCGGCGCTGGAGTCCTTCGCCCGGCGCTTCGACGACGACGGCGACGAGCGTCTCACGGGCGATCTCGCGTCCATGGCCAAGCTCCACGGCGAGCTGACGGGAGGCTATGCCTGCACCGTGGGTGATGGCGACGGCTACGACTCGGCCTTCACCCGTGGGTTTGGCCTCCCCGCGGCGAACGGCGACGAGCGAATCGAGAAGCTGGAGGAGCGGGTCGAGAAAGACGTGGAGGCCTGGTCGATGGTGCTCGAGGGCGACCCTCTGGTGACCGAGCTCGAGCTGAGGTTGGTCTTTTGGGCCGAGTCGGCCGACAAGGCGGAGGAACTCCGCGAGGATGTCGAGGATGTCGTCGACCGACTCGAGAAGCTCCTCGATGACGCCGTGGATGAGGCCGACGATCACGCCGAGGAA
>JGI12210J13797_10176436_pt1 | contig 20793 bp, 13 predicted proteins | sample ElkSlonscriptome_3_FD_13797 | JGI IMG/M metagenome (IMG submission 13797)
AATAGAAAAACTTACGGCTGAATAATTGACAAATTCCAGGGTTCAGAGGGGTTATAATGCAGTTGACCCTGGTGAATCTGAAGAGGTGATGGAATGTTGTTATGGTAAAGTTTTCCGGTGCCTAACCCTTGCGGAGCTGATACTTTCTTATAAGCAGCAAACTGGGCAATAGCGTTCAGGCCGATGTTAGATTCTAAGGCTGAGGTCATCCACCAGCCGATGTGTCGTTCTTCAGCTAACTCAATCCACTGTTCGGTAGCTGCTAGCCCACCTAGCAAAGTAGGTTTTAAAATAATGTACTGAGGCTGAATCAGATCTAGGAGTTTGGTCTGCGCCTGATAATCGTAAATGCCGATTAGTTCTTCATCGAGGGCAATGGGTAAGGAGGTTTTGCTGCAAAGCTTTTGCATATTTTTCGCTTGCCCTGCAGCAATTGGTTGCTCAATGGAATGCAGGTCGTAAGCCGCTAATTGCCGTATTTTATCCATTGCTTCATCGGGCGAAAAAGCGCCGTTAGCATCTACTCGAATCGTAACCTGTTCGGCGGAATAATTTTCCCGGATATACGCTAGTAATGATAATTCGGTAGCAAAATCAATCGCTCCAATTTTGAGTTTTATGCAGTTGAAACCCTGGGCTAGTTTTTCATCAATTTGCTGCTTCATAAAATCCCGGTTGCCCATCCAAACCAAACCATTGATTGGAATAGGGGGGAAGCTACCATCTTTTAAGACTGAGGAAAATATCTCTCGTTCACCACCATTCAGTAAATCACGTAGGGCCGTTTCTAATCCGAATCGCATAGCCGGATATTCTACTGGAACGAGTTGCTGAATTAGGTTATCAACCTCGCTTAGGTTGTTAGGAACCGAATAGCTTTCAAGCTTTTGTAGTACTTCCTTTATTTTCTGCTCTAGTGTTGAAAGGTAATCAGGACTTAAGCCTTTCAACGGGGCGCATTCGCCAATACCTATCTTACTATTGCTCTTTAAAATTATGAAGTAAGTACGGTGTTCAGTAAGTGTACCCCGCGATGTACCTGCTACGAAGGTAAAGTTTAACGTGTGCTTAGCTAGGTCAGTTTTTAGGTTCATGAGATTACAAATTATAGGTTGTAGATTGAAAATTACTCACTATTTTTAGTCTGTAATTTTTAATCTTACAATTTTCAACTTTTCTATGGAAATTCCTGAAGACTTCACCTTCGATGTTATAGTAGAAATCCCCAAAGGAAGTCGCAATAAGTACGAATATGATCCCGAAAAAAAGATGATTCGCTACGACCGGATGATCTTTTCTTCCATGTTTTACCCGAGTGACTATGGTTTCATTCCCGAAACGCTGGCTGGCGATGGCGATGCTCTAGATGCTTTGGTACTAGTGTCGGAACCTACTTTCCCCGGTTGCCTTATTGAAGTGAAACCTATCGGGCTATTCCGTATGCGCGATGAAAAAGGACCCGATGCTAAGATTCTCTGCGTACCGGTTAGCGACCCTATTTGGAACAAGGTAAATACGCTGGATGAGATCAATCCTCATCTGAAAAAGGAGATTGAGCACTTCTTTCAAGTCTACAAAGATTTAGAAAAGAAAAAGGTGGGAATTGATGGTTGGGAAGATAGGGAAGCAGCTATCGAAGTTTACCTTGAGTCTAAAGAGAATTATGTGAAGGGAAATACTGACTAAAATTTATCAATTTGTCCGCTACAATAAGAGCCTCATCTTTACGTGTTCATAACAGTTTAGATATGCCCTACACAAACGCATTTTATCAAGCCACTCCTGCTAAGCCATTTATCTTAATAATGGCGGTTTGTTTAGGACTCTCGCTTTACGTTTATCAGAGCACGCGGATAAACGTTGCTTCAGAAGATTTTCAGGAGTCAATTATCCATTCTCGTTCAGCATCAGTCATTCCCAGTGCTGAACAGCGTACTTACGTTAATCTATTAATCTTCTTTCAGGCTGGAGTTGGGTTGACACTAATCGTAGTTCCGATCGCTATAAGTGTTTATCGTAATCGGGCGATGGTGAAACGACTAAATTACCGAAACAGCTACGTTGAGAAAATCCAACAGAAATTAAGGACGAAAAAACTTTTCAATGAGGGAAACGCCAAAAGTTTTGAAAGACAGTTGTTACAAAAATTTCCGTATCTAACGGCTCACGACCTGAAGATATGTTTCTTCCTACTTCAAAACTATTCCTCGAAAGAGATAGCTAAAGAATTGAACATTACTCCTGGTAGCGTAAATACCGCTCGTTATCGCCTTCGTAAAAAAATGAATCTTCCGAAAGAGACTGATTTAATTATCTATCTTAATAAAATGGCTTAAAAACAACGGTGTTGATTCATTGTCTATTGCCCTAATTTGCTGGATTAGGGCTTTTTGGTGCTTCTTTACCAAAAAAAGCTATGCAAGCAGCAACGAAATTATCAGCCTCATTTGGTTTAGTATTAATCATTCTAACTGGGTTTATTCTTGGAGCATTCGCTCAAGATAGTGTACCCCAATCTGACACAACTACGAAGGAAGTTTTAGTAAACGACACTACCTCGTTAAGCGAAACAGATATGGAGTTGCTTCCTGTGTCCAAGGAAAACCCTAATCTGCATCAGGTAATCCGCGAACAATTTATTAATGGCGATTGGCGGTTTATGGCTCCCGTACTGCTCTGTTTACTCATTGGTATGGTAATCGCTATTGAACGGATTGTTCGGCTCAATCTAGCTATTACTAACGTAGATCAAACACTTAGACAGTTACGACAAAACCTAAACGATGGGGGAGTAGAAAAAGCAGTACATAGTTTGCGAGGAAAACGAAACCCCATCGCGCTAATTTTTCACTTGAGTCTAGGAAAATGGCCGGAAGGTATTGATATGGTAGAAAAAGCAGTTATCTCTTACGGGTCAGTAGAAATGGGTAAGCTAGAAAAAGGCTTAGTCTGGATGTCTCTTTTCATCTCGATTGCCCCGATGCTAGGGTTTATGGGAACGGTAATCGGGATGATTAATGCCTTTGATGCAATTGAAGCGGCGGGTGATATATCTCCCACATTGGTGGCTAGTGGTATAAAAACCGCGCTACTCACAACGGTTGCCGGTCTCATTGTCGCCATCATCCTTCAGCTATTTTATAACTACTGCGTTGCCAAAATTGATAGTATCGTAAATGATATGGAACGAGCCTCACTATTGTTTATAGATGCGCTCGTAGATTTTAAGAATATAGGAACAGGTGAACCGAAGCAGAACGAAGGATGAAACTGTCATTTTACCAAATACTGCTAATCGTTGGGCTGCTCATAACTTGTGATTCCCGTCAGCAACACTATGGGCGGTTAATCGGGCAATGGAATGTCGTGGAGTTCAGGTCTAGAGAAGAAAAGGTCGTATTAGAGGAGGTGCTTGATAGTAGATTATTCACTTTTACTGGTCAGGGGAAGTATCGACAGGGAACCCGTACAAAGGGAGTAAGAGGAAAATGGAAAATTTTTGGAGATCGGTTAAGGCTGATGCAGCCCGAAATAAAAGCGCTGAATGGGTGTGTCATTTCAGAGCATATGGAGCAAGAGTGGGAATTAATACTCTCAGAAGAATGGATGATCTGGCGAGGTACTGCTCGGAATAATACCCAACACCTTAGAATTCTGTTCCAAAAGAAGCAAAAAAAGATTTAAAGGTATCTGAATAAGCTAAGTATTTTTGTAGATTGGCATACAATGAATAATTAATTCATGGAACCAGCAGTAGAAGAACGTTTAACGTTAGCCGAATACAATAAGCTAGAAGAAGAAAGTGATACGCGCTACGAGTACCATCAAGGTGAAGTATTTGCCATGGCCGGGGGCGACCCAAAGCATAGCGCAATAGCTAATAGTATGGGACGATTACTAGGCAACGTCTTACTTTCCAAAAATTGTACAGTATTTAACAGTGATTTAAAGTATCGAATAGATTCACTGGATAAATCGCTTTACCCTGATGTGTCGGTAGTGTGTGGCACTCCTGAGCGTTCTAAGAATGATACGAATGCTCTGACAAACCCTGTCTTATTGGTGGAGGTATTATCTAAAAGTACGGCTAGCTACGACCGAGGTAATAAGTTTCACTACTATAGTCAGTTATCTTCTCTACGGGAGTACGTTTTGGTTGAGCAAGATGCTTGGAAGGTGGAAACTCGCTACCGTAACGCGCCTGATCAGCCCTGGAAAATGGATTGGTTTGAGGGGGAAGCTGCAGTAGCGCTTCGCTCGCTCAATATTACCCTACCAATGGCTGAACTTTACCGCGGTACCGAAGCCCTATGAGTAATGATTAGCGAGTAATGAATAATGATGGATGAAAATAACGCTTGCCGTCATTCACTAATCATTGCTCATTAGTCATTAAAGGTTTACTCATCCCGCAAACTATCTACGGGATTCTGTCGAGCGGCTTTTAAGGTTTGACTGCCAACCGAGAGCATGGCTATGAATAACATAATTAGTCCCGATGCAGCAAACATCCACCACTCAATACTGACACGATACGCGAAGTCAGCTAACCAGTCTTGCAAAGCGTAATTGGCGATTGTCACCGCCACAATAAAACTTAGTAGCAGAAGCTGGACAAAGCTTTTGCTAAGTAGCAGCAAAATATTTCCGGCTGAAGCCCCCAATGTTTTGCGAACGCCAATTTCCTTGGTTCTTTGTTGGGCGGTATACAGAGCTAAACCAATCATTCCCAAACTACAGATTATGATGGATACCATAGTAAATAAGCGAATGAGTCTAGCAATGCGCTGCTCTTTTTCGTAAAGTTGCTGAACGCTATCTTCTAAAAACTGATAGGTGAAGACCTGATTGGGAAAGGTGGCTTCCCAAACTGTTTGGATCTCTTGCAGGGTTTGTGAAATATTGCCGGATTGTACCTGAATACCCGCTTGCGTAAATATTCTGGGGTAGGGATAAATAACCACTGATTCAATTGGGTGTTGTAACGAGCGGTGGTGAAAGTCCTCAACTACTCCCACAATGGTGCCTTCTGTCTCGGTGCTGCTTTCGTAAAAATGTTTTCCCAGTACCTCATCCGAAGAAGCGCCTAGCGCAGCTACAAATTCTTCATTTACCAAAAACTCAGTAGCTGAATCGCTCAAAACGATGTTCCGTCCGGTAAGTAGTTGTAAATCGTAGGCTTCTAGGTATTCTTCGTCGGCCCAGCGGGCACGCACTAAGAAAGGTTCAAAACTATCGCGGTGGTTAAAACGGACGTAGCTACCTTCGTTAGTACTAGTAATAGGGGGTGATTGATGAAAGCTAACGTATTGAATATCAGATTCTTGCTTGAGTTGATTCCTGAAGGAAGCTAAGCGAGAATAGTCGCTGAGGGGAACCTTAGTGGTGATGATCGCTTCTTGTTGAAAACCAAGGTCTTGTTGCTGAAAATAATTAAGCTGATATAGTGCCACTACCGCTCCAATAATAAACGCTTGGGCAATAGTAAACTGAAGGAAACTTAGTAGTTGACGTAAGCGATAGCCTCCTACTTCTTTCGTACTTATCCGATTGTTTAAAGCTCGGATAGGATGAAATCCAGACATCACAACTGCCGGATAACTACCCGCTAAAAAAATGATAAGTAGTATAAAAAGCAGCAAGCCAACAATCACCGAAGGGTTAGCCAAAAGTTGTAGATCCAGTTGCGATTGAATCCAATTATTTAGTTGGGGAAGACCCACTAACATGCCGAATGAAACCAGTATCAAAGAAAAACCTGCCACCAATGAAGTTTCCGTAATAAACTGCCAGAAAATTTGCCCTCGAGAGCTACCCAATGCTTTTCTTGCTCCTATCTCTTTTGACCGGGAAAGGGCTAAAGCTGTGGAAAGGTTGATAAAGTTGATACAGGCAATGAGTACAATAATCACTGCCACTAGACTTAGTAAATGCAGGAGTGGCTTACGAATTGTGCCGCCGTAGCGAGTATCGAAGTGCATATCACTCAGTGGCTGCAAGTGAAAATGCCAGTGAGCAAATTTATCGCCTAAGTACTTGTTCACAAAACTCGGCAAATCATCATCAACCAATTGGGCTTGGCTCGGATCGGATAGCTTGACAAAAGTCCATTTATAACCACCAATCCAGGTGAAGTTTTCTGTCTGATAGCTAGGGTTCACTACTTTAAGAGTAGACAATGAGATGAGCACGTTAAAATCAAGATCAGTATTAATCGGGCGGTTTTCAACGACCCCCGCCACCACTAAATCGGTTCGGTCATTAAGGCGGATCGTCTTACCTAAAGCCTGTTCATTGGGAAAATACTTTTGGGCTTGCTGCTGGGTAATTACGGTTTGGTTTGGTTCGGTAAGCGCTGTCTTAGGATTTCCTTCAATAAACTGGTAATCAAATATTTGCAAAAAGTCGGTGTTGGCGTACGCTACGCCGTCGGTTTCAATAAACCGGTTTAATTCGCCACTTTTTGAAGTAATAGCGAGTTGTGGGTCACGGTAAAACCGCATACAAAACCCAGACTGTTCCACTGCAGCGTATTCTTCGGCCAGCGCTTGGTGCATCGGCAGGCTGACCCCGGTTTCGTATTCAATACTGCCATCTTTAATTTGCATATCTAGCACTACTCGGTAGATACGGTCAGCATCAGGATGAAAAGTATCGGTGCTGTAGTGCTGATACACGAACAGAAAAATAAGCAGACTGCACAGCAAGCCAATTGATAAGCCCGCAATCTGAATCAGAGTAAGCGTCTTATGCTTCCAAAAATTGCGGTAGGCAATTTGAATAATGTTTTTTATCATAGTTCAATCAGCTAACAATGTGCGGGGCACCCCGTGAGATGTTTAGGATAACTCGTGCAGCTTTTCTGTAATTGTTCATTGCTAATTGTCTACTCGTTTCGCAAACTGTCTACCGGATTCCGTCGGGCGACTTTTAGGGTTTGAATACTAACAGAAAGCCAAGCGGTCAGAAGCATCAATATCCCTGTAGTAGCAAATAGCCACCACGATACATTGATACGATACGCAAAACTACTGAGCCATTCGGCGAATAGGTAATTAGCAATCGGCATGGCAATAAGAAAGGCAATTAAGATAAGTTTGGCGTATTCCTGCGATAGCAGTATCAGAATACTATTAACCGAAGCACCCAGTACTTTGCGGATGCCAATTTCTTTGGTGCGACGGGTAGCGGTATACGATGCTAATCCGAACAATCCTAAACTAGCAATGAAAATGGCCAAGGCCGTAAATATTCCAAACGTTCGGTTGAACTGCTGATACGATAGGTACTGACGATTAAAAAATTCATCTAAGAAAAAATAATTGAAGGGCTGATTCGGAAATGCTTGTTGCCAGCTAGTTTGTATCTGCTCTATCGTGGGTTGTACCGAACCGGTGGACTTAATTTGCAAGGCTACGTAGCCCGCTGCCGACGGGTTGTACCGAAGCACGATGGATTCGGGCTGCTTATTTAGTGACTGCTGATTGTAATTCTTAACAATACCGATGATTTCCAAGGTTTTGTTTCTTTCCCCCAAAACGATTACTTGTTGATTAAGAGCCTCTTCAGCACTATCGTAACCCAGCATATCCACCGTGGCTTCATTGACGACTACGCTTTCTACCGACTTTGCGGTAAACCCGGGGCTGAAGTTGCGCCCGGCGATTAAGTCTAGCTGTAGAGTTTCCAGGAAATTTTCGTCTGTGCGAACCATATAGAAGTTACTACCCCGCTTAGTGCCACCGTCAGTGCGTCTCAAGCCCCGATTGTGAGCGATTTCCTTACCGGGCACAAAATTAGTGGCACTCGCCTTTGCTACACTGGCCAGCCCCTCTACATTATCCTGAAAGAACGGTAGTCCCGACTGGTAGGTGCTATCGGGTTGCGGAGTAGTTCTCAGTACTAGCACTTGATCGATCTCCATTCCTAAGTCGTGCTGCTGCATGAAATCCAACTGACGATACACGACTAAGCTGCCGAAGATGAGTATCAGCGAAGCAGCGTACTGAAAAACGACTAGGGCTTTTCGAGCCGAAACACTTTGCCCGAGCGTAGTTCGTTCTTTCTTCTGTAAGCCAATGGTGGGAGCCTTCAGCATCGTTCGGGCGGGATACCAAGCGGTAACAATATTACCCGTAAGTAACAATAATACGAATCCGTAGAATATATCGGAGGTGAACAGTTCATTAATCTGAATACTGCTCACCGCCCAGCCTAGATGCTCGACCACCAGCGGTTGCAGAGTAAGAATCAGCAGTATTGCCAGCAGCAAAGAAACAGTATTGAGCGTAATTGATTCCAGAACAAACTGACCGATGATATGTCGTCTCGATGCGCCTATTGCTTTCTTTATTCCTACCTCTTCGGCACGATCCAGCGATTTGACTAAGGTTAAATTCAGGTAATTAATCCACCCGATAATCAGAATGAAGATGCCGATTACTGACAAAAAGTAGACCGAAGTACGCGAACCATTGACGCCCGCTTCAAATAGCAGATTGGAGTCCAGGTGGATAGCGGTAATGGGCTGGAGGAACATTAGTGGCTTTTTCTCCCAATCATAGCGATTATTAATGATGGTTTTGATTTTATCTTCTACCACAGTAGGTTCGGTCTGTGGAGTTAAGCGTAGATAGGTATAGCACTGACTCCAGGCCCAACTTCGGTTCACCCCGGCATCACTACGGAAAGAAGAGTAAGAAAGCAAAAAATCAAATTGTACGTGAGAGTTGGCCGGAACCTCTTCCAGAATGCCAGTAACAGTGAAGCGGTCTTGTTGCATCCCACTAACGTCAATTATCTCACCCAGTGGTACCTGCTGTTCCCAGCTAGGGCCAAAGTATTTTTCTGCCAGACTAGTAGTGAGGAGAATACTACGTGGGGCAGTTAACGCTGTGACCGGATCACCGTAGCGCAACGGGAAAGTGAACGTTTCAAAAAAGGTGGAATCAGCGTAGAAGCCATTTTCCTCGTGGAAACTGATACGTTCGCCATTAGAGGGCTCGTAGGCTAGCACATTAGAGCTAACTGCCGTCAGCACCTGAAACAAGCGAGTAGCCGATACAACCTCAGGAATTTCTTCTTGAGTGGTAGGGCCGAAACCGGGTACGTTAGAAGCATAAACTTCAGTATGGACGCCGTTCTCATCCATCGCATGCCAGTCGAAGGGAACCCGGTAGATATTTTTAGCCTGTTGGTGAAAAGTATCGTAGCTAAGCTCAAAGTAAACGTACTGTAAAATGAACAACGCCGCTGTTATTCCCAAGGTAAGCCCCAGAACGTTAATCAGGGCGTATGCTCGGTTTTTAGATAGATGACGAAGTGTGATTTTAAAATAGTTTTTGAGCATAATGTTTACGAGTGGGGTAGGAGGCAAGGAACTGGTCATACTCCAGGTGTCAACTAACTAACTTCCAGCTAGTCTATTGCAAGTCTAAATTATCTACTGGGTGGTAAAAATAATAGCTTTTTGCAGCCAACAACCGCTGGGGTGCAGTGAATGATGTCAAGTAGACCAATTTGCCGATTGGAGATTCACGTTCTTATGGATTAAGAGAAAGCTTGCTATCCAATTTTACTTTTTTTTGCGTTTGTGCGCGAGAATTGTCAGTTTGTATTACAATTCACTCATCAACCTACCATTTACATTCATGACAAAATACTGTCTTTTATCTTTCTACTTATTGATCTCTTTTACTATTTCCTGGGGACAAACCAAAAATTCGCCCGGAGTAACAATCACTTCAGAAAAGAAGAAAATCCAAGTTCGCACTGGCGAGAATGGAGAATTACTGATAAATGTATCTCCCGAGGATGTAGCTAAATTTAAAGCTGCCGGATTGGTTCGCTACAGTGACTTTGGTGCTCAGGGTAATGGTAAAATCGATGATATAGACGCTATTGCGGCAACTCACGCGTTTGCCAATCAGCATAAGCTACCGGTGAAAGCTGACGAGGGAGCTACTTACTACCTGAGCGGAAAGGAACGCACCGCGTTTATCCAAACCGATACTGATTTTGGTAAAGCGGCCTTTATTATTGATGATACTAAAGTAGAGAATCGTAATGCATCAATTTTTATGGTTAGCTCAAGGAAGCAAGCATTTAATCCGAAGGAAATTTCTTCTCTCAAGAAAAATCAGGAAAAGATCAACATTTCTCTGCCACAAACTTGCTTGGTTACGGTTACCGATTCAACGGTCAGACGTTATATCCGCTACGGATTGAATCAAAATAATGGAGCACCGCAAACTGATATTTTTGTTGTTGACGAAAGTGGAAATGTGGATGCTAACACCCCGATTATTTGGGATTTTGATCAGATTACAGAAATCACTGCTCTTCCTATGGATGAGTCAACACTGTCTTTAACCGGTGGGCGTTTTACGACTATTGCTAACCAAGAAGATTCCAAATATACCTACTATAGCCGAAATATCGCGATTAGACGTTCTAATGTGCTCGTAGATAATTTGGAACATCGAATCATCGGTGAAGGGGAGCATGGCGCACCCTACGGGGGCTTTATCAATATCCGCGACTGCTCATCGGTGAAGATTCAGAATACGATTTTGACCGGACATAAAACCTACCGTACCATTGGCCGAGCCGGAAAGCCAGTCTCTATGGGTTCTTATGATCTTTCCGTAACTCGAGCCTTAAACGTATCATTTGTAAATTGTAGCCAGACCAATGATATTAATGACCGCACCTATTGGGGAATAATAGGATCGAACTACTGTAAGAATTTACTTTACGACAATTGTACTTTTTCTCGGTTCGATGCACATATGGGCGTAGCTAATGCTACTATTCGCAACTCAACGCTAGGGCACATGGGTATTAATGCCATCGGCACAGGCACTTTTACCGTAGAAAACAGTACCATTCGGGGTAGAAGTCTAGTGAACTTACGCTCCGACTACGGTAGCACTTGGCAGGGAGAGTTTATTATTCGCGATTGTGTTTTTGTGCCTAACGGGGGCAAACCAAGTTCGGCTAGTTTGATCAGTGGACGTTATACCGGTCAGCATAATTTTGGCTATACTTGCTATATGCCCGAACGGATTACCATAGAAAATCTTCATATTGATGATTCTAACCATCCTGAGGATTACCAAGGTCCCGCTATTTTTACCAATTTTAACCCGGAAATGACGGACGATACTTACCAAGAGCAATTTCCCTACGTTAAAACCGATGAAGTAATTCTTAAAAATGTGACTACGGCTAGTGGCAAAGAATTGAGACTCAGTGATAATCCAATTATGTTCGAGGATGTGAAGGTGATGACCGAGTAGCTAAAACAACAGAGACCGGATGACGGGTTAAGGGTTGAAGATGAAAGGCAATGAACAATGGAGATCAGAGATTAAAACGAGAGACCGAAGAAAGGAGCAGTTTTTATTTTTTTTGATTAGCAACCACTATGAATTATTTGTCTTCGTTTTTTTCTTCGCTGACTTACGAGTGGATTTCTTTAGTACTATGGGTTCCGGCAGTCGATCGTATAACTGATTCATCCTTTTTACTTGTTGAATCAAAGGGGTAGTAATAGCATCGGGTTTCATACGCCACCCCCAATTACCGCTCGGAGTAGAGGGACGATTCATAATGGCTTCTTCGCCTAAATTTAGTAAGTCCTGCATCGGGATAACACAGAGTTTGCCTACCGACTGCATCGCTAAACAACTTAACAGATAGGCAGCATTTTGTTCGGTAGCTGTCTGTTGAAGGTAATTTGATACGCTCTTTCGGTCGGTAGTTCTCAAGCGTTTAAACCAGCCTCGGGTGGTATTATTATCGTGAGTTCCCGTGTACACTACCGCGTTAGGCACGTGGTGATGGAGAATATAACTACTCTTAGGCATACCTGAGCCAAAAGCAAAGTGCAACACCTTCATACCCGGCAAGCCAAATTCATTCATCAAATCATAAACAGGCTGGTCAATATCACCCAAATCTTCGGCAATAATCGGTAGCTTTTTATGCTTCTTTTTCAGGCGCTTAAAAAACTTATCGGCAGGTCCTTTTTTCCATTTACCGTTAATAGCAGTTTTTTCGGACGCATCTACTTCCCAGTAAGCCGAAAAAGCTCGGAAATGATCTAATCGAACTAAATCAAACATCGCTAAATTATGGCTGATTCGGTGCATCCACCAATGGTAGTTCTTTTTTTGAAGCTCTTTCCAATCAAATATTGGCATGCCCCAAAGCTGCCCGGTTTTACTAAAGTAGTCGGGTGGTACTCCAGCGATGGCCTTGGGTAGCTTAGATTTTTTGAGTTTAAAGATTTCCTGATGCGCCCATACATCGGCACTATCGTAGCCTATGTAAAATGGAATATCACCTAAGAACTTAACGCCTTTTTTGTGGCAGTAGGTTTTCAACGTGTTCCACTGGCGGAAGAAGATAAACTGCTCAAACTTTGCCTGATTAATGCTTTTTTGCACTATCACTCTCAGTTCATCTATCGCGAGTACATCACGATTGCGAATATCTGTTGGCCATTGATCCCAGCTCTTACCCTCGAAGTGCTGACGAAAAGCCGTAAAGTCGGCAAAGTCGTCTAGCCAGTCAGCTTCGTACATACAAAACTGTTCGTAGGCTTGGCGTAAGCGTTTACTTCGGCTACGGGAGAACCGGGCAAATGCTTGTTCCAGCCAAGTACAAATGGCCGGAACCACTTTATCAAAAGCTACATTATTTTCAGGAAAACGGGTAGTTACTTTTATCTCTTCTTTTCGCAATAGACGATCTTTGACCAGCAATTCCGGGCTTATGAGTAGTGGGTTTCCTGCAAAAGCCGAAAGACCGCTATAAGGAGAGAAGCCGCTGCCTTGGTCTACCGGATTTAATGGAAGAATTTGCCAGTAGGTAAGACCACTACGCTGCATAAAGTCGGCAAATCGATAGGCTTCAGGACCTAAATTGCCAATGCCATGCGCCGAAGGGAGAGAAGTAATGTGCAGTAGGACGCCGCTCCGCCGTTGAGTAATCATGGTTGTTGGTTAGTTAGAATGGCTACTGGAAAGTGTCGCAAGATAGTAGAAACCGGAAGAGATGCTCCCGAACGGTTGATAATCTCACCGGTAAATTCGTTTTTCCAAAAATCTGGAGGAAGGTCAGGAATCGCCACGGCAGTGTCCGCCCATTGTTTCCCGAGTAGAAAAAATAAATCTTCTGGTATTAGCTGGATAATTTCTCGAGGAATTACGGTAAGTACAAACCGATCTTGATGCCGACGCAAGAAAGCTAAAACGTGAGATGCGTACTGTCCGGTAACATTTAGTGGCTGATAGTAACTTTCAGAAAATAGTTTAGGCCATCGCTGCCGTAATTGTAAGCTACGATAAAGCGTGTACATTTTAATAGCAGGATCATCAGGGTTAGTAGCTAGTTGTTGCGCTTTCACTAACGTATCTGAGTGTTGAGCAAGCTGTTGGAGCAAAAATGTACGAGCCGAGTAGTCTACCGGACGGCGGTTATCGGGATCGACCAAGCTCAAGTCCCAAAACTCAGTACCTTGATAAATGTCGGGCACGCCGGGTGCCATTATTTTCAGTACAGTCTGTCCTAATGAATAGGTCACCGATTTGCGGACTAGCGGCTGAACGAAACTAGTAAGCTCTTCCAGAAAATCCGGGTCACTAAGGATACCTTGGGCAAAATCGGTCAGACTCTTTTCGTAATCGGCATTAGGAGATGACCAAGTAGTATTAATTTTGGCTTCTCGTACTGCCTTTTCAAGGTAATTGCCCAAACGTTCGGTATAATTATCTTCCAGCGGAGAGATATGAAATGGGTACGATCCTACTAATGTCTGATAAACAAAATAAACATCGTTGTCAGTAGGGTAGTGCTTTCCGGCTACATCAGTACGGTACGTTTGATGTTGATTTTTCCATTTTCTACTTAAATCAGCCCACTGCTCGACTTGCTCACTCAGCGCATTAATTCGGATACGGGCATCTTCGCCGCGTTTAGTATCGTGGGTAGCGGTTGCATTCATCGTAAGCAATGAACGTGACTGGAGCCATTGGTGCAGCTCGTCGGTGGTCATTCCCAGATGATCGGGATTATCTCCCACTTCATTACGCGAAATCAGCCGATGGTATTGGTAAAAGGTTGTATCCTCAATACCCTTAGCAGCTAGAGGACCAGAAAATTGCTGACAGCGCTGAATAAAGTACAGCGTATTTTTATTGACTTCTTCACTTTTATCAGGAACCCCATTGAAGATTATTCGCAGCGTATCGAGTGCTCGCGAAAGCTGCGGAGCCTTCTTTTTGGCTTTAGAAAAAATTTTACTGAGTAGCTGAAGAGATTCTTCGGAGAGGGGAAGCTGATTATCGTAGAAGCGGTATACCGGAAAAGCCACCAACACGTGAGCTAGTGCCTCTTGCAATTCATCAGAACTAGCCGTATTCGTTTCTGGAATAATTTTTAGGGTTTCCAATAATCGGGTAAGGTTGTTAAGCTCACCCTGCATTCGTTCCCGAAGAATGAACATTTTGTTATAATATACAATGTCCTCGTACGATCGCTCTTCAGGCGTCCACTGCTGATACAATTGATTCAACAGGTCAGGGGATTCATTGCTACTAAAAAACTGATTAGCTTTTACTAAAAAATCGTAGCCAGAGGTTCCCTGAATTGGCCACTGGGTTGAGATTTCCTCTTCTCCCTCGAGAATTTTTTCGACCACTAAATAGGTATCCTTACCCACTAAATCACGAAGCTGCGCCAGATACTGAGTAGGGTCAAAGAGACCGTCAACATGATCGATCCTCAGGCCTTGAATAATATTTCTCTTGACGAGCGTATGCAGTAACTGATGATAATCTTCAAATACAGCGGGGTTCTGCATGTTGAGACAGATAAGATCGTTCACCGTAAAAAATCGACGGTAGTAGATTTCTTGCTCAGTTGTTTTCCAGTAAACTAGCCGAAAGTACTGCTTATCTAATAATTCTTCAATAAAACCCTCACTACTGCTTAGCTGCTCAATAGCTTCGGTAAGCATTAAACGAAACTTATCCTCCGAGAATAGACCTTGCCATTGGCTTTTAAACTGCTGCCACTTTTCAGGGTCAACTACACCAGTAGCATTCGGGGAAAAAGGTTCTAAAGCGATTAATAGTTTGGTAAGTTGAACCTTAGACTCTTGCTCGCTAGTTTGGTCAATAATACTGGTAAGTAAACCGGTATACGAAGTAGCGTTGAGCGGTATCCGGTGTTCGTAATATCGGATTACTAATCCCCGATCGTCGTAAGAGAGTCGAATCTGATTAGAATTTAAGACATTAGCTAATGGTTCACCTAAAATTGGGAACATGAGCTTTCCGTAATTTTTGGGGTGTTCGTTCCACCAATCTATGTCAAAGTGCGTAAAAAATGGCGAACGCGGACCTAGTTCCAGTAGATTAGCAATCCAGGGGTTATTGGTATCAAACGCCATGTGGTTAGGTACAATATCCTGAATCCAGCCAATATTTCGCTGTTTAAGTTCTTGTGAAATTTTGGTCAGTGATGCCTCACTTCCTATCTCAACATTGATGTTTAGTGGGTCTATTACATCGTAGCCGTGGTTGCTACCCAGACGAGCAGCCAGAATCGGAGAGGCATATATGGTTGAAATCCCCAGTGCTTGAAGGTAATCCAGAATATCTTGTAATCGACTTAGATTGAAATCCGCGTGAAATTGTAGTCGGTAGGTTGCTTGGGGAATGTACATAACTAATGAACTGTTGACAATTGATAGTGGAAAGTTAACAATGTGCATTGAACAACAAAAAATGGAGGCCGGACTCCAGACTCCGGTCTCCATTTTCAATCAGCAACTAGCGAAAAACTCACGATAGTTGAGGTACCGGAGCGTCGTCTACCACGTGGATATTAAGTTCTTGAAATAATACCTCAAATGTAGTGCACCAAGCGCGTGCCTCCTCATCTTTTTCGTCACGAAGCTGGCATTTGTGGCGGTAATTTTGATGATACGCAGTGAAGGCTATATTTTGAGCCTCCCACAAGTCGGGGGTGAGCTGCACCTTTTTACAAGCTTGAATTAGTTGTACCACCCTGTGCATTAAATGCTCATCTTCGGGGCTGTTCTTGAAGTTTCGCATGAGCTGGTTAATACGTTCAGCTGCTAAGTGGTCCAACCCTACCTTATCAATATCTACCGAAAGGTGTTCTAGGCTATCAGCAAGCATATTGAGTTCCCTCATGTTAATTTCATCGCTTTGTAGTAGTCTACTCAGATTCGCATTAATCGTAAACTCACCCGGAAACTTCAATGGTTTGGGCGGGTCAATACTCAACTCTTTCATTGCTTGCAAAAGCGAATAATTATCTTCGTAAACTCGACGAAAGGTTCCCTCTACTGAGGTTAGAGTTTGCTCTAGCACTTGGTTCAAAATCTTCTTCTGATCGTCCTTGAATAGATGCCAGAATGAGTAGTTATGAGTGCCAAAATGTTTATCTAATAGCACAATAGCCTCGTGCACTCGGCTTTTCTTGAAAGCAGGAACTACTTCATTACGCATCGCTAGAAAAGCATCTTCGCCAAAGTATTCCCGAACCCCACCAAAAAGATGATGATCGCCTAAGTGCAACGTAGCAAAGGTGATTTGCGATTCCTCCAGAGTCACCTCAGAGTTTAATACGGCTTTACCAATGGCAAGTTTATACTTACCGGCTTCCAACAGCTCAAAGTTCTCAGCTTTGGCATCGTAGCTATAAATTCGGGTTTGCTCCGGATACTCGCTAAATAGCGAGGACACTGCGTAGTGAGCACCCACTCGAGGCATGTCTACCACCGAAGGTCGAACAAATTTTTCGTAGGCTACGGCAGCATTCTGATGTTCAGGTATATTACTTTCGGCTAAAGCCAGTAATTCCAGAAAATGGCTTTCGTAATTCGTGCCGGTTACATCTTCAATAAGTTGTAGCACCCGGGCTGCATACAGAATATCTTGCATGGTTTCAATACCGGTCACTTCATCAAAGAACCAGGCACAACTGGTGTACATCAGCATAGCGTGGTGCTGCACTTCCAGTAACTTTAAGACCGTGATTTTTTGTTGATTTGTTAGTTCTGAACCAAAGTGTTTGACAATAAATTGCTCAACATTCTTATTTGAGCGATCCAGTATAACGTCAATGTATTCATTCCGAAGATGCCAAGGATCTACATCAAATGATTGAATTTCTTTTTCATAGATTGGGTTAACGGTATCGCGTAACCAATCGAAAGCAGCTCGAAGTGGTTTTCTCCAGTGCTGATGCCATTCCGGGTGTCCACCCGTATTTCCACCGCCGTTCTCTGACCATCGCTCTAAGTGAGGGGTGCTACTCCAGGCAGTGTTTTCTATAATTTTAGCCTCGAACTCGGGGGGATGTTTTTCGAGAAATTCACCGTATATAGTTAACGATACATTCGGGTCATTATCAATTTGGTGCAGACAGTAGGAGAGACCCATTTCACCGTAGCGGTGGTGGTGGCCGTAGCTTTCGCCATCGGTAGCAATATGCATAATCTGCGGTTTTTTATCGCCGTGATCTAATTGATCCATCAAACGTCCGGCAAAGGCAGCTCCATTGTTCAACAACCCTTCAAAAGCAATCCCTTGCGACACAGGACCATCGTAAAAAAATAGTGCGATAGATCGTCCCGAAGGTAACTTGCAAAGGTACGGGCGACGAGGATCTACTTTAGCACCGGTTGCGTCTCGCCAATCTTTCGCCCCAATCTTCCGAACTTTTAGAGCTTGGTAGGGAGAAAGTATGGTATATTTAATATCATGTTTGGCTAGTACTTCCAGTGTATCAGTATTAACCGCAGTTTCTGGTAACCACATTCCTTCTGGGTAGCGCTTAAAGCGTGCCTCAAAATCTCGGATACCCCAAAGTACTTGCGTTTCTTGATCGCGTGGGTTCGCTAAAGGTACAATCAAGTGATTGTATGCCTGAGCTATAGCTGAACCATGTCCGCTAAATTGCTTTTGGCTTAAACTGTCAGCTTCCAAAATGGCTTCGTAAACATCGGGGGCTTCCAATTTCATCCATTGAAGTAGTGTAGGCCCAAAGTTAAAGCTGATCTTAGCATAGTTATTGATGATATCCTGAATTCGGCGCTTTTCATCTAAAATGCGAGATGCTGAATTTCGGGAGTAGCATTCGGCTGTAATCCGCTCATTCCAATCGTGAAACGGATAGGCTGAATCTTGTACTTCTACCCGATTAAGCCAAGGGTTTTCACGAGGGGGCTGATAAAAATGTCCGTGCACACATACGTATTTATTCTTTTTACTCATATTTTTCTTTAGTTGCTGATCGCTAATAGTTGATTATTTTTGGTATTGAGTTTAGGTAAAGAAATTGAAAAACTAGAATCTGTTGAGCAATTTAATGGTCGTTTACCCTTAACTGTCTAATCTCACATCTCATCTTTTCGCTGATAAATTACTAGATTATAGGGTAGGAGCTGGCTTTTAGTATCACTAGCCATCATCAGATCCGCTTGCTGAGCTTCCCCACCCCAAGCCGTATCTTCCGAATCGAATATTTTCTCGTAGGTTTCATCACGACTCATTGGAAGCGCAAACAATGCTAAATTTCTCGAAAAGTTAAGCACAATTAATGTTGGAGCCACCGACTCATCAACCGTGTGCTGACGGGAAAGTAGAATAATACTGGGCTCAATGATCTGCACTTCCAAAGCCGAACGGCTGTCGTCTTGCCAAGCAGGAAGTTCTTTACGTAACTTAATCAGAGCCTGATAATATTTGAACAGTAATTGCGACTCCAGCACTGACCAGTTCCACGACAGCTTGGAGTTTTTAAATGTTTCTTCTAACTGCGGGTCAGGTACTTCGGCACCCTCCTTTTGAAAGTACTCGAATTCTCGTTTACGCCCCTGCCGTACTGCTTCCACTAAATCAGGGTCCGTATGGCTGACAAAGTACTGAAAAGGTTGCGTTTCTCCGTACTCCTCTCCCATAAATAGCATTGGTACGTAGGGAGAAACGAGCACTGCTCCGGCGGCCAGCTTCAGGGCGGGGAACGGTAAGGTTTCAGTAAGCCGGTCGCCCAGCATCCGATTACCTACCTGATCGTGGTTTTGAGAAAATACGACAAATTGGGAATAAGGACGACTCTCGGCACTATTACCAAACGTTCGTTTACGATAGGGGGAATAGATACCATCGTATACGTAGGTTTTTTCGTAAGCCTTTACCAAGTGCGAAAACTCACTGAAGTCAGCGTAGTAACCGTCGTTTTCCCCGGTAAGCTCGGTATGTAAAGCGTGGTGAAACTCATCAATCCACTGTCCATCTAATCCGTAGCCACCTATTTTCTGCGGACTTATATATCTGTGGTCGTTTAAATCACATTCGCCGATTAGCACATAGTTTCGTTCCGTTTTTTCGGATAGTGCTGCTTTAGCCTGGCTCAATTCTGCTAAAAAGTGGTTAGCTCCCGCGTCTTTAATGGCATGAATAGCATCGAGCCGCAGTCCATCAATACGGAAATCACGTAGCCACATCAGGGCATTTTGCCGAAAATAGTGGCGTACTCCATCGCAGTAAGCATCGTCAAAATTAATGGCTAATCCCCATGGGGTTTGATGCTTAGCCGTAAAGTAAGGGCCAAATTCAGATAAATAGTTGCCTTCCGGACCAAGGTGGTTGTACACCACATCTAATAGTACAGCTATACCTTGCTGATGACAGGCATTGACTAACTTTTGCACACCCTCGGCTCCACCATAAGAATACTGGGCAGCATACGGATAAACACCATCGTAGCCCCAGTTGCGGGTTCCCGGAAACTGAGCTATGGGCATTAGCTCGATCGTGTTAATCCCCAAGTCTTTCAAATAGTCGAGTTTATCAATAATCGCTTCAAAGGTTCCACTCGAAGTGAAAGTACCTACGTGTAGCTCGTAGATTATCATATCTCGGAGGGCTATTCCTTGCCAAGAACTATCCGCCCATTCGGTGGCTTGTAAATCTATTACCTCTGAAGAACCATGCACTCCATCGGGCTGTGAAAGAGATGCAGGGTCGGGGCGAGGTGATCCGCCATCAATTCGATACTGATAGCGGTCTCCCGGCTGAACTACATCTATTTCAGGACTTGTCCAGTAACCAAAGTCATCTACTGATAGTGGATACGTATCTTTGTGGTTGATTACTACCTCAAGCGATTTTGCCAGAGGCGACCAAACCGTAAAAGTGGTTTTGCCAGATTGAAAATTGGCTCCAAGTTTAGGTGTCATGAAAAAAATGGTATTACTAAAAAAACGGACTAGTGAGTATCAGCAAACGATGCTAAAACGAATATTAGCTAATAAAGTTCGATGGTTGGTAACGTATTGAAGAGTGAAATTCTGAATTACTGAGATTAGGTAGAAATTTACTGCTTTGATTGAATAGAGTAAGCTAGGGTAGCCCAATTTCCATTATCAGCTTTGAACATATTAACCACATCATTGGCAATTTCTAGTTTGCCGAAAGCAGATATAAGTTACAACGTATTGACCTTCGGAAGCGTTCGGTATAATAGTAAGTAGTATACTTTATTCAGAATGTGCTCTTCAAAATAACTACAGCCCCCCCGAGTCCACTTCAATATTTGCCATATTGAGTTTAAACATCGTGTTGAAACTCTGGTGCTGCTGTATTTAAGTAGCTGTTTGAGTTGTTACTTCGTGCTACAAACACGCCTTTTGGGCTACCACGTCGTTACTTTTTCAATCCATAGCGCTGCTATGCCTCCTCAAAAGTG
>JGI12210J13797_10328333_pt1 | contig 20790 bp, 19 predicted proteins | sample ElkSlonscriptome_3_FD_13797 | JGI IMG/M metagenome (IMG submission 13797)
TGAACCTGATCGAGGGCACATGCAGCGGCGGCACCTTCACGACCGACCGCACGTCGATCGGTGGCCTGCCTGCGGTCGACGGTCCGGTCACCCTTGGCTACCGCGCCGAGGACGCTACCGTCTCGACATCGGGCGACGGTCATATCAACGCGCCGATCTACACACTGGAGCTGTTGGGCGACGCCACGATGGTCAGTGTCCGCATCGGCGGTGCGCTGCTTTCGGCCAAGGCCGACAAGACATTCCGTGCGGACATCGGAGAGACGGTATCGTTCCACATTCCGCCTGAGCATTGCCACCTTTTCGATGCCGAAACCGGTGTGCGTATCGGGGATTGACCCCGCAAAGCCAGGGGCCGCGACCGCAGGACGGCCCGCAACCAAACAGGGAGACGACCCAAATGAACCTCAAGACCATTTTCATGGCAGGCGCCATCAGCGTCACCGGCAGTATCGCCGCTGCCGACTGCGCGTTTGAAAACACCGTCGAGCTGCGCTCGCTCACCGCCGGTTTCGAAGCGTGGAAAGCCGTGACCGACGCGATGGCAGAATGCGGCAACTTCGAAGCCAACCTCGACCAGGAATTCCGCGAGAAACAGCCCGAGGCCTTCGCGGCCGATCCCTCGCTCTACCAGATCGGTGGCGTGGCCAACTCGACGATGATCCCGCTGCTGAACGCAGGCACGATCCGGCCGCTGAACGACCTGGTCGAACAGTACGGCCAGAACCTCAGCCCGAACCAGCTGATCACGATCAACGGTGATATCATGGCCATCGCCATGATGGTGAACAACCAGCACCTGATGTACCGCGAGGATATCCTCAACGATCTCGGGCTGGACGTTCCCACGACCTACGACGAGGTGCTCGCGGCCGCTGCCGCCATCGATGAGGCCGGCGTCGTCGAATATCCGCTGGGCGGCACCTTCATGACCGGCTGGAACCTCGGGGAAGAGTTCGTGAACATGTACCTCGGCGAAGGCGGCCAGTTCGTTGACGACAACAACATGCCGACGATCAACAACGAACAGGGCATCGCCAGCCTCGAGATGATGAAGGCGCTGACCGAATACATGGACCCCGAATACCTCGTGTCCGATTCCACCTACGTCCAGCAGCAGTTCCAGCAGGGCAAGATCGCCATGGCCAACCTCTGGGCAAGCCGTGCCGGTGCCATGGACGACCCGGCAGAAAGCCAGGTCGTCGGTCTGGTCAAGATGGCCTCTGCGCCGATGGGCTCTGTAGCGCCGGCATCCTCGATCTGGTGGGACGGGATCGTCATCGCCAGCAACATCACCGATGAAGAGGCCGAGGCCGCCTTCCGCGTCGCGATGGAGGGGATCGACTCCGAGATGGTGCAGGCCAATCAGGAAGCCGCCGTCTGGCTGCTCGACGGCTACGAACCCGGTGATCTGGCCGCCGGTGCAGCCGCCACCGCGATGAACGGTGCCCGGCCTTACCCCGCCTCGAGTGCGATGGGCATCATGCACACCGCGCTGGGCAACGGACTTTCCGATTATCTCAACGGCAACAAGGACGCCGAGACGACCCTGGCCGATATCGAGGCCGCCTACCTGACCGCCGCCCGCGAAGCGGGCCTGGTCGAATAACCACTCACGGCGACGGGGCCGCGTTTCGCGCGGCCCCGCTTGCACAGGGGGATGCATGTCACAGACAGTCGATCATATCATCGTCGGGGCCGGTTCTGCCGGATGCGCGGTCGCCGCGCGTCTCGCCGAGCTGACGGAAGATACGATATGCGTGATCGAAGCCGGTCCCTCGGATGCCGACCTGCGGGTCAAGATGCCCTTCGGTCTGGTGAACCTGCTGGGCGGGCGGCGTGACTGGGCGCGCCAGACCGTGCCGCAGGACAACCTCGGCGGGCGCCGGATCTCGGTGCCGCGCGGCAAGATGCTGGGCGGGTCTGGATCGATCAATTCCATGGCATGGTTTCGCGGGCGAAGCGACGATTTCGACGGCTGGGCGCTGAACGGCTGGAAATGGTCCGATGTGGCCCCCGCCTTCGAGGACGTCGAAAAGGCCCTCAGGCCCACGCGCCTTGCCGATCCGCACCCGCTGGCCGAAAGCTTCGGCAAGGCGCTCGGCGCGAACGACCCTGCGTCCCCGCCCACGCCGGAACGCGAAAGCGCCGGTGTCTGCCACGCCAACCTGCATGACGGGCGACGCTGGTCGGCCGCGGACGCCTTCCTGCGGCCTGCGCAAAAGACCGGCCGCGTCACGGTCATGACGGGCTGCGAGGTCGACCGCGTCAGGATCGTCGAGGGGCGCGCTACGGGGATCACCTTGCGTGACGGGCGCGACATCTCGGCACGGGCGGGGGTGATCCTTTGCGCTGGTGCCATCGAAAGTCCGATGATCCTGATGCGCTCGGGTCTCGGGCCCGCGGCGCATCTGACCGCCAAGGGTATCGCGCCGCTGCGCGATATCCCGCAAATCGGGGCCAACCTGCATGACCACCCCGGGGTGGGGCTGCATTTCGCGGGCGAAGGTTCGGGCTACGGGCTGACGCTGAAACAACTGCCGCGCTGGGGCATGGCCCCTTTTACATGGGCCCTGAGGCGGCGCGGTCCCTTCGCTTCGCCCACGGTCGAGGCCTGCGCCTTTTTCCGCGCGATGCCGGGCGAGGGCCGCCCCGATGCGCAAAGCCATTTCATTCCCTTCATGCTGGGCTGGAAGGGCAGGGCGATCACCTGGGGCGCCGGGTATTTCGCCGATGTCGTCGTCAGCCGCCCCCGCTCGCGCGGGGCGTTGCGGTTGGGCACCGATCGCTTCACGCCGGCGATCGACCTCAATCTTCTCAGCCATCCCTATGATCTGGAGGTCCTGCTCAACGGCATCCCGCGCCTGCGGCAGATCCTCCGCGATGCGCCGCTTGGCGATCACCGTGCATCCGAAGGTCACCCCGGCGAGGCGGTGACGGGGGCTGCGCTCGAGGATTTCATCCGCAAGGGCTGCGGCACCGCCTATCACCCCGTCGGCACCGTCGCCATGGGCGAGGACGGGGCACTCGATAACGAACTGTCGTTGCGCGGGGTCACCGGGCTGACGGTCGCCGATGCCTCGGTCATGCCGCAGGTGACCTCGGCCAATACCAACGCCCCGTCCATGATGATCGGCTGGCGGGCAGGGGGCTTCGTCGCCGCCCGCGCCAAGGCCGGAAAGGAGGCTGCATGAATTTCAAGACCTTCGCCGTATTCGTCGGCCCCTCGATCTTCCTGATGCTGCTGTTCATCGCCTTTCCGCTTTTCACGGTGTTCTCGCAAAGCTTCTACGTCACCCAGCCGATCTACGAACAGGTCGAAGTCGAGAACTGCACCCCGGGTTTCCTGACCCAGACCTGCACGACAGAGATCCAGACCATCCCCCTGATCGGCGACGACGGCGATATCATCACGCAGACCGAATTCGTCGGCCTGCAAAGCTACCGCAATGTCCTCGAGATGGAGCGGTTCTGGGCGGCCATCGAAGACTGGTCATGGGCGGGGATCCAGTCCATCGACTTCTGGAAGGCGCTGCGCTTTACGCTGATGTTCACGCTTGTCACCCTGCCGCTCGTGGTCGGGGTGGGCCTTGCGATCGCGCTGGTGATCAACAATGCCACCAAGGCGATCAGGGGCCCGGTGATCTTTCTGTCGCTCCTGCCCTTCATCATCACGCCGGTGATCGGTGCGCTGTCGATCAACTGGCTGTTCCGTGGCGATGGCATCCTGACGGCGGGGCTGGAATGGTGGCTCGAGCGCGACCTCGCGCTTTTTGCCCAGGCCTGGACGATCGAACTGATGATGATGTTCTACCGCGTCTGGCACGTGGCCCCCTTTGCGGCGATCATCTTCTATGCCGGCCTCCAGACCGTCAATCAGGACAGCCTCGAAAGCGCCGTGATCGACGGGGCCAGCCGCTGGCAGCGTCTGCGCCTCATCATCATCCCGCATCTGATGCCGCTGATCGTCTTCGTCGCCATGATCCACCTGATGGACACATACCGCACCTTCGAAGAGATCGTGGGTTTCCGCAGTCAGGGTTACGTCATCTCGCTGCAATGGCTGACCTATGATTTCCTGCAACCCGACGAGGCGGGCAACCGCTCGATCTCGCGCGCCTCGGCTTCGGCGATGCTCACGATGATCGGGATCGCGGTCCTTCTCGTGCCACTGCTGCGCCGGACGTGGCGCGACCACAAGGGGGCCTGATCCATGACATCCCGTGCCATGCGCCAACCCGTCTCGCTGAGGCTCGCCTCCAACGCCTTCCTCGCCTTCTGGTGCCTCATCGCCGCCTTCCCGATCGCCTGGATCACGGTGATGAGCTTCAAATCCCCCGTGGATGCCTTCGACAGCAACCCGCTGAACGTCATCTTCGGCCCCGCCACACGAAACGACGGCACCGGCTGGTCGATCCTCGATATCGTGCTGGGGCTGGCGGTGATCTTCTTTGCCATCAGGCTGTCGGCGCGGCACGTGCCTGCGCTGGTCGAAAGCTACAGCCCCCGGGGCTGGACCGTGCTGGGCTGGATCATCGCGGGACTTTCGGTCGGGCTGAGCTTTCTGGTGGTGTTTTTCGGCATCCTTCCCGTCGTGACCGACGTCATCAACCCGCTTCTGGGGCCGCTCGGGCGTGATGTCATCGGCGCCACGACCGAACACTACCGCACCGTCTGGATCGACCGCGGGTTCACCCAGAATTTCCAGAATTCGCTGATCGTCACGGCAGGCGTGGTCACGATCTCGCTGACGGTGGGGACGCTGGCGGGCTACGGCCTGGCGCGGTCCGGCTCGACGCTTGCCTTCTGGATCCTCATCGTCGCGCTGATCTTCCGCGCGCTGCCCCACTCGGTGCTGGTTGCGGGCTATCTGCCGGTCTTCATCAATTCGGCCGAATGGCTCTCCCCGATCCTGGGGGAAAACGCGCCCACGCTCTACGGCAAACCCGCCGCCGTCATCGCCGTTCTGGTCGCGATCAACCAGCCCTTCACCATCTGGATGCTGCGCAGCTTCTTCGCCAACATTCCCGCCGACCTCGACGAGGCCGCACGGGTCGACGGCTGCTCGCACTTCAAGGCGTTCCGGCTTGTCATCATGCCTGTCATGTGGCCGGGCGTGATCACGACCGGGCTCTTCAGCTTCCTGCTGGCCTACAACGACTTTCTGGTGACCTCGCTGCTGCTCGATGCCTCGAACCAGACGATGGTTCCGGCCATCGCCGGCATGTTCAACCGCGAGACGACAACCACCGATCAGGTCGTGGCCGTCGCCGCCGCCGTGTCGATCACCGCACCGCTGCTGCTCTTGGTCATGGTCTTCCAGCGCCAGATCGTCAGCGGCCTGACCGCAGGGGCAGTGAAAGGATAGCAGCCCATGAGCGGAGCAAGACCCCAGCAGGCCGTCCTCAGCCGGGACACCGATATGTCCAAGACCGACCAGACACGGGCGGTCATCGAAAACATGGTGGACGGGCTGAACGATCACCGGATCGCGGATATCGGCGATTTCTTCTCCGAGAACTTCCGCTGGATGGGCAACCAGGGCTGCGGCACCAAGAACGGGCTGCGCGAATTCCAGGACAACTGGCAGCGTCCCTTCCAGGCGGCCTTCTCCGACAAGGTCTGCGTGGACGAGGCGCGGCTTTTCATGGGCGAATGGGCCGCCGCCTTCGGACGGCAAGAGGCCACGCATTCGGGCACCTTCATGGGTGTCGCCCCCACCGGCAAGCGGGTCGAGATCCGGTACATGGATTTCTGGAAGGTCGCGGACGGCAGGATCACCGACAACTGGGTGATGGTCGATTTCCCGCATGTATTGTCCCAGCTCGGCGTCGATGTCTTCGGCGGCGAAGGCTGGGAAAACTTTGACAGGGGCGAGCGCACGCCGCCCCGACCTCAAGACGAAGGACAGGACTGATGGCGATTACTTATCTCAAGAAAAGCAAGCCCGAGGCGGAAAAGGCCGCAGAAGACGCAAAGGTCCGGGCGGTTGTGGAAAGCACGCTCAAGGACATCGAAGAGCGTGGTGACGCCGCGGTGCGCGATCTGTCGGTCAAATTCGACGGCTACGACCGTGACAGCTACCGCCTGACCGCAGACGAGATCGAGGCCCTCATCGCCAAGGTATCCGACCGCGACATGGAAGACATCAAATTCGCGCAGGAACAGGTGCGCAACTTCGCGCAGGCCCAGCGCGACAGCATGCTGGATATCGAGGTCGAAACCCTCCCCGGCGTCATTCTGGGCCACAAGACCATTCCCGTGCAGTCGGTCGGCTGCTATGTGCCCGGCGGCAAATTCCCGATGGTCGCCTCGGCGCATATGTCGGTCGCCACGGCTTCGGTCGCGGGCGTGCCGCGCATCATCGCCGCGACCCCGCCTTTCAAGGGCGAACCGAACCCCGCGGTGATTGCCGCCATGCACCTTGGCGGCGCGCATGAAATCTACGTCATGGGCGGTATCCAGGCCGTCGGTGCCATGGCGATCGGTACCGAAACGATCGAACCCGTGCATATGCTCGTCGGCCCCGGCAACGCTTTCGTCGCCGAGGCCAAGCGCCAGCTTTTCGGGCGCGTCGGGATCGACCTTTTCGCCGGACCGACCGAAACCATGGTCATCGCGGACAAAACCGCCGCCGATGGCGAGCTTTGCGCGACCGACCTGCTGGGGCAGGCCGAGCATGGCTACAACTCGCCCGCCGTGCTGCTGACGAATTCCGAAAAGCTCGCAAAGGAGACGCTCGCCGAGATCGACCGCCTGCTCACGATCATTCCCACCGCCGATACCGCCGCGCAAAGCTGGGAGGATTACGGCGAGGTCATCCTTTGCGACACCTATGACGAAATGCTGGCCGTCGCCGACGATATCGCATCCGAACACGTGCAGGTCATGACCGACCGTGACGACTGGTTCCTAGAACACATGACCTGCTATGGTGCCTTGTTCCTCGGGCCGCGCACGAATGTCGCCAACGGTGACAAGGTGATCGGCACCAACCACACGCTGCCCACGAAAAAGGCCGGGCGCTATACGGGCGGCCTATGGGTCGGCAAGTTCCTCAAGACGCACTCCTACCAGAAGGTCATGACGGACGAGGCCGCCGCGATGATCGGCGAATACGGCAGCCGCCTGTGCATGCTCGAAGGCTTCGTCGGCCATGCCGAGCAATGCAACATCCGCGTGCGCCGCTACGGCGGGCGGAACATCCCCTACGGCGAGGCGGCGGAATGAGCGACGTCCACGCGCAGAACAAGGCGGCACTCGCGCCGTTGCGGGCCGCGCAATACGACTGGTCCGAGACGGGCATCCGCGCGGCCTTGGATGATCTCTGCGCTCCGGATGCCGTCTTCCATCTGGCGCATCCCTTCGGAGACATGACCGGACCCGAGGCTTTCCACGACGCGGCCCTCGCGGTTCTGCGCGCGGCATGGCCCGATGTGGAACGCCGCGACTGGATCGTGATGGCCGGCACCGACGATCATGGGCATGACTGGGTCGGCTGTGGCGGCCATTTCATGGGCACCTTTGTCGCCCCGTTCCTCGACATTCCGCCCACCGGTCATCTGGCGCATATGCGCTTTCACGAATTCTACCGGTTCAAGGACGGCAGGGTCGTGGAATATCAGGCGCTCTGGGACATCCCCGAGGTCATGATGCAGGCGAACGCATGGCCCATGTCGCCCTCGCTCGGGCGCGAGTTCTGCATTCCCGGCCCGTCGTCCGGCGACGGGCTGCTCCGGCCCGATCGTGACGCGGACCAAAGCCGCGCCAGCCAGCGGATCATCGTCGAGATGCTCGACCACATGAAGCGCCACCCCGCGCAGGGCGGTCCCGAGGTGATGGAGATGCCGCGCTTCTGGCACGACACGATGAACTGGTACGGGCCTGCGGGGATCGGCACGGGGCGCGGGATCGCCGGTTTTCGCAACTGGCACCAGATCCCCTTCCTCGGCGGCATGCCGGATCGCGGGACGTACGTGGACGAGATCGTCTACCACTTCTTCGGCGACAACGATTATGTCGGCGTCACCGGCTGGCCCAACATGATCCAGACCGTCAGCGACGACGGCTGGCTCGGCATCGCGCCGTCCGGCAAAAAGATCAGCATGAAGAGCCTCGATTTCTGGCGGCTCGAAAACGGCCGCATCCGCGAGAACTGGGTGATGGTCGATATCCTCGACGCCTACAGGCAACTCGGCGTCGACGTCTTCGCCCGCCTGCGCGCATTCAACAAGGCCCGCGTGCCGGGGACCGTGCCGTTTCCCGTGGGGGCCGCATGATGGACCTGCCACGCACACCCGGTTTCCGTCTCGATGGCAAACACGCGCTGGTCGCCGGTGGCTCCTCCGGCATCGGTCTGGCCTCCGCCGTCGCGCTCGCAGAGGCAGGGGCCGCGGTCACGCTCGCCGCGCGCTCGGCCGGCAAACTGGACACCATCGTCGCCCAGATGACCCGGGCCGGCATGACGGCCCGCGCCCTGTCGCTGGACGTGGCCGATATCCCCGCCACCGAAGCCGCCGTCGCCGCGAACGGCCCCTATGACATCCTCGTCAACTCCGCCGGCCTCGCGATCCACAGCCCCGCCCTCGACACCACCGAGGCCGACTTCGACGCCGTCAGCGACATCAACGTCAAGGGCGCCTACTTTTTGACCCGCGCGGTGGCCCGCGGCCTCATCGACGCGGGCAAACCCGGCAGCCTGATCAACATCACCAGCCAGATGGCCCTTGTGGGCGGGATCGACCGCGCGGTCTACTGCGCGACCAAACACGCCGTCGAAGGCTTTACCAAGGCCATGGCCATCGAATGGGGCAAGCAGGGCATCCGGGTGAACACCATCGGCCCCACATTCATCCGCACCCCCCTGACCGAGCAGACCTTCGCCAACCCCGACCGCGTCGCCTGGATCATGGACAAGATCAAACTGGGGCGCCTGGGCGAGGTGACAGATATCATGGGGCCCGTGGTCTACCTCGCCTCGGACGCCTCGGGGCTGATGACGGGCAGTCACCTGTCCCTTGACGGGGGCTGGACGGCGGACTGATGGACAAGGTCACATCCCTTCAGGTCGCACAGCGTGCAGGCGTCAGCCAGTCGGCGGTCAGCCGGGTGTTCACCCCCGGCGCCTCGGCCAGTGCCAAGACGATCGCCAAGGTGCGCAAGGCCGCCGCCGAGCTGGGCTACCACCCCAATGTCCTCGCCCGGGCGATGGTGTCGGGCAAAAGCCGGATCATCGGGCTGGTGGTGGCCTATCTCGACAACCAGTTCTACCCGCTGGCGCTCGAGCGGCTGTCGAATGCCCTGCAGGCACAGGGCTACCATATTCTGATCTTCACCGCGCCCAATTCGACCGACGGTGTGGACGAGGTGATGAACGACCTCATGGCCTACCAGGTGGACGGGATCATCCTTGCCTCGGTGTCGATCAGTTCGGACCTGGCAGAGAGGGCGCGGAACGCGGGCATCCCCGTGGTGCTCTTCAACCGCGCGCAGGACGACGTGGGGCTGACGGCGGTCACCTCGGCCAATCGCAAGGGCGGGCGGCTGGCGGCCGAATTCCTGCTGGCCGGCGGTCACAGCCGCATCGCCCATATCGCCGGCTGGCAGGGGTCGTCGACGGGCCGCGACCGGCAGGCGGGCTTTCTGCAGGCTCTGGACGCGGCGGGCGTCGCGCCAAGCGCCCTTGTCGACGGCATGTACAACCGCGACATTGCCATCGCCTGCACGCAGGAATTGCTGGCGGCAGCCCGTCACCCCGATGCGATCTTCGTCGGCAACGACCACATGGCCTTTGCCGTTCTCGACACCCTGCGCGCGGCGGGTCTGGTCGCGGGGCAGGACATCTCGGTGGTCGGCTACGACGATGTGCCGCTGGCGGCATGGGGCGCCTATGCGCTGACCACGATCCGCCAGCCGGTCAACCGCATGGTCGATACCACCGTGACCACGATGCTGGAACAGATCACCACACCCGCAACACCGCCGCGCCAGATCGAAATCGACGGCCGGCTGATCGTGCGCAGCTCGGCGCGCATTCCTCAAGGATGGACACAATGAAGGGTTTCGATCCCAAATTCACAGATTTTCCCGATTATATCATCGGGATCACCAAGGAGATCTGGGAAGATCGCGGCATCGCCACGCTGCATCACTACTACGCGCCCGACATCGTCGTGCGCTCGCCCGCGTCGGTGGTCGTCGGCAATCAGGGCGTGATCGCCGCGACAATGGCGACCCTCGCCGAATTCCCCGACCGCGAGCTTCTGGGCGAAGACGTGATCTGGTCGGGCACGCCGGAGGACGGGATGCTGTCGTCGCACCGGATCATCTCGACCGCGACACATGCCCGCGACGGGGTCTATGGCACCGCCTCGGGCAAGAAACTGCGCTACCGCATCCTCGCCGACTGCCACGCCAAGGATAACGCCATCGACGACGAATGGCTGATCCGCGACCAGACCGCCATCGTGCGGCAGATCGGCTGGGACCCCAGGGACTATGCCCGCGACCTGATTGCCAGACAGGGCGGGCCGGAGGCTTGCGTCAAACCGCTCGGCCCCGCGACCGATATCGAGGGTCCCTACAAAGGCAAGGGCAATGACAATCCGTGGGGCCAGCGCCATGCGGACCTGCTGAACCGGATCATGGGCGCGGATATGGCCGCGATCGAAGCCGACTACGACCGCGCGGCCCAACTGGAATACCCGGGCGGCGAAACAGGCCACGGCTGGGGCGCGGCCGACAGCTTCTGGATGGGCCTGCGCGCGGCCTTCCCCGATGCCACCTTCACCATCCACCACCAGATCGGGCGCGACGATCCCAACATGCCACCGCGTTCGGCCATCCGCTGGTCACTGCAGGGCACCCATTCCGGCTGGGGCGCTTTCGGCGCGCCGACCGGGGCCGAAGTCTATCTGCTGGGTATCAGCCAGGCCGAATGGGGCGAATTGATCGCGGGCCGGATCAAGCTGCGCCGCGAATGGACGCTGTTCGACGAAACCGCGATCTGGAAGCAGATCCTGATGCACAGCGGTGATCTGTGATGTGGCAAAGCGAAGCCATGAAACGCCAGCATGCCCGCCTGCAGGCCTGTCGCGCCGAGCGGCTCAACCCGCATCCGCCGGGGCCTGTCTTCTGATCCGCCCACATCAGAAGACACCCCGAAAGGACCATACCAATGACCCAATCCGACATGGACACCCGCATCGTTCGCTACGGCGACCTGCAACCGTGCAAGACCGCCTTCATCGATGCCCATACGCCGGGCTCGGACCAGAAGGAAAACTTCACCATCATCGGCGGCGGCGTCTCCGAAAGCCCCGACCAGCACGTGCATATCGCGATCCCGCACGGCTTCAACATCGGTGCGGCCGGCCAGCCGCCCAACTGCCGCAACAGCCTGCACGACCACCACACCGCCGAGGCGTTCTTCGTCCTCAAGGGCCGCTGGCGGTTCTTCTGGGGGCGCTGGGGCACGGCGGGCGAGGTCGTGCTGGAAGAGGGCGACATCTTCAACATTCCCACCGGCATCTTCCGCGGGTTCGAGAACATCGGCACCGACTACGGAATGATCATGGCGATCCTTGGCGGCGACGATGCCGGCGGCGGTGTCATGTGGGCGCCGCAGGTGATCGAGGATGCAGCGGATCATGGCCTGATACTTGGCGAGAACGGCAAGCTTTATGATACCAAGAAGGGCCAGACCTTGCCGGAAGGCGTCAAGCCGATGCCGGTCATGTCGGACGCGGAACTTGCCAAACGACCCGAGCCCACGACCCGCGACGTCCTGCCCAACCATGTCGCGCGCTACTGGGACATGATGGCGATGGCCGATCACTCGCCCGTCACCGTGATCGGCGAGGACGGGATGCTCAGGGACAAGCCGGGCTTCGAGGTCGGGTTCATGACCCGTGGTTCCGCCAGCGACGAGATGCACACCCATCCCTCGCCGTCGGTCCTGATGCCCATGCGCGGCCACTGGCGGGTAAGCTGGGAGGCCGGAAACGGCTTTGCGGCGGGCAGCGCGACCCTCGCACCGGGCGACACGATGTCGGTGCCCGAGAACCTGCCGCACAACGCGGTGCCATCGATGACCGGCGAGGCGAGCCTCTACCACGTCGTCGCGACGGGCGATCCCGCCGGTCCGACCTGGAAAGGTTAACGAAACGTAGGGGCAGCGAATGCCATACGTTTTGCCGACGTTTTGCAGACGCGTTGCCGACATCAGAAGGAGTAGCCAAATGGCCAGAGTATTAACAACGCATGTGGGCTCTTTGCCCCGCACGCAAGAGGTGGTGGATTTCATCTTCGCGCGCGAAAGAGGCGAGGATTACGACCCTGCCGCCTTCGATGCGGCCATGGCTGCGGCCGTGTCGGAAACCGTGAAAAAACAGGTGGATGCGGGCATCGACATCGTCAGCGACGGCGAAACGTCGAAGATCTCCTACGCCACTTACGTCAAGGACCGCTACACCGGCTTCGACGGTGACAGCCCCCGTAACGCGCCCGCCGACCTGAAGAAATTTCCCAGCTTTCTCAAGAGGTTGGCGGATGATGGCGGCACACCCAAGTACGCCCGCCCGATGTGCGTCGGCGAGGTGACGTCGAAAGGGCAGGGCGAACTGGAAAAAGACATCGCCAACCTCAAGGCGGCAATGGCCGAACACGGGGCTGAACGCGGTTTCATGAACGCTGCATCGCCCGGTGTTATCTCGTTGTTTTTGCAAAACGATTTCTACAAGACCCGCGACGCCTACCTTGCCGCGCTTGCGGATGCGATGAAGGCCGAATACGAAACCATCGTCGCCTCCGGTCTCGATCTGCAACTCGACTGCCCCGACCTCGCGCTCTCAAGACATATGCTTTTCAATGACTTGAGCGATGATGACTTCATCAAGATCGCCCAAAGCCATGTCGAGGCGCTGAACCATGCCCTATCGGACGTGCCCGCCGAGAAAGTCCGCGTCCACATCTGCTGGGGCAACTACGAAGGCCCCCACGTCTGCGACATCCCGATGTCCAAGATGTTCGACACGCTCATGTCCACCAAGTCCCGCTACGTCCTCTTCGAAACCTCGAACCCCCGCCACGGCCATGAATGGTCGGTCTTCCGTGACCGCAAGGCCGACATCCCCGATGACAAGGTCTTGGTGCCGGGCGTGGTGGACACCACGACCAATTTTGTCGAGCATCCTGACCTCGTCGCGCAACGCCTTGAAAGGTTTATCGAAATCGTCGGGGCGGATCGCGTGATCGCAGGCAGTGACTGTGGCTTTGGCACCTTTGCCGGTTTCGGGGCGGTTGATCCCGAAATCGCTTATGCCAAGCTTGCCACGCTGGCGACGGGGGCGGCGCAGGCATCGTGACGGCGCCCCTGATCCTGCTGCCCGGGATGATGTGCGATGCGCGGCTTTTCGCACCGCAGAGCGCCGTGCTCGACGCCACTGTCATGCCCATCACCGCCGCCGATACCGTGCAGGCGCTGGCCGCGGAGGTCCTGCGAACCGCACCCGACCGCTTCGCGCTGGGCGGATTGTCGATGGGGGGCATCGTCGCGATGGAGGTCGTACGCCAGGCGCCTGACCGCATCGCGGGTCTCGCCTTGATGGACACCAATCCGCTTGCGGAAACAGCGGACGTCAAGGCGCGCCGCCAGCCGCAGATCGACAAGGTCAGGGCAGGGGGGCTGGCACATGTGATGCGCGATGAAATGAAGCCCCATTACCTTGCCGATGGCCCCGATCGCGACGCAATCCTCGATCTTTGCATGGAAATGGCGCTCGATCTCGGGGCCGAGGTCTTTGTCCGCCAGTCGCGCGCCCTGCGCGACCGCCCCGACCAGACAGAGACGCTGCGCGGCTATGACGGTCCGGCGCTCGTTCTGTGCGGTCGCGATGACAGGCTTTGTCCGGTCACGCGACATGAACTGATGCATGCGCTGTTGCCGCACGCGACCCTGCGCATCATCGAGGGTGCGGGCCACCTGCCGACGCTGGAGCGCCCGGCCGAAACCACGCAAGCCCTGCAAAACTGGCTGGAGGAGATTGAGCCATGAATGACACCCTTCTCGCGCTTCTGCGCCGCGTCGATACGCCCACCGTCTGCAATGCCATCGAGATGGTCGAGGGCAAGCGCGGTTTCGACCGTTTCACGCGCGGCACGATGCTTTGCAGTGATCCGCAGGGGGGGGCGCTTGTCGGTTATGCGCGCACCGCCAAAATCGCGGCCCTGTCTCCGCCGACCGAACCGCCAGAAGTGATCCGCGAAAGGCGGATGAACTATTATCGCCATATGTCCGCGGGCCCACGTCCTGCCATCGCCGTGATCGAGGATCTTGACGGCGACGACGCCATCGGCGCCTTCTGGGGCGAGATCAACACCACCGTGCACAAGGGGCTGGGCCTGTCGGGTGCATTGACCAACGGCGTGATGCGCGATCTGGGCGATCTGCCTGACGGGTTTCCCGTTGTGGCGGGGTCGGTCGGGCCAAGTCACGGCTTTGTTCATGTGCGCGAAATCGGCACGCCTGTCACGGTCTTCGGGATGCAGGTCGCGGATATGGAGCTTGTCCACGCCGACCGGCACGGGGCGCTTGTCATTCCCGCGGACTATCTGACCGCGCTCGGGGATGCGATCGAGAAACTGCTGGAGGTCGAGAAACTGATCCTCGCTCCCGCCCGCGCGCCCGGTTTCGATATCGCCGAACTCGAGGCCGCATGGGCCGCTTTCGAACGCGCCCGCACATAGCCCTGCCGGGGAATGAAATGCATCACAATAAATTGCGAATGATTTGCAACTGCATTGACGTTGCGAATTGTTCGCACTACTTATTCCCAAGTGATCGGCCCGCATCGGCGGCCTATTCAACCGGGAGAAAAGAATGAATTCCACCAGACGGATCTTCATTGCCATGGCTGCGGCATTCAGCATGGTTCTGCCCGCGCAATGGGCCGTTGCCCAGGAACGCCTCAGTGTCGTGGCCACCACGGGAATGATTGCCGATGCCGCGCGAAACGTCGGCGGTGATCTGGTGGATGTCCGCGCCCTCATGGGGCCGGGGGTCGACCCGCATGCCTACCGGCAGACGCGCACGGATATCGTGGCACTGGTCAATGCCGATCTTGTGCTCTGGAACGGCCTTTATCTCGAGGCGCAGATGGAGGAATTCCTGCTTGAACTGGGGCAGGACAATGCCGTCGTCGCCGTCGCCGAAGGTGTGCCGGAAAACCTTCTGATCGGATCCGAGGATTACGAGGGCCGCTATGATCCCCACCTTTGGATGAATCCCAACCTGTGGTCGCGGGTTGTCGTGAACCTGCGCGATGCACTGATCGCGGTTCATCCCGAAGGCGCCGAGACATTCACCGCCAATGCCGATGCCTATCTCGATCAGTTGGCCGATCTTGCCCGCTACACCACGGCCGCGCTTTCCTCGGTACCTGCCGAGGGCCGCATCCTTCTGACCTCGCACGATGCGTTCAATTATTTCGGTAACGCCTATGGCTTCGAGGTTGTTGGCATCCAGGGCATCTCGACCGAGAGCGAGGCGGGCCTGCAGCGGATCGCAGATCTTGTCGATATGCTGATCGCACGCGATATCCGCGCGGTCTTCGTGGAAACCTCTGTCAGTGACCGCAACATCCGCGCGCTGGTCGAAGGGGCCCGTGCCGCAGGTCACGACGTCGTCATCGGTGGCGAGCTCTACTCGGACGCGATGGGGGAACCCGGCACCTACGAAGGCACTTATGTCGGCATGATCGACTCAAACGCGACCAAGATCGCCCGTGCCCTGGGCGGCGAGGCGCCCGACCGCGGGATGCAAGGGCTGTTGAACTGATGGTATCCGCACAGACGACCAGCACGCCTCCGCCCACGATCGCGGCAAAGGACGGCCGGGCCCTGCGCCCGGACACGGCGCCGTCGGACGCCGCCCTTGCCCTGCGTGGCCTGACCGTTTCCTACGGCCAGAAACCGGCGGTGTTTTCGGTCGATGCGTCGTTTCCGGCCAACGCGATGTCCGCGATCATCGGACCGAATGGCGCAGGCAAGTCGACCTTGCTCAAGGCTGCGCTTGGCGTGATCCCGCGGGTGTCGGGTGATGTGCATGTTTTCGGCCAGCCGCTTGAGATTGCGCGCGACAGGATCGCCTATGTTCCGCAGCGCGCCAGCGTCGACTGGGACTTTCCCACAACCGTGATCGACGTGGTCCAGATGGGGCTTTACCGCAAGGTGGGGCTTCTGGGGCGTCTGTCCGGCGACATGGCGGCACGTGCGCGGGATTGCCTGGCCCGTGTGGGCATGGCCGATTTTGCCGGCCGCCAGATCGGTCAGCTTTCGGGGGGGCAGCAGCAGCGCGTGTTTCTCGCCCGTGCGCTGGCGCAGGATGCCGATCTTTATCTGCTCGATGAACCATTCGCAGGTGTCGATGCCGCAACCGAGCGGGCGATCATCGACGTGCTCAAGCTCTTGAAGGCCAACGGCAAGGCTGTGGTCGCGGTGCATCACGACCTTGCGACGGTCCGCGATTACTTCGACCATGTGTTCCTGATCAACGTGCGGCGTATCGCCGAGGGCCCCGTGCCGACCACCTTCACCACCGAGGCGCTGCAGGCAACCTATGGCGGGCGGCTGGCTGCCACGCATCTCGACGAACTGGCGATCGCAGGCGGGGCCTGATGCAACAGTTCCTCGACGCCCTTCTGCTGCAGGCGGGCTATAACGCGACCCTTGTTGCCATCGGTGCGGCATTGCTGGGCTTCGCGGCGGGGGCGTCGGGAACATTTCTGTTCTTGCGAAAGCGGGCACTGGTGTCCGATGCGGTGGCCCATGCGACCCTGCCGGGCGTCGGCATCGCTTTCATCGTGATGGTCTGGCTGGGCGGTGACGGCCGCAACCTGCCCGGTCTGCTTGCGGGGTCCGCTGTCACGGCGTGGATCGGGCTTGTGCTGATCGAATGGATCACGCGTCGCACCCGTCTGGCCGAGGATGCCGCCATCGGCGCGGTGCTGGGGGTCTTCTTCGGTCTGGGGATCGTGTTCCTCACAATCATCCAGAGCATGAGCGCGGGCCGGCAGGCGGGGCTGGAAGGCTTCCTGCTCGGCTCCACCGCGGGGATGCTGCTGGAGGACGCGGTCATTATCGCGATCGGTGGCACCCTTGCGGTGGTGGCCACCTGGGTGATGCGGCGGCCGATGACGCTGGTGGCCTTCGACAGCGACTATGCCGCCGCGATGGGCTATGACGTCCGCCGGATCGACCTTTGGATGATGGGCCTCGTGCTGGCCGTGACGGTGATCGGGCTGAAACTGGTGGGGCTGATCCTGATTGTCGCCATGTTGATCATTCCGGCCGTCACCGCGCGGTTCTGGACGGATAGGTCGCACCGGATGATCTGGATCGCGGGGGCCGTCGGCGGGGCCACGGGCTATCTCGGTGCGGGGCTGTCCGCCTCGGCACCTGACTTGCCCACCGGCCCGATCATCGTCCTTGTCGCGGCGGCGATTTTCGTGTTCTCGCTTGTATTCGCGCCCGTGCGCGGCGTGCTGGCCGCGGTGATCCGCCGGGGCCGGTTTCAGGCACGCGTGCACCGCAGGCAGGGGCTTTTGGCGCTTGCGGCGCGCCATCCCATCCGCGAGCCCTATACCTTGCGGCTGTTATCGCGCGAAGGGCTGGTCCGGCAGGATGGTGTTCCCACGGCCTCGGGCCGCGCCGAGGCCGCCAAGGTTGTCCGTGACGAACGACGCTGGGATGTCGCGCGCGAAGTGCACCAGGACGCGGGCCTCGCTGGTCGCTATGACGGCCTGACCCCGATCGAAGAGGTCTTCACCGCCGACGAAATCGCCGAGTTCGACCGGCGGCTCGGCCCGCCGACGGTCGTGGGGGGCGCATGATGGGTGCGGAATTCGTCCAACTTTCGCTGACCCCGATCCTGATCGGCGTGTTGTCGGCAATCGCCTGTGCCCTGCCGGGAAACTTCCTGATCCTGCGCAGGCAGGCGTTGATCGGTGATGCGATCAGCCATGTGGTGCTGCCCGGTATTGTCGTGGCTTTCCTGCTGACGGGTGTTGTCGCCGCCATCCCCATGCTTCTGGGCGCCGCGGGCGCGGCTATCGTCGCGGTCATCCTGATCGAGGCCGTCAAGCGGCTGGGCAATATCGAACCGGGGGCCGCAATGGGGGTGGTCTTCACCACGATGTTCGCCGCTGGCGTCCTCATCCTCGAACAGACCGACACCAGCAGCGTCCACCTCGACGTCGAGCACGCGTTGATGGGAAATCTGGAATCCCTGATCTGGTTCAGGGCCGAAGGATGGCATTCGCTTCTTGACCCTGTGGCCCTTGCATCGCTGCCCGAAGAACTGCCGCGCATCGCGGTCGTTTGCGCCCTGATCGTGGGGTTGATGCTGGTATTCTGGCGCTGGCTGAAGATCGCGACCTTCGATGAAGGCTTTGCCCGCGCGCTGGGTATTCCCGCCGCCGCCGTCGGCTTCGGCCTTGTCGTGGTCGCCGCGATCGCCGCGGTTGCCGCATTCGACGCCGTAGGCTCGGTCATCGTCATCGCGATGTTCATCTGTCCGCCCGCCGCCGCGCGGCTGATGACAAATCGCCTCGCGCATCAGGTCTGGTGGTCGGTGCTGTTCGCCACACTGTCGGCCGTCCTGGGCTACGTCTTCGCCGGTTACGGGCCGCTGTGGTTCGGTGCACAGAACGCCGTCAGCGCAGCGGGCATGATCGCCACGGTCTCGGGGCTGATCCTTGGGCTCGCCTGTCTTTATGGACCTCACAGAAGCCGTATCGGTGAAGGTGCCGAGGCGGCACCTTGAGCAAAGCGCCGCGCGAGGGACCTGGCACCGGCTGACTATCTGTAGAGCAACACGGGAATCTTGACCGACTGGATCATCGCCGTGGTCGTCGAACCGATAATGAGGTTTCTCACACGACTGTGGCCGTAGGCGCCCATGACCAGCAGGTCGAAGCCCTCTTCGGTCACGAGCTTGCCCAAGGCCTCTTCGGGTTCCCCTGTCGCAGTGCGCGTCGACGTGGTGATATTGGCCGCACGCAGCCGCGCGGCCCCTTCTTCCGCCGCCTTCTGGGCGCGTGCGTGATCATGTGCGACGCAAAGCACGCTGACGTCGAGGTCCGCGAAGACCGGGCTGGTTGCCATCCGCTCGATTGCGATACGGGCGCTTGCGCTGGCATCATAGGCCACCAGCACCTTTGAAATCGGGCGGAATTCACGCGAAGCCACGAAAACCGGCACCGTCGAGGTGCGCACGATCCGTTCGAAGTTCGATCCCAGATGACCCGAGGCATAGTCGGCGGCTTCTCCGCGTTTGCCGATGGTAATGGCCCGCACCTCGCCTTCGAGTTCCTCCACGGCCTCCAGAAGGTCACCGTTTCTCAGGCGCAGGGTCACATCGGCGACACCGTCCTTTTCGAAGATCGCCTTGGCATCTTCCAGAATGGCGCGGCCTTTGGCCTGTGCCAGCTTGGCGCGCTGTTCATCGAGTTCTGCCAGCTCCTTGAGGAGGGCAGAGCGGGCACCCAGCCCCAGTGCGCCGGACAGGTCCGACCGGGCGGTCCCCTCGCGGCGTCCGAGAACGTGCAGGGCTTCGACACCGGCGTCCAGTTTGCGCGCGATCCACGCGGTATGATGGCAAACGCTCTCGGAATAGGCCGAGCCGTCCAGCAGGGTAAGTATCTTGTCCATTACGCGCCTCTCTCAGTGTCCCGTCAACGTATCCATAGCGCCGGGCTTGTCATGGATGGCAAGCTTGTCGACGAGTGTCTCGGTCGCTTCGTTCATGCCCACGACGCTGACCTCGGCCCCTTCGCGGCGGAACTTCAGGATCGCCATGTCCAGTGCCTGAACCGAACTGATATCCCAGATATGCGCCCGGCTTACATCGATGATGACACGCTCGAGCGCCTCCTGGAAATCGAAAGCATCCGCGAAATCCTCGACCGAGCCGTAAAAGAGCTGCCCTTCGAGAATGTAGGTACGTTCACGACCGTCAGCCGATATGGTCGAGGAAATCCGGAAAAGCTGTGCGATCTTGCCGGCGAAAAAGATCCCCGACAGCAGGACGCCCACCAGAACACCAATGGCGAGATTGTGGGTGTAGATCACCGTCACGACCGTTGCGATCATCACGATCGAGGACGACCGTGGATGCACCCTGAGGTCCTTGATCGAGGACCACGAGAATGTCCCGATCGAAACCATGATCATGATCGCGACCAGTGCCGGCATCGGGATCTGGGCGACCAGATCGCCAAGGCCCACGACAAGGATCAAGAGCAGTACACCCGCGGTGAAGGCCGACAGCCTGCCGCGGCCGCCGGATTTCACGTTGATGATCGACTGACCGATCATGGCGCAACCGGCCATCCCGCCGATGAAGCCGGTGCAGGTATTGGCGACACCCTGGCCGATACACTCCTGGTTTCGGTTTGACTTGGTGTCCGTCAGGTCATCCACGATGTTCTGGGTCATCAGGCTTTCAAGCAGCCCGACCACCGCAACGGCCGCGGAGTAGGGAAAGATGATCACCAGCGTCTCGAAGGTCAGCGGAATATCGGGGATGAGGAATACCGGCAGCGTATCGGGCAGCACACCCATGTCACCCACCGTGCGGACATCCCACCCCATGACCACCACGAGCACCGAGAGCACGATGATCGTGACAAGCGGCGAGGGCACGGCCGTCGTCAGGCGCGGCAGAAGGTAGATGATGGCCAGACCAACGGCGACAAGGACATAGGTCAGCCATGTGACACCTGCATTGCCCAG
>JGI12210J13797_10356729_pt1 | contig 20750 bp, 19 predicted proteins | sample ElkSlonscriptome_3_FD_13797 | JGI IMG/M metagenome (IMG submission 13797)
CAAGTTTGAAACGTCTTTGATCAAGTTTTCCAGATGTTTTTCCAGAATCCACCGTTTTCCCTTACTGCCGTGCCCAAAGGCGGGAGGGTCTAGGATGATGCCGTGAAACCTCTCTTCTCTTCGTAAGGCTCTTTTCACATAGGCTCTGGCATCCTCCACCAGCCACCTTACGTTATCTATTCCATTGAGATCGGCGTTTTGTTTGGCCCAATGACTTAGCTGCTTCAAAGCCTCTACATTTGTAACCTCAGCACCTGATTCAGAAGCAACAATGCTGGCTGCAGAGGTGTACGCAAAAAGGTTTAGAATTCTAGAAGACTTGTTTTTAAGCAGATGGTGTTGGATAAATTTCCAGTTTTCAACTTGCTCGGGAAACAAGCCAATATGTTTGAATTTGCTAAGCTGAAGCTGGAATTTGATCACCTTGCTGGCCCAGTGATACTCGATCAACCAACTGTTGGGAAGGGCTTGATCATAGTGCCACACTCCATCGCTGGCCGACTTCTGTTCAAAGGTATAATGGGCTTCAGCCCAAGGCCCTGAAAGTTTTTTGGCCCCTTGCGCCTCAACTTCCGGCCGGTCTAGGAGGTAAGGCCCAAAACGTTCTAACTTTCTTCCTTCTCCTGAGTCGATCAGTTCATAATCTAATCCTTGGGTGTTGGCGAAGATGGTCATGGAGACTTTTGAGGAATAAGCTTTCTTTATTGGTTGATTTCCAGCAAACATAGTGAAAAGAAGCCCGATATCTTTTAACTTTGTGATCCCAAATTTCAGGCATGAACGAAGACAGGAAAGTAAGAGTACGATTTGCACCAAGTCCAACAGGTCCACTGCACATGGGAGGCGTAAGAACCGCCCTATACAATTATCTTTTTGCTAAAAAGCAAGGTGGCGACTTTATCCTCAGAATTGAAGACACTGACCAGACGCGCTATGTAAAGGGAGCAGAAGACTACATTAGGGAATCGCTGGAATGGTGTAGGATTATACCCAACGAAGGGCAAGGATACGGCGGAGACAGCGGGCCTTACAAACAATCAGAACGCAAGGGGCTCGGGTTTTATCGTAAGTATGCAGAGCAATTGGTTGCCGAAGATAAAGCCTATTACGCTTTTGATACTCCCGAAGAGCTTGAGAAAATGCGTGAAGATCTTAAAAAGGCTGGAGTGGCAGCCCCGCAATACGATGCCATCTCCAGAGGAAGAATGAAGAATTCCATTTCATTGCCTTCAGATGAGGTAAAAGAGCGTCTGGAAAGCGGAGAGCCTTACGTGATAAGGATCAAAATCCCGCGCAATGAGGAGATCAAGTTTGAAGACATGATCAGAGGTTGGGTGATGGTGCATTCCTCCAACTTAGACGACAAGGTCCTTTTCAAAAGCGATGGTATGCCCACTTATCATTTGGCAAACATCGTAGATGACCATATGATGAAAATTACTCATGTGATCAGAGGAGAAGAGTGGTTGCCTTCAGCCCCTTTACACGTGTTGATGTATCGTTATTTTGGTTGGGAGGAAGAGATGCCACAGTTTGCTCATTTGCCTTTATTGTTAAAACCTGATGGCAACGGGAAATTAAGTAAACGCGACGGGGACCGATTAGGATTTCCGGTTTTCCCATTGGAATGGAAGGATCCGGCCAGCGGGGAAGTTTCATCAGGATACCGGGAAAAAGGCTACTTCCCGGAGGCTTTTATCAATATTCTTTCGCTTCTAGGCTGGAATCCGGGAACGAACCAAGAGCTTTTTAGTCTGGAAGAGCTGATCCAAGAGTTTAGCTTCGATAGGGTTGGAAAGGCCGGGGCGAAATACGATCCTGAAAAAGCAAGGTGGTTCAATCAGCAGTACTTGAAGGAGAAACCGAATGCTGAGATCGCTGAAGCTCTTTTTGAGATCGATAGTGCACCTGAATATGCCAAGGCAAAAGGGAAGGAATATTTAGCCAAGGTTTGTGGGCTGATGAAAGAAAGGGCTGTTTTCTTAAAGGATATTCCAGCGGAAGGGAATTATTTCTTCCAGCCACCGACGTCTTATGATCAGAAAACCGTGAAGAAGAAGTGGAAGGAAGACAGTCCGAAGATCATGCAGGAGTGGATGTCTGTGCTTGAAGGACTATCTGACTTCAAGGCAGATCAGATTGAATCCGCCATAAAAAACTTCATGGAAGAGAAAGGATTGGGATTTGGGGCGGTATTACCTCCATTTAGATTGCTACTGAGTGGCACCGGAATGGGACCATCTTTATTTGAGATCGCTGAATTGCTTGGTAAGGAAGAGTGTTTGGAACGGATGAAAAACAGTTTGCAAAAACTTGCGGATTAATGGCAAATCAACACCAAGTAATTGTCGAGGAATTAAAGCTTTACGGTTATCACGGGATACACGAAGAGGAGCGTAAGCACGGCACTTTTTTCCAATACGACCTGAGCGTACAGACTGAATTTTCCCTCGGCATGGAAAGCGATGAATTACGTGATACCCTGAATTATATTGAATTGATTGAAATTATCAAAGAAGCCAACGCGGTGCCGGCAAAATTGCTTGAATACTTGGGAGGGAAAATAGGTAAAGCCATTTTTGAGGCTCATCCAAGAGCGAAAGAGATTCGACTGAAAATTCAAAAGTTAAACCCTCCCATTGGCGAGGAATTAAAAAGCGTCGGGGTTCTCATAGAAGAAAGCCGCGAAAGCCTAAATAAATAAGGGGATTTAATTACTTTTACCCCTTCTGGTCACGTGGCCGAGTGGTTAGGCAGTGGTCTGCAAAACCATCTACAGCGGTTCGAATCCGCTCGTGACCTCAAGCCTAAAAAAGCCCATCGAAAGATGGGCTTTTTTGTTTCCCGGCCCCGCGTCAAACTCGTTTGTGAGCAGGGGACGGAAACAAAAAAGCAACCATGAAGCAGAGCTTCATGGAGCTTTTTTAGGCTTGGAGTTGTTTTAAACTTCTCAGGATGGGCGCTGAACTAAGCGAAACAGAGTGAAGCAGATGAGGCGCCAATCCATTTTTTTTAGAACAAAGAGAAAAGAACAAAGAATAAAGACTTGAAGTAGGCGTTGAGATAGGCCTGTCATGTGACAATGAAAGTCCGGCTATCGGTCTTCGACCATTAAAAGGCGTGGAGTTGTTTTAAACTTCTCAGGATGGGCGCTGAACTAAGCGAAACAGAGTGAAGCAGTTGAGGCGCCAATCCAATTTGTTTAGAACAAAGAGAAAAGAACAAAGAATAAAGACTTGAAGTAGGCGTTGAGATAGGCCTGTCATGTGACAATGAAAGTCCGGCTATCGGTCTTCGACCATCAAACGGCCTTTCGCAGAATTGCAAATCCTGCTTCCGAGAAAGCCCAACTTTAGGCACTCTAGTGCACTTCCGAAACTCTTATCTTTACTCCTTATACCAACCTCCATCGCCAAATAAGAGTTTCGGAATGAACATCCTCCTCATCGACAATTATGATTCCTTTACCTACAACCTCCTACATTATTTGGAAGAGGCTTCGGATACTAAGGTAGAAGTGCTGAGAAATGATGAGATTGAGGCCATTGACTCCACAGACTTCACGCATATCGTGATCTCACCAGGACCAGGTTTACCTGAGGAATCAGGGCAATTGCTCGACTTTATTCAAAGAAATCTGCACAAAAAGATGCTGGGGATCTGCCTCGGTCAACAGGCCCTGGCTGAAGTGTTTGGCATGAGTCTCACACAACTTGAAAGGGTGGTACACGGACAAGCAACCCATATTGAGATTCTCGACAAGCATGAATCGCTCTTTAAGGGCTTACCAGCACAATTTCGAGTGGGACGATATCATTCTTGGGTGATCGACGCTACTTCAATAAAGCCAGAAATCTCAGTAACCGCTAAAGACCAAACTGATGAGATCATGGGCATTCGCCACCTGAAAAAAGATATTTCGGCAGTGCAATTCCACCCCGAAAGCATCCTTACTGATTACGGCAAGCAAATGATCGCCAATTGGCTGTAAGCTTAAACTAGATCTCGAACTTGATACCCTGAGCCAATGGAAGCTCATCCCCATAATTGATGGTGTTGGTCTGACGTCGCATATAGACCTTCCAGGCGTCTGAACCAGACTCTCTGCCACCTCCGGTTTCTTTTTCTCCGCCGAAAGCACCGCCAATCTCTGCTCCTGAGGTACCGATGTTCACGTTGGCTATTCCACAATCAGAACCTTCGTGAGACAAGAAACGCTCCATGTCTTTCATGTTGCTGGTCATGATTGCGGACGATAAGCCTTGCTTCACCCCGTTTTGCGCGGCAATAGCCTCATCCATTTCATTGTATTTGATCAAGTAAAGGATCGGAGCAAAGGTCTCTTCCTGAACAATCTCCCACTCATTCTCAACCTCGGCAATTACCGGCTTTACATAGCATCCTGATTCGTATCCGGCTCCATCCAAGGTGCCTCCTTCATTGAGCAGGGTGCCACCTGACTTTTCAATCTCTTTTAAGGCCTGTTGATAGTTCTTCACCGCATCCTGATCGATCAATGGGCCCATGTGATTGCTTTCATCCAAGGGATTACCAATGCTCAGCTGTTGGTAGGCCTTTACTATGCCGTCTTTCACCTGCTCATAAATGCTTTCGTGAATGATCAGTCGGCGTGTAGAAGTACATCGTTGTCCGCAGGTACCCACGGCTCCGAAAACCAATGCCGGAATGGCCATTTTCAGGTCGGTAGTTGGGCTAAGAATCACCGCATTGTTGCCTCCCAATTCCAACAAACTCTTTCCCAAACGTTCGGCAACTTTAACCGCTACCTGTTTTCCCATGCGGATGGATCCTGTGGCCGAGATCAACGGAATTCTGTGATCCGAACTCATCCATTCTCCCACTTCTCGATCGCCATTTATAAGGCAAGAGATGGCTGTTGGCATATTGTTATTCTCTAAAACTTCAATAATCAGCTTCTGACAAGCTATTCCACACAATGGAGTTTTCTCAGATGGTTTCCAGATGCAGGCATCTCCACAAACCCAAGCCAGGGCAGTGTTCCAGCACCATACCGCCACCGGAAAATTAAAGGCTGAGATAATCCCCACTACACCCAAAGGGTGGTATTGCTCATACATTCGGTGTTTGGGACGCTCTGAATGCATGGTAAAGCCGTGAAGTTGTCGCGAAAGGCCAACAGCAAAGTCGCAGATGTCAATCATTTCTTGCACCTCTCCAAGTCCTTCTTGGTAGGATTTACCCATTTCATATGAGACTAGCTGCCCCAATTCAGCCTTCTTCTCTCTGAGTAGTTCCCCGAATTGCCGAACGATCTCGCCTCTCTTTGGAGCAGTTATCTTTCTCCATTCGGCCTGAGCCTCAAGCGCTGCTTTAACGCTTTCTTCATAGGCTGAGCGATCAGTGGCGCTCACTTTGCCGATCAGTTTACCGTCGACCGGTGAATTCGACTCAAAGAGTTCGCCTTTTGAATCGATCGACTTGCTTCCTGCGAAAGTGCCGTTATTTTCTGCCTTGAGATGAAGAGCTGAGAGAAGGTTTTCTGTGCTGAGCATTGGGCTTAAATTTTTTCAAAAGTAAGCCAATCCAAACGGAATAATCGAAAAAATAATGCGAATTAGAGTGGGTGATTCTAATTGGTCTGATAGGTCGCAATCCTAAGTTCATTGAGGAAGCGATCTAGAATGTCATACCCTACATGATCCATTACTACCACCTTATACCAAAGCGGTGGTCTTTCATAGGAGTCGGCCACCAGTTCATATTTGTTGGCTAGTTCTGCCGGAATTTGTTCGGCATTGATGGCAACGATGTTAATGTAGGGGTTCCTGTAATATGATATCTCCATCTCTTCTAACGCTTTTCCGAGGTAGTCGGTGCGGTTAAGGAGTGCGGTGATTTTCTTTTTCCAGCCTTTGGAACCATATCGCATCAATACCATCCACATCACTACTGCATTGGCGCCGCTGCGGCTTCCACACAGCGTGTTGTCTAGGCCTGGAACGTATTGGGCCTGTTGGTTACTGACGTATTTCATGAACCCTTTTCGGATCAGGAATAGTCCGGTACCGTAAGGGGTTTGGAGAAGCTTATGACCGTCTATGGAGATCGAACTGACCTTCGGGTTTCCGAAGTGATGGTTGGAATTCAGCTTGCTAAAGGGGTAAATAAAACCACCGAAAGCAGCATCCAAGTGGAGTTTATAGGTGAGGCGATTTTCCTCTATCAAATCGATCACCGGGTCGATCTCATCCACAGAACCAAACATGGTGGTCGACATGTTCAGCACTACAATGAAGTACTTCACCCCTTCACTCATGGCTCTGGCCAAAGCTTCCGTGAGCGAGGATAGTTGAATATTTCGATCTTGTCGATCAACGCCTAACAAAAAAGGCTTTATTCGAAGTAAATCACAGGCCTTGGTAATGGAGTAGTGGGTGTCTTCTGAAAAAAGCACCCCGATCTGCTGATCTTTGGCGTTGTACTCCTTGATGAAGTAGTTGCGATAGATCCAAAGCGCTTCTATATTTGCTTCAGTTCCTCCGCTGGCTACATAGCCATCTACGGTCTGCTTCTCTGCCTGAAAGATCTCCTCAGCGCATAAATTGATCAGCTCTCGCTCCAACTTTTGTGTGCCTTTAAAGATGGGAGAACTTTCCTTTCCTATGGTATGGCAGCCGATATGGTTGGGATTATTGATCAAAGCTTTTAGAAACGGGGCTGTATTTAAGAACGGGGCGTCTGGTGAGAATTCTTCTCGGTCTAAATAGGTGCCCGGGGCTCCTAAAATATCCCCTTGACCGTAATTGTTGTTGGCATCAATGGCTTGGTTAATTCGCTCATTGATCTCTAAGTCACTCAATGCATTCCATCTCATCGTCAATGACAGTTTAGGTTGTTGGTATTTTCCACTAAAAGCGGACTTATATAAGGGATGCCCAAATTAGCCCCCCTCAAGATGAAGAGCACACCAAGCAAAATGAGAAATACCGGAATGGCTTGCTTGATTTTTCGAGCATAGGTGTGTGATAGCTTATTTCCGAAGACGGCCACGGTCCACATCAACGGAAATGTCCCCAAGCCGAAAAGCATCATAAAAAGGCCTCCTTGGATCGGACTAGCCATACTGACTGATCCCGCAATTGCCATATAGACTAAACCGCAAGGCAAAAAACCGTTTATGAAGCCAATGCTTAAAAGATTAACGGCTGATTTTCTTTGAAAGGCACGAGCCAATGCACTTTTTAGCCTATTGATGTAGTGGAGATAAAAGCCTGGAAGTTTCATTTTGAAATAATTCTTCTGAAAAATCACCCCAAGTATGATGACTACTCCAATAATGATCGATAAGTATTGCTGGATTCCGAAAAGTTGTAAACCGCTACCCAAAAAACCAAAAGCTAGACCCAAGAGGAAATAGCTGCTTATTCGACCAATGCTGTATACCAGGTTGCCACTTAATACCCCCCACCCATTGCTTCTGTCTAATGGTAAGGCAAGGGCAATCGGTCCGCACATCCCTACACAGTGTAGGCTGCCCAATAAACCAATACTCAATGCCATCCAATATTCCATTAGGGAATGATTAATGTTTGTTCGTTATAATATTTCTCCCCTTGATAAGTCCATTCGATCTTAGCCAAATACTTCCCCTTGCTGAACTTTTCAAGCGGGATGCTCTCTTTGAGAGATTTAAGCGTGAATTCGAAATCCTTCCCAGCGTCTGATGGCCGAAAGAAATTCACTTTCCCTTCTACCTTGGTTTCTTGGGATTCGACACTCATGGGGATATTCAGCATCAACTTTTGACCAGCAATTGAAATTTGAGGTTTTATTTCAGCCTTTATTGCTCTACTTTTCTGGTCGATCTTTTCCTGATACTTGATCTCCTGTTCGTAGTAATCCTCGCTTACCAGGTCCCATTTTTCCCCAAATGTCAGATAGACCATAAAGATGACCAAAGCCACAAAGACCGTGTAAGCGAAAGCAATCCAGTTTCCCCAATTCAATTTCATTGTCTTTTGATCTTAATTGGCGCCAAAAAGGCGGTTTTAACGGTTTCGATTAGCTCACCTTCTGCATCGTACACTCCTAACTTGATCTTTGAGTTGCGTTCCGATAGTTGGTCTTTATCAATGACCACAAAAAAGCTACCTTCTGCGATCCCCTCAGCAGGGATCATTGGTTCTGTTCCGCCAATATATTCGATGGTTCCATCAACGTCGATCAGTCTTAAATGGATCGGAATCTCTTCAAAGGTCTTATTGATGATCTTGTAGTTGTACAAGTTACTGATGATGTTTTCGGAACGCTTTTGATATTGTTGTCCCGGAGTTTTAAGAATGTTAGCATCTACGTCGGTGCGGCTTAGTAGAAAAAACCCAATCACACACAAAAGGACGGCCAATACTCCTGAATAAGCAATACTTCTGGTCGTGAAGACCTTTTTCTTTCTGCTTACTATTCCTTCCTCGGAATCGAAGCGAATAAGCCCTTTGGGCAAGCCTACGCTTTCCATCATATGATCACAGGCGTCAATACAGGCAGTGCAATTCACACATTCCAATTGCGTACCATTTCGAATATCTATTCCGGTCGGACAAACGTGTACGCACTGTTTACAATCAATACAATCGCCTTTGTTTGCCTGATCCCGATCTTCTCCTTTTTTAAACTTTGCCCTTTTCTCACCTCTTATGTAATCGTAGGCCACTACTAGCGAGTTTCGATCCAGCATTACCCCTTGAAGCCTTCCGTAGGGGCAAGCGACCAGACACACTTGCTCTCTAAACCAACTAAACACAAAATAAAAAACCGCCGAGAAAATTAAGATGGAAGCTAGTCCACCAAGGTGAGTTGCGGGATTGTCGGTGATAATTTCGATCAAGGCGTCAGAGCCAATGATGTAGGCCAGGAATGTGTTGGCAATCAAAAACGATATGGCAAAGAATATGCTGTGCTTTGCGATTCTTTTCCTGACTTTTTCTCCGTCCCACTTTTGTTTTCTAAGCCGTTGCTGCTGTTTAAAATCGCCATCGATCCAATATTCGATCTTGCGGAAAACCATTTCCATAAAGATGGTCTGCGGGCAAACCCAGCCGCAAAATAATCGGCCAAAGATTACGGTAAACAAGACAATGAAAAGCATACCGGCAAGCATGATCAGCACAAAAATGTAGAAGTCTTGTGGCCAGAATACTTGTCCGAAAATAATGAACTTTCGTTCGAGAATATTGATCAGTAAAACGGGTTTACCATCAATCCTCAGAAACGGTCCGGAAAAGAGCAACGCAAGGAGGAACACGCTTACCCAAGTCCGCGCATTATAGTATTTTCCGCTCGGTTTTTTGGGAAATATCCAACTTCTCTTTCCCTCTTCATCTATGGTAGAGATGGAGTCGCGAAAGCTCTGATCCATGTGGTCCTTTTCTTCGCTCATGCGATAAGTAAAATTTATTGGTCAACTTCCACCACAACCGTAGTGGTATCGCCTTCCACGTTTTCAAACTCCTCAACGTAGACTTCGCCCTGCGGGGCTTTGCCGTTTGGAGGGCTAGTGCCTTGAAGACTTAATACGAAGCTTGCTACACTTTGCATTTGTTCAGGAGTAAATTGCGATTCCCAAGCAATCATCCCTTTGGCTGCTACCCCATATTTAATAGTAGAAAACACATTTTTGATGTTACCTCCGTGAATCCAATATTGGTCGGTGAGGTTTGGGCCAGCTCCGCCTTCTCCAAGCTGACCGTGGCAAGTGGCGCAATTTCCCTTGTAGATGGCTGCTCCTTTGTCTAAGGTGGGGGCGTCCACCAGATATACCACATTGTCTTCTGTGACCAAGTCGGTTGCCTCAGCCATCATTTCCGCTTTCATCGCTACTGCTTCTTCCACCTGAGCCATGTATTCTTCATGACTTGAAGGCATGTCGCCGGTTATGTAAATACGGACCATATACACCACTCCGAAAAGAATGGTAGCGTAAAACATGTATTTCCACCATGGTGGCAGGTTGTTGTCCAACTCTCTGATCCCATCATATTCGTGGTCCATCATAATGGCTTCTTCCTCTTCAACTGGGACTCTATCCGTCAAGCTAAGGCTGGCGAAAAGATCTTCTTTCGCCTCTTCTTCTTCAAAGCTTTCCCCTCTTTCAAGCTTGATAAGGGTTTGCAGAGAATTGAATAGGATAAAGATCACCGCTACCTGGAAGAGGATCACCGTGCTTAATAACCAAAAGATCTCATCCGTCATTACGAAGTCCGGTAATATAGGGGATGAGTTCGCGGCTTGAGCTGCGCCGGCAGTGCCTAGGCCTGCCAGCAATAGTATTGTTTTAGCGGCATTTTCCTTACGAGAAGTCTGATCTAAGACCGGCTTACTTAAACTTTTTATGCTATTCGAAAGAGCCGAAATGATGGCCAGAAGCAAAGCAATGAAGCCCAGCATAAGAAAAAGCAAAGTGCTATCTGCGATTCCGGTTGAACTGGCAATACTATTGGTTTCCTGCGCCAAAAGATCGGTTGAGCCTAGGAAAGAAAGGGTTAAAAAAGCAACCACCGACTTGGATTTAATGCTTAGATTTTTCATGCTTTTGCTTGATTTTGGTCTAATTTTTCATCGAATGGCATGTTAGACAGCTGATCAACGTGATCTTTTCTTAATAATGCCACCCACACAAATAGGCTGATGAAGAAAATGAAGAAAATGATGAAGGAGATCAGAGGAAAGATTTCGATCCCCACAATAGTCTCCATATGATGTTTAATGAATTTTAGCATAACAATTATTTTTCTGCGGTTTCAGTGGTTTTTTCGATATCTACTCCAAGTCGCTGCAAGTAGGCAATCAAGGCAACTACTTCTCGGTCTGGAGCCAGATCAAAACCTTCTTCTTCCAATTGGTCTCTCATGTCTTCTACGATCTCCTGGGCTTGTTTAGCCACATCTTGATTTGCTACGGCTGCGTATCCTTCTTCGTATGGCACGCCTAGGGTAATCATGGCATTGATCTTGGCAGCGGTCATGGTTGTGTCATAGCTCTTGTCCAATAACCATGGATAAGCCGGCATGATCGAACCCGGAGATACAGACCTGGGATTATAAAAATGTTTGTAGTGCCAAGAATTCGGTTTTTTAAGCTTTGAGCTTCCTTCTCTAGCCAGGTCAGGCCCGGTTCGCTTAGAGCCCCAAAGGAACGGGTGATCATATACGAATTCACCGGCCTTGGAATATTCTCCGTATCGTTCGGTTTCAGAGCGAAATGGCCTTACCATCTGTGTGTGACAGGCATTACACCCCTCCTGAATGTAGACATCTCTCCCGATCAGCTCAAGCGGAGTATAGGGCTTGACCGTTGCAATGGTGGGCACATTTGATTTCACCAAGAATGTGGGAACCATCTCGATCACCCCTCCGATCAAGACCATTACCAAAGCACCAATGAGCAGTTGGATGGGTCTTCTCTCGATCCATCGGTGCCAGTATTCTCCTTGAGCAAGCGCCGGAGTTATCGGAGAAAGTGCTGGGGCCTCTGCCTCTTCCTCTCTTTGGAAGGCGCCCACTTTGGCGGTCATAATTAAGTTGTAAACCATGGCGATCACACCAATGTAGTACAAGCTACCACCAATGGCTCTGTAGGCGTACATAGGAAGAATATTGGTCACTGTCTCTAAAAAATTCGGGTACTGCAAAAATCCATTGCTGTTAAAGTCGTTCCACATTTGGCTTTGTGTAAACCCAGCCCAGTAGAGCGGAATGGCATAGAACAAGATCCCCAAGGTGCCGATCCAAAAATGGAAATTGGCCAGTTTGGTTGAGAATAGTTGAGTTCTATAAAGCTTTGGAAAAAGATAGTAGAGCATTCCAAAAGTCAGGAATCCGTTCCATCCTAATGCGCCTACGTGTACGTGAGCGATGATCCAATCCGTAAAGTGTGCAATTGCATTCACACTTTTTAGTGAAAGCATAGGGCCTTCAAAGGTCGACATCCCATAAGCGGTTACGGCAACCACCATAAATTTCAATACTACACTGTCGCGCACTTTATCCCAGGCACCTCTTAAAGTAAGTAGACCGTTGATCATACCGCCCCAAGATGGTGCGATCAGCATAACTGAAAACACCACCCCAAGAGATTGCGCCCAGTCGGGAAGAGCTGTGTAAAGCAGGTGGTGGGGACCAGCCCAAATGTATAAGAAGATCAATGCCCAGAAATGAATGATCGAAAGGCGGTAAGAAAATACCGGTCGGTTGGCGGCTTTGGGAATGAAGTAATACATTAAACCCAAATAAGGGGTGGTTAAGAAGAACGCCACTGCATTATGTCCGTACCACCATTGCACCAAGGCATCTTGTACGCCTGCATACCAGGAGTAGCTCTTGAACAAGCTCACTGGCAACTCAAATGAATTTACGATGTGAAGTACTGCTACCGTTACGAAGGTGGCGATGTAAAACCAGATGGCCACGTAAAGATGGCGCTCTCTTCGTTTCATAATAGTCGCAAACATGTTCCAGCCGAATACCACCCAAATCAAAGCAATGGCAATATCAATTGGCCACTCTAATTCAGCATATTCTTTTGAGGTAGTGTAGCCTAGGGGTAAGGTAATTACGGCGGATACAATGATCAGCTGCCAACCCCAAAAGTTGATACGTGATAGCATATCGCTCCACATTCTGGTTTTTAGGAGCCTTTGAAGCGAATAATACACTCCGGCGAAGATTCCATTACCTACAAAAGCAAAGATCACCGCATTGGTGTGCAGTGGTCTGATTCTTCCGAAGGAGGTGTACTCTATTCCCATGTTTAAAGCCGGGAAGATCATTTGTAGGGCAGCCAAAAGGCCTACCAACATGCCAACAGCCCCCCAAAGGATGGTTGCATTGGCAAAAAGGCGTACGATATTATTATCGTAGCTGAACTTTTCTAACGTTCCACTAGTGTGTGTGCTCATGATGATTGATTATCTGAATTGCTTGATTTTTCTTTTTCGTCTTCGAATAACATTCTCACTGAAGGGGTGTAGTCGTCTTCATACTGACCAGACCTCACCGACCAAATGAAGGCAAATAAGAAGCCAAGTGCTACGGCCAGACTGGTTAAGATGAGGATGATGAGAACGCCCATACATAGTTTATTAATTGGGGCAAATATGATGGCGGAAAAAAGGGTAAAAAATGATAATTGTCAGCTTCTGAAAATTAGTATGCTTTTTTTATGGATTTTGCCCAGGTGGCCAAGCTCACGAAGCCAACTACGCTGATCGAGCTAATTGGCATCAGTATTGCCGCGAACACTGGAGAAAGCTCGCCCTGGACGGCATAGCTCAAGCCTATAAGGTTGTATAAAAAAGAGATCACAAAGCTGATCCATACGATTCTTCTGGTGTAATTGGCATAATTGAAAATGCCCGGCAGAAAATGGAAACGTTCGCCCTCAAGGATGAGGTCCGATGCCGGAGCAAAAGCATGTACATCTTCAGCAATACTTACGCCTACATCTGCGCTTTTCAATGCCGCCGAGTCGTTTAGTCCGTCGCCAACCATTGCCACCTTTTGGCCTGACTGCTGAAGGGATTCTATAAAAAGCACTTTCATTTCCGGACTTTGCTCGAAGCGCAATTCACTTCCTTCTGGAAATAGGTTTTCGAACTGTCCTTTATTTCCTTCATGATCACCGGATAAAATAGAAAGCCCATAGCTTCTTGAAAGTTGAGCTAAACTCGTTTCCAGCCCTGCTCTCATGCTTGTGTGAACAGTATATATGCCAAGCACTTCTTTTTCAAAAGATAAAACCACAGTACTACCTTGCTTCTTTTTAAGCGTAACCCCTAGCCAATCGGCAGAGCCAAGTTGAAAAACCTTCCCATCGATCACCGCCAAGACTCCCTTTCCTTCGATCTCTTCAAAGTGATCGAGCTTGATGGGCTCTATCTCTTGAAAATCAGCAAGTAGCGCCTTACTTAATGGGTGAGTGCTCTGATTAAGCATTGCGGCAAATGCGCTTTTTTCATAATCGTTCAAGGCACTCCCTTGGTAACTGACCTTAGCGCCTTGTTTGTAGGTGAGCGTACCCGTCTTATCGAAAACCAGATGAGTAATCTTAGACATGGCTTCCATTACCGCAGCATCGCGCAGGTAACAACCAATTCTACCAAGTTTTCTGATGGCATGTCCAAAAGCAAATGGCGCAGCTAGCGCAAGGGCGCAGGGGCAGGCCACGATCAGCACCGCGCTCACAGTTTCAAAAACCATTGACCAACCGTTCTGCATATGAAATAGGCCCGTAATCAAAGCGATCATCAGGATGATCGGCGTAAACCACTCGCTAACTTTATCGGTGCTCTCAGAAAAGTGCGATTCCATTTGGCCTTTGTTCATCTTGGCATAACGATTCCAAAGGGCAGTAAGTCTACTTTGATCCAAAGGTTTTAAGACCTCCAACTCGATAGCCTCACCAACTTGACGCCCCCCGGCGAAGATCTTTTCCCCCAGGGCCTTTTCAACCAGTCTCGATTCACCACTGATGAATGAATTATCCAATCTGGCCTTTCCTTTAAGCAGCCTGGCATCTACCGGGATCAACTCTCCATTGCGCACCATGATCTTCTGTCCTTTCTCAACCTTGTTCAGTGGCACACTTTTAATCGATCCGTTGATCAGGCGACTCACGGCAATCGGGAAGTAAGAGCGATAATCTCTTTCAAAGGAAAGCTGATGATAGATCTTTTGCTGAAATAACCGACCTAGCAACAAAAAGAACATCAGTCCGCACAAAGAGTCAAAATAACCACTACCATGTTGCCCAACAATCTCATAAGTGGAACGCAAGTAAAGTACGGCCACTCCCAAAGCGATCGGCACATCAATGTTCAAGCGCTTTTGACGCAGGCTGTACCAGGCTGATTTAAAATAATCCTGACCGCTATATATGGCCACCGGGGTAGCTAGAATTAAATTCAACCAATTGAATAACCGACTCAGCTCTTCATCTAGGTGGTAATTGATCCCGAAATATTCAGGAAGGCTCAACAGCATGATATTACCAAAAGCAAAACCAGCCAAGCCGATCTGATAGATCAATTTGCGATCGTAACCTTTGCGCTGCTTTTTTTTATCTTTTCCAATCTGATCGAGGGAAATGTCAGGGGCATAGCCAATCGACTGCAAGAGTTCTGCAACTTCCCTCAAGCTGAGGTTGCGATGGTCGTAAACGATCGAAAGTTCTTTCTTCAGAAAATTGACCTTACTTTCTGCAATGGCCGAGTTGAACTTGTAGAGTCTTTCCAGTAGCCAGACACAGGCACTGCAATGGATTTGAGGGAGTGAAAAAGATACTGAACTTCGTTCTTCGTCGGAAAAAAGGGTTAGTTCTTCACGGATCTTCTCATCATCCAGAAAACCATATTTCCCTTTCTGACTGAACGACTGCTTCTTGCCTGCCTGAGGCTCGATCTTATAATATGCTTCGAGTTCGTTGGCATGAAGAATTTCAAAGACGGTCTTACACCCCAAGCAGCAAAAGGGCTTCGAATCAAGTAGAATTCGTTCATCCCTGCATTCATCGCCGCAATGATGACAAGAGGTTTTCTTTTTAGTGAGGTGTCCTTCCATGGAGGAGTCAAATTTTCTATTAAATTTATGCCCGGTGTATGATATTTATCATATTTTCTAGTAATTATCATGAGTGAGAGAGTACGAAACCCTAAATGTGAAACCTGCGGATCTCGAGATCGATCCGTTTTCTGTTCACTAAATAAAGAGCAGTTAATGGAATTGAACTCTGCAAAGAGTTGCGATGTGTACAGAAAGGGCGAGACTATTTTTAGAGAAGGCTCTTATCCAAGAGGGCTCTTTTGTGTAAACCAAGGGAAGATCAAAATAAGTAAGACAGGCTCTTCCGGGAAGGAACAGATCTTGAGATTTGCCAAAGGAGGAGATGTGATGGGCTACAACTCCATGCTGACCAACAAGCCGCTAGTGGCAACTGCCACCGCTATTGATGACGCAGCCATTTGCTTTATACCTGCAGACCAGTTCTTTTCCTTGATCAAAGAAGATGCTCGTTTTAGCCTCAATATGCTTGAACTTACAGCGAAGAATTGGCACACAGCTTCAAGGTTGCTTACAGACATGGCTCAAAAGTCGTCGAAACAGCGGTTGGCAGAAATGCTGCTATGGCTCAAGGAAACCTTTGGTCTAGATGAAGACGACTGCATCGATATTAAACTGTCCAGAGAAGAAATCGCCAACATGGTTGGTACGGCAACCGAGGCGGTAATTCGATTGCTTTCAGATTTAAAGAAGCAGGGTTACATCCTTTTAGAAGGGAAAAAGATCAGACTACTTGACATTCACGGTTTGGCAACCTTAGCTGAGCTGGAAGATTAATCTACCATTATGAATAACAAAATGATCGTTGATGAACGCCAGAGAGATATCGGGCGATTCATGGTGGGAAGGCTGTTGCCTTTCCGAAAGAAAAGAGCAATCGGCCCCTTTGTTTTTATAGACCACATGGGACCGGTTGAGCTAAGCAATGGAAAATTTTTGGACGTGGATCAGCATCCACACATTGGATTGTGCACGCTTACCTACCTCTATGAAGGGGAGATCGAGCACAGAGATAGCACCGGGGCTGTGGAGACGATCAGGCCCGGAGATGCGGGCTTTATGACATCCGGTAAAGGGGTAACTCACACTGAACGTACCCCAGAAACCAAAAGAAAGCTAAGCAAGCAGACCATGCATGGATACCAGATCTGGGTAGCATTGCCCAAAGATCATGAGGAAATGGAACCACGTTTCGACTACTACCCTAAAAGCAGCTTACCCACTTGGGAAGAGGGTGGAATATCCTATCGACTGGTTGCCGGTGAAGGTTTTGGGAAAAAATCACCTCTTCTCGGTTACAGCCCGATGTTCATGGTTGATTTAGAGGTCAAGGAAGACAGTGAATTGAACCTTCGGGCGCATTTAAAGGAAGAGATCGCATTCGTGATCGTAAAGGGATCCCTGGAAGATAATGGGGAGAAGGTGAAGGCCGGTCAGATGATGATTAGCAAGAGCGATGATGCCTGCAAGATCAAAGTGGATGCGGGTACAACCTTATTACTCTTTGGTGGAGAGGCTTTCCCGGAAGAGCGCCATCTGCTATGGAATTTTGCCTCTTCTTCTAAAGGGCGTTTGCAAGAAGCCAAGGCAGATTGGCAGGCGAGGAATTTTCCTAAAGTTCCCGGAGACGAAAGCTACATTCCTATTCCGGTTTGATCGTTTGCCTAGTAGTAGAAGGCGAAGAAGCTGAAGAAGAACAGATTTACCAGATAGTAGTGAAGAGAAAAGGTAAATTGTTTTTCTAATTTAAAGTTTGAAATGATCACTTGCATGAGCAAGCCGATGACAAACCAGCTGAGGTAGTTTTTCAGAGGAGGCATTCCGCCCTGGAAATGCCAGAAACCAAAAGCGTCAGCCACCAATTCCATTGACACGTCCAAGACAACCATCAAAACCGCCGCTCCAAGAGCAACGAATGCCTTTTGAGAGGAGAAGTGTGAAACGATACTTTTAGAGACCAAGGCCAGTACCATCCAGTTGAAACCGATTATCAAAGGGGTTCCGTCCAATTGAAAACCGAAATTTTTGCCGTAATGATATTCGCCAAACAGCGATAAATGGTTAACCCCAATCCATTCAGCCAAAAAGCCGATCAAAATCAGGACCAGCGCGCTAAGCGCAAATTTTTTGTTTTCAAAAGGGAATATCCAAAAGCTCAAAAGGCTGTAAAGAAAAAGAGTATAGGGAGTTTTACTGAGGAACCACTCCGAAGCGCCTAGGGCAATTCCTATGGTAGCTGAAAGCTGAAAAAGCCAGACTACGCCAATTGCTAGGGTAGATTTTTTTTGGCTGATATTACCGAGAAATGGCAGGCTTTTAAACATGAATTAGTTGATCATTTTTGCGGTAATCTTGGCCGATTGTAAACAAAGCGGAATCCCCCCACCGGGATGAGCTGACCCCCCACAAAAGTATAGGTTTTGATATTTCTTACTGAAATTAGGCTGCCTTAGGAATGCTGCATTTCTGCTGTTCGAGGAAGTGCCATAGAGGGAGCCCTTGTATGATTGCGTGTTTTGCTCAATGGTTAACGGATCTAAAACCAATTCGCATTCGATTAAATCTTCTAGATCTATATTTAATATGCGGTCCAACTTCTTTATGATCAAGGCCCTTGCTTTCTCTTTTAAGGCCACCCAATCTTGTCCGTTGTTTTCTGGGGCATTCACCATCACAAACCAATTCTCCCTGCCCTCCGGTGCATCGTCGGGCTTGTCTTTTGAGCTGATGTTCAGGTACACAGTTAGATCATCTGCAAAATCTTTGGTTTTGAAAAGGGATTTGAATTCGGCTTCGTAATCCTCACTGAAGAATATGTTGTGCAGATCCAACTGGGGAAACGATTGCTTCACCCCCCAGTAAAAGATCAAAGCTGAAGAGCTTCGTTCATGCTTTTCTACATTTTTAGCAGCTTCAGCGTCATTCAAGAGCTGCTGATAGCTAAAGAAGACATCCATATTGGATACCACTACATCTGCTTGATGGGATTCGTTTTCGGATTGTACTCCTTGTACTGCATTTTTCTCTACAAGTATTCGATCTACTTTTTTTTCTAGGTGAATGGCGACTCCAACTTCTTCAGCTAGCTTATGCATGCCTTCTGCGATAGAACGCATTCCATTTTTGGGAAAGTAGGTTCCAAAGTGCATCTCTAGAGCCGGGATCATCGACATGATGCCAGAAGTCTGGTAGGGCGAAGAACCGTTGTAGGTGGCAAATCGATTCAAAAGTTGAATCAGCTTGGGATGGTTGAACCATTTTCGATTGACTTGATCGAGGCTCTCATTAATCTCCAAACGAGGAAACTTTGCCAAGGCTCGGAAGGTGTCTTTCTTTAGATAATTCTTCCAAAGATGAAGTGAGTTCTCAATGAAGAGGGGAGAAGTAAGCTGGTATTTTTCCAAGCTTCGGTCAAAGTAGCTTCTAAGCTTTTCCGGGGCTTCATTAAATTTTTCAGCTAGCTCTTGATAGGCTTTATCCGGCTGGGCCGACATGGAAAACGTTTCTCCGTCGTCCCAGAAATAATTGCACACCACCGACTTCTTTTTGTAGGGAATGTAGTCGGTCATTTTCTTGTTGTGAAGGGCAAACAACTCTTCCACGAATTGGGGCATGGTAAATAAAGAAGGCCCGCTATCCCAGCGGTAACCGTCCTTTTCTAATTCGCCCATCTTCCCGCCTAGCTGATCCGAGGCTTCAAATAGATCTACTTGCCATCCCTGAATTTTCAATCTAATCGCGGCGGCAAGTCCTGCCACACCGCCACCAATTACGATTGCCTTACCCTTGGCCATCTTTTTCTAACTCTTCGATCTTTTTCAGCACTTCTTCTGCTTCCATGCGTTTCAGATCGCTGGCTTTCCGGTCGGTGGTCGATAGTCGATGCGATTCTTCCATCAACTTTTTATATTGCGCGGATAATTTGTCCTTTGGACTCTTCTTTTTGAATAATGAAAACATAGTATTTTTTTTAGGAAACAGTTAAATGGGTGCAGAGTTCTAGGCCTTCAAATTGAAAGCTTAAAATTACAAGGAACCCGTCCTTCCACCGTCAACCGGTAAATTGATCCCATTGATGTAAGAGGCAGCCGGTGAGGCAAGAAAAGCTGCTGCTGCTGCCACCTCTTCAGGCTGCGCTACTCTTCCCAGTGGCACTGCACTCTCCATGGTCTTTTGAACTTCCTCTTCCGACTTCCCGGTTTTATTTGATTTGTTGGAAATGATCGAGCTAAGACGCTCAGTGGCAGTCGCCCCAGGCAATACATTATTTACCGTTATGCCATAAGGGCCAAGTTCATTGGCCATGGTTTTTGCCCAATTGGCTACTGCCCCTCTGATGGTATTTGAAACGCCAAGCCCTTTTAGGGGAACTTTTACTGAAGTAGAAATGATATTGATAATCCTGCCATAACCATCGGCAATCATGCCTTCTTTTACACGCTGAACCAGCAGATGATTACAAAGCAGGTGCATCGCAAAGGCGTCTTGGAATTCTTGGAGCTTGGCTTCCGCGATCGGACCTGCCGGAGGTCCTCCGGTATTGTTGATCAAGACGTGAATAGGACTTTCTAGCCTCAACAAGGCCTTCTCTAAACTTTCTAAATTGCTAAAATCCGCTTGTAAATAGGCATGTTGCTGACCATCAGAAGGCAATTCCATCACTTCTTTTTTCAGCTTCTCCTCGTTTCTGGCGAGTAAGGTTATTTCCGCTCCCATGCTCGCCAGTTCATGGGCGATTGATTTTCCAATTCCGGCCGTGCTTCCACAAACCAGGGCTCTTTTCCCTTTCAAACTTAATTCCATATCATCTGATTGAGTGCCGAAGTTAGGCATAAATCAATTTTAAGGAAAGCTAGATTCTTACTACTTTAGGGCCACTCAAACCTAAGAATATGGCAATCAGAAGACCTTTCAATTTTAAGCAGTGGATCGACGAACACCGACATTTACTTAAGCCACCGGTAGGTAATAAATTAGTCTATGAAGATGCCGATTTCATTGTGATGGTGGTTGGCGGACCAAACGCTAGAAAAGACTATCACTATAATGAGAGCGAAGAATTCTTTTACCAGTTGGAAGGAGATATTGTGGTGAAGATCCAGGAAGAGGGGAAAGCAGTCGAGATTCCAATTAAAGAAGGGGACATCTATTTGCATC
>JGI12210J13797_10016605_pt1 | contig 20722 bp, 19 predicted proteins | sample ElkSlonscriptome_3_FD_13797 | JGI IMG/M metagenome (IMG submission 13797)
GACCAGCACACCGTCCAGGGTCTCGCTTTTCAAGAGGCCGCCGAAATCCTTGTAGGTCGCGGTGCCGGTATACTTGCCCAGCATCGTCGTGATCAGCCGCGAGGGGTCGGCGACGGCCGCGACCTTCACTCGTTCGTGGGCATTGGCGATCGAGAAATGGGTGATTCCCATCCGGCCAGCGCCGATGATCCCGAATTTGAGCGTATCGGTCATGTCTTCGGATACCTCCTGATCCCGATCCGGGCGAGTGCAAGGTGCCAGAAGAACAACGCGATCCTCGGATAGCGCCTGAGCAGTTCGGGCCGGTCGATCGTACGGATCAGCCACGCCATGTAGATCTTCCACCAGAACGGATGGATTTCAGGGCGATTGCCGGCATACCAGTCGAATACACCGCCGACCGAGGCGACGATGCAGGCATCGAGCCGGTCGCGGTGGCGATAGCCCCATTTCTCCTGCTTGGGAGCTGTCATGCCGAGAAAGACGATGTCGGGGCGGAAGGCATTGACGGCCGCGATCATGGCCTCGTTGTCCTCATCGGTGAATTCGGGCTTGTAGGGCGGGGAATGGGAGCCGACCGTCACGTCCGGATAATCGCGGAGGGTGCGCGCGGTCATCTTCTCGAGCGTCGCGGGGCTGGCGCCGAGGAAGAAGACGCGGCCCTTCGTCTCCTGCAACCGCTCCATGAAATGGTAGAATATGTCCGGCCCCTGGTTGGGCTTCGTCGTACGCCCCTTCAGCACGAGCGAGGCGAGGCCGAAATAGACCCCGTCGAGGCAAAGCCAGTCGGCCTCTTTCATCGCGTCGCGGTATAGCGGATCGCGCGTCGCATTGCCGTAGCTGATCGGGCTGATCGTCTGGATCGTCGAACACGGCCGCGTCAGCGGGATGAGCGAGAGATCCTCGTTGTAGACGGCATAGCCCATCGCCTCGACACATTGGTCTGAGCGGGCACGGTCCGGCACGGCCGTGATGGCGGGGAGGGGGTCGGCTTCAGCCATGCCGGAACGCATTGCTCTGAAAAACCGGATCGTCGTCGCGTGCGAACATCAGGTCGATCTGCCACAGCGCGCCGTCGGTCGGTCGATTGAGCACGTCGACGAGGTGGGTCACGCGGAAACCGCGTTCCGCCATGAAGCCGATCATCTCGTGAAACAGCAGGGTCTCGGGCGTGTGCCGGAAATTGTACGCTTCCATCACCAGGAAGCGGGTCTGCCCCAGGGTTTTCTCCGCGCTGCGCAGGATGGGCGCCTCGAAGCCGTGGGTGTCGAATTTCAGGAAATAGGGTGCGCCAAGGCCCTTTTCCGCGACGATCGAATCGACCGAGCGCACCGGGACCGTGCGCATCTGCCCTTCGGACCCATGCACGCTCGACCCGTCGAGATCTTCGGTCACGGCGAGATCTACCGTCCCGCCGTCGTCTTCACCGGCGACCGCGAGCACGTAGTCGAACCGCGGGTTTTCGCCGCGAAGCCGGTCGAGGTTGGGCTCTCGCTCCTTGAGCGGATCGACCCCGACAACCTGCGCTTCCGGGAACAGGTCCAGAGCCATGCGGCTCCAATTGCCCTGCGCCGCGCCGAGATCGAGAATGCCCCTGATGCCGTGATCGCGCGTCGCCAGCCAGCCAAGCGCATATTCCATGTCGACACCGGCGCGATAGAGCTGCGCGCCGGTGGGCGCGATCAGCCGGTTCACGGTCCGCAGGATCTGCTTTCTCGCGCTCATGGTCGGTTCGTTTCGATCCTTGGCTCGGGCCGCCGCGCTCAGGCGGCCTTCCGGCGGTTGTCGCGGCGCTTCACCTCGTTCGCGATCCAGGCATAGGTCCGCTCCATGCCGGTGCGAAGCGGCTGCGCGGGGGCCCAGCCAAGCTTTTCGCGGATCAGGCGGTTGTCCGAATTGCGCCCGCGTACTCCGAGCGGGCCGGGAATGTTGTCGACCGAAATGTCCTTGCCTGAAATGTCGATCACCATCCGGGCAAGGCCGTTGATCGCAATCATTTCGTCCGACCCGATATTCACCGGCCCCTCGAAATCGGAGCGCAGCAGGCGCACCGTGCCTTCGATGCATTCATCGATATAGAGGAAGGAGCGGGTCTGCTTTCCGTCGCCCCACACTTCGATATTGCCACCGTCAGCGGCTTCGGCGACCTTGCGGCACATCGCGGCCGGTGCCTTTTCCTTGCCGCCTTCCCAGGTTCCTTCGGGCCCGAAGATATTGTGATAGCGCGCCACCCGGCACTGCATGTCGTGATTGCGGTTGTAGGCGAGGTAGAGCCTTTCGGAAAACAGTTTTTCCCAGCCGTATTCGCTGTCGGGATTGGCCGGGTAGGCGCTGTCTTCGGCGCAATTGGGATTGTCGGGATCGAGCTGGTTGTGCTCGGGATACATGCAGGCCGACGAGGAATAGAACACGCGCTTGATATTGCGCTTGTGGCAGGCATCGAGGACGTTGAGATTGATCGTCGCCGAATTGTGCATGATGTCGGCGTCGTTCTCGCCCGTGAAGATGTAGCCGGCCCCGCCCATGTCGGCGGCGAGCTGGTAGACCTCGTCAAAGCGCTGGTCGACCACCTCGCGCACGAAGCGCTGGTCGCGCAGGTCGCCGATCGCGAAATCGTCCGCCTCGGTCTCCGCATGTTCGTTGAACTTGAGATCGACCCCGCGGACCCGGAAGCCTTCCGCCTTGAGCCGCTTGACCAGATGCCCGCCAATGAAACCGCCTGCGCCGCAGACGAGAGCCGATTTCGTCATGGTTGTCCTGCTCCCACTATTCACTTTCGCGACAACTTCGCACCAAGGTCCAAAGGACAAGCAAGTTACGGTCGCAGCACGATTATTCTACCCTCAGGCCCGGCTGCCGCGCCGCTTAGCCGAGCCACTTTTCGAGTGCCACCCCAAAACGTCCCGATATGATATCAGCTTATTCCCAGCCGCATATCCGTACCCTTGATGCCACAGGCATTCAGCTTTTTGTCCCTCTGCCCGGCCCGCCGCGCGGGGCCGACTGGAAATCGCTCCGTCGTCCCTACAGTTCGATCCCGTCGTGGTGAAGCGCAAGTGGCAGCCAATTCGGAGGAATCGCGCGACTGGCCCCTCCTCGGGCGCGCGGGCTGTCGGCAGGCACCGGCGGTTTTTCGCGCAGCACGGGACAGGTCGATTTCGGCGGCAATAGCGCCTCGATGCGTGTCGCTTCGGTCCGGACCGGCCTTGCCCGGCTCTGCGCGCCTGCGATAAGGGCCGGGAGGGCAAGCGTTCGGTCGGCTTGCCCGGCTCAATCCTAGAGGCGAGAACCCTATGCAAATCCAGGCGCTTTCACATGCAGGCCTGCGCGTGAATGTCGGCGACACCGAACTCCTGTGCGATCCATGGGTTACGGGCAGCTGTTACTGGCGCAGCTGGTGGAACTATCCGCCGGTGCCGAAGGATCTCGTCGCTTCGCTGAAGCCCGATTTCATCTATCTGACCCATCTTCACTGGGACCATTTTCAAGCTCCGTCCCTGCGGCTCTTCCCGCGCGAGACAGTGATCGTGGTGCCCTATGACCGCTATGACCGGATGCGCCGCGACCTGAAAGCGGTCGGCTTCGATAACGTGATCGAGCTGAAGAACGGGGAGCGGGTCGAGCTCGCGCCCGACCTTGCGCTGCGTAGCTATCATATCAACCCGACCGTGACCGACAGCGCCGTCGTGATCGAGGCCGAGGACACGATTATCCTCAACGCCAACGATGCCAAGCTGGCCGGCCTGCCGCTCAGGCAGGTCAAGGCGCAATATCCAAAGGTCGATTTCGCCTTTCGCAGCCATTCTTCGGCGAATGGCCGGGTTTGCATCACCGTCACCGACGATCCCGAGGTCGTGATCGACGACAATGAGCATTACCTGCGTGCCTTCGCGCTTTTCATGCACGCGGTCGCGCCGCGATACGCGGTTCCGTTTGCGAGCAATTCCTGCATGCTTCACGATGACGTCTATCACCTGAACGATCTTGTCCAGACACCGGCCCTCGTGCGGGACTACTTCGAGGATTACGCCGCGAAAAACGGGCTCGATACCGGACTCAAGATCATGCTGCCCGGCGACAGCTGGGACAGCGAAGAAGGTTTCGACATAGCGCCGAGCGATTGGTTCGAGGAAAAGCCCGCCCATCTCGAGGCCTACCGCCGGCGCGTCGCCGGCACGCTCGAACGACAGGCGGCTCTTGAGGCGCGGGTCAAGAGCCCGCGCAAGGCCGTTCTCGCCTGGTTCCGGGAACTGGTCGATGCGACGCCCGGCTGGCTGCTCGGGGATCTGAAGGGCAGGAAGGTGCTGGTCGTCTCCCGCTCCGCAGCCGAAGAGCTCGGATATCTGGTCGATTTTGCTGCCGGGACCGTCGAACTGGTCGAGGAACCGGGGCAGTTTCACGAATATGAAATTCGCGCCGAATTCCCCGCCCTCATCCTTTCTCAATCGGTTCGCATGAACATGTTCGGGCATGCCTTCATTTCAAAGCGGCCGCGCTATTTCGCGACGCGGGCAACGCTCGGCGCGCTGGAGCGCTTCATCTTTCTCCTCGATCTGCGCGAGGCGGAATTGCTGCCTCTTCGCTCCCTCGTTCAGATGCGCACCCTCAGGGCTGGCCTGGCTCGCTGGCGCGAGGGTCTGCTCTATCTTCAGGTCCTTCTCAAATTGCGCTCGGGCAAGAAGCTCCCGCAGATCGAGGAGGAGCTGCTGCTTGCCTGAACCCTCAAGCGAACAGGAGGTCCTCGACATAGCCGGAGCGAATGCGGCGGGCATGCGGCCGGTCGATGCGCTGTGAACATTCAAGCGATTCGACGATGACCCTCGAGATCGCTGGAAAGCCCCGGAAGTCGACGCTTTCGACAAGAGCGGGCTCCAGCCCTTCGATGTCGATCTTGACCACGATATCTGCCGCGCCCGACGCCACCGCCCGGTCCAGGATATCGCGGAAGGCAATGATTTCCACGTTCTGAGTAGCGACCGTGAGCCCTGCATCGAGCAGCGAGGAGTACTTGCCGTCCTCCGAGCGATGCAGTTGTCCCACCCCGGCTTGCGGGCCGACCGCCTTCTCTACGAGAGACACCCGGTCGCCGAACTGGGCGAGCGTTTGGCGCAGGAAAGCAAGGTTGGCCTCGTCGGGTTCGTAACATATCGCGCGGTTGCCAGGGTGCCGGCTCAGGAAGAAAGCGGCGGCGATCCCGACATTCGATCCGATATCAACGAAGAAATGGGACCTTTCGCCCGAGACCGGATAGTCGCCGCGGCAGAACACGCTGAAGGCGGTCTTCACACTCTCGAAATTGCGCATGGCGAGCCGGACCGGCCCCGTGGGGCTGCGCACCACCAGCACCTCGGGCGCTTTGCGCCGCAGGATCGCCGAAAGTACCGCGAACGGATTTTCGAACACGGCGAAGACCTGCGCCATGCTCGACCAATTGCGACGATTGCCCAGCATAACGTTCTCCTAAAGGCGGATGTCATCCATCGCGATGTCCTGGCGTATGACCCGCGCGGGGTTGCCGGCGATGATGGTGTTGGAAGGGACGTCCTTGGTGATTACCGCGCCCGCTCCGACAACCACTTCATCGCCAATCCTGACCCCACCCATGATGACGGCCCCGATGCCGATGACGCACCATTGGCCGATATAGGTATCGACAGGCTCTCCGACATAGCGGCCGCGCGATTTCTGCGGGATCAGCTTATGAGCCAGGATCGTGACGTTCGACGTGAGGATCGTATGCGCCCCGACATGCACTCCACGCGGATTGGCACGGCTGAGGTTGAGCCCGCGCTCCAGCTGGCAGGTCGGGTGGATGTCATATCCGGAGAAGCGGTAGCGATACCAGCGCAGCCGCTGGACCAATTCCGCGAGCTTTTGTCTCATCACGCCACCCTTTCCTGCTCGGTCAAGGTTCGCACCCAATTGTCGACGCTGAATGCACCGACATCCAGGTCCGAGGTGACCGGCCGCGCGAGAAATTCGGGCAGGGCGGAAAAATCGCGCCCGTCGACAAGTAAGAAGCGATCCTCGCGATAGAAAGGTTCATCGAGAATGCGCGGGTTCTCGGTCACGATCTTGCGTCCGGCGCACATGTTCTCGATCAGGCGCATCGTATAGCCGGACTGCCGGTGATTGGCGAAATCGAAGGTCGCGCGCGAGGTTTCGAGCAGATCGACGATCCTGTCGAAGCCGATCGGTTTGCCGGTCACGCCCGGAAGGGTCTTGCGCTGTTTCACCAGAGCGGCGCGCATGACCGGACTGCACACGAGATGGAATCTCGCCACCAACCCCGCAGCCTCGCAAAAGGCGTGCAGTCGCTCGAGCGCATCGAACCGCTCCATCGTGCCGATCGCACCGACGAAGTAGATGTCGTGGAGTGTCGGGCGCTGACGATCGATCTCGAAGAAACGCGGGATCGCGAACAGCGGCAGATAAGCGATCCCGAGAGCCCGCGCATCCTCGGGATCGAAGGTCGCAACGTGATCGAAATGAGACATCCACGGCCGGAAATCGTGGGTCGTCAGCGAATCCCAATTGTAGAGCACGAACCGGGCTTGCGGATGAACCGCGCGCAGCCGCGCTACCGCCTCTTGCCGCCATTCATGGACCTGAATGAAAAGCACGATGTCATAAGCTGTGGCCGAGCTCTCGTCGATCAAGCGATCGTGATAGGCATCGAGGCGGCGACGATAGGCTCCCGGTGCAAGCTTCTTCGCCGACTTGGCGGCGAATCCGCGATCCTCCATCGGGCGGAAATCGACGCTGTGGCCGTGCCGCTCGAGCGCTGCGCAAATATGTGCGGAATAGTGGTAGAAATCGATACCTAGAAAAAGGACTCGCGCCATGGTCGCCTGCCTTCCGCTTCAGGCGCGCTGCAAGGGTCGAACGGCGCTCCCGCGTCTCCCGGGAATAAGGGCGCGCACCCGTCTCGGAGCGATGAGGAGGCCGCTGAAGGTCACCATCAGCATGATCGGCGAAAGCGACAGTGATTCCGAAACCAGCGACAGCATGATAAGTCCGCCGAACAGCAAGCGCGGCTTGAACAGGCGTTGGCGCAGTATCCCATAGAAGAACACGAGTGCGAGCGGAATGCCGACGCTGAACAACAGCACGACCAGGCCGTTCGTGTTGCTTCGCTCGGTGATGTTCTCGCGGCTGAGATCTGCTTCGCGATAGCCCACGCGCCCCGCGACATCGAAATATTTCTCGTAATCGAAGCCGATCCCGGTGAACGGCTTTTCCATGGTGACGCGAAGGCCCGTGCGCAGATCGTATTCGCGCGCCTCGGCCGACCCGCTCATCGCGCCCCAGAACTTTTCGGTGACGTTATAGGTCATGTAGGCGCCAAGCGGCAGCAGCATGATCGGCACGAAGACGAAAACCCCGAGCTTCTGTCGGCGGTTGGCGGTCTTCAGCCAGAGAAGATAGGCAGCCGCGAACTGCAGCACGAGGATCACTGCGCCGGTGGTCGACTGGGTGGCTACCACGGCGAGCGCGGCGAGCCCGATATCGAACAGGCGCTGCTGGCGCACGAAAAGGCAGATGAACAGAAAGGCATTCAGATAGATCTGGAACACCCCGGGCTCAAAGAAGAAGCCGTCGGGTCGTTTGAAAAGGAGGCCGAAATCCTGGAATTCGTGATAGGTGAAGATGTAAAGCAGCGAATGATAGATCGTGTCGTTGACCCGGAAGGTCGTGAAGAACTGCGAGAACGCGATCACCATGACCGGGGTCAGGATCGCCTGGATCGCCATCAGCTTCAGGATCCAGTACAGGTCGTCCGCCAGCGTGCTGCGCCTTTCATCGACATAGACCATGAGCAATGCGAGGCCGGCGAAGAAATTGGCGTAGCGCGTCACCATGGGCATCAGCTGGAACGATTCGCCCCCGATCAGGACCACCGCGGCGACGGCGAGCAGCAGGAACCATATCCCGGCGAACTCGGCGCGAAACATCTCGAGCGGGTTCTTCAGCGTGAAGCAGGCGGCCAGGACCACGGCCAGGAGCGGCTCGCGCGGGAAAATCAGCAGGCCGCCGGAAATGAGCATTGCAGCCAGCAGCGCGACCTGCCTCAGCCGCTTGCGCAGGACGGGGTTCGCGATGAAGCCCGCGCCCGGCGCCTTCTGCTGCGTCTGGTTGGCGAGCCGATGAGCCCGGAAGGGCGGAGCGGAATTCGCGAAAGTTGTCTTGCTGCTCGGCATGGTCAGGCGAATTCTCCTGTCTCGTCCGTGCGATACCATCCACCGCGCTCTTCGCAATAGCGCTTGATCACACGTGCGGGCGCTCCTGCGGCGACGCACCGATCCGGGATGTCGCGCGTGACGACGCTGTTTGCCGCGATCACGCAGTGTCGTCCGACACTGGCTCCCAGAATGCAGACGTTTTCTCCCAGCCAGCTGCCGTCGCCGATCCGGACTTCGGCCAGCTGCACGAGCCCCTGGTCGCGCACCGGAACGGCAACATCCTCGAAAGAATGGCGATTGTCGGCGACGAAGATGCGGTCGGCGGTCAGGACGCCTTCGCCGAATTCGACCCGTTTCGTCGCGACGATATGGGCGTGATGCCCGATCATCGTGCGCGCCCCGACCTTCAGCAAGGGTGGCTCCCCCTGGTCGGTGAGGGCGACGATATAGGCGCCGTACTGAACCACCGCCCGGTCGCCGAAATGGCAATGGCGCGCACCCCAGATGCGAAGCGGCCGCACGATCCTCACCCCCCGGCCGAACGAACCGAAGAACGGCGCAAGCAGCCGGTAGAACAGGATCGAAAGGAAGTCGCGGATGCGGAAATGGAGCATGTCACACCGTGGTGGGCAGAGGAAAGCCGCCTACACCGCGTCGGAAAAGGCGACAAGGAACGGTCACACCAAATTGGCTGTATCGCGCTGCCGGGAGAGCCAGCGGAATTCGGGAAAACGGCGGACAAGCCTTGCCCAGCCGATCGCGAGGACAATTCCCGTCAGCGCATAGACTGCGCTGCGCAGCCCGGCGACGGCGGCCAGTCGGAGCGGCTGGTCCACGAGCCATGCACCCCCCAGCACGGCGAGAGTTGCGATCGATCCGAGCCCATGGGCGGCAATCATCCAGCGATAGCGGATCGTCACATTGAAGATCACGGCAAAGGGGGTCGCGAGCGTGAAGGCGATCAGTCCGGGGGCGAGCAGGTTGACGAAGAGAAGGTCCTCCCCGCGTCCCGGGAGGATGAGCGCGGTGAGCGGCTCGGCCAGCACGCCCAGCGCGAGGCCGACAGCCGCGCAATAAGCGGCCAGCCATGCGAAGAGCATCCGCGTCTCGCGCTTGACCAGCGCCGCCTCCCGCGCTGCGAAAGCGCGCACGATTGCGGGCAGGTGAACCTGCTGTACGAGGTTCGGCACCATCTGGAACAGGTTGACGAACAACAGGGCGAGATAGAGCCGTCCAAGCGCTTCCAGCCCGATTTCCGCAGAGACATAGGCGCGATCCGCGAACGTGTTGAGCTGCACCGTCAGACCTGTGATGAACAGCGGAAAACCGGCTTTGGCCACCACATTCGAAAGTTTGCGCGGTATGCCGAGCGAACGCGGCAGCAGCACAGCGCCGGTAAGCGGCGCAAGGCATGCGAAGACAAGCGGCTGGGCCACGATAGCCAGGACCGCGATCAGCGCCGGGGCGAGCGGCAACATCACGAGCAGGCCGAGGGAAAGGACGATCGAGGCGCCATTGACCAGATTGGCCGGACCCAGTCGCCCGGCTGCAACCATTTCGTTCATCATCCAGGTCCGCAGCAGGGTCGCTATCCCGCCGAGCCCGGCAAGCAGCGCGATCACGCGATAATCGGCATCGTCCGCCCATGCTGCCACGGCGAATGCAGCCAGAGCCATCGCCGCTCCGAGCGCCAGGAAGCACGTATAGGCGAGATCGACGATCCGCTGCCGCGCCCGGCCCCTCACGTGGCACAGAAGTCGATAGCCGCCATTGAGCAGGCCGAAATGCAGCATCCCCGCGAGCAGGATGGCCCCCTGCACCAAGGCGACGAGCCCGAGTTCGGCATTGTCCAGCACGAGCATGAACAGCACGCCGCGCACCAGCACGAGCAGGTTCACGCCAAGCCCGATGACGACGAAGGCGCCGCGCGAATTCATCTACTGCCGCACTGCCCGAGACCCGAGGTCCGGGCCCGCGAGGCCGGCTCCGACCGCCACGGCATCGCGCACCTGGGCGATATTTTCCGGATCGAGGAGCCGCAGATTGGGCAAGGGCCGTCCCGGCAGGCTGAATTCGACAAGGCCCGCGACGAACGCCCTCGCATCCTCGGGCGCGACGCGCTCCATCTGGCGAAGCGGCGTGCGAATCGCAGTGCGCAGCTCGCGCCAAGATCCTATCCGCGTCACACCCGGGACGCTGTCCCAGAAGATCTCGCCCATCACGCACACGCTCTTGCCGAGGCAGGCCGCCTCCCAGCCGACCGAGCTGGTCAGCGTAACCACCCGTTCGCATCGCGCCAGCACCTCGCGCGAATGCACTTCGGCAGGCAGGAAGGCGAGGCTCGAATGGCGCGCGCGCAGGTCGCGGAACTTGGGCCGCAGGAGCGAACCCTTGTCGACCGGGTGCTCCTTCACCACGAGCGTCTGGTGCGGACCGAGGCATTTGAGGATGTTCTCGATCGTGGCGACCTGGTTCGCCATGAATTCGCTCATGTAGTTGAGCGTCGCCTCCGGTTCCTGGTGGAGCGGGTAGAGCACGATCTCGCGGTCATCGGGAATGTCGGCAAGATCGTCATAGGAATGACGCATGCTGGCGAGGAAGACCTGCACGCGCTTCGAATATTCCTCAGTGTAGCTTTCGTATCGGAAAGCGGCGGGATTGCCCGCGATGCGACGCGAGGCCCGGTCGCGCATGCGCCAGAGCGCCGCTTTGGCGAGACCGGCGAGCACCGGCCGGAGACTTCGCCGGCTGGCGAGGTTGCGCACGTAATAAGGCTTGTAGTCGCTCTGCCGGACCTGCTCGAGATAGGCGTCGGCCATCGCCAGCGCCGCGGCTCCCGGCTCGGGCAGGTCAAGCGCCGCGCCCGACAGGGTGAGCGGATCGGGCAGCCAGTAGAACAGCCCCTCGACCACGCAATACATCGGAGCAAGATAGGGTATCGAGCGCGCCCGCGCCTCGATCAGGAGCACTTCGGAAAGCTCGATCGCGACCAGTTCGTTGACCACGGCGACCGGCTCGAACCGGTCCATCAATCCGCGCCAGAAGGCGATTTCGCGTCCAAGGATGTCCAGCCTCTCACTCTGGGCGTAGCGGCCGAGAAAGCGCTCGGACACGAAGGAGGTCGCGAGGTAGTGATCGGTCACCTTTGCGGGCGCGATTTGCGGGAAGTCCTCCTCGAAGCAGGCGACGACCTCGCGCCCCTTGCTGCGCACCGTGTCGGCCTCGGCGCGGGTCATGGTGACGAACACCGCCTCGTAGCGGTCATCGACCAGCTCGGGATAGAAGCCCGCCTGATAGCCGCGCGCGAAGAACAGGATGCGGGGGCGCTGCGTCGTCATGCCGGATTGGCTCCGGTGCGCCCTTCGATGAACAATTCGGGGTCGATGTCATCAAGCGTCACCGCACGCCCCCCTTCCAGATGCGATTGGATGATCGCGAAGAGGATGCGCTGCCCGGTCACGATGTCGCGCCTGATTTCCGCGTTCCTCGCAGCCGCCTCGGGATCGCCGCGGAGCGCCGCGACCAGCTGGCCGATCGGGATGAGCGTGCCCGTGGGGCCGGCAGTCTCCGGCATCTCGACAAGCGCGGGCCGAGGGTAAGGATCCGGTCCTTCGGGCCGATCGCCATGCGGCGCGTCCCTGTCCCTGCCCTTTTGCCAGAACTGATGGCCGTTGTTCAGGACCGCGAACTGCCCGGTCTCGCAGGCGAGGCGGAAATCGGTGCCGGGCAGGCGAGTGATATGGCCGGAAAAATCGTTCTCGAACCATATATCCGCCGAAAGGACGGTGGGATCGTTGAACACGCGCGTGCCCGTCCGCTCGACCTGGCCCAAGCGGGCCTCCACCGCCTCGACCCGCGCTCCGCCGGCGGCCAGCAGGATGAGATCGATCGCATGGGGCTGCGTCCACAGGAGCGGGCTTTCGCCGAATTCGCCATAGGCCGCGCGCAATCTGCCGAACATGCCCGAACGCGCACGCGCGACAGCCTCGCGCCAGGGTGCGAAATGGCGCCGGAGCGCGCCGAGGGTCATGAACACGTCGCCGCGCATGATCAGCGGCTCAAGGCGGGCAAGCTCGGACGGGGAGCTGCAAAGCGGCTTTTCGACATGGAGCGCGCGCGTGCCCGACGCGATGCAATCCGCGATGATTTCAGCCCGTCCGGGCGTGCGGGTGGCGATGCCGACGAGGTCGGGCACAAAATCGGCGAGGAGCGCTGCGTGATCGGTGTAGCGGCGCGCGACGCCGTAATTCTCGCCCGCGCGCAAAAGGGCCTCGTTCGAAGGGTCGCACAGAGCGCCGAGATCGACGCCCTCGGCCTCGGCAAAGGCTTCTGCATGGGCAAGCGGAAACCAGAAACCGGGCGAATAGGCGCGCATGTTCGCGCTGGTGAACGCGCCCATCCGCCCGCAGCCGATCACCGCCGCCGAGAAGGCTGCCCCGGTGATCATGCGTCCCAGTCCAGCAGATAGGTAATCGCGTCGTCCTTGCGCGCATCGAGATCGGCATAGGCGCGTTCGATCGCGCATGCGGGATAGCGACCGGAGACAATCGGACCTGCATTCGGCAGGCCGCGTTCCATTGCGCGGGCAATGTAGGCGAGGTTGTCGCGCAGGTTGAACCGGTTGAACCCGCGCGCGTCGTTTTCAAGCGGCGACATGCCGACCGCCTCGATCCGAAGCTGCTTGTTGTAGAAATGCTCTGCGCCGAGCGGGTTGAAATCGCCCGGCGGCTGCGAGCGCCCCGGAAAGCCGAGGCAGGCGATGACCGCGTTCTGTCCGGCGATCTCCTGCGCCAGACGGAAATCTGCCCAGCCATTCGTGGTGAGGATGACGACGTCCGCGCCCGCTCCCATGTCGGCGCGCAGCGTGCGGAGCTCGGCCCGCGCATAGGCTCCGCGTGCGCGATATTCCTCCTCGGCGATATGGCGCGGCGTTGCCTGGTCGGAGACGGCGAACACTTCCGCCCCCGCGTGTTCCGCCATCGCGGCCGATGTGAGGCCTAGGACTCCCAGCCCGATCACGCAGACCCGGCTCCCCGCACGCACTCCGCTGCGCAGGACCGCGTTGTAGCCAAGATGGAAGAGATAGGCAGTAGCGACATCCTCCGCGTTCATTGCAACGGTCAACCCAACCTGGATTTCTGCGGCGGGGCAGATGAAATGCGAACGATGCGATTGCAGCGTCAGGACGCGGTCGCCGGGGGCAAACCCTTCGACCCCGGATCCGCATTGCAGCACTTTCGCGACATTGCAGTATCCGAGCACCCGCGGATAGGGATTGCCGGGCCTGAGCGGCGGGGCGCCGCGCCATGCCGCAAGCTCGGTTCCGGGCGAGATCGCGGTGAACACCGTTTCACACAGCACCTCCCCCGAGGCGGGCGGCGCTAGCGTTTCCTCGCGCCATTCGAGCGTGCGCGGGGCGGTCAGCCAGGCCACCCGTGCCGTCTTGGCTGTCATGATGCGCTTTTCCTCAACCCGTTTCGCCCTTCGTTCGCCGCCCTGTCACCTCGGCCCGCCGGGCGCAAGCGCGGCCCGTTCGCCGCCATCCCCACGCGCGAGAAAGCGTTTGATCTGCCTGGCGACATTGCCGGTGTGCAGGGCGCGTCCATCTGCATCGAGATGCCCTGCTCCATCGAAAAAGAGGTCGGAGGCAAGGCAGAATGGCGCCATTTCGGTTTCGAAATCGCGCATCATCGGGCCTCCGGTCGTAAGCCCGTCCATTGCCGCGGCGAACGCCGCGACCCTGGTGGGTGATCGCTCACAAGCGGTTCGGGGAATGGCGGCGGGTACGTAAAGCACGGCGAAACCCCTGTCCGTAAGCTCCTCATGAACATAGGCGGAGAAGCGTTCCAGTTCGCCCCCGGCAAAATCGGGAAAGCGATAATCCGACAGGTCCGGTGCAGGGCGTTCGAGGCCGAGATGCGCAGTCACGTCCCCCACCGCATTGAAAGCCGAGCGCCGATAGACCGGATCGGTGATGCGGGTCCCGTCCAGATGATGGCGCGCCTCCTGCCAGGTGCGATCGAGAATGTTCGGAAGGCACCGGGGGCGCTCGGCCAGCCCCCGAAGATCCCGGCGAAGATAGACGACGTCGCACCACGTCGTCGAATGGCGCCTGTCGTCCGCGATCAGATCCGGCTCGGGCAGCAGCACGATCAGGTCGTGTTCGGGATCGAGATGCGGCAGATAGAGATCGAGGAGGTTGCGCACCCCGATACTCGCCTGGATGCCGCCATTGTAGACCGGGCGGCCGAGTTCTTCGGCCAGCTCCTCGGCCGAAACCGAGAAGGCCGTGCCAGACCCGCCGACCAGGACGATACGCCCTTGTGCGCCCCTGCTCGCCTCGAGCATGGCGAGATGGTCGTCGACTGCGGCGAGGTAACGCTCCTTGCTGACAGGCGACAGGGGAATGACCTGCCATGCCGCGATGCCGAGAGCGAAAAGGCCTGCGATCACGCTGGCGAGCGCGATGAGGCCCCGGCGGGCGCGCCGCCTCCCCGTCGGTTCAGAACTGGAAGTAGATGAAGGCATTGGGTTCCGGCCTTGTCGCCGCATTGACGAGCACGAGGATCAGGGCAGAGGCGAATAGCACCGTTTCGGTGATTTCGCGCCCTGTCCCGCTCACCATGCCCGGCCCGAGCCAATCGAGGCGCAGGCCCTCCTCAAGCCGGGTGCGGCCGCGCCAGAGGAAATCGACCGTGAAGGACAGGGCGACGAAGACCAGCCCGAACCGCTGCGTCTCGGGAAGGCCGAACTCGGCGACGCTGCGGGCATACATGGCGAAGGCGTGGTCGATATCGGGGCTGCGGAAGAGGGGGGCGAGGAGGAAGAAGGTGCCGAAGGCGTAGGTCCAGCCCGCGAGCGTTACGAGGCGCGTGTCGGGAAGCGAGGTGAAGCGCCGCCATTGCCGTTCGGCCGCGAGCAGGCAGCCGTGGATCGTGCCCCAGAGGATGAAGGTCCAGTTCGCCCCGTGCCACAGCCCGCTGACGAAGAAGGTCGCGATGGTCGCAAACGCGATGTGCGCCTCGTTCCGCGGCGCGCCCTTCGCCTGCGGGCGCAGTTCGGCGTAGAGATAGTCGCGGAAGAACATGGTCAGCGTGATGTTCCAGCCGCGCCAGAGCGAACTGATCGAACTGGCAAGGAAGGGTGTCGCGAAATTGGTCGACAGGCGAAAGCCCATGATTGCGGCAAGCCCGATCGCGATCGATGAATAGCCCGCGAAATCGGCATAGATCTGGATCGCGAAGTAGAGCATGCCGAGCAGCAGTGCGCCGCCGCCGAGCACGGCCGCGTCCGACCAGATCGTATCGACATAGGGCGCGAGATTGTCGGCGATCACCACCTTGAGAAACAGCCCCGCGATGATGAGTCGCACTCCGGTATAGGCTGCCTCCCAGTCGAGCGGCGCGAGGCGGGTGAATTGCGGGATCAGCTTCTTCGCCCGCTCGATCGGCCCTGCCACGAGTTGCGGGAAGAAGGCGACATAGACGGCGTAACGCAGCAGGTCGCGCTCGGCCCGCACGCGGCGCTTGTGGACGTCGATCGAATAGCTCAGCGTCTGGAGCGTGTAGAACGAGATCCCGACCGGCAGCACGATGTCGAGCGTGCCCCAGTTGGCATTGACCTGCGCCGCGGTGAGAGCGGCGCGCAATTCCTCCGAGAAAAAGCCGAAATACTTGAAAAAGCCGAGAATGGAGAGATTGGAGAAGATCGACAGGTGCAGCCAGCGGCCGCGTGCGCGGCCATCGCCGCTGCGCTCCATGCCGAGCGCGGCGAAATAGTCGATCAATGTGCTCGCGATGATGAGCCCGAGAAAGCGCCAGTCCCACCAGCCGTAGAAGACATAGCTTGCGCCCAGCAGGATCAGGTTCTGGCCCGCCACCGAGCGCAGCACGAGCCTGTTCGCGGCGAGGAGCGCGAGCACCACCGGGAAGAACAGCCAGAATGTGCCGGTCGAGAAGAGCATCGCCCCGAAACGGACCCCCAAGCGAATCGCGAAGCCCAGCCCCTTGGCTCAAAGGGGGAGCGATTGCCAGAAGTGACGCCGGTCAGAGCCGGGAAAGGTGAAGGATACCCGAATGCGGAAGGACGCAGGGCGGCGCATGCGGCGGGAGCGCGCCGATGACGGTCCTTCCCGCCTCGATCGCGACGACGAGGCCGGCGGAATTCATGCCCGCCACCCAGCGCGCCGTGCGCAGCGCGCCCGCCATGTCGCGCGAGGCGTCGAGGGTCGCCCCGGGGTGCCGCGCCAGCCAAGTGTCGTATTTGCCGGGCGGATCGGACGGGTGCGGGCGCAGACGAACGGACGCGCCTGCTTCGATCCCTGCCAGCTCGCGCCGGGCCATGAAGAAGTCGAGGGCCTGGAATTCCCCTGCCTCGGCACGGCCCCATCCATGATGCGCGGGTTCGAGCAGGAAGAGGACATCGCCGTCCGAGGGGACAGGCCCGGCCGCCCGCGCCTGCTCCAGGAAATAGAGATTGGCGTGCCGCTCGATCCGCAGGTCGGGAAAGGTGGTGCGCGCGATCTTTTCCGCCGCCGGGTCCCCGACCCAGATCGTGTCGGGCAGTTGGACGATATCGCCCCGTTCGAAGCGCATTGCGTAATTGACCCAGTGATCGATCACCGCGACCGAATGGATGCCGCATTCATCGGCCACCAGCCGGGCGCAATGTTCAAGATCGCTCGCCCAGCCTGTGCCCGACAGCACCGAGCCCATCTTCGCGAGGGTTTCCGGATCATCGGAAGCCGCGACCTGTGTGCCGAAGCGCGCTTCGAAGATCGCAAGGGCGGGTCCTGCGGCGACCACGCGATCCGGCGGGATTGCCGCTGCCTCGAGCCAGGCTGCGATCATGTTGGCCGCTCCCGCATCGTGGACCGCCACGCCGAGCGGGCGCGGCAGGACATCGATGGGCGAGCGCTCAGCCACGCATGCGCCTGTCGGCAAAGCGTGCGTAATGGACCACGTCCACCGGCTCTCCTTCGACCAGTTCCTGTTCGCGCCGCACCGCCTCCAGCGTCATGCCCGAACGCTCCATCACGGTCACCATGGCGCGGTTCGCCGAGAGGCAGCCCGCGGTGAGCTTGCGCACGCCGCCGCCTGCGGGATCGAGCAGCCAGCCGGTCAACAGGTTCCATGCCTCCTGCCCGTATCCTCCTCCCCGATAGTCGGACGACCCGATCAGGATCCCGACATCGCAGGTCCCGTGATGCAGGTTGCGATAGGCCGTCATCGTGCCGATCGCCTGGTCGCTCACGCGCTCGCGGATCGATACGAAAAGGTTGGGCGAGCCTTCGAAGCTAGCGAGATAGGCCTCGCAACTGGCGCGGGTGTGCTCGCGGAACCGCTGGTTGGAATAACGCGTGATCACCGGGTCGCCCAGCCAACCGATATAGGCATCGGTGACATCGTCCGGGCCGAACGGCCGCAACCGCACCTTCTTGCCGATAAGTTCCGCGAACACCGTCAGTCCCTCAGCGAGGGGAGGTTGTCCCACACTTTCGCAAAAGCCTTGCAGATGTCCGCGACATCCTCGCTCGGCAATTGGTTCAGGCAGATCGACAGGCCGAGGAAGCGCGCATCATGCAACTCCTCGGCGACGGGGCAGGTGCCCTTGCCGTAGGTGAAGGTCCGGTCCTGGCGCAGGCTCCACGGGAACTGTCCCGTACCGTAGGCGCATCGTTCGGTGAAGATCGGCAGGCGGTGGACATTGACATAGCCGCCCATCACGCCGGGCACGCCTTCGGCCTTGAGCGCTTCGACGATCCTTGCGCGGGTCACGCCGAGCGCCTGCGTGTCGAGCTTGAGGCCATAGACGTAGTAGACATGCGTTGCGCCCTGCGCGACTTTCGGTGTGGTCAACCCTTCCAGCGCTGCCAGTCCGGCATTCAGTTCGTCTGCCACCCGCTGCCGGCCGGCGATCTGATCGGCGAGCTTGTCGAGCTGCGATGAGGCGATCGCCGCCTCGATCTCGCCCATGCGGAAATTGTAGCCGATGATATTGGCGAGATCCTTGCGGTTCGTGTGATCGATCACATTCTCGCCGTGATTGCGGATCAGGGCGAGGCGGCGGGCATATTCGTCGTCATTGGTGACGAGAATGCCGCCTTCCCCGCAATGGATATGCTTGTGGTAATTCAGGCTGAAGCCGCCAATATCGACCTGCGTGCCTGTCGGCGCGCCATGCCATTTCGCACCCGGTGCCTGCGCGGTGTCGCCCAGCAGTTTCAGTCCGAACTCGTCGGCGATGTCTCTCAGGGCCGCCATGTCCGCCGACTGGCCGAAGATGTCGACGGCGAGGATCGCCTTCGTCCGCTCGGTCACCAGGCCGCGCACGCTGGCCGGGTCGATGTTGAAGGTGTCGGAATCGATGTCGGCGAAGACCGGGATCGCGTTCCAGTGCAGGATCGCCATGGCGGTTGCACTCATCGTCCAGGGCGAGGTGATGATCTCGTCGCCAGGCTCCACCCCGATCGCCCCGACCTCGGCGATGAGGCCGCTGGTCCAGCTGTTGACGGCGAGAGCGTGGCGCACACCGAAATAGTCGGCCGCCCTGGCTTCGAAAGCGCGCACTTCGGGCCCGCCCATGAACAGCTCCCCCCGCGCCCCGATATAGGCGGACAGGACGCCCGACCTGACCACGCGCGCGGCGGCCTCTTCCTCTTCGGGCCCGATCGTGTGGAGGGGGGCAAGCGGCCGGTCAATGACGGGCGTGCCGCCGTGAAGCGCGAGACTGTTGGTCATTCGGGGTCTTTCTTGAGCTTTTCGAACGCCTTGCGGCGGATGTCTTCGCACAGGCGCTGGGCGGCGAGGGCATTGTCGGCTGTGCTGGCGACCGGTGCACCGGTATCCAGCGCCTCGGCAAGGTCCGCATAGGCGCGGGCCATCGCCTCGACATAGCGCCCGGGCACATTTTCCGGTGGGCCGAGCTGGCGGTATCCGGCGAAGGTCGGGCTGCTGGTCACCGCGCGCGTTTCTATCCGCATGCCGCCGTCGCGCATGGCGATTTCGCCTTTTTCAAAGGACAGCACGAGTTCGAACTGCGTCACGGCGCGTGCATCGCCCGCGATCAGGTGGACGGGCGCGCCGTTGTCTGCGGCGAGCATGGCCGAAACCGTGGGATCGTCCTCCCAGTGATCGAGCCGCGCCGGGCCCACCTCGTGCAAGTCGAGCGGACCGATCAGCATATGCAGCAGGTCGACGAGGTGGGAGCCGTTATGGACCACGCCCTTGGTGTAGGTGCCGGTCGCCGCGATCAGCTCGCCCCACCAGCCCGCCTCGATCTGCCGGGCGAATTCGGCGAGGTCGGGAGCCCAGCGCCGGGTGTAATCGACCGCCAGGTGCACGCCTTCATCGCCGTATCGCGCGGCAAGCTCGGCGGCTTTGGCGATGTCGGAGGCGAGCGGTTTCTCGCAGAACACGGCGCGGGGGCGAAGCCCGAGCGCAGCCTCCAGACAGTCGGCGTGAAAGCGCGTTGGTGAGGCGATCACGACAAGGTCGAACGCGCCCTGTTCGGCCTCGAACGCCTCCATCGAAGAGGCCGCAATCGGCACATTCCATCGCCGCGCGAAGGCGGCGCGCGCAGCATCGTCCGGATCGACGCAGCCAGCCAGTTCGAATTTCGCGTCGCGGGCGATCGCGCCGGCGTGGCTGAGCGGCCAGTCCGTGGCGGACCGATCCGCGTCATAGCCCCCTGCAATCGCTCCGCAGCCGATGATGAGCACCCGGTATGCCATGGGCGCCTCAGGCGATCAGGTCCCAGCTGACCGGCGTTCCCCTGGCGACCGTGCGGTTCACCTTCTTGCCCATCAGCACGTCGAGATGTTTTGGCTCCAGCCCGAAGCCGGGCCGCACCGAGCGCAGATTCTCGGGCGTGAAGACATCCCCTTCCTCCATGTCATCGGCGACATAGAGCGAGCGGCGGAACTGGCGCGAGCCTTCCTCCGCTTGCGTGCCGCCATAGGTGACCGCGCCAAGCGCGAGCCACGCCCGTTCAGTCTCCTCGCGCAAGGCGGCGAGTTCGTCTGGTTCGAGGCTGAACGCGCTGTCGACGCCCCCGTCGGCGCGGCGGAGCGTGAAATGCTTCTCTATCAGCACCGCGCCCAGCGCAACCGCGCCCACCGCGACACCTGTGCCCATCGTGTGGTCCGACAATCCGACCGCGCAGCCGAAGGTCTCGGCCATGTTGGGTATGGTGCGGATATTCGTGTTCTCGGGAGACGCGGGATAGGTGCTGGTGCATTTGAGGATGCAGACCTGCTCGTTCCCCGCAAGCCGGCAGGTTTCGAGCGCCTCGCCGATCTCGGATGCGCTCGCCATGCCGGTCGAGAGGATCATCGGCTTGCCCGTCCGGGCCACCCGGCGCACCAGCGGCAGATCCGTCATCTCGAAGCTCGCGATCTTGTAGGCGGGAACGTCGAGCCCTTCGAGGAAATCGACCGCGCTCGCATCGAAGGGGCTGGAAAAGCACGGGATGCCCAGCTTCGCCGCATGCTCCATGATCGGCCCGTGCCAATCCCACGGCGTGTGCGCCTCGGCATACAG
>JGI12210J13797_11008802_pt1 | contig 20709 bp, 16 predicted proteins | sample ElkSlonscriptome_3_FD_13797 | JGI IMG/M metagenome (IMG submission 13797)
CGCGGCTATCTGTCGCGGCTGGGGCCGATCCGAACCTGCGATCCAGGGGCGCCGAGGTTCGATTGGGGGCAGGTCGACCAAAACCCGTTCTTTTGTCCGGATGCCGCTCGGGTGCCGGAACTGGAGGCCTATATGGACGCCCTGCGCAAGGAGGGAAACTCCATTGGTGCCGAGGTCACCGTTATCGCCGAGGGGCTGCCACCGGGGCTTGGTGAGCCCATCTTCGACCGTCTGGACGCCGATATCGCCCATGCGCTGATGAGCATCAACGCCGTCAAGGGCGTTGAGATCGGTGCCGGCTTTGCCTGTGTCGAGCAGAAGGGTACCGAGCACCGCGACGAGATTAGCCCCGAGGGTTTTCTCAGCAACAATGCCGGTGGCGTGCTCGGCGGCATCTCGACCGGCCAGCACATCGTCGCGCGCCTGGCGTTGAAGCCGACCTCCAGCATCCGCTTGCCGGGGCGCACGGTGGACCTCAATGGCAGCGCGACCGAGCTCATCACTCAGGGGCGCCATGACCCTTGCGTCGGCATCCGCGCTACCCCCATCGCCGAGGCCATGCTCGCCATGGTGCTAGCCGATCACCTGCTGCGCCATCGTGGACAAAATGCCGGTGTGCAGCCGCCGCTGGCGCCGATTCCGCCAGGCAATCGCTGATTCGGTGGCGGCTGGTCCGATCGTCGCCGGCGTCCGCTGAGCAGGCCATGCCCTACGCGCGACTCTCCAGCTATTATTTTTTTCATTTTGCCGCGCTCGGCGCCCTGGTCCCGTTTTGGGGCCCCTACTTGTTGGAACGCGGTTTTCAGCCGGCCGCCATCGGCGTGCTGATGGCGATCTTGATGGGCACCAAGATCGTCGCGCCCAACGTCTGGGGTCTGCTCGCGGACCGCGCCGGGCAGCGCATGCCCATCGTGCGCCTGGGTGCCGGCTTGGCGGTGCTGTGCTTCATCGGTGTCTTCTGGACCGATGGCTTTTGGTCTATGGCGCTGGTGATGACGGTGTTCAGCTTCTTCTGGAACGCGCCGCTTCCCCTGATGGAATCGGTGACCTTTAATCATCTGGGGGCGCGCGTGAACCGCTATGCCAGCGTTCGGGTCTGGGGTAGCGTTGGCTTTATCATCAGTGTCAGCCTGATTGGCTGGTGGCAGGAGCGCGCGGGCAGCGGCATCATCCCGATTACGGTGCTGGTGCTGTTTGTAGGGGTCTGGCTCAGTTGTCTGCTGGTTCCGGACCGCGGTCATGCGGTCGGGCACGACGCGCACTTGTCGATGCGCGCCCTGGTCCGGCGCCCGGAGATCCTGTTCTTCCTTGGCACCTGCATGTTGATGCAGGCGAGCCACGGTGCCTATTACGCCTTCTATTCGATCTATCTGGAATCCAAGGGTTACGACAGCACTACCATCGGCGCCCTTTGGGCGCTGGGTGTCGCCATTGAAGTCATTGTGTTCTTGGGCATGCACCGGTTGCTGGACCGCTTTGGCGCTCGGCGCATGCTTCTGCTGAGCCTTGCGCTTGCGGTCGTGCGTTGGCTGTTGATCGGGCTCTTCATCAATCTTGCCGCGGTGCAGATTCTGGCGCAATCACTGCACGCGTTCAGCTTCGGCGCCTTTCATGCCTCCGCGATCCATTTGACCCATCACTACTTTCCGGGTCCGACCCAGGGTCGTGGTCAGGCGCTGTATAACAGCGCCAGCTTCGGCGTCGGCGGTGCCCTCGGCAGCCTGATCAGCGGGCTGCTCTGGTCCTCCGCTGGACCGACCACGACCTTCGCAGCGGCCTCGTTGATGGCGGCGCTGGGTGGGGCGACGGCCTATCGTCAGGTGGATAGAGCGGGGCGCTTTTGAGTGAAGGGCGCGTGGCCCGTCCGACCTTAGTCGCACCCGGCACCGCTGGTTAATGCCTACGAACCAAAATATCTGTCCTAGGTGCTTGCCAACCATCGCCAGAATTTAGTATTCTTACGGGCTCGCGACAGGCGCGTAGCTCAGCTGGTTAGAGCACCACCTTGACATGGTGGGGGTCGGTGGTTCGAGTCCACTCGCGCCTACCAAACAAGAGCCGTCAGCCTCCGATATGGCGCCTACAGGGCGTTGTTGCGGAGGCTGGCGGCTTTTACTTTGGGCCGCTCGTCTCCAGCGCCCTTTGGTTGCCTTTTTCGGGGTCGGGCCAACGAGACCCTAGTGTTGTACATGCAACGCATCCTTGTGCGCGGATTGGCAGCCAAACGGGCGGTCAATTGGGCAAGCTTGGGCGGTCCAGCACAATGCCATGGCGCCCAGCGCCACCATCCAGTTCCATCACGTGATCCCTCGTATCGATCACCACTGAGAGTCAGGTTTTCTCATGCCGCAGATCACCCTTCCCGACGGATCGCAACGTCGCTATAACGCTCCTGTATCGGTGCATCATGTTGCAACCGACATCGGCCCCGGGCTTGCCAAGGCGGCGCTTGCCGGGCGTGTCGACGGGGCGTTGGTGGATACCTCCTATGTGATCGACGGCGATGCCGAGTTGGCGATCGTCACCCGCAACGATGACGATGCGCTGGAGTTGCTGCGCCACGACGCGGCCCATGTGATGGCGCAAGCCGTTCAGGAACTCTATCCAGGCACGCAGGTGACCATTGGCCCTGCGATCGAGAATGGCTTCTACTACGACTTCGCCCGTGATGAGCCCTTTACGCCGGATGATCTAGCCGCTATTGAACGGCGCATGCAGGAGATCGTTAAGCGCGACCTGCCGATCAAACGCGAGGTCTGGGACCGCGACCAGGCAAAGCGCGCCTTTGGCGAACTCGGCGAGGCCTACAAGGTCGAGATCATCGAAGATGTCATCCCGCAAGGCGAGGAAGTATCCATCTATCGCCAGGGCAGTTGGTTCGATGTCTGTCGCGGCCCGCACCTGCCCAGCACCGGCAAACTCGGCAACGGTTTCAAGCTGACCAAGGTGGCCGGTGCCTATTGGCGCGGTGACTCGCGCAATCCGATGCTGCAACGCATCTACGGCACGGCCTGGCGCGATAAGAAGGAACTCAAGACCTATCTGCATCGCCTCGAAGAGGCCGAGAAGCGCGACCATCGCCGGCTTGGCAAGCAATTGGATCTGTTCCATTTTCAAGACGAGGCCCCGGGGATGGCCTTCTGGCACCACCAGGGGCGGGTGGTGTATCGAGAGGTCGAGCGATACATGCGCGAGAAACTCGGCGAATATGGCTACCAGGAGGTGGAAACGCCTCAGGTGCTCGATCGTTCGCTATGGGAGCGTTCTGGCCATTGGGAGAAGTTCGCCGATGACATGTTTACGACGCATCTGGACGATCGTGACTACGCGATCAAGCCGATGAACTGTCCGGGGCATATCCAGCTCTACAATCAGGGCCTGAAGAGTTATCGCGACCTGCCGCTGCGGATCGCCGAATTTGGTGTCGTGCACCGCAACGAGCCTTCGGGAACGCTGCATGGGCTGATGCGGGCGCGTCGCTTCACTCAAGACGACGCCCATGTCTTCTGCACCGAAGACCAACTGCAGCAAGAGGTCGCGACCCTAATCGATATGGTCTTCGAGACCTATCGGGACTTCGGCTTCGATCAGATCGAGCTGGCCTTGTCGCTGCGCCCCGAGAAGCGGGTCGGCAGCGATGATTTGTGGGACAAGGGCGAGGCGGCGCTTGATCAGTCGCTTCGGGACAAGGGATTGACTTTCAAGGTGAAGCCGGGGGAGGGCGCGTTCTACGGCCCGAAGATCGAGTTTACCTTACGTGACAGTATTGGGCGCACCTGGCAGTGCGGCACGGTTCAAGTCGATTTCTCGATGCCTGGCCGTCTCGACGCGCACTACATCGCCGAGGACAATAGCAGGCAGGTACCGGTGATGATTCACCGCGCCATCCTGGGTTCCATGGAGCGTTTTATCGGTATCCTGATCGAGCACTATGCGGGTGCATTGCCGGTCTGGTTATCGCCGGTGCAGGCGATGATCATGAATATCACCGATCGGCAAGCGGATTATGTCAAACAGTTGACTAAGACCCTGCGAAGCAACGGATTCCGTGTCGAATCGGACTTGAGGAACGAGAAGATCGGCTTTAAAATCCGTGAGCACACCCTGCAAAGGGTTCCATTTTTACTGGTCGTGGGTGACCGCGAGGTCGAGCAAGGGGCGTTGGCCGCCCGTGATCGCAAAGGTCAGGATCTGGGCAGCCTCAGTGTCGATGCCTGTATCGACATGCTGACCGATGCGGTTGCAAATCGAATCTAACCCAGTCTCAATCCGGTCGCGGCGCTTGGGTCGTCGCCGGCCGCCGGGGCTGTTGTTTTTGTCTATTGGAGGAGCCTGCTATCGCTGCACCAAAACGTAACCGCGTCAACGAGGACATCACGGTCCCGCAAGTCAGATTGATCGGCGCGGATGGAGATCAAGTCGGGGTCGTTGATCTGGCCACGGCGTTGGCCAGGGCGACCGCCGAGTCGCTCGACCTCGTCGAGATCGTGCCCAACGCCGATCCACCGGTCTGCCGTCTGATGGATTATGGTCGCTTCCGTTTCGATCAAAAAAAGAAGCAGGCCGAGGCGCGCAAGAAGCAGAAGCAGGTTCAGGTCAAGGAAGTCAAATTCCGTCCCGGTACCGATATCGGCGACTATCAAGTCAAGCTGCGTAACTTGACGCGCTTCCTCAATGAGGGGGACAAGGCCAAGGTCACAATGCGTTTCCGTGGTCGTGAGCATGCCCACCGAGAATTGGGATTGGAACTGCTGCGTCGGGTCGAGACCGACTTGGCCGATCTCAGCGTTGTCGAGCAGCAACCGCAGATGGAGGGTCGGCAGATGATCATGGTGCTGGGGCCGAAGAAGAAATAGTTTCCCGAAACGATCGGCGCCGAACGGATGACAAATCCTGGCCGGCGCGGGTCAGATACTCCAAGCCGCGGCCGGGGGAGGGCTCCCGAGTCGCTGCAACTAAAAATCAGCCTCAACTCGAGAGCAGTCTTTAAGGAGACCTAAAATGCCCAAAATCAAGACCAACCGCGGAGCGGCGAAGCGGTTTTCGCTGACCGCCTCCGGCTCGTTCAAACGCAATGCCTCCCACCGGCGGCATATCCTGACCAAGAAAAGCACAAAGCGTAAGCGCCAACTACGCGCCGGCCACCTATTGACTCAGAGCGATGTGCGCGCCGCTCGGCGCATGATGCCCTATTGCTAGCAGCCTGCCGCTGGTCTTAAGTCAGCGAACGAACCCGGAGAATTTTAACCATGGCAAGAGTTAAACGCGGCGTTACCGCCCGCGCACGTCACAATAAAGTCCTAAGCGAGGCCAAGGGCTACTACGGTGCCCGCAGCAAGGTCTTTCGCGTGGCCAAGCAGGCCGTTATCAAGGCCGGTCAATACGCCTATCGCGACCGGCGTCAGCGCAAGCGTCAATTCCGAGCCTTGTGGATCGCGCGTATCAACGCCGCGGCGCGGATGAACGATTTGTCCTATAGCCGGTTTATGAACGGTCTCAGCAGGGCAGGTGTCGAGGTCGATCGCAAGGTGCTCGCCGAGATCGCCTACAGTGACGACCTGGCCTTTGCCGCGTTGGCGGAGCAGGCAAAGGCGGCACTGGCCGAGGCCTGACCGGCGCCCATTCGGCGCCGCTGAATGCTGGCGCAAAGCGTCTGGTCCGACACCGCGGAAACCATCTTCGCTTGCGATAAACCGCCGGTGGCGTGGTTAATGCTCCCGAGACCGCGAGGTCGGCAGGGCAATTGGGCGTCAGGATGAGAGAGCCCGTACTGGCCTTGTTGGCGCTTGTCCCCCGCGGCCGCCATTTGGTGCGACACTGCAGCAAATGGCCCCGTCTCCCCGCTGCGGTTTGATCACGGAGATCTCGACCATGAGTGAAGGCGCAGTTGCCGCCATTGATGACCTGCGTGCTGCCGCGTTCGAGTTGATTGAGCGCGCTACTGACCTGACGGAACTCGATCAGGTGCGGGTGCAATATCTGGGCAAGTCCGGCCTGCTGACGGCGCAGTTGAAGGCGCTGGGCGCCTTGCCTAAGGAGGAACGCCCGGCTGCCGGCCAGGCGATCAATCGCATCAAGGTGGCCGTACAGGAGCAGGTCGATGCGCGTCGCGCGGCATTGGAGCAGGCCGCGCTGGAGCAACGCCTCGCGGGCGAACGCGTCGATGTTTCGCTGCCCGGTCGAGGTCAGCGGGTCGGTGGCCTGCATCCGATCACCCGTGCCATGCAGCGCATTGAGCGGCTGTTCGCGAATGCAGGCTTCGCCGTCGAGGAAGGCCCTGAGATTGAGGACGATTATCACAACTTCGAGGCCCTCAACATCCCTGCGCATCACCCTGCCCGGGCGATGCACGACACCTTTTATTTCGATGACGGTCGCCTGCTGCGTACCCATACCTCCCCGGTGCAGATCCGCGTTATGGAGCGCCAAGCACCGCCGCTACGCATCATCGCGCCCGGTCGTGTTTATCGTTGCGACTCGGACCTGACGCACACGCCAATGTTCCATCAGGTGGAGGGTTTTCTTGTCGACGAGCAGGCCACCTTTGCCGATCTTAAAGGGGTCTTGTACGACTTCTTGCGCAATTTCTTTGAACGGGACGACCTGCAGTTGCGCTTTCGGCCGTCATATTTCCCGTTCACCGAGCCGTCCGCGGAGGTGGACGTCCAATGTGTCAAATGCGGTGGTGCCGGTTGCCGTGTCTGCAAACAGACCGGATGGCTGGAGGTCCTCGGCTGCGGCATGATCCATCCGGCCGTGCTGGGTCATGTCAACATTGATCCGGAGCGCTGGCTCGGCTATGCCTTTGGTATGGGTGTGGAGCGCCTGGCGATGTTGCGCTACGGCGTCGATGATATTCGACTGTACTTCGACAATGATCTTAGGTTCTTGTCGCAATTTAGTTGACTTTATGAATAATCAATTGCCGCGAACCATGTCCCAGCGCGATCAGGAGGACCTTGATGCGCTTCAGTGAAGCCTGGCTGCGGGAAATGGTCGATCCGCCCATCGATCCCGCGGCCCTGATTGCCCAACTAAGCATGTCGGGCCTTGAGGTGGATGCCGTTGAACCGGCGGCCGCGCGCTTTAGTGGTGTCGTGGTCGGTCATGTGATTTCGGTCGAGCCGCACCCGGACGCGGCCAAGCTGCGCCTCTGCCGGGTCGACGTTGGTCTGGACGATGAGCCCCTGCAGATCATCTGCGGCGCGGCCAACGTCGCCGCGGAAATGCGGGTCCCTGTCGCGATCCTGGGCGCCAGACTGCCGGGCGATTTCAAGATCAAAAAGGCCAAGCTCCGGGGTGTCGAGTCCTTTGGCATGATCTGTTCCGTCGCGGAACTCGGCCTCGCCGAGAGCGCGGACGGTATCATGGAGTTGCCGGACACGGCTCCGGTGGGAGAGGACTTGCGTGCCTTTATGGCACTGGACGACCACTGCATCGAGCTTGACCTTACCCCCGACCGCGGCGATTGTCTCAGCGTGGCAGGCGTCGCGCGTGAGGTCGGCGTGCTCAATCGGGTGTCGGTTCAACTGCCGGTCTCGACGCCGGTGGCCGCCGAGGTCGACGACCGATTCCCGGTGAACATCACGGCAGCCGCGGCCTGTCCGCGTTACCTCTGTCGGGTATTGCGCGGCATCAATCCGCGGACGGAGACGCCGCTGTGGATGAAGGAGCGACTGCGCCGCAGCGGTTTGCGACCCATCAGTGCCGTTGTCGACGTGACCAATTACGTGCTGCTGGAACTAGGGCAGCCGATGCACGCATTCGATCTGTCAAGGCTTGAGGGTGGCATTGAGGTCCGAATGGCGCGCGCCGGCGAACCATTGGCGTTGCTCAACGGCGACAGCGTGGAACTACGCGACGACACGCTGGTGATCGCCGACGGCAGCCGAGCCCTGGCCTTGGCCGGGATCATGGGCGGCTCTGAATCCGCCGTCAGTGACACGAGCAGCGATGTGCTGCTGGAAAGCGCTTTCTTTGCGCCGACCGAAATCACCGGTAAGGCACGGGCCTACGGGCTGCATACGGATTCGTCACACCGTTTTGAGCGGGGCGTCGATCCGCAACTGCAAGCCGTGGCCATGGAGCGTGCCACCGCGCTGCTGTGTGATATCGTCGGTGGTCGACCGGGTCCGGTCGTCGAGGCCGTCAGTGACGCCCACCTACCCCAGCGCGCGGGCTCGCTGCTCCGAAGGGGCCGGATCGCACAGGTGCTTGGTGTCGCGCTGGATGATGAGCGCATCTCCGATATCCTGACGCGGCTCGGCATGCAGGTTGAGTCCGTGGAGGATGGTTGGCGCGTCACCCCGCCCAGCAGTCGTTTCGACCTGGTGCTGGAAGTGGATTTGATCGCGGAACTGGGGCGCGTCTACGGCTACGACAATATTCCGGTGACCCATGCCCGCTCGGCGGCGACGACGCGGGCGCCGTTGGAGATGGCCTTCGACCTAAAACGGGTGCGCCAAGTGCTGGTCAGCCGTGGATTCCACGAGGCCATCACCTACAGCTTCGTCAGCCCCGAACAGCAAAGCTTAATTGATCCCGAACTGGCGCCGCTGGCCTTGGCCAATCCGCTGTCCGCGGAGCTCTCGGTCATGCGCACCAGCCTCTGGCCCGGCCTGTTGCAGGCGGCACGTCAGAATTTGTCCCGACAACAATCGCGGGTGCGGCTGTTCGAGAGCGGTCTGCGCTTCCAGGTCGAGACAGGCGGTTTGCAGCAGCAGGAGATGCTTGCCGGACTCTGCGTTGGGCCGCTGATGCCAGAGCAATGGGGCGAGCCGTCGCGAAAGGTCGATTTCTACGACCTCAAGGCGGATGTCGAGGCGGTCTTAGCCGCGAGCGGCTGTGCCGCCGACTGCATCGTCGCCGCGGGGCCGCACCCGGCGCTGCACCCTGGGCAGAGCGCCAGTATTGAACGCGACGGAAGCCTGGTTGGCTGGCTCGGCACCCTGCATCCCTCGGTGGCCGCGAGCTTGGACCTGCCGCCGGACGTGCAGCTGTTTGAATTGAACACCGCTGTACTTGGGCACGGCGTCAAGCCCAAGTTTACGCCTTTGTCAAAGTTTCCGTCTATCCGACGTGACATCGCCATCGTCGTCGACGATAGCGTTTGCTTCGGCGCCGTGCGCGATTCTATATGGGCGGCCGCCGGTGAATTGCTGCGGGATCTGGTGCTTTTTGATGTCTATGTCGGACCCGGCATAGATTCTGGGCGAAAAAGCATGGCTTTGGGATTGATTTTACAGGCTGATTCTCAGACACTTACCGATGAGGGCGTGGAATCGGTCATCACGCGGGTGCTGGCTCGACTCGCCGCCGACCTGAATGCCGCATTGCGGGCTTGAAACGCAGCCGACCTGCCGCTGACTTGAGTGCCGCATTGCAGTCTTGAAACGCAACCGACTAGCCAACCGACGAGCCGAGAGAACTACCTGATGGCATTGACCAAGGCCGATATGGCCGAGCATCTTTACGAGGTTTTAGGGCTGAATAAGCGCGAGGCCAAAGACGTGGTCGAGTCGTTTTTTGAGGAGATCCGCGCGGCGCTTGAGCGGGGCGAACAGGTCAAGCTCAGCGGTTTCGGCAACTTCGATCTCCGCGAGAAAAAGCAACGACCTGGCAGGAATCCTAAAACGGGTGAAGAAATTCCAATTACGGCCCGCCGAGTCGTCACTTTTCGCCCGGGGCAAAAACTCAAGTCGCGGGTAGAAGCCTATGACGGACACGATCGCTAAGGTCGATGAGTTGCCGCCCATTCCGGGCAAGCGTTATTTCACCATTGGTGAGGTTAGCGAATTGTGCGATGTGAAGCCGCATGTATTGCGGTATTGGGAGCAGGAATTTCCCCAACTCAAGCCCGTCAAGCGACGCGGGAACCGCCGCTACTATCAACGCCACGATGTATTGACGGTGCGCCAGATACGCAGCCTGCTGTATGAGCAAGGCTTCACGATCGGTGGCGCCAGGCAGCAACTCTCCGGTGATGCCGCCAAACATGATAGTTCTCAAAGCCATCAGATCATCAAGCAGTTACGAATTGAACTCGAAGAAGTTTTGCATGAACTGAAACGTCGCCAACATTGACAACCCAGCATGTATGCCGTAATCTGCTCGGCTTTCCGGGCGTAGCGCAGTCTGGTAGCGCACCACAATGGGGTTGTGGGGGTCGCAGGTTCGAATCCTGCCGCCCGGACCAATACAGATTCCAACCAGGCCAGAATTGGGATCCAAACTAAAGAATGCTCGCGCGTTTCACGCCGTCGGCGTGCCCGTCCCTGGTCGCGGTGGGCGGAAAACTCCGCGCCGCGGTGCATGCCGTGCCCGCGGAGTCGACAGGGCGCTGGACTCGCTCCCCTGTTCCACTGCGAAAGACTCGGGCTGGGAGCCGGATGGTGTAACACTCCAAGTCCGCTCGAGCGAGGAGCCGGGAACGAACCGTCGCATGGCAGAGATATTGCGATACCGCCGGGAACTCGTTTTGGCCTTGTTCACGCCATCTCGCCGTTGACGGCGGTGGTGACTTTGTACCCTGCCTGCTCTAAAAAAGGTGACGTTCGACCTCGCGTACCCTGATCGAGTCATCGACCACTAGACTGTGTTCGGGCTCGGCGGCTGGTTCGGCGATGGGCGTCAGCGGCGCTTCCAGTTGCGGCGACCGTCCGGAGCCATCGCCCATGGGCGCAAGTAGGTCCGGGATGTCGATGATCAGCGCCACGTCGCCGTCGTCGGGCAGGGTCAGGCCGGAGACGTCGCGCAGTTGGCCCTTGTCGATGGGCCGTATCGCAGCGACCTCATTCATCGGGAAGGCGTCCGGTCTCGGCCTTACCCAGGCGCTGGCGTTCATCGGTAGATTCAATGCCGTGGCCGAGGGCGTTGCGCACCATGTGCCGCAGTGGATCGCGCACGGCGCGATCGATACGGTTCTCTGCGCCGTCGAGCAGGTCATGAAATACGTCTTCAAGGCGCTGGGCGATCCGCTTTTCCTGCTCAAAATCAATGCCTCGGGCCGTACCCTTGCGGGTATGAAAGACCCGCATCAAGGCATCGTTAAGCGCCTGTTCTGGCTCGCCGGTATCCAGCTTTTCTAGTTCCAGCACCAGCCGCCAGAGAACGCCGAGGCAGCGATCCGCCACCCCGTCGCCGAGCACCGGCTTGCGGCGCTGGTCCGGCTGGAGTTGATGGATGCCGACGACCAGGTCGACAGCGACACCGAGTCGCCGGCCGCGTTTCGCAATGCGCAAGATTCGGTTGCGGCTATCCCACACACGCCCGGCCCCTGAGCCGTGCGGGGTGCCGAGCCGAAGCGCGAGGTCGATGACGGGCAGCATGTCCCCTCGCGGATTCAGCACTCCCAGTAGCAGCGGCGGCGCGCCGGGGATCGCGCGCAACGCCGCTGGCATCAGCATTTGGGGCTGGGGCGAGCTACCCCACGGTCCATGGCCTTGCTTGGTGTTTCGCCGCTGGAGATCTAGCAAGACGACGCCTTAGATCGACGAGAGCGCAGCGCTGCGACCTCCAACCCGTGGGCGCCCTCAACCGTTGTGCACACGCCGTATCGTGATGCTGGGTGTTCCTGGGCTTTGCTGAACTCTTCTCGTGGAAAGGGCATAATTATCTTGAAAACAAAGAGTTGTGTTATTGGTCAAAAACGCGCCAATCTGATTCGATTTCAATGGTTTTGCGGGGTTAGCGCTGTTCCCAATACTTTGTCCACAAAGTTATCCACAGCGCTTGTTGGCAATCGTTAAGAAAATACGACAGTAAGATGTCTTGTAATCGACTGCCTAGAGCATCTCTAGTTTTCAACGCCAACCGGTTGTTTTCTTATTCGTTGAGGAGGGCGCCTCTGGATGGCGGCAGCAGCGTCAAAATGTGCCGACAGGCGCGCTGCGCTCAGCTATACTGGCCGGCGCTGTCGAGGCCGCGTTCGTCGGCCAACACCCACTTTCCGCTGTTGACGCTGCTGGCGCTCGTCCGCGCTCCGGCGTCGCTTCACTGAAGAGAATTGCTGTGATCGAGACCCTTCGCAATATTGCGATTATCGCCCATGTCGACCATGGCAAGACCACGCTGGTTGATAAGCTGTTGCAGCAGTCCGGCACCCTTGGCGACCGTTTCGGGCCAGTGGAGCGGGTCATGGATTCCAACGACCTGGAGAAGGAGCGCGGCATCACCATCCTGTCAAAGAACACGGCGCTGCGCCTGACCTTAGGCGAGCAAGAATATCGCATCAACATCGTCGACACCCCCGGGCATGCGGATTTCGGCGGTGAGGTGGAGCGCGTGCTGTCGATGGTCGATTCGGTGCTGCTGTTGGTCGATGCCCAAGAAGGCCCGATGCCGCAGACGCGCTTCGTCACCAGCAAGGCCTTCGAACACGGGCTTCGACCGATTGTCATCGTCAACAAGATCGATAAGCCAGGCGCTCGCCCTGACTGGGTCATCGATCAAGTCTTCGACCTATTCGACCGCCTCGGCGCCTCCGACGAGCAACTAGATTTTCCCATCATCTATGCCTCCGCCATCAATGGCTACGCCGGGCTGGAAGACGGGGTGCGCGAAGGCGATATGACGCCGCTGTTCGAGACCATCGTCGAGCATTGCCCGGCCCCCGACGTCGACCCGGAAGGTCCGTTTCAGATGCAGATCTCGACCCTTGACTACAACTCCTTTGTCGGTGCGATCGCGATCGGCCGCATTCAGCGCGGTAGCGTTAAGACGAACCAGCAGGTGATGGTGGTCAAGCGTGATGGCGTGACCCACCGGGGCAAGGTTGGCGTCATCTATGGTTACATGGGCCTGGAGCGCACCGAGGTGCCCTCGGCGCGGGCCGGCGACATCATCGCGCTAACCGGTATGGATGCGCCGAACGTGTCCGACACGCTCTGTCACCCCGATCAGGTCGAGGCAATGCCGCCGCTGACCGTCGACGAGCCCACCGTCACTATGACCTTTCAGGTCAATACCTCGCCGTTTGCTGGCAAAGAGGGTAAGTACCTGACCTCGCGCCAGCTCAAAGATCGCCTTGAGCGTGAGCTGATCCACAACGTCGCGCTTAGAGTGGAGGAGGGTAATGACCCGGAGAAGTTCCGCGTCTCCGGCCGCGGCGAACTGCACCTGTCGATTCTGCTGGAGAACATGCGCCGCGAGGGCTACGAGATGGCCGTGTCGCGACCGGAGGTCATCTTCCGCGAGATCGACGGCAAGATCTGCGAGCCCTACGAGCAACTGACCGTTGATCTCGACGAGGCCAACCAGGGCGCGATCATGCAGGCCCTGGGCGAGCGGCGCGGTGAGCTGAAGGACATGGTGCCAGACGGCAAGGGCAGGGTGCGGCTCGACTACGAGATCCCGTCCCGCGGCCTGATCGGCTTTCAGACCGAGTTCATGACCCTGACCTCCGGCACTGGCCTGAAGTACCACGTCTTTGATCACTACGGGCCGGCCAACCAGACCGGCATTGCGCCGCGACGCAACGGCGCGATGATCTCCAACGCCCAGGGCAAGGTGCTCGGCTACGCGCTGTTCAACCTGCAAGAGCGTGGTCGCATGCTGGTGTCGCCAGGTGTCGAGGTCTACGAGGGGCAGATCGTCGGCATCCATTCGCGCGACAACGACCTAGTCGTCAATCCGCTGAAGGCCAAGCAGTTGACCAACATCCGCGCCGCGGGCTCCGATGAAAATATCTTGCTGACCCCGCCCATCCGTTTCTCGTTGGAACAGGCGCTGGAGTTTATTGAGGACGACGAACTGGTGGAGATCACGCCGACCGCCATCCGCATTCGCAAGCGCTTCCTAAAGGAGCACGAGCGCAAGCGCGCCGCAAGGGGGTGATCCCTAACCAAAGCCGACAAGATCCTGGAGCGCGTCAGCGCCTTGAAGCGCGACCTCGAATCTCAGGTGTTCAACAAGGTCATGCGCATGGCCGCCAGTGAGATCACCGCCGAGACCGTCGCGCGGGGTCGTAGATAGCGAACCCGCGTTCGAGTGGTGCTGCAAAGATCTTAGGTCTGGGTGCAACATCTCGCTGAGGGCCGATGATCATTGCATCCGCCCCGGAGATTCTATGTATCGATACTGCGTTTGCCTGACCCGCTGATTCGTCTGTTTAGGCGTCGTGATTGGTTACAGGCGAAAAACCGTCTATGATGGTTGATAACTAAACTGCGATCTCGAGCGTGCCTACTACCTATGGCATTCATTACCCCAAGCATTGTGGGGCGAAAGTCCCTTGTCGTTGTCGTCGATGATCAGCGAACTGGCCGGACTATTCTCGAGACCCTCATTCGCAGTATCGACTCGGATATTGAGGTGGCCGCTTTTGGCGACCCGGCGTCGGCAATCGAGTTGATACGTTCCGCGCCTCCCGACCTTGTCGTCACCGATTATATGATGCCCGGGATGAATGGAGTCGGGTTCATCCGGAAAATTCGCTCGATGCCACTTTGCACCGATGTCCCTATCATGGTTGTCACTGTCGTCGATGACAAGCGCATTCGTTACCAGGCTCTCGACGCTGGGGCAACGGACTTCCTTAACCGCCCGATCGATCAACACGAGTGCCGCGCGCGCTGCCGTAATCTGCTGACCCTCCGCCGCCAGCACAGGATCATCAGTAGCCGCGCGTCCTGGCTTGAAGAACAAGTCGCGCTTGCTACAAGACAGATCTTCGATCGGGAGCAGGAAACGCTGCTGAGACTCGCCAAGGCAGGTGAGTACCGCGACGAACAGACCGGAAACCATGTTTATCGGATCGCTCAGTATAGCCGGGTGATTGCGAAGGGGCTGGGATTGACCAATGCGGAATGTGATGCCATCGAACTCGCATCTCCAATGCACGATATCGGAAAGATCGGCATTCCCGATCAGATCTTGCTCAAGCCGGGTAAGCTAACGTCCGCCGAGTTCGATATTATGCGTCGGCACTCGCAAATCGGTTACGAGATCCTCAGTGATAGTCCGTCGCACTATCTGAAGCTTGGCGCAACCATCGCACTGTCCCACCACGAAAAGTACGATGGCTCCGGTTATCCGGAGTGCCGCTCCCACGACGAAATCCCCATTGAAGCTAGAATCGTCGCAGTTGCAGATGTTTTCGATGCCTTGACCACGGCTCGTCCCTATAAGAAGGAATGGTCAGGCGAAGATGCCCATGCCTATATTGAGAATCTCGCAGGCGGCCACTTCGATCCGGATTGCGTTGAGGTATTCAGCAATACGTTCCACGAGATTGAAACAGTAAGACACCAGCTCCGCGACCACGGCAATAGGGAATCCGGACATGGGGTATCGACACATGCAGGAAAAGCTTCGTGAGTACCGGCTTACACGCCTCTTCGCTCCTTTCCAGTCGCTGGTAAATGGGAGACTAAGGCGCCTATCCGAGCGAGTCGATACCGACCAGGAGCAGGCGTCAGTCCGGGTCGTGCTTGGCGGCATCGTCATCATCTATATGCTGACGGCCGAGTTGGATGGCTCGGACGCTAGAGCATCCGCGACCGTCTCCATCGTCGCAGTGCTCTTTTTTCTCGCGGCGCTGTCACTACTGATTGCGTCGCTTCGCAGGTCCGGATCTGCGAGGCTGCGGCGCTATTGTGGGATATTACTCGACATCTCGGCGACTTCGGTTGCGATGGGTGTATCAGGTGAAACGGGCACGCCTTTATTGGGAATCTACCTATGGGTCATTGTAGGCAACGGCTTTCGGTACGGGAATCATTACCTTGAGTTCGCAACCGCTGCAAGCCTGATAGGTTTCGCGGGTGTTGCCTTTTTTGCCGACTATTGGCGAGAGCACTATCTGCTCGGAATCAGTTATCTCTTGGTCTTGCTACTGATCCCAGCTTATATTGCGGCCTTTCTGCGCCAGTTGCGTGCTGCCATGCGCGAAGCTAACGAAGCGAACTCCGCTAAGAGTGAGTTTCTGGCCAGAATGAGCCATGAACTTCGTACGCCATTGAACGGCGTCATCGGCATGAGTGAATTGCTGATGGATTCACCCCTTGAGGCAGAGGAGCGAGAGTTCGTCGGCACGATTTACAGCTCGGGTCGAACCCTGTTGGCCGTCATTGACAATATCTTAGATTTTTCGAAAATCGAATCAGGGCGTCTAGCCACCGAGGAGGTCGAGTTCGACGTTCATCAAGTGGTCGCTGAGACTGTCGCGATGTTCGTCCCGCAAGCGCGCCGACAGGGCGTCACCCTCACAAGTCGCTGTGATCCGCGAGTGCCGTTCTCGCTGATCGGCGACCCGCTTCATATCCGTCAGGTCTTGACCAATCTGATCGGCAACGCCATCAAATTCACACCGGCTGGTTCGGTCGACGTGAGGGTTATCGCGGCGACCGGGGACATCGCCGCGGAAGACAATCGCGTCATGGTGCGGTTCGAGGTTGAAGACACAGGGATCGGCATAGCGCCAGAGGATCAAGCTCGGATCTTTGAGAGCTTCCAACAGGCGGGGGTCGACATCGCACGTCGCTTTGGCGGTACCGGCTTGGGTACCGCGATTGCCCACGAATTGGTGGACCTGATGGGCGGTCGGATCGGAGTGAAAAGCACCCTGGGCGCGGGTTCGCTTTTTTGGTTTGAGTTGCTCTTGGAGCATTTTGCATCGCCGCTGCTCGAGCCGGACCAAGGGCTTGCCGACGAACGGGTGCTGGTCGTTGGGTTGCATGATCGGGTCGATATCGTGGCCGAGATGCTGAGCGCGATGGGAATGCAAGTCCAGGCCGTGAACACGGACGTCGAGGCGGTGAAAGCCGCGGATCAAGCGAGAGAGGCTGACCTTCCTTTTAAATTGGTGTTCGCCTTGGAGCAACAGGTTTGTCCGGAGTCGCTCGCGAACATCTTGCAAGCCACGGGTCGCGGTACTGGCGCGCTCTGCTTTCTGCTTACCGAGGGCGCGCGCAGACAGCACCTCGCGGCCTTCCGGGTCGGTTGTGATGGCGTACTGGGCCTACCTCTGCGCAGAGATGAGTTTTTGAACGCCCTGCATGCCGCGCGGAGTCTTCGCGCGCTGCCTGAGAATGTGGTTTCGCTCGCCGAGCGTTCGCGTCGTCTTGCACCGGCCGACGGTGCGCGCCTCCACGTGTTGATAGCGGAAGACAACGAGACCAACCGCCGCGTGTTGCGGGCGATATTGGCAAGGGCTGGCCATCGCCTGACGGTTGTGGAAGATGGGGATGCCGCCTTAGACGCCTTGCAGCGCCAGGGCGGGGCCTTCGACTTGCTGGTTCTCGACAAAAACATGCCTGGACTCAATGGTCTAGACGTTTTCCGAGCTCAGACATTTATGTTCCCGGAAGCGCCCATTCCGACGATCATCCTCTCGGCGGAGGCAACTGCGGCTGCAATGGAGAGCTCCCTTAAGGCGGGAGTTGACGCCTACCTGACCAAGCCGGTTGAGAGTCAACGGCTGCTTCAAACGATTGCGCGACTTGGTTACGGCCATAAGGGGCTGGCATTGGTGCAATCGGATGCCGATTCGCCTGCGCGCGCCACTCGTAGCGATGCATCAGCGCCGCTAGTGGATACAGACAAGATAGCCTCTCTTAGGCGCCTTAGCGACAATGCCGAGTTCTACACCGAACTGGTGGCCGGGTTTCAATCGGATGCTGAGCGCTCGATCCTGGCCCTCACGAATGCAATGGGTGCCGGGGATTATCCTGCCATGCGCGAAGTGGTGCATGCGCTTGAAGGCAGTTCCATGGAGTTGGGGGCAGTGGGCCTCGCAGGCGTGGCTGGCCAATTTCGCCGATTGAAGCCATTCGAGCTAAATTCGGATCGGGCACAAGACCTCCTTGAGCAAGTGCGGCAGACACTCGCGGTCACCTTGCAACGGTTAACCGACTCGTCAACAAGGGCCAAAGACGACAGTTTGCATTGAGCGTCCCCTCTTTCCTGCTGCCGGCCCGGTGCCGGTCCGGCACCGGGACAACGATTCGGTCTTTCGCTTACGCGATCCGAGCCGCTACATCTGCCTGGCGGGAGACAAGGCGCTCCATCATCCGTAGATCGCGCTGCGTTAACTGAAGGGCTGCATCCACCCAGATCGCCAATACATCCTGTAGGTCTTTGTGGGTGATTGGATTGAGCTTGTCCCGGGCTTGTCGAAGCGCCTGAAATCCGTTGCGCGTGCGTTCCTCGCGGCGAATGTAGTCGTAGACCGCCAATTCGCCCTCGCCTTTGTCGACCAGGACGTCCACCAGCCCCATATCGTACATTTCTTCGGCGGTGTAGAGCTTGCCGCCGAGAATGATACGTTCCGCAAGCTTGCTATTGAGCTTACGCGCCAGCAGATTGAAGGCGCCCATACCGGGAAACAGGTTGAATAGGATCTCGGGGAATCCCATACGTGCGCCCTTCTCCGCAATGAAGATCTCGCTGGACAAGGCGGTCTCTAGCCCGCCGCCCAAAGCCTGACCCTGGACCAGCGAGATTGTCGTGACAGAGCTGTGAAAACCCCGAATATTGGCATAGAGAACCTCGATGCACTGGCTGCCATAGTTGAATAGGCCGACTTTGTCCTGATTACGAATCAGCTGGACAAATAATTCGAGGTCACCGCCGAGGTTGAAGACCTCATCCATTGCTGAAGCGATAACGTGGTAGCGCACGCCACAGGTATTGGCGTGATGGCGAAGATATCTACACCAATGGCTCAAATCCTTGAGTAGAGTGCTGTTGAAGCAGGGCCTTGGCGTAGCGTCCATGTAGCACCAGGCGACCCCGTGTTTGGTATCTGCCTGTACCTTGAGTTGTTGATAGGAAGGCATTGCACTAGTAATTCTTGAGATGGTGTTACGCGTTTTCATGCAGATCTCCATTCGAAGTCTGGTTGGCCGAGTCAAAGACGGGCGCTGATCCAATAAGGAAGCGATTTTGGTGCGACCGAAATCTGCGTTTCGTGAAGCATCGCTCATAGGTCTAGCTGTGTTTGCTCGGGGATCGTTGAGTGCGCTACCATCTATACGCATTGATTACATCCAAACCCTTGCAGGCAAGTGAAGGCCAAGCCTATGCGCCTTCGTCTTTGCTTAAAGCCGCATTTTGAGTAGCGATGCCCCCGTAGAAATAGTGTAAACCTCTTCTACGTCGACGAAGTGCGCCGAGAATTGACAGCAGGAAGACAAGGCGATGACGCGTCTTCGCTGGTCGCAATAGGGCAAATGGCGTTTGAGTGGCGTCTGGTGGATGCTCGACCACCCTGGTGACAATTCCTCTCGATTTGGCCAGAAGCGTGCGCTGGTGTTTAGCAACTTCGACTTGAGTGCTTGTCCGTATTGTTTCGGTTGGGGAAACCTGCTCTGTGTTCGCAAGCGAGAGCTTGATCAAGCAGCGGGTTCACAACAAGGGGCGGGGCTGTCTTGCGGGACATCCCGCAGCCGTGGGCTTTTGGCGGGTGGAGCATGCGGCACGGCGACGAATTGGTCCCATGCGGCGGGATCAAACGCCATTTCTGCCCCAGCGCACGAGCATACAGATGGCTAGGGAACGGCTTCGAGATGGTTTGTCAAGCTGAGCGAGGATTTTGTGAATGACCGCTCGGTATTGGATTAAGGCGATGATCCGCAACGCGCCGCCACACATGAGCATCGCCAGATCACCGCGATGTTCTGCGACATCGTCGGCTCAACCAAGCTTGGCGCCGAGTTGGGTGCCGAAGGCTTGCAGGAGGTGGTGCGGCGTTTTCGGGTGTGCTGTGCCGATGCGGTCGGTCGCTTTGACGGCATTGTCTCCGAGGTCGCTGGTGGCCGGCATGGGCCCGGACCGACTTGCCGAGGCCATGCAGCGGCTGGTGGCGGCAGGGCTGATTTCGGCGCAGGGCTATGCCTCGGACCTGGTCTACAGCTTTCGCCATGCGTTGGTGCAGGATACCGCTTATCGCTCCATGCGCAGCGCGCGCCGACGCGCACTGCACGGGCGCGTTGCCGAGATCATTGAGGCAGGTTTTCCGGAGATGCGCGAGCAGGAGCCGGACGTGCTCGCGCAACACTGGCTCGGCGCGGGTGATGCCCAGCGGGCGCTCAACTATCTTGAGCTTGCCGGCATGCGCGGCCTATCTCGGTCCAACTAGGTCGAAGGCATCGCCAGCCTGCGTCGGGCACTGGATCTGCTGGTCGTCGACCAGCCCTCCGTCGAGCAACTCCAACGCGAACTGCGGCTGCGGACCGCGCTCGGCGGTGCGCTGATCGCCACCCGCGGCTTTGCCGCCGCGGCGGCCGGTGCCGGCACTTCCGCGTCACCCAAGGCCGTGACCCGGATCTGTCCCGGGGGCCGCGGACAGTCCGGGCTATGACAGTATTCGGCGTAGTCGGATAAGCGCAGCGCATCCGCGTGTGACCGGCATGCTAGTCGGCTAGCTGGTGCAAGTCCAGTCCGGGCTGGCGCGCGCTGCAGAATCACAGGGCTCCGATGTCGCCTCCAAACCCGAACCCGGCTACTATTCAGCCCAGCCCATATCGGCCCACCGCACCCAAGGACCCGCGATGCTCCAGCTATTCATCTCCCACGCCACCGCCGACGACGCCATCGTCCGCGAGCTGCAACAGGCCCTGGAGCGCCAAGGCACACCGAACGCCCCGGTCCGCGTCTGGATCGACTCCCGCGAGCTGGTGGGCGGCGTCGCCCTGGAGCCGGAGATCGAGCAGGCCATCCGCAAAGCCGAGGCCCTGCTGGTGCTGGTCAGCCCCGCGGGCCTGCAATCCC
>JGI12210J13797_10499346_pt1 | contig 20705 bp, 18 predicted proteins | sample ElkSlonscriptome_3_FD_13797 | JGI IMG/M metagenome (IMG submission 13797)
CCGAATGTTTTTTCGGCAACAAAGCCATGAATATTTCCGTTATACCGGAAATAGTAGTACTACTTTTTCCGATAGAATATCATAAAAAAACATTGGTTTTCACTCCTTCACCTTCCGCTTCCCTCCCGAAAACAGCACGAATTGCAGTACAACCCCGAAAATGATGATTAAAATCATTTCCATATTCGACATCAGATTGCTGCTGTCCAAAGAGTCTTGCGCTTGAATTTTCAAGGTCTTGCTCTCTTTTACTTGAATCTCTGATAGCTCTTTTAAGTTTTCATGGACGCGTTCGAAGGTGGTTGCCGTAGTGGAGCCTTGAGGAATAGAGTCGGTTGCGCTTAGTTTATTCAGGTTTTCTTTGAGTCTGCCAAAAATCTCATTTTCTCTTTTTGTGAGGGTCGTTTGGCCGTATTCATTGAGTACTCGTTCCATTTCACCGCTGCTATCCAAAGAGACTAACTCGCCTGAGCTCATCCTCATTTGGACATCGTAAATGAGATTCGTCAATTGAAAGAGGTCGTATTGAGCCACCACCCGATCTTCATAAATCGTGGTGATCGTGCCTTGAACTTCTTCAAAGTGTTCTTGATCCAGTCTATTGGTGATAAAAACCAACAGGATAACCATCACCAATCCCAATACCGTTCTAATCTTTTCTGAGCCCTTACCCATGCTTCTAATTTTTTGTCAAAATACTAAAGAAATCTAACGTTTGTGCAATTGAAAACTTGTGGAAAACACCGCACCCATGACTGCGCAAAACCGTCAATTGGCTAGTACATTTGTCAGCACAACACCTACCCCTTGGATCAACTCCTTCAAAGCCTCAAAAAGGGCGATATGGAAATCGCCATGCTGCCCACTCCCGTTCCCGGAAAGGGTGAAGTGTTGGTGCAAACCGCATTCTCAGCCATTAGCACGGGTACCGAAGGAAAAACCGTGAGCGATGCCCGCAAGGGATACGTGGCAAAGGCAAAGTCGAGGAAGGAAGAAGTCACAAAAGTGGTCAAAGCCGCCCAAACTTATGGCGTGGCCGAGACCTACAAGCTCGTAATGAACAAACTGGAGTCTCTCCAACCCTTGGGCTATTCCCTTTCGGGAAAAGTCGTTTCAGTGGGGGCGGGCGTTTCTGAGTTCAAGCCCGGCGATGCAGTGGCCTGCGGTGGTGCCTCTGCTTCTCATGCCGAATTGGTGGCCGTGCCCAAAAACCTTTGCGTAAAACTCCATTCGAATACAGAGCTCGATCAAGCCGCTTTCACCACCATCGGAGCCATCGCCATGCAGGGTATTCGTCGGGCAGACTTAAAGCTCGGCGAAAATTGCGTCGTCATCGGCTTGGGCTTGATCGGTCAATTGACCATTCGCCTGCTGAAGGCAGCGGGGGTTAAGACTTTTGGAATTGATTTGAAAGACGAATTGGTCGATCTGGCTCATCAATCGGGAGCGCAAGAAGCTTGCCTGCGCAGCGATGAACTGATCGAAGAGCGCATCAAAAAATTTTCCAATGGAAACGGGGTGGACGCTGTTATCATAACCGCGGCCACTTCTTCTACCGATCCCGTTGAGTTGGCGGGTCAAATATCCCGTGTGCACGGAAAGGTGGTGATCGTCGGTGCCGTGCCGACCGGCTTTAGCCGAAAGAACTACTACCGAAAGGAGCTGGATTTGCTCATGAGCACCTCTTACGGCCCCGGCCGATACGATGCCAATTACGAAGAAAAAGGCTTCGACTATCCCATCGGTCAGGTGCGCTGGACGGAAAACCGCAATATGCAGGCATTCGCAGACTTGCTGGGATCGGGTGCGCTCGATATTTCAGATTTGATCTCCCACAAATTTCCTTTCGCTGAGGCGAAAAAAGCCTTCGATTTGATTGTAGATGATTCGGAATCTAAAATGGGCGTCCTGCTCGAATACGATACTTCCAAAAAATTTACCGTCGAGAAGGATGACTCCTCGAATAAGACACCATTAAAAACCGATTCGGTCTCCTTTATCGGGGCAGGTTCCTTTGCGGGAAATTTTCTTTTGCCCAATCTCAAGGGAAAAATTGAGTTTTCGGCAGTAGCCACCAAACGACCGCATTCTGCCGAAAATGCCAAAAGAAAATATTCCTTTGATCAGGCTTACGCCGATGCCGATGCGCTGATTCAAAACGACAAGGCTGGTGCAGTATTTATCGCCACTCGTCACGATACACATGCCTCGCTTACGCTCAAAGCGCTAAAGCAAGGAAAGCGGGTTTTTGTAGAGAAGCCGCTTTGCCTCAGACCGCAAGAACTGACAGAAATAAAGGAGGTCGCCCGATCGAATTCGCAGTTAGATGTGATGGTGGGCTTCAATCGCCGATTCGCTCCGGCTGTCGTCGAATTGAAAAAGAAGCTTTCGCTAGAACTTCCCAAGGTAATACAGTACCGCGTGAATGCGGGTTTTCAGCCCGATGATCACTGGGTGCATGACCCCACGGTGGGAGGAGGAAGAATTTTGGGAGAAGCCTGTCACTTCGTCGATCTCTGCTATTTTTTGGCGGGCGCCAAAGCGGTTTCCGTTTCGGCGATGCCGATGGCTGCCGAGCCTCAGAACTTCGATTCCTTCACGACCAACTTGGCTTTCGCTGATGGATCTATTGCAAGCTTGGTCTACATGAGCAATGGCAATAAAGCTTTACCAAAAGAGCACATCGAGGTCTCTACGGGAAGCTTCTCCGCAGGCATCGATGATTTTAAAAAGGTGACCTATTTTGGAAAAACCGTTACCAAATCAAAACTTGGAAAGCAAGACAAAGGACACGCCGCCGAAATGGAGCTCGTGGCAAACGCGCTGAAAACCGGCAGGCCTTTTCCCATTGCGATGGATGAAGTATTTCACTCGACAATGGTCACCTTTGCGCTCTTGGAATCTGTTCGTCAGAACGGCAAGAAGATAGTGATCGAAGAATTTGAACGCGAATGGACTTCACCCAAAGCGAACTGATCCGCGTTAAGCGTGCCTACCACGAGCTCGATGTGTATTGCCGCAAGCGGAAGTACAAGGGCTACGACCCTTATGATATTCTACTTAGTCCATTCCCGTTCAAAAAATTGGGGAAGTGGCCGCCCATTTTGGCGATTCAGCTTTTTAAGCGAAATCCCATTAATCTTCGGCAGCTCTTTGCCGTGCCGAAGCAATGGAACCCCAAGGCCTTGGGCCTTTTCTTGAAGTCGTACAGCCTGATGCCTGCGAGAAAAGAAAACGAGGAAATGTGCAAATGGCTCTTTGAGAAATTGCTGGAACTGCAAACGCCCGGCTACCCGGGTATGTCTTGGGGTTACCCCTTTCCGTGGGCAAGCCCCGAGAAGTACCTGCCCGAATGGTCGCCTACCTCGGTAGTGAGTGGATTTATTGCTCAGGGCCTCGATGCTTATTATCGGCAGTATGGCAATAAGCGCGCCCTGGAAGCAATTGAGAAGATTTGTCTCTTTTTCTCCGATGCACTTCACCACACGGTTGAAGGTGATTTTTACGCCATCAGCTACAGCACCGTAAAGCCCGATTTCTGCTACAATGCGTCTTTGTTGGCGGCGCAAACCTATGCCTTGTGTTACGCTCACAACGGTCAAGCTTCGTACGCCGATATGGCCAAGCGAGCTGTGGAGACGGTTATCTCTCGTCAAAAGAGCGACGGGAGCTGGAACTACAGTGAAAATTTGGAAACCGAAAAGCAGCGGGTTCAGATCGATTTCCATCAGGGGTTTATTTTGGATTCCATCATGTCCATCGCAACCTCGCTCAAGTATTTTCCAGACACCGTTGAGAAGGCATTGCAAGCGGGCATGGAGTTTTACCGTGACGAGCAGTTTAGCTCAAAGGGAAGGGCATTATGGCGACTGCCGGGAAACTACCCTTCAGACATTCATCACCAAGCGCAGGGAATCATTACCGCCACCAAATACTACAGTTACTCGGGCAGCCGACGCGCAGAAGACTTGGCCAAGTCGGTGCTCTTTTTTACCCTCGATCATTTTCGGGATCAGCGGGGTTATTTCTACTACCGCAAACACAAGAGTGTGACGGATCGCACTTCCTACATGCGCTGGGGAAATGCCTGGATGCACTTGGCCATGAGCGAGATTTTGAACGCCAAACACCTCGAAGGAAAGCCCGAATTTCAACAGAAAATCCCCATACGTTGAAGCGGTTTCTCTTTTACATGGGGCACCCCGCTCACTACCACAATTTCAAGAATTGCATTCGCATTCTCAAAGAAAGAGGCGATGAGGTTCTGGTGGTCGCCCGAGGAAAGGATGTCCTTTTCGATTTGATTGACACCGAAGATTGGGAAGTGGTCAAATGGCCGGCTCGCTCGGCTGGTGGGAAACTGAGCTTGGCGCTGAACATCCTTCAGCGCGAGGCGAAATTGCTGAATCTCGTTCGAAAATTTCGGCCTCACCTTATGGCGGGAACCGATCTGGGAATTGCCCATGTGGGGAAGCTTCTGGGGATTCCGTCGGTTGTTGTGAACGAAGACGATAGCCACGCTATACCGCTTATGGCGAAATACGCTTTTCCATTCGCCACGCATGTTTTGGCGCCGAATTGTTGCGATCAGTCGCCCGCCAATCACAAGAAAATCGGCTACGAAGGATACCACGAATTGGCCTATTTGCATCCGAAATATTTTAGCCCCGATCGTGCGCTGCTTCCCGCCGCAATGCGCGACACTGAGCGCTATTTTATTCTGCGTTTTGCCAGTTTGCACGCTCATCACGACGATGGACGCAGCGGAATTGACGATGAATTGGCGCATGAGTTGATCAAGTTATTGCTGCCTTCCGGCAAAGTATTCATCACCTCCGAGCGGGAGCTTTCCCCTGATTTGGAACCCTATCGAATTCCCGTTCATCCGGCGGTCATCCACCATGCGATGGCTTTTGCCGATCTCTACATAGGTGATTCTCAAACCATGGCTGCCGAGGCGGCGGTGCTGGGTGTGCCATCTATTCGCTTCAACGATTTTGTCGGTGAATTGAGCTACCTCGAAGAGTTAGAGCATAAATTCGGGTTGACAATGGGAATAAAGACCACGGAGTCTGATGCCTTATTGTCCACGGTGAAAGATTGGGCAGCGAATGTAGGTTTGAAAACTCGTTTTGCCGAAAGGCATAGAAAGATGCTGGAGGCAACCACAGACGTGACAGAGAGATGGGTAGAGGTATTTGATGACCTGGCAAAAACCCACTGATGGTTGTTTATAACTAAAAGTGGGCAGGGTTGCATCAGCCTGTTATCAAGGTATTTTCGACTAAACCAACCACCGAATACCAATGGAGGAAGTTGCAGGTGCACAGAAAGTTGTCGAAGGAATAGCGGGTAGCAAACTCTTGAGTTTTGTGGCGCCTGTCCTCGAAAATCGCGAAGGAAAAACCGAAGTCGTTAAGGTGTCTGACCACTTTAACGTAGAGAAGCATGCCGACCAAAGTCTGGATGGTTTTATGAACCTCCACCGAGTGAATGATATTCAAGGGATCAATCGCTTTTTCAGGCTGGTGAATCAAAAGTTGAAGTCGGGAGGGAGTTTCATCGGTTGTGTTGAAACGCTGGAGCAAAGGCGCGAACGACTATTTCGCAAGTTTCCGCCTGTGATCAATGTCGTTTATTATGGCTCCGATTTTATTTTCAAGCGCGTTTTTCCAAAGTTTAAGTTCACCAAAAAAGTCTACTTCGTCCTAACCGGTGGAAGAAATCGAGCACTGTCCAAATCCGAAGTTTTGGGTCGATTGGTTTATTGCGGTTTTCAAATCGAAGAGACTGAAGAAATAGAAGGGAAGCTGTATTTCAAGGTGAGAAAAGTTTCTGAACCATTGGCGGAAGCCGAACCCAGCACGGGTTTGCTTCTTCGCATCAAGCGGATTGGCTACCACAGTCAGCCCATTACGGTTTACAAATTCAGAACGATGCACCCCTACGCTCAATACATTCAAGCTTATGTGTTTGAGCAAAACAATTTGCAAGAAGGAGGAAAATTTGCCGATGATTTTCGCATAACCAAATGGGGGAGATGGATGAGGAAATTTTGGATTGATGAAATCCCGATGATTTACAATATCCTTCGAGGCGATTTGAAATTGGTCGGTGTTCGACCGCTTAGCGAGCATTACTTGAGCTTATATTCCAATGAGCATAAAGTACTTCGCGTGAAGGGGAAGCCGGGACTTATTCCTCCGTTTTATGCCGATATGCCCAATACGCTCGATGAGATTATGGAGTCTGAATCGCGCTACATGAAGGCCTATTCTCAAGACCCGATTTCTACTGATTTTAATGTTTGCCTAAAGGCATTCTCCAATATTCTGCTGAAAAAAGCGCGCAGCCATTGATGGCAAGAATTACTCTTTCCTTTCTTTTACTTTTTGTGTTTGAGCTCCTTTCCGCTCAAGCTGTTTACGAGCCTTCCGGCAATTCCGTGTACCGATACCTCGATGAGCAAGCGGCTGCAGGGCGAATTTCCGTCAACACCTTTGCCAAACCCTTTACGCGAAAGCAGATTGCCGATTTTCTTGCGGAAATTGAAGGACAGAGAGATGACTTGACTCAGAGACAATCCGAACAGCTCGATTTTTTTCTCCGCGATTATGGCAAGGAACTGCGTGTGGGTAAAGATTGGGATCGTCGGCGCGACCTTTTCTTTTACAGCGATTCTACATTTGAATTGACGGTCAATCCCATTTTGGGAGGATCGGTGATGGTGAACGAAAACGGAACGAGAATTTGGCGTAGAGTAGGGGGAGAGTTTTTTGCCTCTGCGGGAAATTTTGGTTTTTATGGATCACTTCGCGACAATAATGTGTCTGAAGTTTTGGCGGCGCCACAATATTTGACGACCAGGCAAGGAGAAAACTACAAATCGATTTCCGCAGAGAATCGAAGTGACTTCAACGAGGCGATTGGTGGAATAAGCTACCAATGGAAATGGGGTGATGTGGCGGTAATGAAGGATCGACTTACCTGGGGAAATACCGTGCGGAATGCCACTATTTTTTCGGGAAAAGCCCCGTCCTATGCCATGCTCAATTACCGACTTTATCCTACCGATTGGTTGGAGTTTCAATACATTCACGGATGGCTGGTGTCGGAGGAGCTGGATAGCGCCAGAACTTATCTCACTCCCAATGGCAACCGAAAGGTTTACATGAACAAAAACATAGCGGCAAACTACTTCACTATTAAATCGAATTGGGATATCGACTTCACTTTTGGAAACTCGATTGTTTACAGCGACAATGGTTTGAATGCGGTTTATTTTATCCCTTTCATGTTTTTCAAGTCTGCGGATCACACCTATTCGGGAACGGGTAGCAACGAGTTGGGTCAGAATGCTCAGCTATTTTTAGACGTGAGCGCACGCGCCATTAAGAACCTTCACTTATACGCTTCCATTTTTGTGGATGAGGTGAGCTTAAGTAATATGTGGGATCCCGACAATCAGACGAATATTATGAGTTTCAAGTTTGGCGGAACTTGGTTTAATGCACTACCGAATATTCACCTCAGCGGAGAATATACCCGAACCAATCCATGGACGTATCGCCACCAAATCGAGTCGACCACCTTTGCTTCCAATCAATACAATTTGGGTCATTACCTCGGTGAAAATGCCGACGAAATTTACGGTGGAATCGAGTATGTTCCTTTGAAAAACTTACGATTTAAAGCGGGCTTGTGGCACGTGCGAAAGGGAGAGCCGCATGTTTACGAGATCATTAATGGCAATGCCAACGTCACGGGGCTGGAGTTTTTGGAAACCGTTGACTGGAGCCAAACGGGGGCTAGTTTTTCGGCAGAATGGGAAGTTATAAATGGAGCAGTGGTCTTTCTGGAAATGCTTTACTTAGATTCCAGTGGCAACGAGGCCTACACTCCTGAATTTATCTCGGGACAGGTTATTTCGGGAGAAGGAGGGTTTCGCATTGGATTCTAAAAAGCTAGTTGTTCCCAACCGGAATGGGAGGTTGCTGAGCAGGAGTTCCTTCACCACCATCAAGCAGGTATTGCATCTCGAACAACTTCAGCTGCAACTCGAACATCTTCATTTTGATGTCGTTCAACTGTTCGTCCGTCTGATCGGGAACAATAGGATTCGATTCTCTTGATTCAATCGGACCATCAAGATTGACTTCATTAGGAGATACGTCCTCTTTTTTCGAACCGAAAAGGCTCCACTTTTTGTTTTTAGGCTCTTTTTCCTTTTTCTTCTTCTTTTTCGGGTACTGATCTTTCGTTCGGTTGAAGTTGTATCGAAGTCCCACTCCAAAGTACGAGTACTTGTCATTGGCCGAAAAGTCGCGATCCCAAGAGTCAAGTCTGTCGGTAGCAAGATTGTTCAGTGTATAGCTAAAGGTCACGTCTGTTTTATGATTGACCCGGTAGCCCGCTGTAAATCCAATAGGGATATTCAACGCAATCGCGGGAGAATCCTTTTCGTCGAGTTGGTAGCGCTGTGTAGGAGGATTCTCGTCTATGACCGTGTAACCTACGTAATCTCTAACTTCACCCTGTTGCGTGCCAACCGGCCGCCAAGTCGAAATGGCTCGAAAGAAGGTGAGTCCGATACCAATTTCAGCGTTTAAATAAAATTTGTAGCTGTCCAGATCTTTCTCTCCGAATAGCTGATTCAGAATGTCATAGCTTGCCTTGATGTTCACTGTGCTAAACTCGGATTCAAAATCCAAAGGCAAGCTTTCTTTTCCGATTAAACGCCCCCCGCCAAGGGATCCTTTTTCGAATTCCAGCTTGGCGCCCAGTCCGAAATCAAACTTTTTTTCTGCGTAAACTCTCCAGCCGAATTTGTAGTAGGTGTCGAAGTCGTCAAATGGTGCGAAGATGTCGTAGTCTGCCAAGCTTCCGTGAAAAAGTGCCAACCCCGCACTTACGCCGACGGAAAAGTCATTGAAAAAAGCGACTAGTTGCTGATCTTCATCTGCTGCGAGGCTTATGCTTTTCGATGAAACATGCTGGCGGTGGGCCTTAACCCACGGATCTTTTTTTACAGGATCTCCTGCCTTTAAGAGAAAGGGGAGTATGATAGCTGTAAAGAGGAGAGTCTTTTTCACGGCATAAAACTGGCTTTTTCAGGTGGATAATCTACAGTTATTGAGCAGAATTGTCTTAAATGAATTGTTCATAACCATACTCCTGTCTGATAGAATAGTTCTAAATTAGACCGTAAAATTGTGATTGAATCACCAATCAGATGAAATTCTTTGGATTAACCGTCCTTTTTACCTTCTTCATTGTCTTGCTCTCCGGGCAGGATTTGATTGAGCGGGAGTATTTTAACAACGCCAAGGCTAAGAATGCAGCTGTTGCAGCTGCGCGCTACGCTGAAGAGGGATACTACTATACCAAGTTTACGACTTTCATCAACGCCGTAGATAGTTCTAGATTATTTGCTGATACAGCTCTGTTTTTCATGAAGCGGTCGTTAATGTTGAGCGATACCTCGCTTTTTCATGCTCCGAAATCCAATTTGCGCGCTTTGAATCATCTCTATGAGGGTCGGGAAAAGGTGGTAATTGCCGATTCGGTATTGCGGGAGTTTTACCCGATGGTGGATATTTCTTCTCATCAGTATTTCGGAAAAGAATCGGCGTTGCACATGAGCAATGCCGTGATGGATTTTTTCAATGCCTCTTTATTGTTACAAGGTGACTCAGAAGATGAGCGGCCGTCTGCCAGTCAATATGAGGTACTACCTTTCGAAGACGAATTGGTCAGGCTCGAAGCCGATGAGGCTTCTTTTCAGCAAGCAGCAAATACCTACGAGGAGGAGATAGCTCTATATGAAGATATGTATAAAGAACTGGAGAGCGAGGCGGGAAGAGCATCGAATAAATCCGTAGAACGCTCGATTGAAAAGTCCATGGAGCAAGTTGAGACCCAGTTGAGCAAGGCGGTCTCCGAGCTGGAGGATGCGTCATTTCGGATAGAAGAAATCAGGGAATTACTCGACCGGAAATATCTCGATGATGTAGCAGGAGTAGAGGAACCCGAGTACATGTCAAAATTTGAAAAGGAAAAAGAAGGCGAGGTAGTGATGGATGAGGCCGTTCCCGATGGATTGGTCTATAAAATTCAGCTTGGATACTATCCCGAAGATGTGGATAAAAACAATTTTACCGGTCTTTTTCCGGTTAGTGGAGAGACCGTAAAAGATGGATTAGCAAGATATTATGCGGGTTTGTTCTTCAGTTACGAGAAGGCAAGTGAAGGAAACGCCTACGTTCGTGAGAATGCCATTCCGAATTCATTCGTTGTTCCATTTTACAATGGACAAAAAATCAGCATGAGTCGTGCCGTCGCGATCGAACAGCGACGGGGCTCTGAATAAGAATTTACTCCGAATTTCCCTTTAGTTTTTGTTGTTGTTCGTCGATTAGGTCGAACATAGCCATTTGAGAACGTACGCGATCTTCCCCTTTTTCTCGCTTCACATATTCATTCGACTGGGCTCCCTCTAATATTCGCGCCTTGACGTTGTCGTTCCATTGCAATTCCATCATGTCTCTGATTTCCTTACGAATCGTCGGATTGTAAATGGCTACACTCACTTCTACGCGGTAATCCAGGTTGCGCTCCATCCAGTCTGCTGAGCTAATGTAAATGTCTTCAGCTCCGCCATTTCCAAAAATGAACACTCTGGTGTGTTCTAAGTATCGATCAATGATGCTGTGGACTTCAATATTTTCGCTTAAGCTAGGTATGCCCGGCATCAAAGAGCAAATTCCTCGAACGAGTAAGCGAATTTTCACCCCTGCCCGACTTGCTTGATAGAGCTTTCGAATAAGAGTTTCGTCAACGAGACTATTCACCTTTATGAAGGCATATGCCTGCTTACCATTTTTTGCAAACTGAATTTCGCGATTCAGCATCTTGATGTATTTGGTGCGCATTGCTGCGGGAGCAACCAAGAGGTGCTTGAATCTGAAATTAAGGTATGGCTTCTCGATAAAGGCGAACACTTTCAAGGCTTCTTCGCAAATTTCTTCATGAGCTGTAAAGAGAGCGAGGTCTGAGTATACTTTCGCCGTGCTTTCGTTGAAATTACCGGTCGCTATTACCGCTCTGTGGGTTTCCTTTCCTTTTACTACCTGGGTGACCACGGCCAATTTGCAGTGAACTTTCATGTCGGGAATTCCGAAAATAACTTTCACCCCGGCATCTTGTAATGTGCGGCTCCACTCCAAGTTGGCCTCCTCGTCAAATCGTGCCCTCAGTTCCACCATAGCTGTGACGTGTTTGCCATTTTTGGCCGCGCTGACAAGGGCATTCACTACCCTGGAGCGATTGGCGACGCGATACAATGAGATTCTGATTTCTCTTACATCGGGGTGAATGGCGGCCTCTCTCAGAAAGTGAACAAAACCTCTGAAATGTTGATATGGATATTGGAGAAGAATGTCATTTTTCTCGATGGCGGTTAAAATGCTACTTTCTCTGGTAAGCAAATAGTGATCCCTGACATCAAAACTCTCCCATTCGAGATTCGTCCCACCCACGTTCGGAAACTTCATAAAGTCTTTTGAGTTGTGGTAGCGCCCTCCCGGAATAATGTTGTCATCTTCGTCGATATCCAGCTCATTGCATAGGTACTTGAGCACATCTATAGGCATTTCGGCATCGTAGAGAAATCGAACAGGCTGCCCTTTTTTTCGCTGCTTCAGGCTTTTTTTCATCTTTTCGTAGAAGCCTTTCGAAACGTCATCATCCAAGTCGAGCTCAGCATCTCGTGTAAGTTTGATGGTGTAGGCCTCCAGTGTTTCGTAATCGAATATTCCGAAGATCTTATCCAGATTAAATCGAATTACATCGTCGAGAAACATAATGTATTTCTTGCCTTCGGCTTCAGGTAAAACCACAAAACGCGGGGTGAGCTCAGAAGGCACTTCGATAAGCGCATACTGCTTGGCTAATCCCGATTTGTTTTTCTTTCTGGTGGTTAATTTTACCGCAAGAAAAATGGACTTATCCCGTAAGTAAGGAAACTCATCCAAATTCTTGAGCATGATAGGGACGAGCAATGGGGCTACCTCTGCACGGTAATAGGCGTCTACAAAGTCAGCTTGTTCTTCATTGAGCTCATTTTCTTTCACAATCTCGACATTGTGCGTTTGAAGTTCTTCCAAGATGCTTCGGTAGATCACCGCAAAAAGCTCCTTCTGACGAACCACTTCATCTTGGATTTCGTCCAATACTTCAGCTGCCGTCTTATCGCCGATTAATTCTTTCTTTTTGCTGATGGATTCCACGCGTTTCATGGTGGCCACCCTTACGCGAAAAAACTCATCCAGATTGTTTGAGAATATTCCCAGAAACCTGAGACGTTCAACCAAGGGCACGGATTGGTCTTGCGCCTCTTGCAAAACGCGGTGATTGAAAGAGAGCCAGCTCAACTCACGGTTGATCGTGCGATTTTTAAGACTAATGGACATGTGGTTAAGTTTTATTGCTCCTGAGCAGGCAGCCTGTCGGGATAATCGGTGATGAGGCCGTCGACTCCCATGTCAATCAGCTCGTTCATTTCCCCACGTTTATTCACCGTCCAAGGGATGATTTTCATTCCTTTTTCTTTGGCAAAAGAGATGAGATCATCATCCACCAAGGCATAATCAGGACTATAAATGTCGGGAGTAAAACCCAATGATTGAAGATTTTGCTCAGGTGTTTCCGTATTTTCTACCAAGAGAACCAATTTCATTTTGGGATATTTGGTCTTGGTGACTTGCAAGGTTCTGACATCAAAACTTTGAATGAAAGTTCTTTCTAATACATCTGCACCCCAGATGACGGTCATCAATAGATCGACAAACTCCTCGGGCTCGGGATGAAATAGGTCATCTCCGATCGGTAGACTTTTGGTTTCTATATTATAATAAGGGAGAGGTCTTGAAGATCCTTTCGCATGCGCTTCCGCGAAAGCGATAACATCACTAAGCAGTGGTTTTTCCGCCTTAATTTTTTCTTGATCAGGAAAGCGAGGGTGGGACTTCATGCCTACATCATAAGCTTGAGTTTCTTCATAGCTCATGCCGTAAATGCGATGATTTTTTTCGTCTTCTTCCGATATGGGCGCTCCGTTCGGATCGAGTGCTATCTCATGCGAAAACCAGGGTTCGTGCGAGAGAATTACTTTTTTGTCTTTGGTAATGACCACATCCATTTCCAAAGTTGTCACACCTAAATCAAGCGCTTTTTCAAAAGCGGGAATGGTGTTCTCCGGAAGTAGGCCCCTGCAGCCTCGATGGCCTTGGAAGTCAAGTTTTTTTTTGGATTTAGACTCTTTCACCTCTGATGTGTTTTCAATAGTTGATTCGCTGCACGCGAAAGCAAAGGTGCAAAAGAAGAGGTAAGGTAAAAAGCGATATATCATCCGAAATTGGCTCTTTTAAGGCCATCGGAGGGTAAAAGTAGTTTGATTCTCCTAACGAGTTCATCCATTCTCACGGGTTTTGCGATATAGTCGCTGGCACCCGCATTCATAGCTGCCTTGTAGTCTTGGATATCTCCTTTACAGGTAAGCATGATGATTGGAATCTCTCGTGTGGCCATATGGTTTCTCAAGATACGGCAAACTTCGAGACCGTCGGGTTCGGGCATCATCCAATCGCTGATGACAACGTTGGGTTTTGTCTCAGCAATGTAGTTTATCGCCTCAGAGCCATTGGTAAAAGTCTTTACTTCCATTCCTTCTTTTTCGAGATTGTATTCAATCAAATCGAGAATGTCACTTACGTCGTCAATGGCTACTATTTTTACTTTTTTCATCGAAAGTATCATTTAGGCTAGCAAAAATAAGACGATCAGTTAGTTAGGTAATGAAGCTTTGAGTTAATAAATTGTGGTGGATTCATTATCCCAATGTATACATATTGTGAAGAGAAAAACCAATTTGGGAACGATCCAAACATCGCTTTAGTCCGATGTCGCAATCAGTTAGGTGCGATTTATTTGAATGTTGTCCTCTTAAAGGCATTTAGAAATTTTATATTTGTCAAAACTGTTTTAATGGCGAAAGCGAGTATTTCAAAAGAAAGGGAAAGAATGTTGAATAGTGCAATCGCCTATTTAAGGGTGAAAGGCTACCACGAAATCAAAGCCCCTTTTAAAGCTTTTCCTGCTCCTCAGTCTGTCTTCAGAAAGGCGAGTGAAGCGGGTTTCGTGCCTGACATGATTGCCGAAAAAGACTTTGGCACCTTTATCTTTGAGGTGCTTGATGATGCCTCTCTCGAGAATTGGGATGAGCGCTTGCCCAAGTGGCAGCTGTTCGATGAATACTGCGAGCGTAAAAAGGGCAAACTTTATTTTATTGCATACACTGATGAGGCAGAAGCGATTGCGGAAAAGTTAAAAGAGCTTGAATTCAATGCCGGTATTATTCGGATAAAAAGATAACACACGCCTGCATCAACCTGGTAAATTTTGAAACATTAATTAAAATCAAACAGACTATATGTCTAAAGATATTTCCGGCAATAACTTACAGAAAATAGAACTCTCCTTTTATAACTCAGTCAATACACCAACGACTCTTCAAGAAAATGAGTTGGTGGACTTTTTACACAGAAGCTTGGAAGAATTTGGGGATCCAAAACATCACATAAGAGCAGCAATTGAGTATTCATGCAGCATGCATAAAGGCAAAGGCGGTTTTGCGGTGCTCGCTCGATTAGAAAAAAAGTTGGTGGGAGCAGTTGTTGTGAATCAAACGGGAATGTCGGGTTACATTCCCGAAAATATTCTTGTTTATATTGCCGTTGACCCGGAAACGCGAGGAATGGGAGTGGGAAAGCAACTAATGGAAAAAGCGTTGAGCACGGCAAAGGGAGACATTGCGCTCCATGTGGAACCCAATAATCCGGCAAAGTTTCTCTATGAGAAGCTTGGATTTACAAACAAGTATCTGGAAATGAGATACCAAAAAAAGTAATCGCTTTAATGTCTATTGCCGAAACTATCAAAGAGGTCAGGCATCATCTACATCAGCATCCCGAATTGAGCGGGAAGGAGTCACTGACTTCGTCTTACCTGCAAAATTTCATCTCGAAAAATTTTAACGCTTATCATATCCGAAAAGGTCATGCAGGGCATGGCTTTATTGCCTCAAAGCGTTTCGGTGAAGGGGCTCATATTGCCTTTCGGGCAGAATTAGATGCTTTGCCCGTGGAGGAAGAGAATGCAATTGATTATAAATCTGAAGTGCCGGAAACGAGTCACGCATGCGGTCATGACGGACATATGGCTACGTTGATTGCCACGATGTTCAAGTTAGAGGAACAGAATACTAAGAGTGGAACTGCTACCTTTTTATTTCAGCCCTCAGAAGAGACAGGAGAGGGGGCGGCTTCAATGGTAGAAGATGAGGCATTTGAGGAATTTCATCCCGACGCACTTTTGGCATTGCATAATATACCCGGGAAGCCTCTGGGTTTGGTTTTGAGTCGAGAAGGTACTTTTGCCTGCGGCAGTGTTGGAGTTAGACTCAAAATCGTTGGAAAAACTGCTCACGCAGCCCATCCCGAGGATGCGGTGAATCCATTGCTTTTGTCGAAAAACTTTCTCGACTATGTCATAAGTCTTACAGAGCAAACAGAAGGATTTGCCCTTGTTACTCCCATCGCACTGCGCTCAGGGCAGAAATCATTTGGTACCTCCCCACACAAAGCCACCTTGCTAATTACGGTAAGAGCTGCACAGAGTGAAGACCTTGATCTATTAATGAGAAAGGTAAAAGAGAAGGCAGATGACTTAAGAGCCTCTCATGAGGCGAAGGTCAATTTGAATTTCGAAGAATATTTCCCTGTTACATCTAATGATCACTTTTACTCGGAATTGCGCGACGTTACTGAAAAGTTACAAAGGCCTTTTGAAGAATTAGGTGTGCCTTTCAGGTGGTCTGAAGATTTTAGTCAATACGCCGTAAAGCATAAGACCCACATCTTTGGGCTGGGAGCAGGCGAGGATATGGCACCGCTTCATGCCTCAACTTACGATTTTCCAGATGAGCTTTTGGAGTCAGGAGCAGAAATGTTTGTAGAATTTTATAACAGACTAATCAAAGATGAATCCTGAAACGGCTTCTTCTTTCATAGAAATCGACCCTGTTCTGGTCAGGCAGAATCTCTCTTTTATTCGCAGTAGACTCAAAAGAGGCGTCAAGTTTTCAGCAGTAATCAAAGGGAATGCCTACGGACACGGAATTGAGCAAATGGTTCCACTTTTGGAAAAGGAAGGTGTCAGACATTTCTCAGTTTACGGTGTTGAAGAGGCGAATCAATTTCACAAGTGTTCATCGGCAGGCTCCGCACTAATGGTAATGGGATATATCGATCCTGAAAACTATGAAACCACTCTAAGGCGTGGAGATGAGTTCTTTGTTTACGATATTGATGAACTGAAGATCGCTATTGCTGAAGCAAAAAGAACCGGATTAAAAGCCAGGATTCATTTGGAGTTTGAAACCGGGATGAATCGAACGGGGATGGATGAGAGTTCCTTGGAAGAAATTGTGAAGTTGCTTTCTGAGAATAAGACTCATCTTTACTTAGCAGGAATCTGTACGCACTTCGCAGGTGCTGAAAGTATCAGTAATTATTACCGAATTAAAAAACAGCGAAAGCGTTTTAAGCGCTTCTTAAACTTTTTCAAGGAGAGGCGTGTTGAATTTGCGTCATGCCATGCCGCATGCTCTGCCGCCATGTTAAGATATCCCGATACACAGTACGATATGGTTCGTTCCGGGATTTTGATTTACGGCTATTGGCCAAATAGAGAAACTTTAATTGACTATATTACCAAGAATGACTTGCGTAAGGATCCTCTCACATCTGTTCTGACGTGGAGGTCTAAAGTGATGACTGTAAAAGAAGTTGACAAAGGAGAGTACGTTGGATATGGAACTTCATATTTGACAAACAGGAAGGCCAAGGTGGCTATTGTTCCTGTCGGTTATGCCTATGGCTATTCGAGAGTATTGAGCAATCAGGGAAGAGCTTTGGTAAATGGGCAGCGCGTTGGCGTAATTGGCACGGTGAATATGAACATGTTGACCCTCGATGTTACTGAGGTGGAGGGTGTGAAGAAAGGAAGTGAAGTCGTATTGATTGGAACCCAGGGAGAGCACCGAATCTCGGTTGCGTCATTTGGTGAGTTAAGTTCCCAATTAAACTATGAATTACTTGCTCGTTTGCCTCATAATATACCTCGTATAATTAAATAAAGATGGCTTTTGTAGAACTAGACAGAAAGAAACTAAAGGAAAACTTTGAGCATCTGAGAAAGCATTTCGAGGATCTGGGTACGAATTGGGGAATCGTCACGAAAATTCTTTGTGGAAATAAACTTTTCCTTCAAGAAGTACTTGACTTAGGACTCAAGGAAATACATGATTCCAGAATAAGCAATCTGAGAGCGGTTAAAGAACTCGACCCAACGGTTCAGACGGTTTACATCAAACCTCCGGCAAAGCGGGCCATTAAAAGTCTTGTCACTTATGCCGATGTCAGCTTAAATACAGAATTAGTGACCATAAAGCTGATCAGTAAAGAGGCTCAAAGGCAGAAAAAAATCCATAAAGTAGTCATCATGATCGAACTTGGTGATTTGCGAGAGGGTGTAATGGGAGAAGCTTTAGTCGATTTTTTTCGGCAAGTTTTTGACTTGCCGAATATCGAGGTAGTAGGGCTCGGGTCCAATCTCAACTGCTTGCATGGCGTAATGCCAAGCCCGGATAAATTCATACAATTGAATCTTTACAAAGAGCTTATCAAAGCTCATTTCGGATATGAAATTCCAAGCATAAGTGGTGGTACCTCAGTAGTGCTTCCAATGCTCTACCGACACCAGCTCCCTAAATCGGTGAATCACTTCAGAATTGGTGAAACGCTCTACTTTGGCCTGAATATTGAAGATGGGTCAACCTTTGAAGGAATGCATGACGATGTATTCAAATTAAGAGCCGAAATTATTGAGCTTACCGAAAAACCTATGTTGCCTGTCGGAGAATTGGCTGAAAATCCAAGTGGAGAAATGCTCGAAATCGACGAGAATTTATACGGTAAAACTTCTTTCCGTGCCATTCTGGATGCCGGGTTACTCGATATATCTCCTGATTTTTTGATTCCATACGATCAAGAAATAGAAGTTGTAGGTGCCAGTTCTGACATGCTTGTACTAGATTTGGGCAAGTCTTCGAAGAAATACCAAGTTGGAGATTTGGTGGATTTTCGATTAAAATATATGGGTGCTTTGGGCATTATGAGCTCTGATTACATTGAAAAACGACTAAAAAATTAACCGATATGATTTTGCAAAAACGTAAATTTTTACTTCTGACAATAGCCTTGGCAATTTTAGCCTTTTCTCCACTTCAGGCTCAGGATGACAATGAGGATAAGTATGGTGAGGACATGAAGGAAATTCTCTTCATGGTGATTGACGGCGATTACGAAAAAGCCGTGAGCAAGTCTGAAAAATACATGGATAAGGACGCTACCAGAAGAGACCCAAGACCATACATGTATGCTTCCATGGCTTATTTTGAAATCTCCAAGAATGACGAGATGGAGGAAGATTACCCACGTGCTTTCAGAGATGCAATTAAGTATGGCGGTAAAGCGAGGAGATACGATAAAGAGAATGAATACATGCCCGATTTTGACCGATACCTTAGCGAGCTAAAATCGGAGGTGATGCAAGAGGCAAAATTTCATTTTGACTCTGAGAATTACAGAAAATGCGCCACCTTTTCCAAGAATGTTCAACGACTCGATCCGAACGATGTAAGCGCGTTGCTTTTGAAAGCCACTGCTGAGTGGAGAGGTAGAAATGTTTATCAGGCGGAAAATACGATTACTGAGGCGAAGACCGCTCTGGAAAATTTTTCTCCATCAGAAGTAAGCACTGAGGGTAAGCCTGCATACCGCTATGCCGTAATGAAATTTGCTGAAGTTATGAAGGAAGAAGGCCGCAAAAACGACGCGATGGTTTTTATTGATGCAATGGAACCTTTGCTCGGAGAAGATAAGGAGTTTGCGAATTTTGTAGCGAGCTACTAGATACGAACCGATTAAGAAATATAAAAAGGGCAATGGCGATAGTCGTTGTCCTTTTTTCTTTGCCAGTCTATGAAAGGATATTTCCTTTTTCTTAAATCAAATCCCAAAGAGGCTGTATTTGGTCTGCTGCTGACTTTCTTTTCGGCATTCGGACAGACTTTTTTGATCTCGCTCTACGTCCCTTCTATACTCGATACTTTTGATTTGACAAAAACGGCGTTTGGAAGCATTTATGCCGTTTCGACGGTTACTGCATCGTTCTTGCTAATTCGCTTTGGTCCCGGCATCGACCGCAAAAGGGTGAGGCCTTTCACGCTCATGGCCGTTTCACTGCTTGGTCTTTCGGCAATTCTGTTCGGTATGGCTCATCAAATCTATGTATTGGGCTTGGCATTGATCGGTTTAAGGTTTGCCGGTCAAGGGCTGCTCACCCACATCTCGATGACTGTAATGGCCAGGCACTTTATTGCAGATCGAGGAAAGGCCATCAGTATTTCCACCTTGGGCTATTCCTTTGGTGAGATGCTTTTTCCCGTGGCAATTACTACGTTGATCGCCTGGATGGGGTGGAGGTACACGTCATTTGCATCAGCGCTTTTCATTATTGGCGCTACTGTGCCCTTACTTGTTCTTTTGCCCGTTCAGCGATTGGACCCCGATTTGACTACCGCAAAAAAGGGCTTTCGAGAATCATCTGCTTTTTTTCTTATTCAATTAAAAACGTTGAAGTTTTGGATTCTGGCCTCGACGAGCATTTATCTTAGCTTTATGTTCACGGGCTTTTTCTTCTATCAGCTCATTTTAGCCGAAGAGAAGGGGTGGACGGTTGAGTGGTATACGCTGGCATTTTCAGCTTATGCAATTTCTCGTTTCTTTTTTTCGCTTTTCAGCGGATCTTTGATAGACCGTTTTACCGCGGTAAATCTCTATCCTTATCACCTTATTCCCCTTGTTTCGGGCTATGCTTTCTTGGCTTACGGCAATGGGGAATGGGTGGCACCTGTTTATCTGGTTCTGGCAGGTTTTACCATGGGTTCCAGAGGTACAATTAAGACTTCCGTATTTGCAGAACTCTATCCGCCGGAAAAGTTGGGCACTATCAGAAGTCTCTTTACCATGATTATGGTCATAAGCACGGCCACCGCCCCCGTTGTTTTTGGACATCTCCTCGATAATGGGTTTGGCTTTAGCTATTTGGCAAAATTTGCGATCTGGATTGCATTGGCCGTAATAGTATTCAATATTAAAATTCTGAAATACCGAAAGAGGTCAAATTGATCTTTTGTTCCCAATAATTCTCGGAGTTCGCTTTTGCAATATCAACTCACCTTTTTTGGTCAACCTATATCAGGGACGGACAATCAGGGACGGACAACTTACAGACATCTGACATCTAAAATCTGACCTCTATTTCAGCCCGTGCAGTGGATCAAAACCATACCGCTGCTTTCGCATCGGCGGTTGAATGACTTTCATCCCATCACTCTAGTGCCTCTTGAATAGGCCTTGGCGCCTTGGCGTCTTGGCGGCTTTGCGTGAGGCATAAAAAGAACACACAAAGAAAAACGTTGAGTTTTCTCGATGGATTACTTTCAGAGATCCCACCTGACCCGT
>JGI12210J13797_10085874_pt1 | contig 20688 bp, 18 predicted proteins | sample ElkSlonscriptome_3_FD_13797 | JGI IMG/M metagenome (IMG submission 13797)
TGCCGCGAGGGCACGGGGTGGATGTGGCGCATGATGGAGCGGCTCGGCGAAGGCCGCGCCACCATCGATGAGATCGACCTGTTGGAAGAAGTGACCCGTGAAGTGGAGGGGCACACCATTTGCGCCTTGGGTGATGCCGCCGCTTGGCCTATTCAAGGGTTGATCCGTCATTTCAGACCGGAACTGGAGCGGCGGATCGAGGAGCGACAGGGGTCGACGCGTAAATCGGCGGCCTAAAAACAGTGGTTTAGAGCACGACCATCCGTTCAGATCGGTTCGATCTGAACGGACCGTGCCCAAGGGCAAGCCCGAGGGAAGAGAGACCAAGAAGATGCCGAAAATGACCATCGACGGGGTGGACGTAGACGTCGAACCCGGCCTCACGGTTCTCCAGGCGTGCGAGTCGATCGGGGTGGAAATTCCCCGGTTCTGCTATCACGAGCGTCTTTCCATCGCCGGCAACTGCCGCATGTGCCTGGTCGCCATGAAGGGCTCTCCGAAGCCCGTTGCGTCATGCGCCATGCCTGCCGCGGAAGGCATGGTCATCGATACCAATTCGCCCGAGGTGCACAAGATGCGCAAAGGGGTGATGGAATTCCTGCTGATCAATCATCCGCTCGATTGCCCCATCTGCGACCAGGGCGGGGAGTGCGACCTGCAGGACCAGGCCATGGCGTACGGTTTCGATCGCGGCCGGTTTCTCGAGAACAAGCGCGCGGTAAAGGATAAGGATCTCGGTCCGCTGGTGGACACGATTATGACCCGCTGCATTCACTGCACGCGGTGTATTCGCTTTGCCACCGAAGTCGCCGGCGTTCCCGAACTGGGGGCAACGGGCCGCGGCGAAAACATGGAAGTGGGCACGTACATCGAAAAGGCGCTGTCCTCCGAGCTCTCGGGCAACATCATCGACCTTTGCCCCGTGGGTGCGCTGACCTCGAAGCCCTATGCCTTCGTCGCCCGGCCCTGGGAATTGCGCAAGACCGAAACCGTCGACGTGATGGATGCGATTGGCTCGTCGATCCGCGTGGATGCCCGCGGCAATGAGGTGATGCGGGTGCTGCCGCGGCTCAACGAAGAGGTCAACGAGGAGTGGATTTCCGACAAGACGCGGTTCGCCTGCGATGGCCTCCGCCACCAGCGCCTGGACAGACCTTACGTGCGGGACGGCGGCAAGCTCAGGCCGGCCAGTTGGAACGAGGCGTTTGCCGCCATCGCCGAGCGCATCAAGGGTGTAGACGGAAATCGCATTGCCGCCGTTGCCGGTGACCTCGCCGATTGCGAATCCATGATTGCGCTCAAGACGCTGATGACCAGCCTGGGCTCGCCGAACATGGATTGCCGCCAGGATGGCGCCAAGCTGGAGGCCGCCCCGCGTGCTTCCTATCTGTTCAACACCAGTCTTCTCGGCGTCGAAGAGGCGGGCGCGTGCCTGGTGATCGGTGCCAATCCGCGTACCGAGGCGCCGGTACTGAACGCGCGCATCCGGAAGTGCTGGCTGCATGGTGATTTGAAAGTGGGACTGGTGGGCCCGGCGACGGATCTCACCTACGACTACGATCACCTGGGCAACGATCCGGCGGTGCTGGAACAAATCGCATCGGGAGAGCATCCCTTCGCCAAGGTGCTCAAAGACGCGGACCACCCGATGCTGATCTTGGGCATGGGCGCGCTGACCCGCGACGATGGCGGGGTGATCTTGGGCTTGGCCCATCGGATCGCGGAATCCTGCGGGCTGATCAACGGCAAGACGGGGTGGAACGGGTTCAACGTTCTGCACACCGCCGCCGCTCGGGTCGGCGCCATGGATCTCGGGTTCTTGCCCGGCGAGAAGGGGCGTGACGTTGCCGGCATTCTCGATGCGGCTGAACGTGGCGACATCGACGTGGTGTATCTGCTGGGTGCCGATGAAATCGATACCGGGCGCCTCGGCAAGGCGTTCGTCATTTACCAAGGCCATCACGGCGACGCCGGCGCCCACCGCGCCGACGTCATTCTGCCCGGCGCGGCCTACACCGAAAAGAATGCGACCTACGTCAACACCGAAGGACGGGTTCAGTGGGCGGCCAAGGCCAGCGATCCGCCGGGTGACGCCCGTGAAGACTGGACCATTCTTCGCGCGCTCTCGGAGGTGCTGGAGCATACCCTGCCGATGGATACGCTGGAGCAGGTGCGTGCGCGGCTGGTGGAGGCGAATTCGGTATTCGGGACGCCTTACTCCGTGGAACCCGGCGAATGGGGGACATTCGGCCAGCAAGGCGATGTCAGCAACAAGCCCTTCGAGCCGGCGATTGATAATTTCTATCTGACCAACGCGATTTGCAGAACCTCTCCGACCATGGCCAAATGCGTCGAGACGTTTGTCAACGAGCAAGCGAGAAAGACGGGGACCCATGGTTGAGTTGTGGGATGCATACATTTGGCCGACGCTCTGGATCGTCATCAAGATCGTCGCGATCGTCGTGCCGTTGCTATTGGCGGTTGCCTACCTGACCTTCTTCGAACGGAAGGTCATTGGCGCCATGCAGCGCCGCAAGGGACCCAACGTGGTCGGACCGTTCGGGTTGCTTCAACCCATGGCCGACGGCCTGAAGCTGTTCCTCAAGGAAACGGTGTTGCCGACCCGGGCCAACAAACCGGTGTTCATCCTGGCACCGATCATCACGTTTTTCCTTTCGTTGGTGGCGTGGGCGGTGATCCCCTTCGGCGAAGGAATGGTGCTCGCCGATATCAACGTCGGCATTCTGTACCTGTTCGCCATTTCCTCGCTCGGCGTCTACGGAATCATCATGGCCGGCTGGGCCAGCAACTCGAAGTACGCATTCCTCGGCGCCATGCGTTCGGCGGCGCAGATGGTGTCCTACGAAGTGTCCATGGGGTTCGTCATCATCACCGTGCTGTTGTGCGTGGGCTCCCTTAATGTCTCCGAGATCGTCCTTGCTCAGCAAGGGGGAGCGGGGGCGTTCAACTGGTTCGTGTTTCCGTTGTTGCCCATGGCGGTGATCTTTTTCGTCTCCACGTTGGCCGAGACCAATCGCCTTCCGTTCGACTTGCCCGAGGCCGAAGCGGAACTGGTGGCCGGGTACAACGTCGAATACTCGGCCATGACATTCGCCATGTTTTTCCTTGGCGAATACGCCAACATGATTTTGATGTCCGCGATGACCACCATCCTGTTCCTGGGCGGGTGGCTGCCGCCGATCGACATCGCGCCGTTCAATTGGATTCCAGGGCCGATCTGGTTCTGTCTGAAGATTGCCGCGTGCCTGTTCGTTTTTCTGTGGGTCCGGGCGACGTTTCCGAGATATCGTTACGATCAGTTAATGCGCCTGGGATGGAAGGTGTTTTTGCCGGTATCCCTGGTGGCGGTGGTCGTGGTGGCCGGCGTGCTGCTCGCGTTCGGCATCGCGCCGGGTCAGGGTTGATAGAGGGAGAGAGCCAAATGAGCTTCATGGATCGTACCGCTCGGACGGTTTTCCTTTCCGAGCTGTTATCAGGCATGGCGTTGACCTTTCGCTATATGTTCAAGCCCAAGGTGACGCTGAACTACCCCTTCGAGAAGGGGTACCTCAGTCCTCGGTTCCGTGGTGAGCACGCGCTGAGGCGCTATCCCAACGGCGAAGAGCGGTGCATTGCCTGCAAGCTTTGTGAGGCCATCTGTCCTGCTCAGGCGATCACCATCGAAGCCGAGCCGCGTGACGACGGCAGCCGCCGGACAACACGCTACGATATCGACATGCTCAAATGCATTTATTGCGGGTATTGCGAGGAAGCGTGCCCCGTGGATGCCATCGTCGAGGGACCAAACTTCGAATATTCCACCGAAACGCGGGAAGAGCTGCTTTATAACAAGGACAGGCTCCTCGCCAACGGCGATCGGTGGGAGACGGAAATCGCCGCAAATCTTGAGGCTGACGCGCCTTACCGTTGACTAAGGCCGTCGTATTGGTGAGAAAGGGGCGCGCTTAGCGCGAGAGGGGCTATTTTGTTGTTTTCATTCGGGACCGTTCCAGCATCGTCATGATTATTGAGGGGCTCGCCTTTTACCTGTTTTCGTTTATCGCGATCGCCTCCGCGGTGATGGTGATATCCTCGCGGAACCCGGTTCATTCGGTACTTTTCCTGATCCTGGCCTTCTTTAACTCAGCGGCCCTGTTCGTGCTGATGGGCGCCGAGTTCCTGGCGATGATCCTCGTCGTTGTCTACGTGGGCGCGGTGGCGGTGTTGTTCTTGTTTGTGGTCATGATGCTGGACATCAATTTTGTTCAGCTACGCCAGGGCTTCCTGCAATACCTGCCCATCGGTGCGTTGATCGGGGTGATCTTGCTTGCGGAACTGTTTATGATTTTGGTCGGCTACAGCTTGTCGCCCGAAGCGGTAGCCAGCGGCAGGGCGCCAACGCCGCCGCTCGAGGTAATGACCAATACCGAGGCGCTGGGCCACCTGATCTACACCCACTACATTTATCTGTTCCAAGCAGCTGGCTTGATCCTGTTGATCGCCATGATCGGCGCGATCGTGCTTACCCATCGCCGCCGGCCGGGGGTTCGTCGCCAGAGCATCTCCGAACAGGTTCGCCGCCGGCCGGAGGACTCCGTCGAAGTGCGCAAGGTACCGAGCGGGCGGGGACTGTAATGCTGGAAATTGGTCTCGTTCACTACCTCACCGTTGCCGCGATCCTGTTTACCCTGGGCATTTTCGGCATCTTCCTGAACCGAAAGAACGTGATCGTCATTTTGATGTCCGTCGAACTCATGCTGCTTGCGGTCAACATCAATCTGGTCGCCTTCTCGATGGCGCTCAACGATCTCGTTGGCCAGGTGTTCGCACTGTTCGTGCTCACGGTCGCGGCCGCCGAAGCGGCCATCGGTTTGGCAATCCTGGTGGTTTATTTCCGTAACCGCGGCAGCATCGCCGTGGAAGACATCAATTTGATGAAGGGCTGAGGAAGCAGTTATGTCGGTCCTCGTCGTTTTTTTGCCGCTCCTTGCCGCGATCATCGCCGGCGCTTTGGCATTCGTGTCCCCGGAAACCCCTGAAGGCAAAGCCAAGATCGATAAGGCCGCTCAGTGGATTACCTGCGGTGCGCTGTTGATATCGGCCGCGCTGTCGGTTCTCGTTTTCATGGACGTGGCGGTGCGCGGAAACCCCAGCACCGTCGAGCTGTTCACGTGGATGAATTCCGGCTCGCTGGAGATTTCATGGGCGCTGAAGGTGGATACCCTGACCGCCGTCATGTTGCTGGTGGTGACCGGCGTTTCGGCGATGGTGCATGTGTACTCCATTGGCTATATGCACCACGACCACAGTATCCCGAGGTTCATGAGTTATCTGAGCCTGTTCACCTTCTTCATGCTGATGCTGGTGACCGCCGACAACCTCGTGCAGCTGTACTTCGGCTGGGAAGGCGTGGGTGTTGCGTCATATCTGTTAATTGGTTTTTGGTACGACCGGCCCTCGGCCAACGCCGCCGCGATCAAAGCGTTTGTGGTCAACCGCGTCGGTGATTTCGGCTTCGCGCTCGGCATCTTCGCGACGTTCCTGCTGTTCGACTCGGTGAATTTGGACACCATCTTCGCCGCCGCCGGCGGGGAGGCCGACACCAAGCTCCATCTTTTCGGTTTCGAGCTTCATGCGCTTACGGTGATCTGCCTATTGCTGTTCGTGGGCGCCATGGGCAAGTCCGCGCAATTGGGCCTTCACACGTGGCTGCCGGACGCCATGGAGGGGCCGACCCCGGTTTCGGCCTTGATCCATGCCGCGACCATGGTGACGGCCGGCGTGTTCATGGTGGCGCGGCTGTCTCCGCTGTTCGAGTACTCGGACATTGCGCTGGCCGTGGTTACGATCGTCGGTGCCTCCACGGCCATTTTCGCCGCGACCATCGGCTGCGTGCAGAATGACATCAAGCGTGTGATCGCCTATTCCACGTGTTCTCAGCTGGGCTACATGTTTTTCGCCTGCGGGGTTTCGGCGTATTCCGCCGGCATCTACCATCTGATGACCCATGCCGCGTTCAAGGCGCTGTTGTTCCTGTGCGCCGGCTCCGTCATCCACGCCATGTCCGACGAGCAGGACATGCGGAAGATGGGCGGTATCTGGAAAATGATCCCGACGACTTACGTGCTGATGTGGATCGGCTCGCTGGCGCTCGTGGGCGTGTTCCCGTTCTCCGGATTTTTCTCCAAAGACATCGTGCTCGAAGCGGCCTATGCCGCGGAGACCGGGGTCGGAAAATACGCATTTTGGCTGGGCGTCATGGCAGCGTTTTTAACAGCTTTTTACTCGTGGCGGCTGTTGCTGATGACCTTCCACGGCAAGCCACGGGCTGACGAGCACGTCATGGCGCATGTACACGAGTCCCCCATGGTGATGATCGCGCCGCTGATGGTGCTCGCCCTCGGTGCCATATTCGCCGGTTATTTCGGCTACAACGCCTTCGTCGCATCCGGCGCGGCCGAGTTCTGGGGTAACTCGATTTTGGTTCTGCCGCAGCATTCGGCGCTGGAAGACGCCCATCACGTCCCGACCTGGGTGAAGTTCCTGCCATTGGTTGTCGGCCTATGCGGGATCGCTCTGGCTTATGTCATGTACATGTTCGCGCCGGGCATTCCGGGAACGCTGGCGCGTTGGTTCCGGGCGATCTATCAGTTCCTGCTCAACAAGTGGTACTTCGACGAACTGTATGACGCGGTGTTTGTCCGTCCCGCGTTCGTATTGGGCCGCGGCTTCTGGAAGAGCGGAGACGGGGCGCTGATCGATGGCGTCGGACCCGACGGTGTCGCCGCCGCCACGCTCGATCTGTCGCGGCGGGCAACCCGCCTGCAAACCGGATATTTGTATCATTACGCATTTGCCATGCTGATCGGAATCCTGATCCTGGTTTCCTGGTATTTGTTCACCTCGGCGGGATGAGGACGAGATGGGTCAGCTGCCAATTCTATCGTTAGTTACGTTCCTACCGCTCGTCGGGGCACTCTTCATTCTGACCATTCGCGGCGAACCGGACGTGGTCGCGAGGAACGCGCGCAACGTCGCCATGTTGACATCGGTCACCACGTTTCTGCTCTCGCTGGGCCTATGGTTCGGGTTCGACACGTCCACCGCGGCGTTCCAGTTCCAGGAACGGGCGGTGTGGATGCCGGGCTTCAACATTGCCTACCATCTTGGCGTCGACGGGATATCGGTGCTGTTCGTGCTGCTGTCGACGCTGCTGACGCCCATCTGCATCCTGGCGAGCTGGACCAGCATTACCGAGCGCGTCAAGGAATACATGATCGCGTTTCTGGTCATGGAAACGATGATGGTCGGCATGTTCTGCGCGCTCGATCTTATCGTGTTCTACATCTTCTTCGAGGGTGTGCTGATCCCCATGTTCCTGATCATCGGGATTTGGGGTGGGGCGCGCCGCGTTTATTCGGCGTTCAAGTTCTTCCTCTATACGTTGGTCGGTTCGGTGCTGATGCTGTTGGCTATCCTGGCCATGTATCTCGAGGCCGGCACCACCGATATTTCGGCGCTGCTCAACTACGACTTCCCGCCCGAGATGCAGACTTGGCTATGGCTGGCCTTTTTCGCTTCGTTCGCGGTGAAGGTACCCATGTGGCCCGTGCACACGTGGCTTCCCGACGCCCACGTGGAGGCACCGACCGCCGGTTCGGTGATCCTGGCCGGCGTGCTGCTGAAATTCGGGGGATACGGCTTCCTGCGGTTTTCCCTTCCCATGTTCCCGGAGGCATCAATCCTGTTCACGCCGATGGTGTACACGCTCAGCATCGTGGCCGTGATCTACACCTCGCTGGTCGCGCTGGCGCAGGAAGACATGAAGAAGCTGATCGCCTATTCTTCGGTGGCGCACATGGGGTTTGTGACCGTGGGCATGTTCACCATGACCACCCAAGGCATCGAGGGGTCGATTTATCAGATGCTGAGCCACGGAGTGATCTCCGGTGCGCTGTTCCTGATCGTCGGCGTGGTCTATGACCGGCTTCATTCCCGTGATATCGCCACCTACGGCGGGCTGGTTCACCGAATGCCGGCGTATTCGCTGGTGTTTATGCTGTTCATGATGGCCTCCGTCGGCCTTCCCGGGACAGGTGGATTCGTTGGCGAGTTTCTGATTTTGGTGGGAGCGTTCAAGGCCAACAGCTGGGTCGCCGCGCTAACGACCCTCGGTGTGATCCTGGGCGCGGCCTACATGCTGTATCTCTACCGCCGGGTCATCCTGGGGGCGCTGACCAAGGATAACCTGAAAGCCATCAAGGATCTGAACCCACGGGAAATTGCCGTGTTCGCACCACTCGTCGTTCTGGTGCTGTGGATGGGCGTATATCCGCAGCCGTTTCTGGACATCATGGATGTTTCCGTAGCCAACCTGCTTCAGCGGCTCGAAGTGGCACAAGCGGCGATGCAGACAGCCACTGTCATGGGACAGTGAGCGGGGACTTGAGGAGATCATAAGACAATGCCCATGGCGGAAGTCCCCAATCTGATACCGGCCTTGCCGGAACTGTTCCTGGCCCTAACGGCCATGGGATTGTTGATGTTGGGCGTTTTTCAAAAGGAAGATGACGCCGAGCGGTCGGCCCAGACCTCGCGCTTGATTTCGCGGATTGGCGCGGTAACGCTGATCCTAACCCTGCTGCTGGTCACCACCATCGCCAATCGCGGCCCGTCCGTGACGTTCAACGACATGTTTATCGTCGACGACTTCACGGTGTTCGTGAAAGTCCTGGTCCTGATCGCCTCATGCCTGTCGATCATCATCGCTCAGGACTATCTGGAATCTCAGGGGATGGCGCGGTTCGAGTACACGGTGCTCATCCTGTTCGCGACCCTCGGCATGTTGATGATGGTCTCGGCCAACGATCTCATGGCGCTGTATCTCGGTCTCGAACTGCAAAGCCTGTCGCTTTACGTGATCGCCACTTTCCAGCGTAACGACCTCCGCTCCGCCGAAGCGGGCCTCAAGTATTTCGTTCTCGGCGCGGTGGCGTCGGGTCTGCTGCTGTACGGCAGCTCTCTCGTTTATGGCTTCGCCGGCACGACCAGCTTCGACGCTCTTTCGGCGGCTTTTGGCAATCTCGACGGCGAGCCGCCGGCCGTGGGACTGGTGGTTGGAATCGTATTCATCCTGGCCGGGCTGGCGTTCAAGGTTTCGGCCGTGCCCTTCCACATGTGGACCCCGGATGTCTACGAGGGTGCGCCCACGCCGGTCACCGCGTTTTTCGCCATCGCTCCCAAGATTGCCGCCATTGCTCTGTTTCTCCGTGTCACGGTGGGACCGTTCGGCGATCTCGTGGCGCAGTGGCAGCAGGTGATCATTCTAATTTCCATTGCGTCGATGATCCTGGGCGCGTTTGCCGCCATCGGTCAAAACAACATAAAGCGTCTGATGGCCTACAGTTCCATCGGCCACGTCGGGTATGCGCTGATCGGTCTCGCCGTCGGCAACGAGGTGGGCGTACGCGGCGTTCTCATCTACATGACCATCTATCTGTTCATGAACGTCGGTGTGTTCGCGTGCATTCTCTGCATGCGGCGGCGAGAGAAGATGATCGTCGAGATTTCCGATCTCGCCGGTTTGTCCAAGACAAATCCGGTCATGGCGTTTGCGATGGCGATTTTCATGTTTTCCATGGCCGGCATCCCGCCGTTGGCCGGTTTCTTCGGAAAGCTCTATGTGTTCCTGGCCGCCGTCGATGCAGGCTTGTACGCGTTGGCAATCATCGGTGTGCTGACGAGTGTGGTTGGCGCCTATTACTACCTTCGCATCGTCAAGCTCATGTACTTCGATGATGTGGCCGAACCGATGGACCGGACAATGGGACGCGAAGTGCGGTTCGTCATGCTCGGTACGTCGGTACTGGTCTTGTTGTTCTTCCTGTATCCCGAACCTGTTCTGTCAAGCGCCGGAGCCGCCGCGGCCGCGCTGTTCCCGGGCTGAGGATAGAGGGTTGGCCCGCGGCCCGATCGTTCCCGAATACCTGGATCTCATCGCCCTCGACCGGGTTGATTCGACAAACGAGGAAATCAAGCGGCGCGCCGCCAATGGGGCCGCGGACGGAACTCTGGTTTGGGCCGGCGAGCAACTGGCGGGGCGGGGACGTCGAAACCGGGACTGGGTGTCGCCGACCGGTAACCTCTATTGCTCTTTGTTGCTGCGTCCGAAGTGCCCTACTCACGAAGCCATGCAATTGAGTTTCGTCACCGCGCTCGCTGTGGCCGACGCGATCGAGGCCGCGCTTCCGGACGGCACGACGGTGACCTGCAAATGGCCCAACGATGTGTTGGCCGATGGGCAGAAGGTCGCCGGGATCCTGTTGGAATCATCGGCCGGAGGTGAAGGGACACTCGAGTGGCTGGTAATCGGGGTGGGCGTCAACGTTGCGACCGCGCCGGCGAACACGGATGGCCCCTATCCGGCGGGATCGCTCTCGGAGATCGGCGCCGTATCGGCGACGCCGAGGGACTTGCTGGAGACCTACTGCGGCCGTTTTTTCCACTGGCGGGACGTCTGGAGCGCGATGGGCTTTAGCGTGATCCGCGATGCCTGGCTGGACCGCGCCCATGGATTGCGCGAACCGATCCAGGTGCGTCTCGACAACGACACGCTCGAAGGCGTGTTTTTGACCATGGACGAGAGCGGCGCGCTGGTGTTGGGGCAGGGCGGCTCGAGCCGGCTGATCATGGCCGGCGACGTGTTTCCCGCAGGGGCTTAAGCAGGCGACGAGAGAGAGTGAGGCGGATCCATGCTTCTGGCCATTGATGCGGGTAATACCAACATCGTGTTTGCGGTTTTCGGTGACGAAGGCCAGATCCGGGGAGAGTGGCGATCATCCACCAATGTCAACCGGACGGCCGACGAGATCGGCGTTTGGCTGTCTCAATTGATGACCATGGACAACATCGACCGCTCGAAGGTGAAGGCCTGCATCATCGCCTCCGTGGTTCCCGCCTCGCTGTTCAGCCTGCGAACGCTCTGCCGCAAGTATTTCGGATGTCAGGCACTGGTGGTCGGAGCCGCCGAAGTGGATATCGGAATCAAGGTGCTCTTGGATCGCCCCGAGGAAGTCGGCGCGGACCGCTTGGTCAATGCCGTCGGCGCATACCAGGAGTACGGCGGGCCCATGATCATCGTCGATTTCGGAACGGCCACTACCTTTGATGTGATCGATGCGAAGGGAAACTACCTTGGTGGCGTCATCGCGCCGGGCGTGAACTTGTCGCTGGAGGCGATGCACTCAGCCTCGGCGCAATTGCCCCGCGTAGCCATTGGCCGGCCAGACCGGGTCGTCGGCAAAAATACGGTGCAGGCCATGCGATCCGGTATTTTCTGGGGGTATGTGGGCCTGATCGAAGGCACGATCGCGCGCATTTGTCACGAAATCGGTTCGCACATGGATGTGGTGGCCACCGGCGGGCTCGCGCCGTTGTTTACCGAGTGCACGTCGGTCCTCAAATGGTCCGATCCCGATCTCACCCTGAAGGGCCTGCTCGCCGTTCACCGCCTGAACAGCCGATGACCGACGGGACCGCGTCGAACGAACTGGTATTCCTGCCTCTTGGCGGGGCGGGCGAGATCGGTATGAACCTCAACCTGTACGGCTATGGTCCGCCGGCGTCCCGGCGATGGTTGATGGTCGATCTGGGTGTTACCTTCGCCCGGTCCGAAGGGGCCGGTCTCGATGTGGTCATGCCTGATCCGGCATTCATTGAACAGCGGCGCGATTGCCTTGACGGGTTGCTCATCACCCATGCCCATGAGGACCATCTGGGCGCCGTCCACCATCTGTGGCCGCGGCTCCGGTGCCCCGTATACGGCACGCGCTTCTCGCTGTCGGTGTTGCGCAGAAAGCTCGCGGAGGTCGGCTTAGAGAACGAGGTTCCGCTGGTCGAGGTTGGGGTTGGCGAACATTTCCGCATCGGTGCCTTCGATCTCGAGCTGGTTCGGCTCACCCATTCCATACCCGAGGCCAATGGCGTTGCGATCCGAACCGGCGCGGGAACGGTCATGCACACCGGTGACTGGAAATTCGATCCCGGTCCCGTGGTCGGCGAGGCGTCGGACATGGCGGCGCTGGAAAGGATTTCCCACGAACAGGTCCTGGCATTGGTGGGCGACTCGACCAATGCGTTCGAGCCCGGCGACTCCGGCTCGGAAGGCGATCTCCTGGAGTCTCTCAGCGAGGTTATCGGACGCTGCCGAAAGCGCGTGGCCATTACCTGCTTCGCGTCCAATGTGGCTCGGCTGAAAACCATATCCGCCGCTGCCGCCGTCAATGGGCGCTCGGTCGTGCTCGCCGGCGCGTCGCTCAAGCGGTTCAACGCCATTGCCCGCGAATGCGGACTGCTGGACGGCGAACCGCGTTTCGTGGACGAAGCGGATGCCAATGCCCTGCCGGCGGACAATATGGTCATCGTCTGCACCGGAAGTCAGGGCGAACCTACCGCCGCGCTGACCCGGATCGTAAGCGGCCAGCATGCCACGTTGTCGCTGGGATCGGGCGACACGGTTATTTTTTCTTCTCGCGTCATTCCCGGAAACGAAGGGGGGATCGGGCGGCTGCACAACGCTCTGCTCCGCAATGGAGTGGAGATCGTCACCCAGCGCGACGCGATGGTTCACGTTTCCGGCCACCCGGCCCGCGACGAACTGACCCGGATGTACCAACTGATCCGGCCGCGTGCGTCGGTTCCGGTGCACGGAGAGCTCCGCCATCTGATGGAACATGCCAAGGTCGCGCGCGCCTGTCAGGTTCCGGAGGTCGTCGTGGTGGAGAATGGCTCGATGGTGCGGTTGGCGCCCGGACCGGCGGCCGTGTACGATGAGGTAGAGGTCGGTCGACTGGCTTTCGAGGGAAACCGCCTGGTTCCCATCAATGGGACCCTCGTGCGGGAGCGCAATCGAGTCATTTATAACGGAGCCGCGGTGGTCAGCGTCGCTCTCCAAAACGGCGGAGAGTTGATCGGGGAGCCCGAACTCACAACCATCGGCTTGTTGGAAGATGAAGACGCTTTTGCGCAGGACCGCGTTGCCAAAGCGGTGCGGGATGCCCTCCAAGGGATGACGAAATCGGCGCGGCTGGATGACGACACGGCGCGGGAAACGATACGGATCGCGGTGCGCAGAGTGTTCCGCGATCTGTTCGACAAAAACCCGCGCACTCATGTGCATTTGGCACGACTTTAACCCTCATTTCCCAAGCGAGCGATCGGACTGCAATCGATGGTCGGCCGTCTTCACAAACCCGGCAGCCCGTGGCATACTCCGCCGCTTTCATAATCAAAACTCAGACAGTGCACCAAGGGGAGATACATGAGCGACAGACCTTTCAAAGTCCTCGGCATACAGCAGGTCGCCATCGGCGGTCCCGATAAGGAAAAGATGAAGAAGCTGTGGGTAGACTCTCTCGGACTGACGGTTACCGGCAATTTCAAGAGCGAGCGCGAGAACGTCGATGAGGATATCACGGCGATCGGCTCCGGCCCCTTGAAAGTCGAAGTCGATCTGATGCAACCAGTGGATCCCGACGGTAAGCCCGCAGTCCACAAGACGCCTCTCAACCACATCGGCCTGTGGATTGACGACCTTCCTGCCGCCGTGGAATGGCTTGGCGCCAACGGCGTGCGTTTCGCGCCCGGTGGTATCCGCAAAGGGGCCGCCGGCTTCGACATCACTTTTCTGCACCCGAAGGGCAACGAAGAGCTTCCCATCAGCGGCGAGGGCGTGTTGATCGAGCTTGTGCAAGCGCCACCGGAAGTCATCGAAGCCTTCGCTAAGCTTGCCGCTTAAACATATTGGTGCCGCTCCGGGCTAGGGTCGGCGGCACCCTCGTGGAGTTGGAGTAAGCCGGCTGATCACCGATTGGACAGTTAGCTAAGAAAAGGCGCCGGAATGGGATGGACAACCGGCGTCGCGATCTACTTCGTGATTTGGTGGATCGTGATCTTTATGGTTTTGCCTTGGGGCGTGCGTCCCGTTAGCACCGAAGATGTTGCTAAGGGACACGCCCCAAGCGCGCCAAAGCACCCCTACATGGCTCGGAAATTGTTGGCGACCACGGTGCTCGCCGCCGTGATCTGGGGCATCGTTTTTGCCGTCATCGAGTGGGGCGGACTGTCGTTTCGACAATAACTCCGGTGATCTTGGAGGGAATCCGGCATGTCCTGGTATTGCGATGTTGCACCGGGTCATCCCATCCACGGGCCCTACCATGATCTCGAATATGGATTTCCCCTCCGCGACGAAGCCGCCCTGTTCGAGCGGTTGTCATTGGAAATATTTCAGGCCGGTCTTTCGTGGCTGCTGATCTTGAAAAAGCGTCCGGCGATGGTGTCCGCATTCGACGCCTTCGATGTCGATACCGTGGCGGATTATGGGGAGGCAGACGTCCGGCGTCTTCTGGGCGATGCGGGTATTATCCGCAACCGGCGGAAGGTCGCGGCCATTATTGAAAACGCCCGGCGACTAAAAATGCTGCGCGATACCCATGGTGGCGTGGCCCTCTGGCTCGACAATCACCATCCCCGTTCTCACGCCGATTGGACCCGGCTGTTCCGCGAGACCTTCTGCTTCACTGGCGGCGAGGTGGTTCGCGAATTCCTGATGAGCACCGGATATCTTCCCGGCGCGCACCGGGAAGATTGTCCCATACACGCACGGATTCTGGGTGAACGACCGCCCTGGCTCAGGTCGGGGCTAAGGTCGAACATCGACCCGTAGCCCGTAGTGCTAAAAATGTATCATTTTCTCAAGGTGATACGGGGAAATGGTAACGCTAAAAAACGAACGGCAAGATCGAAAACGATCTTGCCTTCACTTTAAGTCTTAAGCACAAATAGGAATTTTTTACTGACGTCTTTTTATTTTTTTCTCAGTGTTTCCCCAAAACCCGGGCCAATTTTTTTGTTCTTTTTTATTAATCCAACTGGATTAGAGCGACAATACTGCAAGTTTTTCGCGCAGTCGACCAATTTTTGTGCAAACCCACTAATTTTTTTGCGGAGTCCTACACGATCGCAAACTTGATGACGAAGGCGCAAGAAATGACGATGACGGCCACACTCACCTCCGAAATTTTGCCCGCCAGGATCTTGATCACCGCGTAGCTGATGAAGCCGAGTCCGATACCGGTCGCAATGGAGAAGGTCAGCGGCATGCTCACCGCGGTGACCACCGCCGGCGCCACGTCGGTGACGTCGTCCCAGTCGATTTCCGCCAGTCCGCGCGCCATCAGACAGGCAACAAATAGCAGTGCCGGCGCGGTGGCGTAAGCCGGAATGGTGGAGGCCAAGGGCGCCAGAAACAGGCACAACAAGAACAAAAGGGCGACGGTGACCGCCGTTAGTCCGGTCCGCCCGCCGGCATTGATGCCGGCCGCGCTCTCGATGTAGGCGGTGGTCGTCGACGTTCCGAGCGCGGCGCCCGCCATGGTCGCGGAACTGTCGGCAAGCAACGCCCGCCGGAGACGGGGCAGGCGCCCTTGTTCATCGAGCATACCGGCGCGGTAACCCACGCCGACAAGTGTGCCGGCGGTGTCGAACAGGTCGACGAACAAGAAAGCGAACACGATGGCCACCAACCCCACCTGAAGAGCGCCCGCGAGATCCATTTGCAGGAAGGTGGGCGCGATGCTCGGTGGCATGGAAAACACGCCGCCCGGCGATGTGACGCCGAGCGCCACCCCCACACCGGTTACCAGGAATATGGAAATGACGATGGCGCCGGGGACGCGCCGCGCGCTGAGGCCAACGATGATCAGAAACCCGGCCGACGCGAGAAGCGCCGGCGCGCTGGTGATATCGCCGAGCGTTACCAGAGTTACCGGGTGGTCGACCACGATCCCCGCGTTTTTCAGAGCAATAATCGCCAGGAACAGTCCGATCCCGGCGGAGATGGCCATTTTAAGCGATTTGGGAATAGCGTTTATGATCCATTCGCGCACCGGCAGGATGCTGAGGATGACGAAAAGAATGCCGGATATGAACACGGCGCCAAGAGCCACTTGCCACGTATAGCCCATGCCGAGGACCACGCCGTAGGTGAAGTAGGCGTTGAGGCCCATCCCCGGCGCGAGCGCGATGGGGTAGTTGGCGTACAGCCCCATGATCGCGCTGCCGAATGCGGCGGCGAGGCAGGTGGCGACGAAAACCGCGCCCGGATCCATTCCGGTTTCCCGGAGGATCGAAGGGTTGACGAAGATGATGTACACCATCGTCAGGAACGTCGTGACGCCCGCGATGATTTCCGTGCGAACGGTGGTTCCGTTCTGATCGAGTTTAAAGAACGTATTGAGCATCGACGGGTTCCCCTGTCACCCCTGTGATTCGCCTCATTTGGCTTTTTACGAGGCCAATTGCCCGGTTCCAAGCAACTTTTGGACCACGGCCGGAACGATCTATCCGGATTGACGCCGCTATTCTGCCGCTATGCCGCTCTAGGCGAACCTGATTGAGCCGATGCAGTCCGCCGCGTCCGGTGTTGCTATTGAAGCGGTCGCAACCATCGCCTACAGTCTCGCACCCAATCGCCGACATCCTTGAGAATGTGAATTCACCATGCGACTGAGCAGATACTTCCTGCCGACCCTCAAAGAGACACCCTCCGAGGCGCAGATCGCGTCGCACCGATTGATGCTGCGCGCGGGCATGATCCGGCAATCGAGCGCCGGCATTTACTCCTGGCTGCCGCTCGGTTTCCGCGTCCTCAAGCGGATCGAGCAGATCGTTCGCGAGGAACAGAACGCCATCGGCTGTCACGAGATCTTGATGCCCACCATTCAGCCGGCGGATCTGTGGCGCGAGAGCAAGCGGTACGACGCCTACGGTCCGGAAATGTTGCGGATCACCGACCGCCACGAGCGCGATATGCTGTACGGCCCGACCAACGAGGAGCAGATCACAGACATCTTCCGCACCACGGTCAGAAGCTACCGCCACCTGCCGAAGCTTCTCTACCACATCCAGTGGAAGTTCAGAGACGAGATCAGGCCGCGTTTCGGGGTCATGCGGGGACGCGAATTCTTGATGAAGGACGCCTATTCCTTCGACATCGACAAGGCTGGCGCCCGCCTATCTTACAATAAGATGTTCGTCAGCTATCTCAGGACTTTCGAGCGATTGGGTCTGAAGGCGATTCCCATGAAGGCGGAAAGCGGTCCCATCGGCGGCGACATGAGCCACGAGTTCCTCATTCTTGCCGATACCGGCGAGAGCGAGATCGCCTATCACCGGGATCTCCTGAATATCGATTTGACCAACCGGGATATCGATTTCGATGGTAACCTCCAGCCGATCGTCGACACTTTCACCCTCAAGTACGCGGCGACGGATCAGGAACGCGATCCCGTGACCGAGAAGAACCTTGGCGAGAACCTGGTTACGGGCCGGGGGGTCGAAGTCGGTCATATTTTCTACTTCGGAACCAAGTACTCCAAGGCCATGAACGCGTTGGTCACCGGCCCCGATGGCGATGAGGTGATGGTGGAGATGGGCTCCTATGGTATTGGTGTCTCCCGGCTTGTGGGCGGCATTATCGAGGCGTCCCACGACGAAGCCGGGATCATTTGGCCGGAAAGCGTGGCCCCGTTCAAGGTGGGTTTGATCAATCTCAAGTCGAACGATGCCGATTGCGACACCGCCTGCGAGGGCATGTACGACGCCCTTGGAAAAGCGGGCGTCGACGTGCTGTACGACGACCGCGGCGAACGGGCCGGGGTGAAGTTCACCGATATGGACCTCATTGGCTTGCCTTGGCAGCTCATTGCCGGGCCCCGGGGCCTGAAAGCGGGAACCGTGGAAGTGAAATGCCGCAAGACCGGCGAGCGGCAGGAAGTGAGTATCGACTCGGCCTTATCCATGCTGTCTCAATAGGAAAAGAACCCGTGTTTTCCGCATTCGAATGGATGGTGGCCATGCGCTACCTGAGGGCGCGCCGGCAGGAGGGTTTCATCTCCGTCATCGCCTGGTTTTCCCTGCTCGGGATCACGCTTGGCGTTGCAACCCTGATCATTGTCATGGCTGTCATGAACGGCTTCCGTCATGAGCTGCTCGGCCGGATTTTGGGTCTTAACGGCCATGTCAGCATCTATGGGCCGCCGGCCGGCATCACTGACTTCGACGGGGTGAGCGGGACCATCGAGGGGGTCCCGGGTGTGATCATGGTCAACCCGATGATCGAGGGCCAAGTAATGGTGACGGCCAATGGTGTCGCCAGCGGCGCGGTGGTTCGCGGCTTGCGGCCCGACGACCTGCGGCGCCGGCAGATCCTCGCCGATAACATCGCGCTCGGAACCTTGAACGATTTCGAGGGCGATGATGCCGTATTGATCGGTGCCCGGATGGCCGAACGCATGGGACTGGCGCTGGGGGACCGGATCACGCTGATATCGCCTAAGGGCAATGTCACGGCATTCGGAACCGTGCCGCGCCTGCGCGGGTACCGCGTCGCCGCCATATTCGATGTCGGCATGTTCGAATACGACTCCGGCTTTGTGTTCATTCCGCTGGAGTCCGCGCAAACCTATTTCCGCTTGCCGGAGGCGGTGACGGCGCTGGAAATCTTCGCGGAGTCACCGGATCTTGCGATCAAGCTGACGCAGGACATCGCGGCCGTTGCCGGCGATGCCGGAAGGCTGCGCGATTGGCAACAGACCAATGCGAGCTTTTTCAATGCACTCCAGGTGGAACGCAATGTGATGTTCCTGATCCTCACGCTGATCATCGTGGTGGCGGCGTTCAATATCATTTCCAGCCTTATCATGCTGGTCAAGGACAAGGGCCGCGATATCGCCATTCTGCGAACCATGGGTGCGACGCGCGGGATGATCATGCGGATTTTCCTGATTGCCGGCGCCAGTATCGGCGTTATCGGCACGTGTCTCGGCGGCCTTCTCGGGTGGCTGTTCGCCACCAATATCGAGACCATTCGGCAAGGTATTCAGTCGCTCACAGGCACCGACCTGTTTTCCGCCGAGATCTACTTTCTCTCTCAGTTGCCGGCCAAAGTGGACTCCATGGAAGTCGTCTCCGTGATCCTGATGGCGCTGGTCTTGTCGTTTCTCGCCACCGTGTATCCGTCGTGGCGGGCGGCCCGCATCGACCCCGCCGAGGCCCTTCGCTATGAGTGAGCCGGTGTTCAGGCTCGCCGGTATTTCCAAGACCTATCATCAGGGCCTGAAATCGCTGGAGGTTCTGCGTGGCGTGGACCTGCAGGCGGGAGAGGGCGAAATCGTCGCTCTCGTCGGACCGTCGGGCGCGGGAAAATCCACCTTGCTTCACATTGCCGGACTGCTCGAGCGCCCCGACGCCGGTGAGGTGTATCTGTCCGGAGAAGCGTGCGGCAAACTCGGCGAGGATGGCCGCACCGATCTCCGCCGTCACAACATCGGTTTCGTCTATCAGTATCATCACCTGCTGCCCGAGTTTTCGGCCCTGGAAAACATCGCGCTGCCGCAAATCATCAAGGGCGTGAGCAAGAAGATAGCGTATGAGCGCGCGGGCGAGTTGCTGGATTGGCTGGGGTTGGCCGAACGGGCAACCCATCGCCCCGGTCAGCTCTCCGGTGGAGAACAGCAACGGGTCGCCATCTCCCGGGCACTGGCAAACTCGCCCAAGGTTCTGCTCGCCGACGAACCCACCGGAAATCTCGATCCCCACACCGCCGACGAGGTGTTTCAGGTGCTGTTGAAACTGGCACGCGGTGCCGGACTGGCGGCCGTCATCGCCACCCATAACCCGCTCCTGGCGTCGTTGATGGACAGGGCCGTTCGGTTGGAAGACGGTCACCTGGAGCCCGAGACGCAAACCGCCGTCGCGCCGGGGTAAGGCAGAATGATCGCCGTGGGTTTGGTTGCAGGTTGGATAAGTGAATAATTTCCTGGGGATAACTGGCACCTGACGCGTTGCCTCGAGTGACTCGTGTACGCCGCTGTGGAATTCTATATCGATGGCACTCGCTGATTTCGTTCATCTTCGCGTACACACTGCCTATTCGCTGTCCGAGGGCGCGGCGCGCGTCAAGGAACTGAGCGAGCTTTGCGTCAGCAACCGCATGCCGGCGGTGGCGATTACCGATTCCAGCAATTTGTTTGGCGGCATGGAGTTTTCCACCACGCTCGCCAAGGCGGGTGTTCAACCAATCATCGGCTGCCAACTCCAGTTGTCGCGCGAGACCCAGGCCGGTGCGTTCGCCCAGAGCCGGAGCGCGGCGCAGGCAACGGCCGATGCTATCGTGGTGCTGGTTCAGAGCGAGAGCGGCTATCGCAATCTGCTCAGGCTGCTCGCCATTGCCCATGTCCATTCCCAGGAGCTCGACGAACCCCAGGTATCTCTCCAGGCGCTGTGTGATCACAGTGACGGGCTGATCATGCTCACCGGCGGGGCCCAGGGGCCGCTGGGCCAACTGGTACTGCATGGACGGGAAAGTGAGGCCGCGGCCTTGCTTGGCACGCTGAACGACGCGTTTCCCGGGCGTCTTTACGTAGAACTGCTGCGTCACGGCCTGGAAAGCGAGGCGGTGAGCGAACCGGAGATGATCAGACTCGCCGAAACGTTCGATCTGCCGCTGGTGGCCACCAACGAGGTGTTTTACCTCACACCCGAAATGTATGAGGCCCACGACTCGTTGATTTGTATCGCCGAGAGCGCGCATGTCTCCGATACCGAGCGCCGGCGCCTGACGTCCGA
>JGI12210J13797_10031283_pt1 | contig 20680 bp, 26 predicted proteins | sample ElkSlonscriptome_3_FD_13797 | JGI IMG/M metagenome (IMG submission 13797)
GGTGTCGGTGTCGGTGTCGGTGTCGGTGTCGGTGTCGGTGTCGGTGTCGGTGTCGCCTCTTGTTGTGGCAGCTGTACCTGCTTTGTGGGTGCTACAGCAGGCGCGGCGGGAGCAGTAGGGGGTGCCACTGGTGGTGTCACTGTTGTTGGTGGAGTGTCGGTGCTGTTTAATGGTGCTGGTGTCGGCGGTGTTGCGGGCTTGGGTATTTCGTTGGTTGGGTGTGGTGTGGGTACTGGTGTTGCAGCCGCAGGTTGTTGTGGCGCTTCAGAAGGTATTGTTGCGTGCTGTGATGGTGTAGTGTCTCCTCCACCCCCCACGGTCCAGCCTAAGCCGGTTATTGCACTGTCGCCGTACGAATCGTTCTTCTCTTGCTTTTCGTCGTCATCATCAAAGACGTTGCCTACACGCAACACAGGCACCCGGTACGACTGCGGGTCATTACTCATGTATTCATTGTACTAGTAATACACCCCCACGAGAACCGTGCGGGGGTGTATGAGCTGTATATTGTCTGCAATTCCTAGCGTCGCGGCGCTGCTGCAGATGCCTTGAGCCCCTTTCGTTCCGCCCATTCAGAATCTGCTTGCTTGATTGAGAGGTTAATGCGTCCTTTTTCGTCCACCTCCTTCACTACCACTTTCACTTTCTCGCCCTCCGTAAGTGCCTCACGTATCTTTTCAATTCGGAATGGTGCAATTTCTGAAACATGCACCATACCCTCTGCGTTCGCTCCAATTTTCACAAACGCGCCGAAGTCAAGAATGCGGGTTACTTCACCCTCCACCACTTCTCCTGGCATCCATTCCTTCACCAGTTCCTGAATCATAGCAAGTGCCTGTTCAGCAGAACCGTTCTTGCCGGTAATAAAGATGCTGCCGTCGTCTTCAATACTGATGTCTTCAACACCGGTAGTATCCTTGATACCATTGATTGTTTTACCACCACCACCAATCACAAGGCCAATCTGATCAACCTTTACTTTGGTGGTGAGAATCTTTGGTGCGAGTGCCGAAATGTCAGCACGAGGTTCCGGAATTTCCTTTTCGATAACATCCAAAATCTCCAATCGTGCTTTCTTTGCCCCGGCAAGTGCTTCTACCAACACTGGCACAGGCACACCATCAAGCTTGATGTCCATCTGTATTGCCGTTACACCTTCGCGTGTGCCGGCAACCTTAAAGTCCATGTGCCCATGACTGTCCTCTGGGCCCTGGATGTCGGTTAACACCTCATGCTTCCCGTCTGCAATCATAAGACCCATGGCAATGCCAGCTACAGGACGCTTAATAGGTACGCCACCATCCATAAGTGCAATGGTGCTCGCACATATTGCACCTTGCGAGGTGCTGCCGTTACTGGCCATACACTCTGACACGAGGCGGATAGTGTACGGGAACTCCTCCTTGCTCGGCAGCACCGCTTCCAGTGCTTTTTGTGCAAGTGCACCGTGTCCAATGGCACGTCGGTTCATACCACCCAAGCGACCTGTTTCCCCAGCAGAGTATGGGGGGAAGTTGTAGTGGTGCATAAAACGTCGCTGTACGTCGGAGTACTCAATTGTGTCAACAATTTGCGAGTCACCCGGGCCTCCAAGGGTGAGTGCGGTGAATACATGAGTACCGCCGCGGTAAAAGATACCTGTTCCATGCAACATGTCGGAAATACCGCCTGCTTGTGCATAGAGTGAACGCACTTCGTCCATAGCTCGGCCGTCTGCGCGCTTATTCTTTAGTACAGCACCTCGTTGAATAGACTCATCAAACGCTTCGTCAAATAGATCGAGCGCGCGCTTCATAGGCACATCAGGCAGTTTTTCTGTCACCAGCTCCTTCCACGCTGTTTGAAGCTCATTAATCTTTGCGTAGCCCGGGGTGCCGGAAAGCACATGCGCATCTACCTTTGGTGCAATTTCTGCCTTAAAGAGCTCCGTAAGTTCCGGTATCGCATCAGGTGTTGCAACGTCGCGTTTTGCCGCGCCAATCTCAGCAATAATCTTCTTTTGCCACGCCTCTAACTCGTCGTGGATAGCGAGCGCTTTGTTGAAGGCATCACCAATTTCTTCGTCTGCCACTTCGTGTCCACCAAGCTCAATCATGTTCAGCGTCTGATCCTTTCCGCACGCCAGAAGGTCGTACTGGTACTTGTTGTGTTCGCGGTCGAGGTAGGTTGGGTTCACAATCATCTCCCCTTCGTTGTTGCGGCCGATGCGTACCGCTGACACTGGCCCGTTCCACGGAATATCAGATACGCCAAGTGCAAGTGATGCGGCAATGACTCCCAGGACGTCCGGGTCATCTTGGTCAATGGAAAGGATGGTAATAACCACCTGCACCTCGTTGCGCATATTGTGGTCGAAGAGTGGGCGGATGGTGCGGTCAACCACACGTCCGGAAAGCACTGCCTCCTCGCTTGGGCGCCCTTCTCGGCGCATGAAGCGCGAGCCAAGAATTTGTCCTGCAGCGTAGTACTTCTCTTCGTAATCGACCATGAGTGGAAAGTAGTCTATGTCGTTGCGCACCTTGGTGCTCATGCATGCGGTTGCAAGCACCACGGTTTTGCCGTAGCGCAGCATTACAGAACCGTTTGCTTGTTCTGCAAGGTCGTTAAACTCGGCGGTGAGTTCCTTTCCGCCGACTGTTGTAGAAAACGTCTTTTTCTGCATTGTATTAGGCGCAGAACCGGAACAAAGACCTGAATATGACGAAAAAGTCGTCAAAATGCACCACGCTGTTGTGCGGAATGTAACGCCCGATGATGTCACACTATCTTCGGAAATGTCATTCCCGCGAATCAGCCCGCCACAGCTCGGGCGGAGAGAATCTACAGTATTGTAGAATCACTCGCCGCATGTGTACAGTACACTTCAGTTCTCTATCCGCTCCCACGCGGTTAACGAATATGAGATGACTATAGCATAGAACGGTGTGTGTGTTCTGGGCGAGTGCAGGGAGTGTTGGTGTACCATGTGTTCCTGTTTGTATGGTACACTCAGTTGTACAGTATATTACTGACTAACGCAGGTTTAGTATGACAACACAAGCACGTGGTGGCGAGCAGGCGACAAGTGGCGACGGTGAGGGTGTGGCTACACCTGAGGTATTACAAGAGCCGGTACACATGCTGGCAAGTACCGTGCAAGAACTTGCTGCTGCAACAGCAACACTAGAAGAGCTTGTGGTAAAAGAGTAGAACACTGTTGGTATGTACAACATTGCGGTCAACAAGGCACTTCGAGAACTGCGGGAGCGCATTGCAAAGGGGGATCTCTCCGAGCGAGAGCTGCGGGATTTGATACACGAGCTAGACGATATGGTGCAGCAGGTGACCCAAACCCTCACCACACTCACAACACAAATCGAACGCATGAAACGCTCACAGCAGCAGATACGCGACTATCGCTAATAGTGCTCTCTACTGCAGCCGCCAGTGTCGTAGTAGGTTCAAAAATACCTCGTCCCCATACTGCTTGTTGGTGTGCGACTCAGGGTGAAACTGAAAGCCAAACACCGGCCGCTCAGGGTGTGCAATTGCCGCTATGCAATGGTTGGTACGCGCAAGCGTCTCACACGCACCGGCATCCTTCACGGCATACGTGTGCGTCTCATAGACATCGAAGTTGCGCTTGCCCGCAAATATCGGGTGTGGCTTCACCACACGCACCTGCTCAATGCCCTTCTCGCGCTCCGGCATATGCTCCACACTGCCTCCAAAGGCGTGCGCAATAATTTGGTGCCCCAAGCAGATACCAATAATTGGCGTGCGCGTTTCCTGCACCATCGCCGCTTCGCGCTCGAATTTCATGCTCGGTAGCCCAAACAGTGAACCGCCGCTAAGGATAATGAGGTCATAGCGGTGGTGGTCGGAAAGGTCAGCATTCCATCGCCGCACCACTTCCCTCCCCGGGATAAGTCGCCGCAACCGAGCGAGCGTCCGCGCACCGTTATCGATAAGGAGCACCTTCATGTCGGTAGTATACCGTGACGGCTATAGATGCGTATAGCGCCAGTGGCTGCAAAGTTTGACTAAACAGCAAGGTGTAGTATAATATACCCAGTCAACAACGCCTACAGGAGGCATCATGCAAGCGTTACTACCGCGTATCGCTCTAGTCATCGTCGCCGCGGCCGGGTACGCGCTCGCGGCTCAGGATCTCACCGAAACCTTCACGACCCAAGAGGGGTACGACATGAAGGTCGCGTTCCACGAGGGAGAGGGGTTCATTCTTCGGATGGGCTACACACAGTTCTTGGTGAAGTACCAGCAGAAGCCGAACGCTCGGCAACAGATTCTGCTCGCTAGAAACCACGCACGTCTCATCCTCGAGCAAGAAGTGAAGCGCATTGCCGCACGTCAGGTTGCCGAGCAGGACGGATTGATCCGGGGCATCCTGGCTCAGCCACATGGCGACTACATGGAAGTCCTGCTCAAGGATGTGCGCGTAAATGGTAACCCACTTAGCTTGGAGGCCCTTTGCGCGCACACGGGAACATGTGCAGTGGAGTAATCCCGCACACCAGACCGCGCATCGCAGGATGTGCGGTCGCTTCACATCTACTTTTCGTAACTATCTAGGAACATCGATATCTTTTAACGATTATCGCTGCTATAATCGTGAACGATGTCCACAATTACCTTCATCACCGGCAATGCCGGGAAGTACAAAGAAGCGAGTGCCATTGTGCCGGGGCTTGTACAAAAAGAGCTCGACTTGCCTGAGATTCAAGAGCTTGATCCCCATCTTGTCATTCGCGCAAAACTCGAAGAAGCGCGCAAGCACCTTACCGAAGGTGCGCTTGTAGTCGAGGACACTTCACTCTACCTTGACGCTCTCGGTGGCTTGCCCGGGCCGCTTGTCAAGTGGTTCCTCGACCGCCTCAAGACGGAAGGCATTGCAGAGCTCGTAGACAAGCTCGGTAAGGGCAACATTGCAGAGGTCCGCTGCGTGGTGGGCTACCTTGCGGAACGTAGCAAAGAGCCGCAATTCTTCGAAGGCACCATGCGTGGCACCATCGTTGCCCCGCGGGGCGAGAACGGCTTTGGGTGGGATGTCATCTTTGAGCCGGAAGGTAGCGATAAAACGCTTGGTGAGCTCAGTTTTGAGGAGAAGAATACTATCTCGATACGCGCACAGGCGTTTGGGAAGCTCAGCGATGCGGAAATGGAAAGACGGTGACATTATCAACCTGTGTGCAATGCTGCGCCTGGCTCACTGTGGAGGATTAGGTTCTACAGTCAAAGTCTTTCGAATTGGTGTCAGGACGAACGTTCTGTCACCCTCTCATGAAAGATTTGAGTCACAGCACAAGAGTTCTCGATGTCTGAGCAGATAGTTCGTTTTTTCTGAACACTTGGTACGGGGTGACATGGTTGAACATGTATTCGAAATAAGCACACTGTGTTGCAATAATTCACCAATGTACCCCGGGTCGTCTCCCGCTGCTTGCTTAAAAACGTGTTGCACATGACGCTGTTCTGTCTCAGTGGCTCCTCAGTGTTGTTGTGTTGCGTGCGCAATTCAAGTTTTCAGGTACACTGGTAGCAGTTGAAGTTCATTGAGGTGCAGTACAGTGTTATCGAAAAGTACATGTGCACAGCGCGTGCTTATGGCACTTGTGTATGCGCTAGTCCGGCATTGGGGGCAGACGCGCAAGTCAAATCCTTGCATGCCGTATATCTTTCACCCCGTGCTCACGGCATGGCTTGTGTGGAAGTACGGCAACCTGAGCGGCGAGGAGCGAGCGAAAGCAATGATACTTGCATTGCTCCATGACGCCTTGGAGGATACTGGTGCCACATATAGCGAGCTACGGTTCCTGTTTGGTAGGGAGATGGCTGGTGCTGTCCAGGCGATGTCGCATGACAAAAAACTCAAGCAGGCAGGTGGATCGAAATGCGATCTCATGGACGAAAAGCTTATTCGGCTTAGTTCCTACCCGCCTTGGACACGCATTGTTGAGCCGAGTAGCCGCTTTGCTAACGTACTTGAGCCGGGTGACTGGTCACCACAAGAGCTTCTCATGTATGTTAAGAACTCGTTGTATGGGTATAAGCAGCTCGACGTACGTGCACCGCGTTTGTATGCACGTCTCAACCAAGAGCTTGTTTCGGCGCAGGATGCCTGTGAATTGCTTGCGCAGCGCAAAACGTAAACGCTCCACGAAAAAGTGGAGCGTCCTTGTATTCAGTCTTTCCAATCGCCATACCCCACTTACGCCAAACGCTTCACTGTTCCGTACGTATTGGTTTTGCTCTCGGGTTTGCTTGCGGGAGTGGCGCGCTTTCGCGTTGCAGTAGCACGGCGACGAGGACTGGGTGCGCCGATAGTGTAGCGACGTATGTCCTCGTCCATATCAATAAATTCGTCCACGGTCTCTTTGAGTTTCTGAGAGCTTGAACGACCAAACGAAATTGCCTCAACCTGGCAACCGCCAGCGGTCTTCAAGTGCTCAACCGCAGGAATAAAGTCACCATCGCCGGTTGCGAGTATCACTGCATCAAGCTTCGGGGCCATTTTAATAGCATCGATTGCCATGCCAACATCCCAGTCGGCTTTCTTCGCGCCTCCGGCGAAAATTTGCAAGTCTTTTGTTTTGGTTTCAATCCCAATTTTTGCAAGTGCGTCAAAGAAACCTTGTTCTTCCCCGCCCTCAGTGTTTACCACATAGGCAACCGCGCGGATCAGGCTGCGACCTGCAACAGCGTCCGCAAGGACGTTGTTAAAGTTAACCTTTGCTTTGTATAAGTTTTTTGCGCTGTGATACAGGTTTTGTGTATCAATGAACACAGCAACGCGCTGTGCTTTGTGTTTTACAACAGCCATAATGAAATAGTGTTAGTTAGTATTGGCGTGTGGGTTCTACGGTGAGAGCGCACAGACACCTTGTATATAAAAATGTTTCCTGTGCTTCAGTGTAGCACGCTCGCGTGTGATACAAGAAACGGAAAGACAGCATCAGTGTGTGGTGCTGTTTACCGGAAGTGTGTGGAGTGCTAGTGCGCCCCTACTTCTTAAGGTCAAGCTTCTTCAAGAGCGCATTGTATGCGCGCTTGTTTTTGTTCTCGAGATACTTCAGGTGTGTGCGGCGGTCTGCCACCATACCCAATAGGCCCCGTCGCGAGTGGATATCCTTGGGGTTCTTCTTCAAATGTGCAGCAAGATCGTTAATCTTGCGCGTAAGAAGCCCCACCTGAACCTCAGGCGAACCGGTGTCTGTTGTGTCGCGAGCAACATCTTTGATGACGTTCGCTTTCTTTCGTGCGGTTAACATATGGAGGGCACTATAGCATATATTGACAAACAATGCAAGTCCAGTGGTAAAAAAAGATGGCGCCAGAGGCGCCAGTGAAGTTGTGGCGCCAGATAAGGAATTTCCTTATGCGACGCCGAGCCAAGTTATATAGTACACCTATGCTGAGGTGTGTCAAGTGTATACTGTTGACAGTCTGCATAATTCTGCAGTATAAATAATACGCCCACAGCAATCCTGCTTTGGGCAAAGCCCACAGGAGAAGAAAGAATGGGCAGACGCCGAGCCTGGCTCATCTGTGCAGTTGCATTACTTGCTGGATGTGCTTCAAAAAATGTGGCCGAAAGAGCCACTTTGTCACAAGAGCTGCAGCTCGCTAACGGAACCTTCGTTTGCAGCAAAAAGCTGCCGGAGGGCGCGCAACTCGTAAGAGAGTGTGTACTGAAGGACCAGCTCCAACGTGCCTATGATCAAGCTGAAGAACTGTACGTGCTTTACCAAGCGTATATGGCTCAAAAGTAATGTGAAATAGGTCATTCGTGACATTGCCCCGAACCTCGTGAGTCGGGGCTTTTTGCATCATAGTTTCGTGCTTTGTTGTTTGTGTTGGCCCGCTGTGCGAACAAACCAAAATGGTGTATGGTATGGCAATCGCAACAACAAGAGGGTAGCGATATGCCAGTTCTTTCTGATGCGGCATGGCTTAAGGTCAGTGACGCAGTGCAGGACCTCACACACGTGTTCCGACGGATGAGTGTAGGGGGTTTGTGTTACAGTGCCAGCAGTACACCTCGTCGCGGCAGGGCACTCACTGCAGCCGACAAGCGTGCGGTGAGCACACTGCTTGAGCAAAAGCACAACAGAGTGGCAGTTCTAGACGCCGTGCGTCAGATTGCCGATCTGTTGCAGTGTATTTCCATCACGAGGTTTTGCTACACACAGGCTGACCTCACGGGGTTTGAACAGCTTACCGACGATGAGCAGTATGCAGTCGAAACCCTTCTGGACATGCTGGAAGCATCGAATACGTAAGACGCAAACAGTGAAGGCGGGCTCCCAGAGCCCGTTTTTCAGTGCACGGTTTCGTGTGCGGTGTTGTGCTCATTGGGGCATGTACTACTCTCCTTCCTACAACACTGCTATACTTTCCCTATGCGCATCGCATCATGGAACGTAAACGGTATTCGTGCTGTAGAACGAAAGGAGCAGTTCTATCCTGCCCTTATGGAGCTTCGGGCGGATGTGCTGTTACTTCAAGAAACTAAAGCCCGTGAAGAGCAGTTGCCCGAAACTATTCGTAGCGTGCCTTCGTACCATGCGTTTTTTGCACACCACAAGCACAAGGGTGGCTACAGCGGCACTGCAATCTACACGAAAGAAAAGCCACGCAAGGTCACGTATGGTATGGAAATAGAGCGTTTTGATTGCGAGGGTCGTATAGTGACCGCTTTTTATAGCAATCTTATAGTGTCATGCATCTATTTCCCCAACGGCGGACAAGGCCCACAGCGCTTGCAGTACAAACTTGAGTTTTATGAAGCGTTCCTTGAATACATTGAGGAGCTGCGTAAGCAGAATCCCGTAGTGTGGGGCGGTGATGTGAATACAGCGCATGAGGACATAGACCTCGCTCGCCCCCGTGAAAATCAGGAAAACACTGGATTTTTGCCCGAAGAACGCGCCTGGCTCGATGAAGTAGAGGCGCTTGGTTGGGTCGATACATATCGTCACTTCTATCCAGACAAAGCAGGTGCGTATTCATACTGGGACATGAAAACCCGCGCACGCGACCGCAATGTCGGTTGGCGGATCGACTACCTCTTTGCTTCCCCAGACCTCCTGCCTCGCATTAAAACGGCGGCAATCCACCCCAACATCTTGGGGAGCGATCACTGCCCGGTGAGCGCAGATCTGAAGTAATAACGCCAAGCCTACTCTGGGCGTGCGTGAGGGCTGGAATACTCTGTACATAAGCCAAATTCGGTAAGTAAGCTGTCGATGTGGTTGAAAGGCGCGGTCCGGAGTCCTCTTTTGAAGATGGGTGTGTCGCGGTCGTTTATGAGTGTTCGCTCCCAGCCATCAGTTGTTTCCATAAACTCGCGGGCTGATGCGTGGCCATACTCTAAACAGCCCACAAGCACCACATCCAGATAGGTTTGTGTAATGGGGTGACATACGCAAGGCAGTGCTGGGTGTTCAATTATGTACGTCCACACAGTATCTCCCTGTTCCAGCAACTCACGTGTGGCGAGTTGCTGTGTTACATCCACTCGTCGATAGCCTGTCTCGCGCACATCGAAATACGGCAGCTGGTGTGGTTCAACATGCACCAATACGCCATTCACAGCATTATTGGTTGCCTGTGTGATGCCCAATGCGCAGTATCCCTCCGGATCCTCAAAGCACCAGGAGCGTGCAAAATCAAGCAGTGTAGCGAGTGATGCATGTGGTGTATGTGCGGTATTCGCCCTGCTCTCTTTTGAAAACAGTGAACCGTAGCCAAATACATAGTGCTGCATGAACGAGAGCGTACCAGTAAAACCGCACAGAAACAAACTTAAAAGACACTTATCCCCAGTTATCCACATGTATGTCCTTTACATGAAATCTAAAAGACATATACTAGTACTTAGACCAGCGTGATGGTGATTCCGAAGGAAAAGGTGGTGCGTGTTGCGAACGATACTCGCACGCAGCACGTACCACCTTTCCCCGAGGAACATTGTTCTTTAGAGAAAAAAGTTCTTTGTGAAGTAAGTAGGAAGTACCGAAAGAAGAGGAGTCCAAGTGTAGATGTCTTCAACAACATATACATTGAAAAAAGCGACACTCTACGTATACGGATGACGAATCGAGTAGGAAAACCAAAAGCTTCAAAACAACAAAATACATACAGCCCTCCCAGCACTCTTAAGTCGCCTAGCCGGAATTACATAAGGTTCTCCACCCTAATAATTCCTCTCTTGTAGGCCGGAGTGAGCGCTCAACACAGTCACGGAAGCACGAAAGACCACGAAAGAAAGCAGAAAACACGAAGAAATGAGCCCTCACCCAGCCTAGAATAGAAAAAGCAAGGCGACTTTTTTATACATAGGCCTTTGAGGTGGTTGCAGTGCGTACACACGATTTAGCAGCAAGATACAACAGGAAAACCGCGCAGTTGCGCGGTATTTTTCGTAAATGTGTCACGTGAAACATATTACACGTTGTTACACGTGAACCATATTGTTACCTGTGTTGATGACGAATCCTTGACTCTACACGATATCAGATCCAAGACTGTCGGCTATCTCCACCACAGTACAGTGAAAATGCGGGGTATTTCGACACAATCTCATCATGTGCGAACCCTGTGGTTGTGCGTAGGTACCGTTCTAGGGTGGTTGGTTTATTGCACCTAGCGTACCAAATCATGTGCTCACCCGCGCCGTGCGCACAAAACATGAATGTTTATGCGGCACGCTGGAAATCATCGGTGTTGACGACGAGTATGTCGGGCCATCTTGCGCTTACCGCCGCTACAAGTGCGTCGACAGCGTGTGGAGGAACGTTGCGGATCGCAATAAATTCTCCATACAGCGCAATATCTACGTTCGGTTCAGGAAGTACTTCGTGTACCAGCGCCCCAATTCTCGGTGCGAACTCATTCGCATGAATATGTGGTGGTGTAGGCAGATGAAGTGCCATGACTCTTGCCTCAATGTGATTGTCTATCTTGAGCGTATCGGAAAACAGTGCAAAACACAAGCTTGGTTGTAGGAAAATGGTTCACGTGTAACAGTGTAGTCGTCGAAAGTTGAACGAACACCATGACGTTTTGAGAGGTTTGTGCGCTACGAAACGTGATGTTTCTTGCGAAGTCCTTCTATTTCCTTGTCTTCCTCCTCTTCACGACGCTCCTTACCAGCTTTGCCAAGCGTTGCGAGTTCAGTATCCGAGAGCGATTTCATGTCCAGTGCACGGTTCTCTAGGTACTCCGCAGTGTTTTTTGAGGGATCATCCAGTACCTCCTCAAGAAGTGCATGCAACATGTTCCCGACACGAGGTCCAGGTGTTTCCCGTGTAACATCAAGCAGGCGTTTGCCGTTAATCTTGAGCATGCCGACAGAAATAGGGTCTCGCAACGCCTCCTCCACCATACTCACGTATTTTCGGTAGCGAAACGGCTGCTCCTTTGGCCTGCCGCTACCAATGCGGTCGCACCGGCGGACATTCAGGAGATCCCACATGTTCTGCTCTCCTCCCACATTCACGATCATCCTGCGTACTGCCGAGAGGGTGATCTCATCGGGATCACTGAAAAACATATGCCAACGGACCATTCTGACGACGTTTTCGACAGTTTCTTTTGGAAAACGGAGTTCCCGCAGTGCTTTACGTGTTACACGTGAACCAACCACCTCGTGACCATAGAACGTCCACTCGCCATTTTTACCCTTTCTGCGACATTCTGGCTTAGAAATGTCATGGAAAAGCGCCGCGAGGCGTATCTCAAGCGACCATTCCTTGTCTGCAGCGTGCTGAAGGGCAATGAGGAGGTGCTCAAACACGTGATAACTGTGCGCTTGGTTTTGTTCCACGCCAATGCTGCGCATCAAGTCAGGAATAACATACGGCAGTAGCCCCGTGTGTTTCATGTGAACCAAGGCCTCCATAGGGCGGGGCGACATAATGGTGCGCGTTAATTCATCCCGTATACGCTCTTTACTGATGTTTTTGAGCAGTTGAGCCTTTTCCGTGAGGGCTGCGAAGGTATTTTGCTCAATACCAAAGCCCAGCTCCGCACCCAAACGAATCGCCCGCATCATGCGGAGCGCGTCTTCCTCAAAGCGTTCATGTGGATCACGCACTGCACGAAGCAGTTTCTCGCGAATGTCGGCCTGTCCGTTATAAGGGTCAACCAAATGTCCTTTAAGAGGGTCGAGTGCAATGGCATTTACGGTAAAATCACGTCGAGCAAGGTCTTCCTCAAGTGTCACACCAAATGTGACACTGTCAGGACGTCTTTTATCGGTGTAGCCACTTTCGGTGCGGTAGGGTGTCACTTCGATCACCTTGAGCGTGGGGTCTTCAGTACTATCATTGACGACACCGATCGTGCCATAGTCATTATTGTTGTACGTTTCTTCAAACAGTACCTCTATTTGTTCCGGATGCGCGTTGGTGGTGACGTCCCAATCTTTGGGCGCTTTACCAAGGAGCATGTCGCGCACGCATCCACCAACCAAGTATGCTTCGTGACCAGCTTTGGTGAGTGTTTCTATTACCTCGAGTATTTCTTTTGGAATGTGTAACAGTGTTTTCATTCTTGTTATTGTATGTCTTATTTTCATATCCACAAGTGTTTTGTGTGTAAAACGAACCGTGTGCTATTGTTACCTATATGAAGAAAAAGGTTCGGGAAAAAAACAAAGCGATTGAGATGAGGAGGGCGGGCGCTAGCTATAATGAGATACTTAAAGAGGTTTTGGTTGCGAAAAGTACTTTAAGTGCTTGGCTTAAGGATTTACCGTTAACAAAAAATGAACGCTTGTATCTTAAGAAGCGGACGAATCATAATATTAGTAGAGGTCGTGTAAAAGCAGCATCTGAAAATAGGGCGCATCGGTGTGAGAGAGTGCGTCAATTGGTTGTTGAGCAGTCACAAGTCTTTCAAAAAAATGTTGATGATGCTATGTTTCATCTCGGAATATCTTTATATTGGGCTGAAGGTTCAAACAAGGCTCCTCAATTCCTTTTCGTGAATTCAGATCCTGAGATGGTTACGTTTATGTATGCTTGGATTCAAAAATACCTTGCAGTAAAAGCAGAAGATATAGGTATTCGTGTATATATGCATACAATGTATTCACAATCTGAGTGTGAAAAATATTGGGCCAACCTGCTTGGTCGAGAAATTCGTTCCTTTAAGAAAACAATCTTCAAGCCAACTGATCGTACGGCAAAGCATAATGTGAATTACAGGGGGTGTGTAAGGCTTGAGGTTAGTGGGGTCGAGAAGTACCGCACCATGATGGCATGGAAAAAATGTCTAAAAGCGTATATACTACGTGAGATTAGTAAGTAGCTGCGCCCGTGGCTCAACGGATAGAGCACTACGCTTCGGACGTAGGGGTTGGGGGTTCGAGTCCCTCCGGGCGCACAAAATACTAAAACCAAAGCGAACGTTTTGGTTTTATGTGTATTTTGCCACCCGGAGGGACTCGAACCGACGGAGCAGTGGGTCCCCGCACGGAACGAAGTGTAGTGTGGGGCTGCGAGTCACGTCCAGCGGCACTTGTGAGATGAGTTCGCGAAGCGAATGAAGCGAGCTAGTGACCGCGGGATCAGTCCCTCCGGGCGCACAAAGGCAAAACAAGCCCGTGGCACTGCAGTGCCACGGGCTTGTTTTAGAACGCAACCTGCGTTGCGTTCGTGCCTTGGTGCGAGGCAGAAGCTTGTTCCGAGCGCGCCTCCTGGCGCGAGGAACAGCTGAGCCGGGTGAGAAGGTGCCCAAGCACCTTCGCAAGACCTTGTGAGACGTTTTGCGAGGCACGAAGCAAAAGGTCCACAAGGTGAGATGCGTAGCATTGCAAGACTCATTGAGATGGTTTTATGAGGTACGAAATAAAATCTCCAATGAGTAGACTGCTTCTGTAGGAAGGACTGAACATGTAATGTTCGAGAGTACTTAGCAGAATCAGCGTAAAGCGAATGATTATGCTTAGTAACCAGTGACCACAAGGAACAGTGAACTGCTTCAGTTTCGTGCTCGGGTGCGAGCTGGAGACATGTGCATCGGCGCCTTTCCTGCACCGATCCACAGTCGATCCGCCCGCATGTTCGGGCGGAGGGGTCGAGAGTGCTTAGTTTTTTGTGAGCGTTAGCGAAACAAAATACTTAGTGACTCGTGACAACAAGGTGTGTGGTCGACGCAAACTGCTTTGCACTCGTGCCTTAGTGCGAGGTAGAGGCATACTGCATGTATTGATGTTTGGGCGGGTAGTGTGGGTGTTTTGTGTGGTACACTTTGCTTAATGTTCAACCTCATCTCTACCACCGAATCCTTTGTCCGCACCACACTTTCGGGTGAAGGCACCGGTCACGACTGGTGGCATTGTGTGCGCGTGCGCAACACAGCGCTCACTCTTGCAAGAGAAGAGAGTGCGGACGAGTTAGTGGTAGAGCTTGCAGCACTCTTGCACGACATAGCCGACCACAAGTTTCATGGGGGCGATACGGAGATTGGGCCGAACAAGGCAGGCGACTTTCTTGAGGGGAAGGGTGTGACCTCTGAGGTGCGTGACCATGTTGTCAATATCGTGCGTCATATGTCCTGGAGTAAGAGTAAGGAAGGAAACAACGCCTTCGACTCGCTTGAAATGCGTGTGGTGCAGGACGCCGACCGCCTTGATGCGATTGGTGCTATTGGTATTGCGCGTTGCTTTGCCTATGGTGGCCATGCTGGGCGTTCGCTCTACGACCCGGAGAACGAAGGCAAGGAGGACTCAAGCGCTTTACAGCATTTCCACGACAAACTGCTGAAGATCAAAGATGCTTTGCACACACGCTCGGCACGTAATCTTGCCACGGAGCGCCATCGTTTCATGGAAGCCTACCTGGAGCGCTTTCATGGGGAGTGGGATGGTAGAATGTAGGGCATGAAACGCCTACTCCCCACTGTCACGCTCCTTGGCGTCGACTGCGTGAACATCGAGCGGTTGATGCTCGCTGCGGATATCTGCTGCGAAAACTTCGAGTTTGCGGACGTAAAGCTGCTCACGTCGCTCCCTGCGCCCGCTGGCACGCCAAAAGTAGAGATACCACCTATCAACTCCTCTGCCGAGTACTCGGAATTCGTGATCCGGCACCTCGCCGAGTACGTCGATACGCCGCATGTGCTCATCATTCAGTACGATGGCTTTATCCTGAACCCCGGCGCTTGGGATGATGCATTTCTGGAGTACGATTACATCGGCGCGCCATGGATGGTGGGGGATTGGTGTATCGACGGTACATCCTCCGGCTTCCCGGAATCGCTTTGTGGGCAGTGGGTGGTGGGGAGCGGCGGCTTCTCGCTTCGGAGCAGGAACATGCTGGACGTGTGCGCACATTTAGCGGAGCAGGGGGTGTTCAAGGAGTTTCATCCAGAGGATAGTCAAATCTCGGTGCACTACCGTGCAGAGCTCGAGGCCAAGGGGCTACGCTTTGCTCCCGTTGAGCTTGCGAAGCACTTCAGCTACGAAGAAGACCACACCGGCCGCCCCTGGAACGGTGAATTCGGCTTTCACGGCATCCGCTGGACTGACATCAGCAAATGGACAGCAACCCACCCGGAGTATGTGGTCGATATGGAGGGGAATACACTGACAAAGGAAAGACTGTAGAATACGTAGTATGCAGCTGGCATGTCTGAGTGATAGGGAAAGGTATACACTACACTTCACACAATCGGGGTATTGCGTGTCGGTGCTCGACATGCTGTTCAACAACACTGATTCCTACGGTGCAGTAGATTATGTAGTGCTGTACGAACGCGGGGTCGTACGTGCCTATCTCTCACCACATGGCGTCAAACAAGCTCGCACTATTGGCGCGCAACTCCTTGATGACGATTTCTATGCAGTGCTCACACAGGAGGCACAGGATTTAGTTGTTGCGTTGCTTAGGTATGAGCAGGTGTCTGTGAGTGAGGAGACGGTGCGTGCGCGCTGGGAGGAAATTAAGCAATTGAGTGACCGCTTTAATCGGGTGTATCATCTATATGAGCAACCATTTCAGCACGCGCTCGAAGAGCGTGTGTGCATGTATCTGCCCGAGTCGGTGCTGCAGGCCGTACTTCATGACACCATCCCCGTGTCTGAGATTGGTGTGCCCGAAGTAGAGCGGTACCTGTTGCGGCTTATGGAAATGGGTGATATGAAAATGCGCCTTCACACCGCGTCGGAGCAGTTCGTCGCCGATGGTACGCTGAGCAGGTACGTTGCCAATATGCACAACCTACCCGAGCATTTGGTGGATGAAATACGAATGGCGGAGTTCGAGGATGCGTTGAACGGTCGCTTGGTGGCGAGTGTCGCAACACTCGAAGCGCGTCACCGGGGAAGCGTACTTGTGCGAGATGGCGGTGTGTGGAGTGTGTATACAGATGAGTTATACACGCAGTGGTACGATCGAGTACAGCAATCGCACAGCCATGAAGTGCGGGGACGTGTTGCGTGTCGGGGTCGGGCTGTCGGGTCTGTCGTCAAGCGTTTGTCGTGGACTGATGCCACACCGATTCCGCACGGGAGCGTGCTCGTGACCGGTATGACAAACCCGCAAATGGGTCCGTACATACGGGACGCGGCGGCAATCGTCACTGACGAAGGTGGTGTCGCGTGCCACGCGGCAATATTTGCACGTGAGTATGGCATACCCTGTATCACCGGCACGCAGCATGCGACCGTGCTGCTTGAAGAAGGTGATGTGGTAGAGGTGTGTGCGGATACGGGTGTGGTCACAGTGCTTCAAAAAGCAAGCGAGCTCGACGCATAGTGCATCGAGCTCTCTTTTCCGGCCTAGTTTGTGCCGAGGCGTGAACGAACCGTGTCGATCAGTTCAGGAAGCAGGGCTTCCATACGCTCGAAGCATGCCTCGTACTTCTCCTCGTTGCCACCGTGTGGGTCGGGAATGCCTCCTGATGCCTCGTTCGGCACGAGGATGCGTGATGCGACCACTTCCTTGTCGACGTGTAGGTCATCGGGAAGGTACTGAAGGATGGTGTCGCGTATCGCAGGTGTGAGGCAGACCATCACATCTGGCAATGTGGTGATGTTCCAGACGGGTTGCGAGCGGTGGTGCTCCAGGTCGATGTGGCGTTTGCGCATGCATGCGAGTGTATGCTCACTTGGTGCAAGGCCGGTATACAACTCCTCGAGGCCAGCGCTGGTGATGTGCCACTCGTCGCCAAATCTGCGCCGCAGCATCGCGGCCAGTGCCGGACTGCGGTCTTGGTTTGCGCCGCAAACGATTAGTACGTTTGGTTTCAATGTCGTCTCCCACTGCTTGCTGATATGTCCGCAGGTGACAGTACTACGCACTATATACAATTGCAAGCACAGTGATCTGCGCTCGTGTGATATGATTGACGTTGATGAACGAACACAGAGAAATCGAGGTGCGATTCCTCGAAATAGACGAAGCAGCGCTCAAGGCGCGGCTTCACGAGCTTGGTGCGGAGGACCAGGGCGAGCACCTCCTCAAGGAGGTTATCTGCTACGACGAGGCGCTTGTGTGGCGCGATGAGCAGAAGTTCGTGCGCTTGCGCGAGCGGGATGGTGTGGTGCACCTTACGTACAAAGATCAATCGGTAAACACCATAGACGGTACGGAGGAGATAGAGTTTGATGCATCTGACATGGCATCCGCCGAGCTCTTCCTGGAGCGGCTCGGCTTTCCGGCCTACCGCCATCAGGAAAAGAAGCGGCACACCTTTGTGCTCGATGGGGTGATGGTCGAGATAGACACGTGGCCTAAGATCCCAACTTATGTTGAGCTCGAAGGTGAGAGCGAAGAGGCATTGCGCGAGGTGGCAGATAAACTTGGTTTTGACTGGGCTGATGCGGTGGTAGACAATGCGCGCATGGTAATCGAGAACCATTACGGCATTCCTGTGAGCACCATGCGGTGGTTCACGTTCGGTCGCTTCGAATAACGCAAACAAATTTAGAGAGTGGGACTCTCTAAATTGGTACATGTTTTGCGGTGTTTCATGGTAATCGGTGTGTTAGAATTCAGTGTATGGACATCCCAAACTGCTTCTATCGCGTCAGCATCAAGGCACTCGTGCTCGACGAGAGCCGGACGAAGTTTTTGGTGGTGCAGGAGGAGAATGGCTTGTGGGAGTTGCCGGGAGGGGGATTGGATTGGGGAATGACACCGCAGGATGATCTCAAGCGAGAGATTAAAGAAGAAATGGGGCTGGATGTAGTAAATGTTACTACACATCCATCGTATGTGTGCTTTGATAACAATTATGGTGGGGGGCATTGGCGTGCCAGCATCGTGTATGAAACCGAGCCTGAGCACCTCAACTTCACCCCCTCCGACGAATGCGTTGCTATCAAGTTCGTTACGTCCCAAGAAGCACAAGACCTTACGCCACAATACGGCAACATCGCCGAGCTCGGCCGCCAGTTCGACCCGGCACGCCACACAGCGTAAGCCCCGCGCAGTGCGCGGGGTGGGTGTTAGTCGACGAAACGGACCTTCCAGGGTTCGTGGTGCATGAGCGCGCGTTCGTACTCCATTTTCGCGCCGCGACTGCACTCATAGCAGCGTCTGAAGTGTAGGACAGAGAACACACCTGCCTCAATGAGTGGCAGCGTGAGATCATCGAGTAGGATGTGCGGGTAGCCGGTGATATCCATCTCTGCCAAGATGCGATCGATCGTGGGCTGCAGGGTCGGGAGGCAGAGCACGTGCCAGCCAGCTTCACTCAGCTGCGTGTTTGCACGACGAAGCGCATGCATGTTCTCGTCGAACGTCGTGTGCTCGTTCTCAGTTATGGGGCCGAAAACGGTCGTGAGCATGCGGGTGTGTGAGAATGGTGTGATGTGCTCCAGTACGCAACGCTTCAACTGAGCGATCGTTCGCACGCTAGTCGGATCTTGCTCGAGCAGTATGAGTGGCATAGCGATATCCTCGATACCCTCTGGTCTACGATAATCCATCTGGAGTATACATGCGAAATACGTACGTACAAACCGCCGTGCTGCTAGTTCGACCGCACGCTGCACGCGCAGGGCTAGTCGCTTGCGACATGCGTCGCACAGATGTATAGTTAGTAGTGTATTTCTATACCCACATCCATGCCATCAATAGAGTCAAAAAAAAGAGGAAATACAACGTATTCTTATCTTATAGTGCAAGTACGTGTTGCTAACATGTACAAAAAACTGCAGGTGTATCTGGGCAAACATATACCCAAAGATCTGTCGCCGTATTATGAGCGGCTAAAGCGGAAGGAACTGACGTTGTTCGCTGACCTGGTGCGTGAACAGGTGGTGTATGGTGCACGCATAGACGTGGCGACAGCACGTAACATTGAGTCAACACGTATACGATACAAGTACCTGCAGGTGCGGCAGGGTGAGCGCGAGCGCGAACGGTTTTGGCGGGCATTTGCAACACGTTTCATATTCGAATCGAATGCGATCGAGGGGAGTCGTTTGTCACAGCAAGAAGTGGCGCGCATTGTGCGGGGCGGATACATCCCCAAGGCCTTAGATAGGCGCGAGGTTCGTGAAGTGGAGAATGCGATACGCGCGTTTGCACATGTGCGTGAAAGCAACTTTCGTATTAATCAACGATCGGTAAAAGAGCTTCATGCGATGCTCACCGAGGGGCTCCATATACCATCTGGCTACAAGCGACATGCGATTGTGGTGAACAATACGCACACCACCCCACCCGAAAAGGTGCGACAAGAAATGACCGCGTTGTTAGCTTGGTGGCGTGCCGAGATGCGCACAACACAACAGCCGTTCTTCACTGCAGTGAAATTTCATCAGCGTTTTGAGAAGATTCACCCGTTCGAGGATGGAAACGGTCGTGTCGGGCGTTTACTCCTCAACTGGATGCTGTTTGAGGCGGGATACGGTCCTATACTGATACTGGCACGTAGCCGAAGGGGGTACTTCGCTGCACTGAAAGCAGCTGATGAGGGGCGTGCAACAAAACTCTTTCACACGATGGCGTCTACGTACAAGCGGACACTGAGGGTACTCGACACCACGTAGAGGTCGCTCCCCAGATGTGCGGCCAGTTCGACCGTTCGCTGCACGGCTGCAGCCCCGCAGGGTGCGTCGTTGAGCATAGTGGCACCTTCGCTATAGGTGGCCGCTTGCGCTTTGACGTGCTCTAGCACCCAGCCCGGCAGCAACAGCTGCCGGGTGTTGCCTGTACGGTGTGGTATCATCGAGCTGTGTTCGATTGGATTCCCGTTGAGTATCTTATGTTTGTGCCCGCACTTACGGGCATCTTTTTTCTGAGCGCAGTGAGTGGGGTGCAGGAATGCTGGTGCGCCCGCTCCTTATGTGGCTCTTAGGGTTGCCGCCAGCGCTTGCGGTGGGCACCGTGCGTTTGGGGCATTTTGGTGCGCGTTTTGCAAGCATTGTGCAGTTTCATCGCACAAAGCGGCTTGATTGGCGAGCAGGCGCGCTTTTTTGCTTCCAAGTGCTGTTGGGGGTGTGCTTGGTACGTTTCTTACGGCTTCACTTCCAGCAGACGTGTTACTGCGTGCTATGGGCGTAATGCTGCTTGTAGTGGCGCTCCTTTCAGTATGGAAACCAGAGGCGGGTATCCGCGAACGTGTTGCAGCACCCGGAACAGTCGGGAAGGTCCTCACCTTTTGTTCGTTCATCGTTTCAAATATTGTTGCTGCAACGGTGGGTGGTGCGGGCGTACTTGCC
>JGI12210J13797_11101134_pt1 | contig 20650 bp, 13 predicted proteins | sample ElkSlonscriptome_3_FD_13797 | JGI IMG/M metagenome (IMG submission 13797)
GCCGAGCCGCTTTTTGTTTGGCGGTGTAATACTCGCTGACTTCCCGAGAAACCATCAAACGCGCCGCCTCCCAAGCAATTTGGCGGCGTAACTTTGTCGAAGACATGAGCAAGGTTTGGCGAAGCAAACCAGAAATATCGAGGCAAAGATTCACAAGCAAACCGAATCATAATGACGAATTTGTCTTTGATCAGCGGTTCCTATTTAAATTACAAAGGCCTAGCTACCGCGTCAACCACATAAATGTCGTGCGACAACGTGGCGTTTGCCACCGATAAGAAGGAAAAATCGGAAATTTCGTAACGCAAATTGAGACTCTGCTATTTGCAACTAGCTCCCAATCCCTCGGTGTCCAGTTTGAAATCCGTATGGACGTCCTATTTGATGAGACCTGGATTTTTACGAACTGGTTTCTATCCCCTCTCTCGTTGCGATCGATGTCAAAGGCCAAACGAACCCTCACCAGACGCAGAATAACCAAACGCAGCAATGTGCGATTCAGGGCAGGTTTGGAAAAGCTTGAAGATCGACGATTGCTTGCGACGGTGACGTTTGACTCTCCCTCAACCAACGGAGGCGACGGGGTTTGGGTACTCCAGCAGCGACAGGCAACCGACGTTCACATCGGCTCTGCCTATCTATACTACAACGTCAATCTCGGATCGAGCTTTCCCAATTTCACGACCGGGGACACTCTGTACGCGAAGGTGAACTACTACGACGAAGGATCAGCGACGCTGAAGGTTCAATACGACAGCTTGGCTGAGAACTTTGATTTAACCGAGTACCACACTCGGTCAACCGTGGTCAATTCGCAACAATTCGTTAGCTCTTACCATGTCCTCTCGAATGTCCAGTTCGCAAACGGAACCAACGGTAACGATTTGCGAGTCAACACCGCTGGCGTGCCCATTTCCACCGTCGAAATTTCCGATCAACCTTTTGCCGACAGCGGGCTGGAGTGGGTCGATGACATGCCTTGGCTGCGTTCCTATGTTGGACCGAGTCGCGACGACGTGGATGCGTCGACGTTAACAGGGAAGATCATCTCGGGATACCAAGGTTGGTTTGAAACGCCTAATGATCCCAGAGACATAGGGTATCGGCATTGGGGCCAACCCGGTGATTGGGATGTCGAACAATGGCCTGACCCCAACGATTATGACCCCTCCGAATTGTTTGCCGTACCCGGTGTCACGACGGCAAGCGGCGACCAGGCCTATTTGTTCTCCTCGAACAATGCATCGGTGGTAGGACGTCACTTTCAATGGATGCGCCAGCACAATCTCGACGGTGTCTTGCTGCAGCGGTTCTCCGAATCGTTTATGACCAGAAACGCAGATGGATCGTTTTCGGGAAAGAATCAGTGGCCGCTAGTGAATGTTCGTGAAGCAGCACATCGCGAAGGACGCACTTGGGCCATTGAATACGACATTCAATCCGGCGCTAACGAAGCGGAGCGGGACGTCATGATCCAAAAAGTCAAAGATGACTGGGAATTCTTGACCGACCCTAGTGGCTTCAACATGCTCGCCGATTCGCGTTACCAGCGAGAAGGTGGGAAGCCGGTCGTTGCAATCTTCGGCCTCTACCTTAGCGATGACCGAGGCTACACGACCTCGCAGCAAGAGGATCTCGTCAACTACTTCAAGTCGCGTGGCATCTATGTCATCGGCGCCGGACGCCACTCAGAATCTTTAAGCCAAACTACCAACGCGGGCCTTCATGATGCCTACATCCCCTGGCAAGGGTATTGGAAGGGCGGAAACTCATTCGTCCCCGCCGATGAACGTCTCGATGGTGTGACCGAGCATATACCGCATGTCTTCCCCGGGTTCTCTTGGACGCACTTGAAAGAGGATAGTAATGCGACATCACGCGACCGCGAAGATGGAGCGTTCTATTGGCGAATGCTAAGTGATGCCGTCAATGAGACCGATGCACCGTGGTTCTTCATTGGCATGTTCGATGAATATGATGAAGCAACCAACTTGATCCCCGCAAGCGATGACCCTCCCCTGCCCGACAACGATGCCGACGGAATTCCGCTGACGTTCCAAACCAGCGATCCGATGCCAAACGATTGGTGGATGGCACTGACCGGACAAGCCAAAGAAGCCTTACTTGCCAAGACAACGATCACCGACACCGTGCCTACTAAGTCTGACTTGGAAAACCGTTCGAATGTGGGCGGCGAGGTGGTCTGGCAGCCGTTCCAAAGCGATCGGTTGTCTCGCGTGGAGATCCCGAATGATTCGAATGTCCACTTCCAAGTCGATGACTCGTTTCTGTTTCAAGAAACCGATGGCCGCGATGTGACGGTCGAAGTCGAGTATCTCGATTCGTCGACTGGCACGTTCAGTCTGATTTACGACTCGCTAAGCCAAGCCGACCAATCGAGTTCGCCAGTCCCCTTGACCGGTAGTGGTAAGTGGCGAACCCATCGCTTCGAACTCGCAGACGCTCGCTTCGGCAATCATCAAAACGGAGCGAACGATTTTCGTCTCGAAAAGAGTAGCGGTGCCCTAACGGTCCGTCGAGTGCGAGTCATCAAGGAAAGTATGTTGGCCGCCGAATCCAAGCTAGGTGTGTCGAATACGACCAATGGATTGCAGCAATTGGAACAAGCCGACGGACAAACGTTTTCGACAACCAACGGTGGAAGAGATGGGCGAGTGTTAACGGGGGCCAGCGATTCGCTGTACATCTATTTCCGCCTTGACGATGACTTTGCCCATGACGTCAATGCGGGTTTGAATGCGATCATCGAAGTGGTCTATCATGATGTTGGGTCAGGAAGTTTACGTGTCCAGTACGATTCAACCACCGCAGCTTACAAGAACAGCGACTCGGTAGCGATGGAGAACACGAACGAGTGGCGTACCGCCCGTTTTTACCTCGATGACGCGCTGTTCGGAAATCGTCAAAACGGTGCATCTGATTTTCGTATCACCGGAAGCAATATTCCGATTGATCGTGTTCGACTATTGCATTCCTTCGGCGATCGAATCGCTCCACAATTGCAAACCGCTGCGGCCACCGTCGACGAATCATTTGATACGATCACCGCCACATGGTCGATCAGCGACGATTGGAAAACTGGTTCGATGGACCGTTGGACGCCGCAAGAGGACAACCGAGTTCGAATAGAATGGAGCAACGATAACGGTGCCAGTTGGAATTTTATTGACGAGATCTTCGAGCAGGATAGCTCGACGTTTTTGAGCAGCTATGACACAACGACCGGAACGAGTCACTGGTCAGGTCAAACCGCGTTGAGTACTGAAAGCCTTGATGCTGGCACGTATCAAATCCGCATCACTCCCATTGATGCAAGCGGCAACATCGGCAATGCCATCATCGTGAATGATGTTGAATTGCCGGCGACGACTGCCACGGTGGTCATGCGTGGAATCGCTTGCGGTGACGCCACCGCCGCCTATGGCGAGAACGCCATTGATTCCACCAAAACGGCCTATCGGGGTTCGTCAACGACCAGTACAACCGCGGCGAACTACACCAATTATATCAAGGGTCTTAACCGAGTCGTTGTCGATCTAGCCAACTCGCGGCAGACCACATTGACGACCGCCGACTTCGTTTTCCGCATCGGTAACTCCGACGACCTTTCGGCATGGACAGAACTCGGTAGCGATAGTGAAATCCCGCTCCCCACGATCATCAATGGCATACGTGATATCGGCACTGGCGTTCAGCGTTTCACGTTGGCTTGGGACGATACGACCAAGCCGGCGATCAAGAACCAATGGTTACAAGTAACCATCACAGCGAATCAGAATACGGGATTGACGGAAGATGACGTGTTCTATTTTGGGAATCAAGTTGCCGATGTCGACGGGTCAGCGTCAGCGTCGGCATCGGGACGGGTGACCGTTAACGCATTTGATGTGCTCGACATTCGATTCAATCAAAGTCCAAGTCAAAACAGCGTAGGCATTGGGCATGTTTATGACATCGATCGCAGCGGATCGGTCAACGCCTTCGACGTGCTGGACGCCAGGTTCAATCAAATGCCAACGGGAGGCTTGATGATGATTACGTTGCCTCCAGCACTACCTTCGATAACGCTGCAGCAGAACTCCAGCAATCGCTTTGACGTTAACGGAGATGGTCGCGTCACCGCCGTCGATGCATTGATCGGAATCAACTATCTGAATTCAACAAACGTAGCAGGTGAAAGAATAGGTTCGTCTGAGCAGGCCAGTTTGGGCATGTATTTCTACGATGTTAATGGAGACGGTCGTACGACGGCATTAGACAGTTTGCAGATTATCAACGCCTTGGGGATAGAATCGCCACGCAACTTGGACGAGCCATTCCCGCCACCACAGCTCTTGTCGCCTAGCGGAGACGACGAATTCGACTGGATCGCCGAAAAATCGATTGCGGCTGAAGCGGTATTCGATGAAGCACTTAAAGATTGGCCGCTCGATTCTAGTCTTTAAGACCGGATTGCCATAATTTATCATGAACGTGTTTGACGTTGGACGAGGTTGGTAATCGTTGTTAGAATAATCCTCTCAGCGCGGATGGCCTTTACTATTACATAGAATGAGCAATCAATGCCGACCAATGGACTAATCCAAGAGCAAAAGGAAGTCATTCCGCCCCTTGAGCCAGGTGACCGACTGACGAGCGATGAATTTCGTCGCCGCTATCATGCAATGCAAAATTGCAAGAAAGCCGAATTAATTGAAGGAATTGTTTACATGCCCTCACCAGTTCGGCTCGCTAACCACGGCGAACCCCATTTGCATCTAAGCACGTGGATAGGGACTTATGTTGCTTCTACTGCGATCGTCCGTGGTGCTGATAGCACAACCGACCGGCTTGATCGGGACAACGAGCCGCAGCCCGATTGCATGCTCTTCATTCGGCCCGAACTTGGTGGCCAAGTACGTGTTAGGGCTTCAAAAAAAATAACTTCCGCAACTGACTTACTTGATAGATGAAGGTTGTTCGTGATGGACGCATCAGGATAGGCTAATAAATTCTAAAGTCGTTAGGATGCGTCCTTCGCGAACAACCTTCTTCTATCAATGCGGTTGGGGTGCTCCGCCTAGGCAACAAAGAGCAAGCTCCAAAGCGGAAAACTCCATCATGCAGCGATATTTTGAAAGAAAAACGTATGGGTGGGTAAAGGGTACCGGCTTCGCTAACCTTTGGCCGCAAGTTGGCTGCCTCACCTACAAAGGCAACGGAATCGTCAAATACGTTATAGGAATTCATAACGAGTTCAAGACGATTCCATTCCCTTTATAGGTGAGTCAGTTGCGGAAGTTATTTTTTTTGAAGCCCTTAGCGAGGATGATTATGTCGTCGGCCCTCCAGAATTTGTTGCCGAAATTTCTGGCAGTACTTTAGCTCAAGATCGTGGACCGAAGCTCCGCACGTTTCTGCGACATGGCGTGACGGAATACTTGATCTGGCGAATCAATGATTGTCGATTTGAATGGAACGTGCTACGAGGTAGTCATTACGAGCACATCCAAACGCGAGAAGACGGTGTCCTTTGCAGCGAAGTCTTCCCCGGCCTGTGGCTTGACACGCAAGCGATGCTGACGGGCAACTTAGCGAAAGTGCTGCGTGTCCTGCAACAAGGGCTCGGCAGTCCCGAGCACGCCGAGTGGATTGCGAATCGAACTTAATACGACCCGCAAAACGAGCAAATAGCGGAACCTTGGTAGGATCCGCTACCTTGGATGGCGTGGGCATAACAGTTGGAGTGTAGGCTTTAGCCGATTCCAGCACCGTTCGAATCGGCTAAAGCCTACACTCCAACCACCTGCGATGATTGATCCTCCTTAAGTCCACGCCATTTGACTCTACCTGAGCGGAGACACTAGCGTTTTGCTCGGCGTCGGCGAAGAAGCAGCCCACTTGCAGCGACGCCCAACATCAAAGCTGCACTGCTGGGTTCCGGGATCGCTACCGCTCTGACGGTCGTCAATCCAGGGCTGGTGCTGCCGAAGTCGATGGCGAGATTTGACAAGCCAGGAACACCGTTGCCGGAGAGTTTGTTGGCATTCGCATAATTGGTCAGCGTTCCCACAAAATCGCCAGGAAGTGTTATTTGCCCTGAGCCGAAGAGGTTGATGCTCGATCCATCCTGAATGGAAGTTCCAGGAGCGATATTGTTCAACGACAACAAGCCACCGTCAAGAATGTTCATCGTTGCTGTCCCTCCACTTGGGGAACCAGCATTTGATGTTCCCATGCCAAGAATCCCGCCGGTCTGGTTGAGCGTACCGCTAATGTCGATCGTGGCTGGACCAACCGTACCCAACCATAGATGACTCGCGACGTTGACGGTACCGCCACTGTTGATTTCGATAATGCCATTCGTTGCAGCGCTGCTGTTCGCTGCCCAAAGAATCCGGCCCACATTTAACACACCTCCATCGTTCACACGCAATGTGCCAGTAACGGGACCGTTGTTGCCAGCAAAAACATCCTGAATTGTGGCAATCGATCCTCCACTGTTGATTTCCAAAGTACCACTTTCATCGACGCCCATTTGTATTCGGTTGACGTCTGGAGCTGTGCCCGCAAGGGTTACGGTGTTGTCACCCCAGTTCATGCGGGCCGTGTCGGCAGTTCCTGGAATGACGCCACCTTGCCATCCTGACGGTACAAGCCAATCGCCATTGCTGATGTAACGGATATCCGCTGCACTCGCCGGAGCCATCATCATGCCACACAGCATGCTCAATGATGTACATAGGATGATCGCTTTTAATTTCATGATGCATTTGCCTTTCAAGAGTACGAATCGCGAGCCCAAGCTGGCGATTCGGATTGGGGAGGAACGAACGAATCCATTTAAAATTGAATCCCGGCTACGGGGTGAACCGCTTCTGAATCACCCACCCTTTGATGTCGGGAAACATCCATTCTGCTTATGGAAATAGCAGACCGCAGAGGTCGGTTACGAAAAATACTTCAGAAAATAACTCTTTCAGTCGGCTGCCTCAGATACCGCTGAAAACGATGAGAGGAATCGCGACGAGGGCTGGGCTTGTTTTCGTGAAAGCGTTACCAATCTGCTTATCACGCTATATTCCTATAGAGACACGCATTCAATCCCACCACTATCTCGATGAGCACAGCTATGTCGACGAATCTCGATCACCCATCACGATGCCGCCGTGATTTTCTCGTCGCTGCCGCGACCGCTGTCGCAGCGACCGGTATCGATCGCGTTGGAGTGGTCGCAGCCGATGGCCCCGCTTCGACTCGCGTCCCTCTCGGACTCGACGGACATTCGCTGCGCGGCATGAAATGGATGGCGACACAGCAGATCGAATTCGCAGCTACCCAACGTCTCGATGCGGTATTGCTAAATAGCTTGGACTATTTCGAGACCCTGGATGAATCGCATTTGCAGGCCCTTAAGAAGTTGGCAAGCGAACATGAGATGCAGATTTACGTTGGCGCCGGTGGCATTTGTAAAAACGCGGCTGGTTTCTCCGACAAATACGGTAATGCCGAGGCCATGCTGACCACAGCGATTCGTGTGGCGTCAACCCTGGGTTCTCCCGTTGTCAATGTACGAATTGGCAGCATCAATGATCGTTTTCGTCCCGGCGGCATTCAGCCACGAATCGATGAGGCCGTTCGTGTGTTGAAACTTTGTAGCAAACGCGCGATGGATGCTGGCGTCAAATTTGGATTCGAGAATCACGCGGGAGATCTTCGCTCCGAAGAATTGCTCGAACTCATTCATGAAGTCGGCACCGATAGTTGCGGCGTGATGCTTGATCCCGGCAATGGACTTTGGGCAATGGAAGATCCCATGCTGCATCTACAAGCACTTGCACCCCATGTCGTCTGCAACAGTGTGCGTGACTACATGATTTGGGAATCGCCCAACGGTGCGACGTTTCAATGGACCGCCGTTGGTGACGGATTGATGGACGTGCCAACCTATGTGCAAACGCTGGCAAAATCGAATCCTGGGATGCCGATCTTTGTCGAATCAATCTCCAATTCAGCGCGACTGATCCCGTATTTGACCGACGAACATTGGCAGGGCTATCCAAATCTAAAAGCCGCAAACATCGTCGACTTTTTGAAACTCTGTCGTCGCGGTCACCCAATCGAAATTGATGAGCCAGCGGACGGAGAGGACCAGAAGGATTTTGATCGGCAGCATCAGCGAGCGGAGTTTCTCAAGAGCGTTGAGTATCTCCGCCGCCACTGTAACGCAGGCCTGAAAACATAGTTGCCCTTGTCCCCTTTCGCGAAATCCCCCCCCTTTTATTTTGAGTTAACTCATCATGTCGAACTTCATTACCCGTCGCGATGCCCTCAAAAAGTCGGTGGTCGGGCTCGGTGTGCTTGCTGTACACAGTTCGATAGCGAACCTTGCCGCGCAGTCCACAGCGAATGAAAAACTAGGCATCGCCGTCATCGGTGCACGCACGCGCGGTAGCGTTCACGCGAGAGCATTTCTTGATGATCCGCGAGTCGAAATTTTGTATGTTGCCGATGTTGACGAAAAGGTTGGTCGGAAACTTGCGGAAGAGGTTGCCGAGCAACAGGGCCGCAAGCCGAAGTGGGTTCGTGACATGCGCGAAGCATTCGACGACAAATCCGTCGACGCCGTCAGTGTTGCTACCCCGAATCATTGGCATGGACTAAGCGGTGTTTGGGCTCTTCAAGCTGGCAAGGACTTGTATATGGAGAAACCGCTATGTCACCAAGTCGCCGAGGGTGCCGCTTTGGTTGCCGCGACCGAAAAATACGATCGCATTTGCCAAGTGGGCACCCAAAGACGGTCCCATCGTGCTGCGATTGATGCGGTGGCGTTCATCCGCAGCGGCGGAATAGGAGACGTCAAATTCGCGCGAGGCGTGTGCTACAAGCGTCGGAAATCGATTGGCTCTTTGGGGAACTATCCGATTCCCGAGGAAGTCGATTTCGATCTGTGGAGTGGCCCCGCTGTGATCGGCGATCCAGAACTGACTCGCCAGCAATTCCACTACGATTGGCATTGGCAACGTGCATACGGCAATGGCGACCTCGGAAACCAGGGGCCTCACCACACTGACATGTGCCGCTGGGGCCTTGGAATTGATACCCATCCTCATAGCGTCATCACCTACGGCGGACGACTTGGGTATCAAGCCGAACGCGATGATCCCGATTACGTGGATGCGGGAGATACAGCGAACACCGAAATCTCGATTTACGACTATGGTAACAAGTGCATCGTCTTCGAGACTCGCGGTTTGTCGGTAGACAATTCAGCAGACGACCTCCTTAACAAGTTGTTCCGAAGCACCAAGGGCAACAAGATGGGCGAGGTCTTCTACGGAGCCGACGGCTATGTCGTCGAACTGTCCGAAGAACACTTCGTGGCTTACGACCGAGATTTCAATGTCATCAAGGAATTCAAAGGCGGTGGCAATCACTTTGCCAACTTCATCGATGCTTGCGTAAGCCGCAATGCTGCGGAACTCAACGCCGATGTCCGCGAAGGACATCTTTCCGCCGCGATCAGTCACCTCGGCAACATTGCCTACCAAATTGGCGAACACAATAAGGCATCGGTAGGCAAATTGCGATCCGTTCTGCAGGATGTAAAAAGTTCAGATGACAACCTTGCAACACTCGATCGGACCGTCCGGCACCTAACCGATAACGGAGTCGATCTGAAGACGCATCCGATGTCGATCAGTCCGGTACTAACGTTTGATCCTAACGCAGAAGTGTTCACAAACTCGGTGGAGGCAAACGCGATGCTTTCACGCGACTACCGAGAAGAGTTCGTTTGTCCCACGGCCGACTTGGTCTAGCGGTTTTGGCGCCCTTATCGTTGGGCCTGGGCATGAAGTTGTTTCTGGGCCAGCACTTTACGAAGTTCGTTCAATCGGTCTTCATATTTCGAGTCGTTTGCAAGGTTGTTTCGCTCGTGCGGATCGTTTCTCAAGTCGTAGAGTTCCTCTCCATGTAGCCACTTGCCATAGCGCCATTCTTGATTGCGAATGGCGTATCCAAGGTAGTTGCCACGACTAACCACCGTGTAGGTGTACGATTTTTGACCCGTTTGCGATGAGCCGGACAGGATTGGAACGATAGAACTACCTTGTAGATGTTTCGGTACTTCCAAGTCCGCCAATTCGGTCAAGGTGGGGTAGAGGTCAACGAGCTCGACCATCGCATCACTGCGGGAACCAGCTACGGTCATCCCAGGCACACGAATGATCATCGGCACTTTGGCACCGATGTCAAACAGGGTGACCTTACCCCAAAGGAAGTGGTCACCAAGGTGATAGCCGTGATCGGAGGTCAATACAATGATCGTATTGTCCCACAGCCCTTGCGCTTTCAGCTGAGCGAAGACGATTTCGAGCTGGGCGTCGATGAAGGAGACACAGGCATGGTAGGCTTGCATGAATGTTTGGCGACGAGCAATGTTCTCTTCACCGAGTACAAAGCCGAAATCTTTGTAGCGACCGCTGATCGCATCACGAGGTATCGTATCCCATAAGTTGGCGTCATCGCGGTGAAATGGAATCTCGTCGACAGGATAGAGGTCGAAGTACTTGTCGGGTGCCAGGAATGGAACGTGAGGCTTTTGGATTCCCAAAGCGATAAAGAATGGCTTGTCCCCATAAGCTTTTTCACTCAGCCAACTCGCAACTTGGCGGACGTTTTTCCCGTCCTTGTGTTGCTCGTCGCGAAGACCGCTACGGCCATGTCCGGGTGGCGTTTGGGCGTCGAGCGGGTCCGTTACCGCTTTGAGGACTTCACGCCACTGGCGACGGTTCTCCGCCTTGTCAACGCTGCCGTGCTCTGCCTCGAATTTCTTACGAGCTTCGGTGGCTACCGGCAATTCATCATTTTGAAACCATTCTGGCGATTCATTCCATGCGAGATCACCATGGTCCGCTTTCTGATTGTGAAAGACTTTGCCGACCGCCGCGGTCCAATAGCCATTTTGCTTAAAGTGCTGCGGCAGCGAAAGCGTGTTGGGCCGGGTTTGTCGAATGTCGGCGTTGTTGTCAAGTACGCCCGTCGACTCGGGATACAGCCCACTCAACATCGAGGCCCGCGATGGTCCACACACGGGATACTGACAAAACGCACGATTGAACGTCATCGCATCACTCGCAAGTGAAGCAAACGTCGGCGTTTGAATGGGTTGGTAGCCCGATGTCGATACATGCGTATTGAGGTCGTCGCAGACGATGAACAACACGTTCGGTCGCGGTTGGCTTGCTGATGTAAGGGTCGCGAAAAGTGCCGCGAAGAGAAGAGCAACAGAAAATCGCTTCATGGTGTAATGATTTGTCGTCATGGCAAAGGTCTGCAAGTCTAGGGTTAGTATGTTTGTTGGCTGGCACCGAATAGTCCCGAATAGCCCCCTCCGGCTACTGCTCGGCAGAAACGATCTCGTTGAGTTCTTGCTGCAAGGCTTCGACGAGTTCAGGCTTGTCAGCAAACAGGTTTGTGGTTTCGCTGGGGTCTGATTCGAGATCATAGAGTTGTCCGGTCACTCCGTCTGGTTTGGCTTGCACTCGAGTCGGCTTTGAAAAGCCGCCGGATCCAAGTCCCGTGATCAATTTCCATTTGCCGCGGCGAATCATCTTGGTCGACCCATCGCTGCCACCGGCGACCACCAATGATTCACGCAGCGGACGTTTGGCAGGCTGATGCTTTGTCAGCAGTGGCCGAAAGCTAAAACTATCAGGACCGTCCTCTGGACCAAGGGGTGCATTCCAAAGGTCGGCTAGGGTCGCCAAAAAGTCAGTAAAGCCGACGAGATGATCTGTCGTGGTTCCTGATTCCGTTTTTCCAGGCCAACGAGCGATCATCGGCATTCGATGGCCTGCTTCCCACGCATCGCCTTTCATGCCACGAAATCCGGCGGCGGAATCGTGTCCAAATCGATCGACATCTTCGTCAAACCAAACGGGCCCATTGTCAGAAGTAAAGATCACCAACGTGTCGTCATGCATGTTTGCATTTTTGACAGCTGCCAGCACTCGTCCGATCTCGGCATCGACCATCATGACGAAATCGCCATACATTCCCGCTTTGCTTTTGCCTGAAAACTCGTCCGAAGGCAACCAGGGTGTATGGGGTGCGGGATAGGCCAAGTAAAGAAATAGAGGGCTTTTGTCGCCGCTTTTACTGTGATGATGAATCACATCAACGGCTTCGGCGGTAAACCGAGGCAAAACTTGGTCGAGCGATAGGTCAGGCGAAATCCCACCTGCTCGCCAAAATTCGCCCTGTATCGCAGACCATCCTTCACTCTGGTTTGCATCGATCTTATCGGTCGGAAGCATGACCGCATGATCGTCGCGGATGTAGAAGTAAGGGGGGATGTCCGTCGAGGCTCGGATGCCAAAAAAATGATCGAAGCCGCAATCGACCGGTCCGCCTAGCAGTGGGTTTTCGTACCCGGTTTCCCTAAAACCTAGATGCCATTTTCCGATCATGGATGTTTTGTAGCCAGCTGATTTGGCTAACGTTGCAATCGTCATTTGATCGGGCTCAATCAATGGCTCGGTCGGCCAACGACTGACGTCGGTACGAAAGGGATACCTTCCGGTCATCAATCCGTAGCGAGACATGTGGCATAGCGGCCCTGAGGCGTGAGCATTTGTGAATCGAATACCCTCATTGGCCAATGAATCGATGTTCGGAGTCAGGATTTTTGATTCTGGATTGAAACAAGCTGGATCACCAAACCCCATGTCGTCGACGAGAATGAAAACGACATGCGGACTCTGGGCACTGGCGGTCGTACAGAGACCTATCAACACAAAAATCAATACTAAACTCTTCATTTTGTTACCTGTCATTTTCGACGAAACATTCTCCAGCGCGAACGAAAGGATTTCTGATTAGACCCAGAGTCAATGCGAGCCCCTCGGCGCCCCCCCAAATCTATCCATCGATGCTCCCTCGAAACAAACCCATCGGAAAAGGAAATTGGACTTCCCTGGTTGCAGCGACCTACGTTCGGCTCAACGAATCTAGCGGCATCGCGCACGGCAACCTAGAAGGATAGCTGCAAATGTACGGTGGTTACTACAGAATACAAAGATTCTAGAATGACAGCTTCTTGCTTTTTGCTGAGTGGTTCCCGAAGCAAATTCGGAAATTCGGATTTAGGCGTAACCAAGAGTGCAAATCCGCTATTCTTAAGAAGAAAGATTGTTTAGCAGATCGCTTGTCTTCAAAATCACCAAGCAAGCACGCAAACTAAGGTTGTCCCGATGACGCGAACGCCAGAATTCATCCAGCTTTTGACAGGCACCCAATCCCGTTTGTACGGCTACATCCTGTCGCTTGTCGGTGATTCGCATGACGCTAGCGATGTGCTGCAGGAAACGAATGCTATTCTCTGGGAGAAAGAAAGCGAATTTGAGATTGGAACCAACTTTATCGCCTGGTCGTTTCGAATCGCCTACTATCAAGTTTTGGCCTACCGCAAAAAGGGACAGCGAGACAGGTTGTCGTTCGACACCGAGTTGCTAAGCAGTATTTCAGAAGTGGCCGAGGAAGAAGATCAACTTTTTAATCGACGGCAAAGTGTGCTTCGCCAGTGCTTAAAAAAACTAAATGCTCGTCAACAAGCCGTCATCCAACGACGATATCAAACCGGATCGACCCTCGAATCGATCGCGGCGGAAACCGGATCGAAAGTGAATGCCATCAAACAATTATTGTTTCGCGCTCGTAACTCATTGTCAACTTGCGTTCGCCAGGCGTTTATTGAGGAGCTGACATCATGAATAATCAAACACGGAAAGAAATCATTGAAATTGTCGAGTTGAAAATTGATCGCTCGATGACCGAATTGGACCAAAAGCGTCTTGCGGAATTGATCCGCGATGACGCCGAAGCGAAGGCATTCTATGTCGAACAATGCCATCTACATGCGATGCTGGCGTGGCAGCATGGCGTGCTTCCCGATGTTGCCTTTAGTGGCGATGGATCGACTGCAACATCGACAACGCTCGCGACAGATCAGCAACGACGGTGGCGGGTCTCTACCGGCTTGATTGGGTTTGCCTTAGCTTGTTCCGTACTTTGGATTCTTGTCGGTGCGTTTCAAAGACACCAAGATGAAGCCTCCCGTTTCGTTGACTCCGACGCCATTACGGTAACCCCTCTGGTTGCGTGGGAAGAAAGGCCGATTGTCGGGCGAGTCGTTCGCACCGTTGCGACCGACTTGACAACCGATGTTTCGAATGTTTCGTGCCGCCCGGGCGACATGATAAGAACCGGCAGCTATGAGATGAAGCAAGGTCTGATCGAAATCTATTTGGATTGCGGTGTCGAGATGATCGTCCAATCTCCAGCTCGATTCGAGGTGCTCGATGCGATGGCAATGTTCATGCATCAAGGAAGTCTGTCAGCAAAGGTCGGGCCGGGCGCGGAAGGATTTGTCGTCGATACTCCAAGTGTCAATGTGATTGACCACGGCACCGAGTTCGGAATCAATGTGCATGCGGATAAAACGAGTGAAGTCCATGTGTTTAGTGGCAAGGTCGACGTGAATCCCGTCAACGCGCCTCCCGACACCACAGGCGTGCATCTGCAAACCGACGAAGCGACCCGAGTGGATGGCCGTGGAGTGATACCGCAAGGGATCAATGTCGCTCGTGATCAATTTTTGCGGAGCTTGGATGAAACAGGTATTGCAGAGACGATCTTTTCCGAATCCGTCGAGGCTCTTGAGCCTAACATCTATCTGCGAATGGGGGTCCCCAACGAAGGTTATCAACTGCATGGTGTGGGTAAGAATGCCTCGACGGGAACGATCGAACCAGGATCAATGATCGGGCCGCCCTTTGCCCCTGGACGTATCGGTGGGGCGATCCGATTCGATGGACCGCAAACTCAATCGTTCGCTTGGATCGACGACTATCCCATTGCCCGAGACAATCAGCTAACGGTGGCGGCATGGGTCAAAGCCGAAAGTCGACCTCGATGGGCCGCGATTGCCAAGCATTGGGCGGTCGAGCTAATCGAAGAAGGACCAGCCAATACAGGCATCGGTGGGCAATTCCATTTCGGTTTGCATGAAGATGCCGGAGACCTAGAGGTTCAAGTTCGCGACCGCGCGGGAATCATTGTGAAGTTACGTGAGAAAGTGCCCATGGCGTTGCAAACTTGGCACTACGTTGCCTTTGTCGCAGATGGTGAGACTCTGACTTTATATCGAAATGGCGAAGTGGTCGCGTCAGCACCTTGCGACGGATTGGCCGCGGATGGACCGAATCGACTTGGAATCGGAGCAAAATTGAGTCCCGATGGATCGATGCCCGACGACCGAAATCCCGGCTATTGGCATGGCTTGATTGATGAAGTCGCGGTCTTTGATCGCGCTTTGACCCCCGACGAATTGAAGGATCTGTATCGTAAATCCGCGATAAAGCCCTAGCTCGTTGATCCATCATCACCCGAAGTGAAACTTCAATACGTGTAAGCGAGAAGAGTTCCGGGAACTCCTCATTTACGCTTCGGAGTATGAACAATCCCCGCTAACTCCTGTCCTATCTATCCTTGAGGCGCATCGATATGAAACGTTGCTTGTTTGTCCTACTCGTCTTGGCATTTGTCCCGGTTACCGCATTGGCTGCTGAACCGTCCACGAACCCTAGCAACCCTTCGGTTGTCGATCGTTCGACGCTCGATGGCAAAGTCATGTGTGGCTATCAAGGTTGGTTTAACTGTGAAGGAGACGGAGCGTCGCTTGGATGGACACATTGGGCTCGAAACGGAAATCAAACGTTTGGCCCCGGCAACGTGACCGTTGATTTGTGGCCCGATATGACTGAATACGATGCGGACGAACGCTACAAGACGGATTTCAAACTTGCCGATGGGTCTGCTGCAGAGGTCTTTAGCAGTGCCAACAAAAAAACAGTCATGCGTCATTTTCGCTGGATGCAGGACTATGGAATCGATGGAGCGTTCGTTCAACGATTTGCCAATGGCTTGACCAGTAACGAACTGCGCGAACATAAAGACAATGTATTGAAGTACGCTCGAGCGGGCTCAAACGAATACGGTCGCACTTTCGCGGTGATGTACGATTTATCGGGCATGAAAATCGATGACGACCAAATCGTGCAACGTGATTGGGAGAAGCTTGAAAATCAAATGGCGATCACCAAGGATGAGGCTTACTTGAGTCACGATGGCAAGCCGGTGGTTGCCATTTGGGGAATCGGTTTTTCGGACAATCGCCCCTACGATCTCGCTTATTGTGAACGCCTGATCGATTGGTTCAAGGGCAAAGGTTGTACCGTCATGCTAGGTATCCCTTCGTATTGGCGTGACCAAACTCGTGACACGATCAAGGATCCGGACCTGCACCGAGTCCTTCGCAAAGCAGATATTTTAAGTCCTTGGAGCGTTGGGCGATACCAAACGCCGGACCAAGCAACAAAGCATGCGGCCGAAGTATGGGCCAAAGATCAACAATGGTGTGAGGCAGCCAATATCGATTTCTTGCCCGTCGTTTTTCCTGGCTTTAGTTGGCACAATCTAAAAGACCGCCCTCTCAATGAGATCCCAAGGCTCAAAGGAAAATTTCTTTGGTCGCAGGTCGTCGGTGCGAAAAAAGCGGGAGCACAGATGATTTATGTCGCAATGTTCGACGAGGTCGATGAAGCAACCGCTGTCTTCAAGTGCACCAACCGCCCGCCGGTAGGCGATGGCGTCTCATTCATCGACTACGAAGGCTTGCCATCGGACTTCTACCTGAAAATGCTCGGTCGTGCACGCGACCTCTTCAACGACTAACACTTAATTCTCTTACATTTACGTCTATCACCCACAATCGAAGCTCACCATGAAACCCGTTTACCTGTTAGTATTGCTTGCGGCGACAACCGCGTATGGAGCTGCGCCAGAGATGTCAGCCCCCGTCGATTCCTCTGGCCGACCGCCCCAGAATCGCACGTCGCTCGTAGATCCGTTTATCGGAACCGGTGGCCACGGCCATACGTTTCCCGGTGCGACGACGCCGCATGGCATGGTGCAATTGAGTCCAGACACACGAACGTTGGGATGGGACGCTTGCGGCGGTTACCATTACAGCGATTCGTCAATTCTCGGTTTTAGCCATACGCATTTGAGCGGGACGGGAATCGGTGATTTGGGCGATGTCTTGTTCATGCCGGTGGTGGGTGAACCACACATAGAGCCTGGGACCGAAGACGATCCTGATTCAGGCTATCGGAGTCGTTTCCGCCACGAAAGCGAAGTGGCTCAGCCTGGGTATTATAAGGTCCATCTTGATGACTACGACATCGAGGCTGAACTGACCGCCTCGACGCGTGCCGGATTTCACCGGTATACATTCCCGGCGGATTCGCAACCAAAGCTTCTTATTGATTTGCAACACACGATTCACGGCCATGCGAACCCCGTTACTGAGTTTCGAGTCATCAATGATCGTGAAATCGAGGGCTACAAACGGTCTCGCGGTTGGGCTCAGAATCATCACGTCTATTTCCACGCCAAGTTTAATCGTCCGTTTACGTGCGTGTTGTATGAGAACGAAAGTGCTCAAGTTGGTAATTGGGCATTGACTAACGGAAATGCACAAGCGGTTTTGCAATTTGAAAAGTCGGACAGTGACGTGCTGATGGCCAAAGTCGGTATCTCAGCGGTCGATTACCAAGGTGCAAAAAACAACGTTGAATCAGAGATCATCGATTGGAATTTTGATGCCGTTCGTGAGGCGGCGAAACATGCTTGGGAAAAACAGCTAAGTAAGATCACCGTTCGCGGTGGTAGCGAGGATGCGCAAACGATCTTCTACACGGCGCTCTACCATACCGCAATCAGCCCGACCTTGTTCACCGATGTTGATGGCCGCTACCGTGGTATCGATCAGCAAATCCATCTTGCTAAAAATGCTCCCGTCTACACCGTGTTCTCCCTGTGGGATACCTTTCGCGCCTTCCATCCGCTACTAACGATCATTGATCCCGAGCGGGACCAGGACTTCATCCGCTCGCTGATGAACCACTACGCTCAAGGCGGAACGCTTCCCAAATGGGAACTGGCCGGCAATTATACTGGCACCATGATTGGCTATCATGCGGTTCCAGTGATCGTAGACGCTTATCAAAAGGGAATCGCAAACTTCGATGCGGAGCTCGCTTTGGAAGCGTGTGTGAAGTCCGCCCATGACCTCAATGACGAATTCCTTTTCCCTTCGGAAAACGTACGCGAAAAGCTTAACCCCAAAGCGAAAGAATATAACGACAAGCTAGGATTCATTCCTTGTGATCTGGAAAACGAATCGGTTTCGAAGGCGCTCGAATACGCCTATAACGATTGGTGCATTGCCGAGTTTGCCGACGCCCTTGGCAAAGCGGAGATCGCCAATGAATTTCGCGATCGTGCCGGTCGTTACCGTCAATACTACGATGCTCAATCGGGCTTTATGCGAGGCGTGAATCAGGACAGGTCTTGGAAGACGCCATTCAGTCCAAAATTCTCACAGCACCGCCGTGATGAATATACCGAAGGCAACGCTTGGCAGTGGACGTGGTTCGTGCCGCACGATGTAGCCGGACTTGTCGACTTGATGGGTGGCGAGACCGCCTTTTTGGCGAAGCTTGATCAACTATTCGTTGAAGATTCCTCGATCGAAGGCGAAGAAAGCTCGGTCGATATCTCAGGGTTGATCGGCCAGTACGCGCACGGCAACGAACCGAGTCATCACATCACCCATTTGTATAACTACGTGGGTCAACCATGGAAAACTCAGCAGCTTGTCGATCAGATATTATCGACCCTGTATTTCAACGATCCAAACGGTTTGTCGGGGAATGAAGATTGCGGTCAGATGTCGGCGTGGTACGTACTCAACGCAATGGGTTTCTATTCGTTTTGCCCCGGTGAACCGACCTACTCGATCGGTCGTCCGCTATTCGACGAAGTCACGATCGATGTGGGTAAAGGAAAAGTATTCACGATCACAACGACGAACAACAGCCCCGAAAACAAGTATATCCAGGCAGCCAGTTTGAATGGCGAAAAATTGAGCACGCCATTTTTCCAGCATGACCAAATCATGGCTGGCGGTAGGTTGGTAATCGAAATGGGCCCCCAACCGAATGAGACGGCGTTTGTAGAGTAACGGAAACGTCCCGTTTTCTGCTCTGGCTGGCCTGATTGTTATTCGTATGATCTGACATTGGTTAGACTAGGAATTTGAGAAATTGACGACTTTCTTCGTAACCATCGGGGGTCGCGGGCTTATAAGCTAGCGTAGTACTTAGTACCCCGTCTTCAACTGCGAAGGCCATTGGCCGTACGACTTTGTCACCCTTTCCTTCTTCCCTTTTTTTGATTGGTGTTGCTGTTATGAGATCTCCTCTCGGCTTTTTGACTTTGGTTTTACTTTCAGTATCGCTGATCGGTTGTGGCTCGGGATCGACGAGTGAATCGACCATTGAAACCGACGAATTGTCTCAGTTCATGGCGGAGCATCCTGAACTCGATCGTGAGCCCCTGGAATACGAATACGAGTGAACTTTTACGTCCCTTTGTATCATTGCTATTGAGCTTTACTCTTTCCTCCCCCTTTTGAAGAGAAAACAAAATGAACTTGTCGAAATTGAAAAATCGAGCGGGATTTACGCTCGTGGAATTGCTGGTGGTCATCGCGATCATCGGCGTATTGGTGGGCTTGCTATTGCCGGCGGTTCAAGCGGCGCGGGAAGCCGCTCGTCGCATGAGCTGTAGCAACAACTTTAAGCAAATTGGCTTGGCGGTCCACAATTACCATGCCGCCTACAACCGCTTGCCAATGCACGGCACCGGCACCGCTCGAACGGGCAACGATGCTCCCGTCGTTCCAGAAACGGCGAACGACTGGTTGGAACTTAGCATGTTGGTCGGCATCACGCCGTTCATAGAGCAACAGGCACTATGGGAACAGATTAGCAATCCGTTCACAGCGGATACGGGCCGCATTTACAACGCGATGGGACCGCGTCCGCAGATGAACTTAAGCCACCATGATAGTCTGGGGAGATATTCCCCATGGCTGACCAATGTCCCGAGCCTTCGTTGCCCGAGCGATCCGGGGGTCGGTTTGCCTTCCCAAGGCCGAACCAACTACGCCGCCTGCCTGGGCGATGCGATCGACTTTTCGTTCCACGGCGGGGTCAACGAATGGGGTGATCCGATTAGCACCTTTAACTATCAACGCGGCACGGCAGCCTGCCGAGGTATGTTTCGACCACGGGTGCAAATGCAATTCCGCGACATTCTAGATGGTCTTTCCAACACGATCTGCATGAGCGAAATCACGACCGACTTGGGTGATGGAGACGTTCGGACCGAAGCGGCACACTCGAGCAACGAAGCGAGACGTCGAGGCAACAGCAACACCTGCGCTGAGTTCGTCGATCCGCTACGACCGCAATTCTGGGCGGACACCGCTCCGCGAGTGACGGGAATCGAGTATCGACGTGGTTTCAAGTGGCATGACGTCCGAGCCATGAGCACTGGTGTCTTCACCATTCGTCCACCGAATAAGGAGACCTGCCAAACCGGTGGCGGCAATCACGATGCGCAAACCGACACCGTACTGCCACCAAGCAGTCGGCATCAAGGTGGGGTCCATGTGCTG